>Ga0209692_10004647_pt1 | contig 12274 bp, 15 predicted proteins | sample tdDd472_FD_187129 | JGI IMG/M metagenome (GOLD analysis project Ga0209692, IMG submission 187129) | Marine sediment microbial communities from the Atlantic coast under amendment with organic carbon and nitrate - tdDd47.2 (SPAdes)... | ecosystem: Environmental > Aquatic > Marine > Coastal >...
TTGCACCCGACACCTGCACCAGTCACGCAGCTTGCTTACGCAACCTGCGCGCCTTGCCGGCTTCGCCGGCTGTAGTTGCAGGTGAAGAGAAACGTTAGGGATATAGAAAAACTAAGAAGTAATGGCAACACAGTTTGGTATTCAAAACGCAATAGAGGCTTCCAAAATGTTATTTCTGCGGATTTGTGCCCTATGTCTTTTATCGGCGCTAGTGTGGGCTGGCGGTAGTTTTGCCACCGGGCTTGAACTCGAGGTAGATTTGGTCCTTGGGTCGGAGGAGGACCACGAGGAGTACTTCTTTGGTACCGCAACCTCGGTAGTTGAGAGCTCCACCGGCCATATCTTCATCAGCGATTACAAACAAATGAAAGTGCTCCGTTTCACCGGGGCCGGTGAATTCCTTGGCTACTTTGGGAAAACCGGCGATGGCCCGGCAGACCTGATGCCCCGGTTTAACTTGGCAATTGATCAGGAGGACCGTCTGTACCTTGTGGGCCAAGGGAGAAGGGTTGAAGTCGTTGATTTGGAGTGGAACCACTTAGAATCCTTCGATAGAGAAAACCCGGTCTATTTCGCTTCGGGTTTGTCGGTTCTTCCTTCCGGAAATGTGGTTATTTCATCGCCAAACACCACAAATCAAACGGTCCTCACGCTCTATGATCAATCTCGGTCCTGCATCAGGTCCTTTTCCAACACGTTTGCCGTACAAACAGATTTTCCTCGTCAGTATGAGAGTAGCTTCGCAGGAGGTCTGGCCACCGTCGGCAATTCTGATTCAATTTTCTATGTGCAACGGGCACCGTACGTGGTTCGAAAGTTCAGTTCATCAGGTGATTTGATTCAGTCTACATCCGAGGGTGGGGGAGACTTTGTAGATCCACCAAAAAAGCCCGAGGTAGCGGGGGATACGGTCAGGTTCTACTCCAACTCAAGTGCAAATGGAATAATCTCCCTAGCCGGGGGCGGACTACTTGTGACCGCGATCCGGAACACCGAAGAGGGAAATAGAACCTCGCTACTGTGCTTATACCAGGAAGACCTCACCTTGGTCGGCAGCGTAGTTGTAGAGGGAATTATGGCAGTAATCGGGAGTTCGGCTGGTGGCGGGGCCTATTTCCTGAGACAATCTGAAACAGGGTATGAGGTTGTTAGAGCGAACGCTCGGCTCGCTAATCCCTAACAAACGCTTGCACCCGACAATCGCTTTTGTCACGCCTTGTGCTGGCGCACAAGCCGCGCCAAACCGGCTTCGCCGGCCGCGCTTGCAGGTGAAGCAAACGTTAGGCAAACCATGTTGGGCCTTGGGGAATTAACCATGCGGTACTTGATCCTTGCGTTGCTCGTAATCTCCACCGGCACCGTCACGGCCCAAACAGACTCTTGGTGGACCTATATCGCAGACTATGACGGTTTGCCAGGTTCGGTGAGGCTAGACATGGGCGTTTACCCCAGCACCCCCGATGAAAACTACCCAATTGTAGTTATCACGGGAGTTCAGTACGAGAAGCATTTAGATGGCCTGCCTCAAGCCAAGGACCTTGTCGGCCTTAACGAGGTTCAGGAGCGGCTTGTCGGAGTGTTTGAGGGCGAGTTTGAGGCCATTTACGTTGGAACGTTTACTCATAACGGTGAGCAACTTCACTATATTTATGTTTCCGCAAAGGCAGAGGTTCGGGATTCATTAGAGGCGTTCTATAAGGCTAACTGTCCTGAGCTTGAGTTCTACATAAATATCAAGCCCGACCCATCGTGGAAGGCGTATCGAAATTTCCTTTACCCAAACAAAGAGACAATGGAGTTTTATGGTTACAAAACAGAACCTACGCAGGACTTGTCGGAGTAAAGGGTGGGGAAGCTGGATCTACATTCGGGCCAGGCCGGGGCACTAGCCAAAAAGCAATGAGGTGCTGGAAGCCTGTGGCGTGGTTGCCTAACAATCGCTTGCACCCGTCACCAGCACCAGTCATGCAGCTTGCTTGCGCAACCTGCATGCCTTAGCGGCTTCGCCGCTTGGTGGTGCAGGTGAACCAAAACGTTAGGAATATTAAGGAAATTATGGTTCGGAATGCAGCCACTTTCCTTCTCGTCGCTCTTCTGGTTTTGGCCCAACCAGCTTTTGGGGTTTGCAAACAGCCGTCTATCGAGAAAATGTACGAGGAATCAGAGGTGGTATTTTCCGGAATCGTGGAAAGCTGCGAAACTGTTGAAGAGGCAAGTCCGCCCCAATGGCCGTTTGGTCCTCAAGAGTGTGTTTTCAGGGTAGGCCAAGTCTGGAAGGGCGGGGCGCCAGTCCAGGTGCGGGTAAACTGCGCTAGTGGGCACGAAAAAGCCTCATTTACTGTGGGGGGGCAGTATCTCGTTTTTGCTCTCCAACACGAGGGCCGGCTGTTTACAACTTCTTGCACGCGCACAACAAAGGTGGATTTGGCTGTGCCGGAGAGATTTTGGTTAGGCGAACCAACCATCATCGATGCCGCGCTAAAGTTGGACCCGGTTACGGAAATGGACTTAGAGAACTGGGAACCCCACGAAGGGCGGTACCTAGACGCCAAACCGGATGGGGAAAAATGAAAAGAACGTGGGAGCGTAAATTCCTAACAACAGCTTGCACCCGACAATCGCACCAGTCACGCAGCTTGCTGACGCAACCTGCGCGCCTTTCCGGCTTTGCCGGATGCGCTTGCAGGTGAACCAAACGTTAGACAGACAATAGGTAGCTGGATTCGCGAATCCGAACGAAAGGCAGCGAAGGGGGGGGCATGATCTGGATTGCATTACTCCTTGGGATATCCGTTGTATGCGGTTTTCTGTTGGTTCGCCAGGGGGAGCGATGGGGCTCGACACCCGAAGAACGTGCGCGAGTAATGCCGGGAGACGAGTACTTTGAGGGTAGCGTCCGTGTCCGCGTGGCTATGACCCGTGCTATCTCGATCAGAGCAGCACCAGAGAGAGCCTGGCCCTGGATTGCTCAACTAGGTCGAGGTGCTGGATGGTACAGTATCGATCGCTTCGACAACGCAAACAGGACATCCGCCCAACACATTGTTTCTTGGATTCCTGAGCCACGGCTGGGAGACGCGACCGCAATTGGGTATCTGCGGCACATTGATCGCGGTCGTTCGCTCGTATGGTGGGCTGACGGCGCGCGGTTTATCGGTTCCCGTACCCGCCTCGTAACGAGCTATGTCTTGGAGCAGGAAGGTTTGAGAACCCGTCTGGTCAGTCGCATGTCCGCTGACGCAACAGGGATATCAGCAGGTCTCGCGATATTAGTGTTTCGGGTTGTGGATTCTATTATGGCCGTACGCCAATTGGTCGGCATCCGTGATAGAATCGAGTACTGTGAAGCAACGCAGTCCCCGCCACTAAAAGATACGGAATCCGGCGCTCGCGACCAGTTCCAAGTCTACGAAGTTCTTTATGCTGGTGGAGAAAAAGCGGGTGTCCCGGGCAAAGAGGATGGTGCTCGGTGGCGTCGTTCTGCGATTGAAGACGGCGTCCTTGAAAAATAGAAAATATTCGTATGGCGGGCAGTCTAACAAGGGCTTGCAGCAGACGAGGCCGTTTGTCACGCACCTGGCTTGCGCCAGGTCCGCGCCAATCGTCCTCGCCGCTGAAGCGATCGTTAGGCTGACAAAGCCATACTGAGAAAGGAACGACGCATGAAACAGGCAATGGTTGTACTTGTAGTCTTGGTCACAATGTTTGTGGCTTGCAGTCAGTCTATGGCCCAGGAGACTGCAGGGTATAAATTGACCACAGATGTTGTTTATGGCGAGGGGAAGATTGAACAGAACGGCAGGGTCGTCGTTCGAGACCTCCAGATGGATGTTTACGAGCCAGATGAAAACTCCATTGTGGCTTCTCGACCAGGGGTGGTATTGGTTCACGGTGGAGCTTGGCACCGTGGAGGCCGTCAGTTTCCGCCATACGAACAGTTTGGCGGGGTTCATTCAATGATGGAAGACTATGCTAAAATGCTCGCGCCCTTAGGGTATGTGTGTTTTGTAATCGAGTATCGTCTCGTTCCTGACAACCCTATTCCTGAAATTGAGCCAAATGCCGAAGGTCTACAACGATACGAACAAATCTTAACTGACGCTGGTATTGAACGATTGACCCTGGTTCGGTCGGAGATGGGGCTATCGGTATTAACCAAAGATGACAGTTTGATTCTTTGGAATGGGATTTTAGCTGGGGCTGAAGATGTAAAAATGGCAATTGATTTTGTGCGGAGTTCATCTGAAAGGTTTGGAGTTGATCCAGACCGAATCGCCCTTGGTGGACATTCCGCAGGGGCTGGAAATACGCTGAATGCGGCATATGGATTAAAAGCGGATGTCGCCGCCATTTTCCCAATGTCTCCGGCCGTCATCGGTTTTGACATGAATGAGGTTGTTGATTCACCAGATCTTCCACCAATGCTTCTTCTGGCTTCCCAAAATGACTTAGGCGCTGTTTTGGAGGGAATTCCCGGCCTGCTAAATGCAGTTCAAAAGGCCGGCGCAGCCCATGATTTTGTTTGGGTTCCAGGGTTTGCACACTTTTATCCAACTGGGGCGGTATCCCTCAGTTCTGATGGAACGAGAATGTCCGTTGGCCAGCGAGTGGTGAAATTTCTGGATAGCCACCTGAAATAATCAGTTGAGCCTTTTTTCAAGGGCATGCGTGAATGGCGGCTAGTTTTGATTGGCTCAAGTTCGAACGAGCCTAACAAACGCTTGCACCCGACAATCACACCGGTCATGCCCCTTGCTGGCGCAAGGGTCACGCCCTAGCCGCTTCGCGGCTTGCGCTTGCAGGTGAAGCTAAACGTTAGGAAGACTAAAGGGCGGTCGACATGGCACGTGCCCAAATTGTCGCAATCAGCATGTTCCTCTTTCTGGGCCCTGGGATATGTTCCGCCGGAGATTACTGGCCAGTCCTTGATGGTTTGACCTACGAATATGTCAACGACCAGGGCGGGACTTTGGTTCTTTCAACGTCTTATGCGCTCGAGGGTTATGGAGAGCATACGACTACGTTTGAGGGCGGTTGTACCTATCAGAACAAGTACAGCACCGATTCCAACGGAGACGTCCTGTTGCATTCAGGCATCTACCACTGCCCTGGCATGCTTGACCCATACTTCACTTGGTCTTTCAACCCCGGAGTCACCTTCATCGATAACCCGCTTGAAGTCGGAAAGACCTGGACACCAACCACCACTGCCAGCCCCCAGGGTACAGTATGCGAACCAATCGCGGGTTGCTCCTCTTTTGCCAAAAGACCAGGCAATCTGCTGTGTGTCAATGAGTTCCAGAGATATGAACGGGCCACTACAGAATGTACGCTTGCGGCCGGCAGCCCGATCATCCGTGGTTTGGACGAACAGATACCACTAACCGTGTGAATGAGTAGGAAATTCGGGTCCCCACTGTAATCGCCCCTCCCAATCAAGAATCCCCTCATTTTCTGATTTGAATCCGAACCTTCTCAGAGTAGCAATTGCATTGGATGGATTAAATGGTTGGCACAACGGGGCGCCGGTAATTGATAGCCAAACGACATCGGCCAAGGTCTGCTGTACGTTCGGAATACCGGGATCGGACGGGCATTAGCAGCGCCGCAGCCCGACCGATGACCAACCTAAGGACCGTACACCTTGACCTCGAAGAATCGTGGCCACGCGGATGGCGATGCATCCGTGACCACGATCTTGATGAAGCGCCATTCATTCTGATCCAGGTCCATGTGGACCACGTCCCACATCTCCGGCGGGCTGATGCCGTACGTCTCCGTCGGTTGCGAGTACGCCAAGGTCCATTCGGCTTCGTGAGTGAGATGCCAATTGCTGATCAGTGGCGCGAAGTTGGGATGGTTGGACACATACAAAGCATATGCGGGACGCCGGTGGGAGAAATCCCAGGCGATGGCAACTTCGTCGATCGGTACCGTGTCGCCGAGATCGACCGCCCATGCATGGCCCGGATCGGTTCCCGAGGCGCTCCAGCGCGTGAAGTAATCGTTGTCAAGCGCCCACTCCGGCAACCGGCACCAATCGTACCATCTTCGCTGGCTCGTCGCGGTAATGTCACCGGAGTCCTCTCGCTCCACCAAACCGCTATACCCGTGTTGACGCCAGCCCAGTATGGCCGCGTCCGTTTCGGCCTTCAGGTGAGCAGCCTGGCTGATGTATTCCGTCCTGGACGCATCGAATTCGTGCGGGTGCATCTCCCAGAAGCAGGGCGCGCTCTTCCAGTCCAGGCCGAATCTCTCGAAGTTCAGGCGGTTGCAGGCATCGACCACGCAGATGGGGAGCGCCTGGCCGATCTCGTTTCCCATGAAGAAATCCACCGAAATGAAGTTGCACACACGCGCCCCGGGCAGCAGGTGTTCCTCGTGCTGCTTGCCTAACTGGTAAAGCTTTCTGCCATCGTTGTTTACCGTGGCCCGCACCCGGTTTCCGGCTCCGTCTACATCCGGGTAGCACTCAGCGATGAACAGGCGAGATTCCCCTTCCACCTGTCGGTCGCAATTCGCCGGGTCCCAGACATTCTGCCACCAGCTCAATTCCTCGACATCACGGGCGCTGTAGAGATCATGGTGGTTGTTGTCCCAGAAGTCGTGCTCATCGAGGCCTCGGAAATAGCCGGAATCGACGACGTTGTGACTTGTGGTTCCTCTATTGTGTATAAACATGACATTCCGTCCGGAATCGATCATTTCACCGATCGTGGGCCACGGATCCGGGATGAAACACTTGGCCGGATTATCATAAGCGATCTCTGGCGCGGGGTTCCAGTTGAACACGTATTCATCAAGTTCCGTGTCCACCAACCGGCCGTTGATCCGCGAGTACGCGTCATTCGGCGTGAGCGTGACCAAGTCGCTGATGCGTACAGTGATTATCTGATACGGGTTTTTAATCGCATAGTTCCTGACCTCTGTCAGTCGCGAGTTGAAGTCGTCTATGCACCCGCCATGAGAGACGTGGAGCACTTTATCGACATCGAATTCAATGTAGCGAATGCCGTTCTCCAACTGCTCAGAAATGGATATGTCCTGGTTCCGACAGGTAATATCAAGCCACAAACCAGGAGGACCCGAGAAGGAGTTGTGGGTGCCCGGGTACGTAAGTTGGTTGTATCTTTTTTCCAGCATGCTCTTCGTGATGACGAAACCACCGGCGTCGCTGACAATTTCGCCTTCGTTGTTCGGGGGGGTAACACCTTCGCTTCCGCAAGATATCATCTGGAGCCCGGAGATAAGGGCGGCCAGTCCGATCAACAGGGGCGCCGATTTCGAGGTGGGAGAGAGTTTCATGACATCCTCCATCAAATGCTCAATGACTACTACCCTGACGGATTCGACTGAACAGCGAAATACCGGAATCGACAGATGCCTTCGCTGGCTCAACAACCGCATGGGCGCGATCTGGCAGTGGGGTCATGTCTGAAGCGGATGAACTCCTGGTGGTTTAACAGTCAGGTTTGTCCTCAAAGCCCGTTGCCGGAATCTAACTCTAAATGTCATTCCGCTGTCAATTGACCAGATCTGTAATGATTGTGCAATTCTAGTGAAGAGTCTCGTAATGAGATGAGAGGGAATCGTGTAAGTGGCTACCTAGCTTCCCCCAACTATCGTGGACACTAATAGGACATCGTTTGAGGCAACCAAAAAAAGACTCACTACGAATAGTGAGTCTTTTTGAATGGTAGTGGCTATGGTTCATATTCGGCCACTTTCCATTACGAGGTAATCGGGGAAGAGGTCATAACTGTTCCTTTGGGCACTTTTGTGGTAATGGTCGTGGAGGAATGGGCGTTTTTGCCCGGTGGAACGAATCGAGGCGGGGTTTACAAGCTAAACCAGGATATTGGACCGGTAGAGCTACCAGGAGGCTTCGTCCTAACGGGAATCTCGGGGCCCGTATCGATAGATCAGTCAAGTTGGGGTTCGGTGAAAGCGTTGTATAGGTAGCTTCCTGACAATCGCTTGCACCCGTCACCAGCACCCGTCATGCAGCTTGCTGGCGCAACCTGAGTGCCTTAGCGGCTTCGCCGCTTGGTGGTGCAGGTGAACCAAAACGTTAGGCGGGCTCAGGAGTCCGGAAGGAGCTGAAATGCCAAAACGACGCGGATCCCTCGCATCGGGCATCGTCGGACTGGCACTCATCCTCTTGGCGCATATTGCCAGGCCATTACTAGGGCCGCAAGAATCAACGCTTGCCGTGTTCTGGGGGTCTCTTCCCAATTTCGGGGCCGCACTCATGCTGCCGTATGCCATCGCGAGCGCGCTAGGCGCTTTGGGCGGACAGACGAGCCGGGGTATTCAATCAGTCTTCGCGGTCTGCATCATGGCCTTCGCATCGCTTGCGTTTTGGGAGAGCATCCAGCTCTTGGCTTGGGGCTATCCATTCGATTGGAAGGATATCTTGGCTTCGGGATTCGGCGTTGCTCTCGTGTGGCTGGCAGACAAAGCGACCGCGAGGAAGAGTTGGCCCGCGAGCCGACGGTCGTCGGTTGCTTGAGGGCTCGTGTCGAGTACTGGTGCCGCCTAACCCACGCTTCCAGCAGAAAGCGCGCCTTCAGCCAGGTAGACTCGGGCAAGAAGCGCGGGAGGGTGCGCTTCAGCTGAAGCGTAAACACGTTATATAACAAAGAATCTTATTGCTCAGAATCAGTGCTCGGGCGCCACTCAAGCGAAAGGCGCTTGTTTTCCATGGCGCAGTCCCGCAGGTACAAGTTGATCAGAGTCTGGTAGGGAATACCGGTCTCTTCGGCTAGGTCTTTGAAAAATTCCACCGTTCCCTGGTCCAACCGAATGGTGACCTGCTTCTTGAGCTTGTTGGCGTAAGGGTTCTTCTTGCCGCCGGAAAAATCGTAGTTCTTTCTCATGGTTTTGGTCCGTACTGTTTGCTCTCGGCCTTTGTGGCTTTTCGAGCGGAGAAAATCCGAATGACCTGGTCGTCCTTCCTGAAACAGTGGCACACCACCAGGATCCGAAGCGACCAGCTCATGCCTAACAAAACGAATCTTTCTTCATCCGTGGAGTGGTCTGGGTCCGGGATGATCAAGGCGTTTTCGTCGGAAAACACCGAAACCGCCTCTTCAAAGGCGATTTTGTGCTTCATCCTGTTGGCTTCGGCCTTCTCGGGGTCCCATTCGAATTTGAGCTGTTTCATAATTATATTGTACGTACGTTGTGGTGGGCCGGCAAGTGGAAATTCGGCCCCTCGGTTGATCTTTGGCAGATGATTTGATAAAGTCAATTGAGACATAGCGTTTGCTTATAACAATCGCTTGCACCCGACAACCGCACCAGTCACGCAGCTTGCTGTCGCAACCTGCGTGACTTGCCGGCTTCGCCGGCTGCGGTTGCAGGTGAACCAAACGTTAGGATGACCCGGACCGTCGAATACGGGGCGAATCAGATGCCAAACCGAGGAGGATGTGCATGAAGGTTTCCGCCACTCTTCGGATTGCTCTGCCTTGTATTTTGATCGGTGGCATAATTGGGGCGTTGGTTGGGGGTGCATTCGATATCGGCCTCAACGCAGCTAGGGCCGGAATTGTTGTAGGTGGAATCGTGGCCTTTGTATTCCTTCGGCGGAAGAAGTCTGGTTCTGGCTAGGGAGTCGATTTGTTCCTCAGGCCTTTTGAAGAGATAGGTGGCTTGATGCTGTCAGCATGGCGGGGCCACGTTCGGAAACATTGAATCCTGGGTTGGCGGGATAGGATCCTAACACCCGCTTGCACCCGTCACGCAGCCTGCTTGCGCAACCTGCATGCCTTACGGGCTTCGCCCGTTGGTGGTGCAGGTGAACCAAACGTTATATGGAGTGAAAAGGCTGTCCTGTCAAACGATGACCTTTGGGATCTGCTTGTTCGTCATTCCAAGCGCCATCAAGGCTTTTAGCAGAAGATCCACTGGTATTGCCTGCCTTTTTCCGACATCTCGAAAAGGCTATTTATGTGTAGCCTGGAGGTGTTGACATGAGTTCATCCCGTCGTCGTTACAGCCGCGAGTTCAAACTGGAGGTCGTCCGCCGGGTCCAGGAGATGGGCCGTAGCCAGATTCAAGTGGCCGATGAACTTGGCGTCAGCGCCAACACGATCAGCCGCTGGATGAAGCAGTTCCGCGAGGAAAAGGACGAAGCGTTCCCCGGTAAGGGGAAGCAGACGAGCCAGGCCGCCCTGATCCGCCACCTGCGTGGTGAGAACGAGCGCCTGCGCAAGGAGCGGGACTTTCTAAAAAAAACTTCCGCGTACTTCGCTGCGAAAAACGGGTCCGATACCGAGTGATCGCGGACGATCTTTTCGGGGTCTCTTCGCTCGGTCATGGTACACTCCTTCGGTCAAACTAGTTTACCAGAAATGTCCATAGATTTTAGACTTGAAACTGTCTCACTGCAGCTGACCGGAAACAGATTTTGGAACAGTACATGGTGTCGCGCGGGCAGTATATGTACGCGTTCTTCTTTGTGGGACGGCCGGAAGGTCCCGATGCCCTTGGGGCGGCAGTTGCTGATGTTTTGGAGACCGTTCGTTTTATGGATTAGGTGTCCAACAAGAGTTTGCACCTGGCAAAGCCGCCAGGCACACCGCTGGCCGTGTCGTCGGTTCGCCAACCGGTTTTGCAGGCGAACCAAACGCTGTTTGGACAGAGGCCCGATATGGGTAAGGAGCGCGCAATGATAGGCCGTCGCATTGCAATAGTGATGTTTCCGTTACTTGTGCAGGTTTCCTTGACCGCAGAGGCCGCCTACTTCAAGCCTGCCCCTGAAGACTTCGTGGAAGGCGTTGCCCTATCCATTCCCGATCTGAATCTATATGTGGAAGCTCCCAGTGCGGAATGGGAATGGCTGGTCGCATCCGAAACGCTGGGCGTGGGGGAAAACGAACTTCATCTCTTTGCGTGTGACCTGTATGGCCTTCGCCAAATCTACGTGACCGTATCCGAACCCTGTTATCCCGTGACGGCCAAAGGCGTATCTCGCATTATCGATGAGCTGGCTGTCGAGTTTGAAAAGGAAGGCTATGTGTCATCGGCCGTGAGCCCGGTGCAATCAGACATTCCTTTTCCCGGGGCGTATCGTTTTAAAATTTCAGGCGAAAACAAGCTGGGGGCGCGTAGATATATCTATGGCTACAATGCCTCTCGGGGGCGCGCATTCACATTCATGTACAGGACGGTAGAGGACAGCGAGCCTCTGGAATTCACAAATCTTGTTCGGTCGTTTAGGACTATAGGCGCGCTGCCAGACGTTCCGCTGGACGCTCAGCGGTCCGCTCACGGACTATTGGCGGTTGCAATCGTCTTCGTTGTTGGGTTGGTCGGCTGGATCATAAACAAGGCGTCTGGCAGGCTTGTTTTCAACCAGTGGAAGGCAGCATTACTTTTACTTTTTGTTGCAGGGTTCGTCCTGACCGCCCTTTGGTTTCCCAAGGTCCAGGGACCGGAAGCGCTTGGGCGGTTCATTGGGGGTGCTATAGCCGCCCCGTTTTTTCTGCCCGTTCTGTTTGCCGTGTGGAGATTAAAGGTGGTTGAAAGGCGGAGATCGGGAGAGTTGGAAGAGAAGCGGTCGCCCGAAAATGGGCCCTGAGAGCATCCGCGTACTGCGCAGCGGACCGGCTCAATGAGATCCGCGAAACGGCTTTGCAGGTGAACCAAATGTTAGACACTCCGTGCAATAGTGGGGGAGCTATGGGCTTTGTTGGGTGTTGTCAGCTTTGTTCAGCCGGCTTTGCGGGTTTCTGCAAGCTGGCATCGCCTCTCATTGTGCTGGGCGCTATCCTGGCCATCAACGGCTGTGGTGACGACGATTTCGTCGCGGGCCCTGGATCCACCTCTTCCATAATGAATTTGGCTGTCGGCAATACCTGGCACTACCAGTCCCGCATCAACGAGCCGGGGACGCCCGTGATAGAGGTTTCCAGGGCCATTGTAGAACATAGGCAGATCCGGTATATGGGGCGCGATATCGTGGTCGCTCACGAGCGGGTTGTGTCGAAGTCGGCCAAGGCCCGTCTTCCGGGCCTTAGCCGCTTGCTGAGGAATGAAGCCGACGGGCTCGTCTGTTATGGCTACGTAGACCCTGAAGGCATTAGTCAATTCTCCGAACCGTACCTGGTGGCCCCTGCAAATGCGAGCAAGGGGGATTTGTTTGAGGTTTCCGCTGGCGAGTTCCTCGCGTGTGTGGCCACAGACAGCGTTGTCGAAACGGGGTTTGGTGAGTTCGCCGTCGACGTGTTTGAGTACAGAATGTTTGAGGGGACGGTCGTAGTTCCAG
>Ga0209692_10004650_pt1 | contig 12269 bp, 8 predicted proteins | sample tdDd472_FD_187129 | JGI IMG/M metagenome (GOLD analysis project Ga0209692, IMG submission 187129) | Marine sediment microbial communities from the Atlantic coast under amendment with organic carbon and nitrate - tdDd47.2 (SPAdes)... | ecosystem: Environmental > Aquatic > Marine > Coastal >...
CACCGGCCCGGAAGTGATCGCCGGGTCTACCCGACTCAAAGCCGGAACCGCACAGAAAACGGCTCTGGGCATGTTTTCCACTCTGGTCATGACACGACTGGGACATGTCTTCGACGGCATGATGGTCGATGTGGAATTGGGGAATGAAAAACTTAAGGACCGGGCCGCCCGCATGGTGGCATCCATTGCCAAAGTGGACATGACAACAGCCCTCGACTCACTGACCAAGGGCGAGAACAACGTCAAGACAGCCGTACTGATAGCAAAGGGATTGACTCCAACCGAAGCTCGGGAAGTTCTGACCGAATCAGGGCAGGACTTACGAAAAGCGTTGATACGCATTGCCGAAGCCTAGGTGGAAATGTATATTGTTTGAAAATTCCTAAACTGGGAGGAACCGATGTTGAAAAAACTCACTGGAATAGCGCTGACCGCGCTGCTGGTCACAAGCATGCTCGCCACCGCCGCACTGGCCGGGGCGAATTTGAAAATCGAAAGCTGGCGTAATGACGACAGTGAAATCTGGACCGACACCATCATTCCGGCCTTCAACAAGGCGCACCCGGACATCAAGGTTGTCTTCGCTCCCATGCCTCCTGCCGAGTACAATGCCGGCCTCAACGCCAAACTGGCTGGCGGCACCGCCGGTGATCTGATCACCTGCCGTCCCTTCGATGCCTCCCTGGAACTTTTCAACAAGGGCTATCTGGTCGCTCTCGATGACCTGAAAGGCATGAACGAATTTTCCGACGTAGCCAAGTCCGCTTGGCAGACCGATGATGGCAAATCCACTTTCGCCGTCCCCATGGCATCCGTCATCCACGGCTTCATCTATAATAAGGAAGCCTTCAAGGAATTGGGCATTTCCATTCCCAAGACCGAAGCAGAATTCTTCGCAGCCCTCGACAAGATCAAGGCTGACGGCAATTACATTCCACTGGCCATGGGCACAGCCGACCAGTGGGAAGCAGCCACCATGGGCTTCCAGAACATCGGTCCCAACTACTGGCAGGGTGAAAAAGGCCGCAAGGCTCTTATCGCCGGTACTGCCAAGCTGACCGACAAGCCTTACACCGACACATGGAAGCAGCTCGCCAAGTGGGCTCCTTACATGGGCAAGGGCTTCAAGGCTCAGAAGTACCCCGACAGCCAGAACCTGTTCACCCTTGGCCGCGCAGCCATCTACCCGGCAGGTTCCTGGGACATCACAACCTTCAACACACAGGCTGACTTCGAGTTCGGCGCATTCCCGCCGCCCCTGCCCGCCGGTGCCAAGAAAGGTTACATCTCCGATCACACCGACATTGCACTGGGCCTGAACGCCGCTTCCAAGAACAAGGAAGCAGCCAAGACCTTCCTGGCATGGATGACCACCGCAGAGTTCGCAGACCTCTACGCCAACGCACTGCCCGGTTTCTTCCCCCTGTCCAGCCACAAGGTCAGCCTGAAGGACCCGGTCGCACAGGAATTCGTGGACTGGCGCAACACGCATGAATCCACCATCCGCAACTCCTACCAGATCCTCTCGCGCGGTACTCCGAACCTGGAAAACCAGCTCTGGAACGTCAGCGCCAAGGTCATCAACGGAACCATGACTCCCGAGGAAGCAGGCCAGGAAACCCAGGCCGGTCTTGAGAAGTGGTACAAGCCTCAACAATAGTAATATGAGAACAAAGGGACTCCCACCCGGGAGTCCCTTTTCATACTTTTCTCAAGGAAATAAGCGATGAGCGCAGTTGGCGGCAGGTTCAAACGTTTCCCACACCACATGGTGGTATTTCTGGCTCCGGCCACGATCATTTACACTTTGTTCATGGTCTATCCCCTGCTGGATTCCATCAGGCTGAGCCTCTACACCACGGACGGAACCGGCGCCTTCCATTTTGCCGGACTAACCAACTACATCGCCATAATGACCGACCCGCTATGGGCGGGACCATTCTGGAACGCGCTCAAGAACAACTTCATCTTTTTCACCATGCACATGCTGGTGCAGAATCCCATCGGAATCATGCTGGCCGCCCTCCTGAGCCTACCTAAACTCGCTGGCCGCACCACTTATCGCACACTCATCTTCATGCCCACCATGCTCTCGGTGGTCATCATCGGTTTCATCTGGCAGCTCATCCTGAGCCCGCTCTGGGGAGTCAGCGAAACACTGCTCGACCATATCGGGCTTGTGGACCTGTTCCAGCCCTGGCTCGGGCAGGAAGCAACGGCTCTGGTCACGTTATCGCTCATCTCCGTATGGCAGTTCGTAGGCATCCCGATGATGCTCATCTACGCCGCCATGCTGAACATCCCGGAAGACCTGACCGAAGGCGCGATCATTGACGGAGCCAACCATTGGGAAATTTTCTGGCACATCAAGCTACCGCTGATCCTGCCCACCATCGCCATGGTTTCCATCCTGACCTTTGTTGCCAACTTCAACGCCTTCGACCTGATCTATTCGGTCAAGGGCGCACTGGCCGGGCCGGACTTCTCCACGGACATCATGGGAACATTCTTCTACCGCACCTTCTTCGGATTCCAGCTCCAGCTCGGCAATCCGACTATGGGGGCCACGGTCGCCACCATGATGTTCGGAGTCATCCTCGTCGGCGTGCTCTTCTATCTTTTCGTCCTGCAACGCAAACTGCGCCGATACGCGCTCTAGGACAGGAGAAAGCAAATGCCGAAAACAAGACAAGCCATAAGCAGCATGGGCATCCACGCCATCCTGTTCTCTTACATGGTGCTCGCGTTGTGGCCCATTTTCCTGACCATCATCAACTCCTTCAAGACACGAAAGGCGATCTTCAGGGACCCCATGGGGCTGCCCGGATTAGATACATTCAGCCTGAAGGGTTTTAATAAAGTACTCCTTCGTTCCGACTTTGAACTCTATTTCATGAACTCCATCACGGTCACGGTGGCGACACTGGTTCTGGTGCTGCTGCTCGGAGCCATGGCCGCCTGGGCATTATCCGAGTACAAATTCAAGGGAAACAAATGGCTGGGGCTCTACTTGGCCATCGGCATCATGATTCCCATCCGGCTCGGCAGCGTAAGCCTGCTCCAGCTCATCGTGAACATGAACCTCGCCAACACCCTGACCGCGCTGGTGCTAGTCTACATCGCCCAGAGCCTGCCGCTGGCAATCTTCATCCTGTCAGAGTTCATGCAGCAGATACCAAATGACCTGAAGGAAGCGGCCCGCTGTGACGGCGTGAGTGAGTACACCATCTTTTTCAAGGTCATACTGCCGCTGACCCGCCCGGCCATCGCCACGGTTGGTGTGTTCACGCTGGTGCCGGTCTGGAACGACCTATGGTTCCCGCTCATCCTGGCACCGAGCAATGAAACCCAGACCATAACTCTGGGTGTACAGCAATTCATCGGCCAATACGTCACGGACTGGAACGCGGTTCTGGCCTCCCTGACACTGGCCATCGTCCCCATACTGATCATTTACATTCTCCTGTCCAGGCACCTGATCCGGGGCATCACCGCCGGTGCGGTCAAATAAAGGAAGCACATGTCTGATATCCAATTGAAAAACATCGACAAGGCTTTCGGCAAAGTCAAAGTCCTCCATGACGTGAACATGAGTGTGACCGATGGCGAATTCGTCGTCTTCGTCGGCCCATCCGGCTGCGGCAAATCCACCCTTCTTCGAGTCATTGCCGGACTGGAACAGGTCACGGCTGGTGAAATTTTCATCGACGACGAGCAGGTCAACGATGTTCAACCTCGTGAACGCGGCATTGCCATGGTCTTTCAGTCATACGCCCTGTACCCGCACATGACGGTCTACAAGAACATGTCGTTCGGGCTGAAGCTCAAGAGACACAACAAACAGGAAATCGACCAGCGGGTGCGCAAGGCCGCCGAGACACTGCAGCTGACCGACTACCTGGATCGCCGTCCTGCGGAACTCTCGGGCGGTCAACGACAACGTGTCGCCATTGGCCGAGCCATCGTCAGACACCCCAAAGTGTTCCTGTTCGACGAACCCCTCTCCAACCTCGACGCCGCCCTTCGCGTCCAGACCCGTATCGAGATCGCCAAGCTGCACAAAAAGCTCGACGCCACCATCGTCTACGTCACCCACGATCAGGTAGAAGCCATGACCCTGGCCGACAAGATCGTGGTCCTGAACGATGGCCGGGTGGAACAGGTTGGCGCGCCGCTTGAACTTTACAACTCCCCGGCCAACATTTTCGTGGCCGGATTCATAGGTTCGCCCAAGATGAATTTCCTCAAGGGAACCGTTTCATCGATCAAGGGGGACACTGTTGAAATTCGTTTGCCCGATGACAAAATCATGAGCTTCGAACACGACACCCCGGCCAATGAAAAAGACACGGCCACCATCGGCATCCGCCCGGAGCATCTTCTGCTGGCTGAAGCTGGAGATGGACTACTCAAGGCGGAAGTGGACGTGGTGGAACGCCTCGGCGACGTCAGTTATCTGTACTGCGCCCTGTCCGACGGCACCCCCATCATCGCAAGCGCGCCCGGCACCAGCCTGGCAAAGACCGGCGACACTATTCGCCTGACCGCCAGGACCGAAAAAATCCATGTGTTCGGACCAGACGGCAACGCCTGGAAGTAAACAAATCACAGAGCATGCCCAAGGGGGCCGCCGGCAAACCCGGCGGCCCCTTCTTTTTGAAGCGGCTACTTTCATATATTGTAATATTTCTCTCCTGCGACTATAGATCGACGAACCATCACAGGAGAAAATCGAGTGCAGGCTGCCAACAGGGACCTCATGCGCGCCATCAATCGGGACAATGTGCTCCGAACGATCCGGCTGCAGGGAGATATTTCACGCAAGGAGATTGCCGTACAGACGGGACTGAGCCAGTCCACGGTCACGGATATCACTGCCGCACTGATCAGCGAAAGCCTGATCTTCGAAAAAGCCGCGCCGGGTAAACACACCGGACGTCCTCCCATCCACCTGGCTCTCAATCCGGACGGTACTTTCGTCGCCGGGGCCTATATTTCTTCCGGTAAAATCAGCGTTGTGGTCATCAATCTGGAAGCGCGGGTCATTGGTTCACACGCCCTCCTCCTCGACGAATCCATCACCACTCCCAACGAGATTGCCGACAGGGTTGCGGAGGCGGTCAAAACTTGCTGCACCCGCCACGGCTTCATCCCGGACGACATTTCCGGCCTGGGGCTCGGCATACCGGGGCTGGTCAATTCCGACGAAGGCATGATCCATTTTCACCCCGGCTTCAACAAGGGCTTCGACTGGGCCGACGTCCCGTTCAAGGATCTGGTTGAAAAACACACCGGCTTCCAGACCTTCATCGAAAACAGCTCCAACACGCTGGCCATCTACGAGCACTGGTTCGGCGCGGCACGGGGTATCGACAATTTTTTCGTCACCACTCTGGAGCATGGGATAGGCCTGGGCCTGTACATCAACGGTGCTTTGGTTCGAGGCTGGCAGGGAATAGCCGGAGAGTTCGGCCACGTCAGGGGAGATTCACGGGAATGCACCTGTCGATGCGGCATGAAAGGTTGCCTCGAAGCAATGGCCTCGCCCCATGCCATTCTCAAGGAAGCCCACAGAGCAGTAGATGCTGGCCGCTGGGAACCACATAACGCCGACCAAATCACCCTGGAAGATGTCATCCAGGCAGCGGAAGACGGCGAAACCGTATTGCAGGAAATATTCACCAGCGCAGGCACGATCCTCGGTGAGCGCATCGCTGATCTGACCCGCATTCTGGACCCGGAAACCATCATCATCACGGGCAAAAGCAACCTCGCCAAGGACATGCTCTTCGAGCCTCTGGCTCAGGCCATGGAAGCATGCAACTCAGAAGTATTCCGCACCACCCCCAAGCTCATCATCAGCCCGTGGCAGGAAGAAAACTACGCCCGCGGAGCCGGGGCTCTCGTATTGCAGAAGCTGCATCAAAACTGCGCTTTGTAGCAGACTCTCACCCAGCTCAATCACAAATTGTTCTCCAAAGAACACCAAACACGAAAAAGGCTTAACTGAATTCACAGTTAAGCCTTAAATATCATTGGTGGAGATGGAGAGAATCGAGGCCACAACTGTTACTGGTTAATCGACGCCATCTCTCCAGGCGAGTATCGATCCCCGAGCACCTGATCTGCCAATTTATTGAGCGTAGCTCTATCATCCTCAGTGAGGCGACAGTCAAGCGCCCCCAGGTTGGTCTTAAGATTGGCGATTTTGGTCGTGCCTGTAATGGGCACAACATGATCCCCTCGGTCCAACACCCAGGCCAAAGCTACCTGTGCTGCCACACATCCCTTTTGGGCAGCAATATCCTTGATCGTCTCCACAAGTTTGAGGTTGGACTCGATATTTTCCGGCTGAAACCGAGGCTGCATCTGGGTCCGGTAATCTGTCTCGCTGGTGGGCCGATCGTTGATTGAGGCGTAGCGACCGGTCAGCATTCCTCTGCCCAAGGGCGAATAGGGAACCAAGCTGATACCAAGCTCCACACATGTGGGGAGTATATCCTTCTCAATATCGCGGCTGAATATCGAGTACTCAGACTGAATTGCGGCAACGGGATGAACTGCATGGGCCCGCTTGATCGTCTTGGCTGAAGGCTCAGATAAGCCAATGGCTCCGACCTTGCCCTCTTGAACCAACTTCGCCAACTCACCCACCGTATCCTCTATCGGCGTAGACGTATCAACGCGGTGGAGATAATACAGGTCGATCTTTTCGGCACCCAGACGCTTCAGACTCTTTTCGCAAGAGCTCCGGACACTGGCCGGAGAGCCGTCCAGCCCCAGGAAAGCGCCCGTGGTCATATCCCGTTGGGGACCAAACTTGGTCGCCAGAACGATTTGATCCCACCGCCCAGCGAAAGCCTTACCCAGTAGCTGCTCATTGTGGCCTACGCCGTAGATTTCCGCGGTATCAAAATGAGTGACACCCAGATCTACGGCCTGGTGGAGTAGATTGATGGCCTCTGACTCTTGCATTGGTTCACCATAAAATTCGGAAAGTCCCATACATCCAAGTCCAATGGCCGATACTGAAATCCCTGATTGTCCCAAATTGCGTGATAACATAACGTCTCCTTCACCTTTCCCCCAACATTCGGGTTGGGTCAGTTTTTCCTGGGCACGTCAGATAATTAAGCCCGTACTCCGGAGAAATGAATACACAATCAAGGCTATGTTTTGCCTATTTCTCTCAAGGGGTTTAAAATTCGGCAAGATTTGGTATTGAAAAGGCATCAATCAACAACTCAGGACAGAGCCATGAACAACCTAGCCCACATGTTAGCGCGATTTGAACTGAAAGAAGGACTAACCCCCTCAAGGTTGGAGGGTGTTTATTTCTTTAAGACCGAACACGATATTCCACGGACGCCTCTCATTTATGAACCTGGCATTTACGTGATAACTCAGGGATATAAATACGGATATTTGGGAGATCGTCAGTTTCGTTACGATATCGATAATTATCTGGTGGTTTCTGTCGCCACACCCTTTGAGTGCGAAGCTTTCGCCAGTCCGGAGGATCCAGTCGTGGGCATATACCTGGGCATGAATATCCCGATGCTCCATGAGTTGGCGCTTCGCCTCAGCCAGGACACAGCTCATCAGCGTTATTCCAATGCAATTCCGCCAAGCAGTCTAGACTCGGCAAGAATGGACTCCGAGATGAAAAGCGCTGTAATACGCTTGGTGAAAGCGCTTGAATCGGAAGTGGAAGCGGACATATTGGGGCCGGGAGTAGTGAAGGAGATCTTCTACCATGTGCTGATGGGAAGCCAATCATCTTCTCTTTTGGCCCTTCTCAATCAAAATTGCAATTTTGCGCGCATTGCCAGCACACTCAAGATAATTCATAGCGATTACAGTGAGAAGCTTGACGTCGAGCACCTGGCCGAAACTGCCAACATGAGCCTTTCAACATACCATCGGGCTTTCAAGGAAATCACCACGGATTCTCCCATGCAGTACTTGAAAAAAGTACGGCTTAATAAAGCACGTGATTTATTACTACAGGAGCAAACAAAGGCGTATATCGCCGCCGAACAGGTAGGGTACGAAAGCCAGTCCCAATTCAGTCGCGAATTCAAACGCTATTTTGGTCAAGGCCCAGCGGATCTGATTCGCGAAACGAGAGCAAATAATACTGTATCACCCGACTGATACAAACTGCTAGCACCAATCTCATATGCATACCCCACAAAAAAAGGCTTAGAAGGAAAACCTTCTAAGCCTTTAATATCGTGGTGGAGCTGGAGGAAATCGAACCCACGATCTCTTGAATGCCATTCAAGGGGCGGGCTTTTTATCATTTGAAATAATTAATCATTTTTTTCAGGAGGAGAACATTTTTTGGCGAAAAGCGGCGATTTTGTGCTGCGGGAGGTTATCCAACTGCCCCAAATTGCCAACATGTTAGCCCCAACCGTCTGATGTGTATCCCAAAAGCTCTTTCAGGACTTTTTCGACCTCATCGTAATCAACCGGCTTGGCTATGTAAGCATCCATCCCCACTGATAGAAATTCCTCTCTATCACCAACCATGGCATGAGCCGTTAGAGCGACAATAGGAACCTTTGACTTATCTCTATAATCTGCCGCATTGCGTATAATTTTTGTCGCTTCGACACCATCCAGTTCAGGCAATTGGATGTCCATGAATATCAAATCGAAGTCATGGTGCCGCAGTAGCCTAAGAGCCTCTCTGCCGTCCTCGGCGGTCTGAACCCTCACGCCTTGTTTTTCAAGAAGTCGAGTTATACTCAACCGATTCACATAATCATCTTCAACGACAAGAACAAACACACTGTCACGGACCTCACTGGATACCAGTCCAACCTTGCTTTCCTCTGCTTCAACAGGTGTCGATCCTGGCAAAGGCAGCGACAAGTATACGACTGTCCCCTCACCAACTTGAGAATCAATAACGAGAGCTCCCCCAAGCAAGCTACTGAGGCGTTTCACTATACTCAATCCGAGGCCAGCTCCCTGATAACTCCTCGTATATGACCCATCACTTTGAGTAAACGCATTGAATACCGCTTCTATCTTTTCATCGGGAATGCCGATACCTGTGTCTGCCACAGAAAACAGCACATACTCGCTTCCCGGCAGAGCATACCCTTCAACGGTCACTCCCCCTCTATCCGTAAACTTGATCGCATTGCCAACAAGATTGAAAAGTATCTGCCTCAAACGCAACTCATCACCTATAACACTCTCCGGTAATTGATCGTCCCATTTAACAGAGAGATTCAAGCCTGACTGCTGAGCCTGAATTTTGAACAAATCTTCAATAGAGGTAAGAACCTGCTTGGGAGAAAATGGCACCTTGCGCACTACAAGTTTGCCTGACTCTATCTTTGAAAGATCGAGGATATCTCCCAACAGACTTGTTAGCCTTCGACAAGACTGCAACGCAATGTCAGCATACTCCTGCTGTCCTGACTCAAGAGGACCATCCCCCATTAACTGGAGCATCCCCATTATACCGTTAAGCGGGGTTCTGATTTCGTGACTCATATTTGCGAGGAATTCCGATTTGGCTTTGTTGGCAACTTCCGCAGCATCTTTGGCCTGAATAAGATCTTTTTCAGCAAGAGCACGTTCTGAAATATAACGCGCCTGCTGCAGATTTTGATATGCTGTCACTGACAACTGATTTGCCATAGTGAAAAGAACATTGGAAATTCTGTCAAATTGTTCCCGAGACATTGATGGAACTTCGCGAAACGCATCAATAAATCTTTCCTCGTCTGCTCCTATTGTACGTGCGTACTCAAGCATACTTTCTTCAGTCTGCGTTTCATCACGAACTTGTCCAATAAGCCAATTAGCAATATGATGACCTTCAACTGATATGCCTGCTCCGGCATCCCATAAACCTCCGCTCAAACACGGTTGAATAATGGGACCACTAACAGAGAGTCGCCCCAAAGCAGCATCCGACTTGTAGCAATTGGCAAGTCCTTTTTCAGTTTTACGGATAATATCACTGCACAGCCTCCTAAAATTACTTGGCTTAGTTATCGGGATTCCATCAGTTCTTGTAATAATGGACGCTACACCTGTCGCCAGAGCAAATTCATCCTGAAGAGTTTGAATATCATCGAGATTAAATAGATCCTCGAAAGATATCTCTGTAATAGTCTCCAAAGGTTTTGTCAGCGCAATCAGGCGGTTTTCAATGATAGACTCAGCACGTTTCCGATCCGAAATATCTTCGAGGGTCGCGATAACTTCAGTTGACGAGTGACCGGCATTCACGGGATTGAATATAACACGAAGACAACTCGTCTTGTTGCCTGTGACGGAAGTATAGTAATCTTCATATTCTGAAATTTCACCGGATAAAGCCTTCCTGACGGCATCCTGCATCTTTTCCGCCGATTGGCGTACAGCATCAAAACCGATAAGGACCTCTTTGGACGATCCCATCTGTTCTACGAACTTGTCATTGCAGTCGAGGATTACCCCTTCAGTGTCAAGATGGACCATCCCCAGTGGAGAATTTTCAAAAATAATCCTGTGCCGCTCTTCACTAATCCTAAGCGCATCGTCGGCTTGTTTGTGCTCTGCAATACCCCACGCCATATCCGCCAAAAGCGAAATTGTATTGATATCGTCATCCTTGTAGTCGCTCGGCTTGTTGCCGACACCTAACACGGCTACGATTTCGCCATGCCTGAGCACCGGAACCGTCAATAGACGAATGACTGGGGCATGCCCTTGAGGTAAACCTTTTTTATACGATAGTGATGCATAATCATTGTGAACAACCGCATGCCCCTGCCTTATGCAATCCCCCCAAACACCTGCTTCGGAGATGGCGTAATGCATGCCTTTCCCTTCAATGGAGCACATCTCATTGGATGTACGAGTTGACCACGCCATAAGCAGTAGATTCTTCTGATCTTGTTCAAGCTTATGAAAAAACCCAATTTGACTATCAGTTAGGATCTCTGCTTCATCGAGTGTCTTAACCATCACCTCATCACACGAATGAGTTATGGCGTACTCCATCAGATGGAGTCGAACCTGATGAATGGATTCCACTTCCTGTCGCTTGGCATCCGATTTATTGCGGAAAACTTCATGCCGAAGAAGCAGAATAAAGGCAAAACAAAGCAAGGAAAAGCCACTCAAACCAATCATCACAAAGCGCTCAACAGATCCCGCACGAAACACTTGCATAGCTTCGTCATACTTACTCAAGGGGACTGTAATGCTGATTCCTCCTCGAATATCCCCTTCTTTGTAGCCTTGCTTACCATGGCATTTCAGACAAACTTTCTCAGTGACCATGACCCGCATATAGCGCAGCACAGGCTCCCCATCGACAGAGACTTCCTCATGGAATTCACCCACTCCCTTCTCAAATATTTTTAGCGCACGAGTTTCCCATTCATCTGCTGCGTTTTTTAGGCGGATAGGATTGAGACTTGTAATGTGGGCCTTTACTCCGGTCCCCTCAGCCATGATTTCATGGACCATCCGTGTCATGAATGCTGGATTGATTAAGGTGAGTTCCTTGCCAGAGGTAGTGGTGACATCTCTATCTGAAACATCAAGGTCGGGATTGGGCTGGAGGTACTTAGAGACTTGACCATAGACACCACCAAGCTTAGCGACCCACCGCCGACTCGTGATATCTTTGTCAAAAGCGATACGCGCTTCAGTCAAGGCCTGTTCATGGACACTCTTTCTCTGATCCTCAAGAGAATTGTTGTACAGATGCACAACAAACGTTCCCCAAAGAACGCTGAAGATAAGTCCCAACACCAAATGTCTCCAATACTTGATCAAAACACAAGCCTCCCCAGGCAAGCTAGCCAACCGCGTATCTTATTACCATTGCAGGATTTTTTTTGAATCCATCAATCTTATCCAACAGCTCTTCAAGCATACTGGAAGAGGAAATTTGAGCTATTATTATTGCTGAAGATCCATGATGGAAAGCACTTATTCAGACAGTTAGACGGAAAAATTGAGAGGAAGAACAAAATGGGATCCACAACAAAAAGAGGTTATCCAAATAAATGGATAACCTCTTGAAATATATGGTGGAGCTGGAGGGAATCGAACCCACGACCTCTTGAATGCCATTCAGAAGCTTAAGAAGCTCAGAACAAAGAATAACCATTTAAATTTATAGAGTTTTTATTAGTCGCACCTATAATTTGCGTCAAGCGCATTGTGTGCAGTATGTGCATATTTTCAAGGAGTCACACCTGGCACTAAAGAAAAAGCGGACACATAACGGACACGTTGCCCCA
>Ga0209692_10004651_pt1 | contig 12268 bp, 10 predicted proteins | sample tdDd472_FD_187129 | JGI IMG/M metagenome (GOLD analysis project Ga0209692, IMG submission 187129) | Marine sediment microbial communities from the Atlantic coast under amendment with organic carbon and nitrate - tdDd47.2 (SPAdes)... | ecosystem: Environmental > Aquatic > Marine > Coastal >...
GAACCGGGTTAACAGGGTCGCTCAGGTCCAGCAAGTGTATTCCCCCAATTCCCTCGGTACCAACCACGAACGCGAACCCGTCATCAATATAAATATTATGCGCAGTTGTAAAATAAGTATCTACCGTATTAACCAGCGAAACGGAATTGGGCACATTAGCTAAATCAATAATCTGCAGCCCTTCACCGCTGCCACCACCTTCTGTTACAACATAAGCATAGTGGTCGTGAACTTTAATATCCCGCCAGATGGATTCCGGACCCGGGATGAAGCCAACTATCACCGGAAATAAAGGTGCAGTCACCTCTATCACGTGTGTGCCGTAGTATCCACCCATGATAGCGTATTCACGCCCCTCTCCATCCACGTAACCCCAAATATCGGAGTATCGTGAGTTCGGGTTAGGATTTATAGACCCTTCAAGGTTGATTTGAGCCGAGATTGCAACAGTAAATAATAAAAATATATATGGTAGGTATTTTAACTTCATTTAATTTCTCCGGGTAAAAAATAATACGTCATGTCTGATAACAATATAAAAAGATACTGCCTCTAAATAAAGTCCATTTTAATATGGAGTATTATTTTTACCTGTAAATTGAATTTTTAACAGTGAATTATTTTAAATATACAATTTTTTTGGTGAGAAGAATATTATCAGAACTTTTCGCGGCTAAAAAATAGACTCCCGAATTGATATTTAATTCCGGCTGCCAGTAAAACTTTTTTGAATTTTTCTCGATATTACCGGCAAAAATTATCTCGCCGGCAATATTATAGATAAATATTTTTTGTGTTTTTGCTCCCCCCGGAAGAATAATGTTCACCCCGCCATTAAACGGATTTGGATAGACATCAATTTGATAATTTAGATCATTCTCAACATCGCTAATATCAATCCCCGAAATTATTCTTTGATCCTTGTAATAACTTAATCCCCCCTTTATATTCCCCAGGATCAAATCTTGATCACCATCAGAATCAAGATCATAAAACCTTGGTGCGGCTTCCTTCCCCTCGAACTCTGTAATTTCAATTTTTTCGGGTGCTAGAAAAGAAGGTGTTCCGGAATTTGTTTCACCGGCTACCAGAAATAATTCACCATTCCTGTTCCCGGCAACGATATCAAAATTTCCATCAAGATTATAATCTGTGATCTCAGGGTTACTCATATCGCCAATATCAAAATCGCCAAACACGGAATTATCAATTTCAAACAAATAATTTTCCGGTGTACCGGTGTTCTTGTAATAAATCAGTTTGCCATTAAATCCGCCAATTATCAAGTCATCATCATTGTCATTATCCATATCGGCTAAGACAGGCCTCGCATAATTGCTGAATTTTATATTCTCTCCGTTAACATCCAGTAGATTTTCAGGACCACTAAAACTTGCAACTTCCGGTGTGCCGTTGTTTTTAATGATTACAAGCTGACCCAGAAATGTACCGGCTATAATATCATTGTCACCATCGTTATCGATATCTGTCGCGAAGGGAGCTATTGAAAGATCATTCGTGTAACCGGTGTATAAAGAATCTCGCAGAATAAACTCAGGAGTATCACTCGCTCCAACATTTTCCAGATAATAGATACTTCCTTCAGGATTTTTCTCCGAACCAATTAACAGATCGGCATCACCGTCATTATCCATATCGACAAAACAAAGAGTACTTTTAGTCCCTACATCAAATATTTCCAAAAATCGGTCTGTCACGAACTTATATATCGGTTCAGCCGGGTTGCCTTTATTTTTCATAAAAATCAAACTTTGGGGAACCGTGGGATCATATAGCACCGAAACAAAAAGGTCTAAATCACCATCGGCATCAATATCCACTGAGCGAGGCATGTTAAATCCGCTTGTATTCAAAGGGTTTGCCGAAGGGTAAATATCTGTTTCGAGTTTCATATCCGGTGAAGAAATATCTCCATCATTTTTTATAAAATATAAACTCCTGCTAAAAAAGTCTCCCCAAATCAAATCAAAATCGCCGTCACCATCAGGATCGCAAAACTCTATAGAAGCTGCTCCATGTTTTTCAGATTTACCACTCCCAACAATTAATATATCCTGCCAGCTATCGGTGACAAAAGTGAAATCATAATTTATGGGATCACCTCTATTTTCAAAATACCTCACTTTACCCGATTGATCAGTCACGAAAAAGTCGTAGTCAAAATCACCGTCAATATCAATAAATGCAGGATTAGAAACACTTTCACTGAAAAGAGCATCCCCTGAACTTTCAAAAACGGTATCAGCAGCCAAAGTGAACTCCGGCATAGAGGGAGAGCCGGAATTAATGAATAATTTGATATAGTTACCATCAGCACCGGTGAAACAATCAGGCTTGCTGTCATTATTTATATCGCAAAAATAAAACCAGTTCACGAAAGAAAGACCTGGGGGAAAATCCTTTTCTAAAAAATTATATTCCACGGATGTACCAATGTTCTCCCAAAACGAATAACCACCATCGCTATTTAAAATGAAAAGATCAAAATCACCATCTTCATCTATATCAACAAACTGATGTTCAGGATTGTTTAACCCGCCGGAAAGGGGGTTTAAGATGATACCATTCTCATTTTTAAGTATTATACCATCACGTGATTTTTTATAAGGAAATGAGTGAATACTACTTGCGATAAGTATTAGTAAAAGGAAGTACCGCATGTTACCCCTAGAAATCTATTATAACTATTAAACAATCAGTTTTCGAATTGGTAAATTAAACTATCACCAATTTTTTTGAAGGGATCAATTCCAAAATTCTGGATATCTTCTTTTTCAGTTTGAACTGAACGTTCGATAATTAAAAGTCCGCCCGGGTTTAAATAGTTCCTTTCAAGAATATTTTTAACAACTTCATGAACATCAAATTGGAAAAACGGCGGATCGGCGAGAATTAAGTTGTAGGTATCATGTTCTGCAATCTGGGAAAATTTAACGGCAGCCATTTTAAAAATACGAGTTACATCAGAAGCACCGAGAGAATCAATATTTTCTTTGAGCACTTTTTGAACAGGAAAGTTTTTTTCAACGAAATGGACTTCCCCTGCACCACGACTCAAGGCTTCAAGCCCCAACGAGCCGGAACCGGCATAAATATCGCACACACGGATATCTTCAAAATCGATCAGGTTGTAGAGGTAATTGAATAATGATTCTTTTACTTTATCTGTTGTGGGGCGGACAAGTTTGGATTTCGGAAATTTCACGGTCCTCCCTCCATAAATGCCGGAAATAATTCGCATCAGGAGACCCGTAATGCCATAGATGCTGCTGAAATAAATTTAGTATTTGATTCTTCACCATCGAAATACTCGGTAACAGCATTTTTCTTGAAATTTACAAAAGGATCAACTTTCTTAAATTGAAGGTTAAAGGCGGTGTCAAATTCAAAAGCTTCACTGATAGTTAATTCATCACCGGAAAGATAAAAACTTACCTTTTCGCCGCTCGCATTTAAGTCAGGGAATAATTCTGTAAGTTCCTGGGAAATCTGTTTGTGAATTTCTTTTCTATCAACAATGTTAAGAAGTCGTATCTGCTCAACCTGTCCATTTTTGATATGCGCTGCCGAGATCATGTTGAAACCCAGATAAAGACTGAGGATAGTTTCACCCGGTAAATTTATGTTGCATAAATAATTATGAACAGTAAGATGCGAAAAATCCACAAATTTTAATCTAAGATTATTTCTCATACAAAATTTATGTATTTTTTTTACATCCTCTTTTTTAATACAAATTACAAAAAGATTATTTTTTTTAGCACCAAGTGTAACTTTTTGAATTATGTATTCATCAACTTTTTCTTTTGGAAAAAGAATAGAAAACTCCCAACGTATATGTGCTTCAAGTTCGGCTTTAAGTAATTTTGGGTCAATGGGTAATGTAAAAAAAAGGAAAAAATCGGCTGGTAGAGAAAAAGAAACCGAACTAAAGTCCGGTTTCTTTCTTAAAGAAAAGTTTTCAAATGCACCTTGCAATTGAGAAATAAATTTCGACTCTTTTGTATCGGCAGTCAGTAAATCTTCCAGATTTTCTTCATCGGCATTCTCGAGAATTACCTCGTTGCCTTTCACGGCAATTTCAACTATCTGTAATTTATTGCCCGAAAGATTTAATCCGGCACTGTTACCGACAAAAGTCATTATTTAACTATTCCCAGGATGCAGTATTTTTAAGAGCATCGTTATCTTTGTCACCAATTTTATCTTTAGTGTCAGGAGACTGGATAACATAACGTGTACCACGCACAAAAGTTGAATCAATACCCTTTATTCTGCCTCTTCTGTCAATTACAGTATCAACAATCAGCGAGCTGTCAACTTCCATGATAAAATATTTGCCGGATCTGGGTGATTTAAACAAGCTGTCTGGAACAAATGCTCCAACTGTCAGATTTTCAAAAGGATTTGAAGAGCGACCGGTAATAGAATCAGTACCCGTAATTTTCGCATTAACAACACTATCAGTTTTTACAAAATTGATTAAGCTATCAAGATCATCTGTGAAGTAACCATGCTTCTGCTCAAATAAAATCTGAGATTCTCTTAGGTTCATCATTCTCAAACGAGTTTCTGATTTATAATAATTCTGTAATTTAACAGTTTCCCTCGGTTCAATAATAGCCACCTGAATCAATAAATAAATCAATCCAATTATAATAACATAAAGTATGGCATGAATATACCAAGGTTCTGATTTCTTGTTCATTGTTCCTCCGGGGGTTAAAAATATTCTTTTATTCTACTTTAATATAATCTTTTATTTTTTCATATTTTTTATTTCCGATACCTTTAACTTTTAATATATCGGAAACAACTTTAAAGTGGCCATTAATTTTACGGTAGTTTATTATATTTGCGGCCGTTTTTTCACCAACGCCCGGAAGAAGTTGCAATTCTTCAACTCCGGCGACGTTAATGTCGATTATTAACTTTTTATCATAACTTACAAAGGTATCACTTAAATTATAACCACTAAAATCCAAAAGTTCCGATTCAGAAGCAACCTTTTTTTGTACTAAATTTGTTGCACTATCCAAATATTCTTTAGAATTAAATATACTATCGGCAACAGAATAATCAAACTTTGTTACTTTATTCTCGATATTATTATTTTGTTTATAAATTACTCCCGTGATAAATAATAGTGACAAAAGAATGATCACACCGGCTTCCCGGGAAGTAAAACCTATTCTATTCGCTATTTTTGAAAATACTTCTATTTTCGTCTCACGATAGTTTATACTTAATCGATTGGCACCTTTATATTTGGCTGCATCTGTAGTTCTTTCAACATCTCTTTTTCTTTTGCGGTTATTTTCTTCGGTACATAGATGTTAATTTTCACCAACTGGTCACCTGCACCATGAGAATTAAGGTGTTGAATACCTTTTTCACGCATTTTAAGATATTTCCCGGCTTGTGTACCCGGTTCTATTTTAAGTTTTGCCCTTCCGTTAAGAGTAGGTACTTCAACTTCCTCACCCATTACGGCTTCGGGATAACTTAAAAATAATTCGTAAATGATATTATCGCCGTCACGCAAGAAATAATCATGTGGTAACTCTTTGAATACAACAATTATATCACCGGCGTGCCCGCCATTCTTTCCGGCATGTCCTTCACCCCTGAGCGTCATGTAGCTATTATCACTTACTCCCGGCGGTACATTTATTTTAACTGTAGTTTCATCAAGTTCTCGACCGTCACCCTTACATTTTTTACAAGGTTCGGAAATCATCTTACCTGTACCATTACAGTTATTACAGGTGGAAATATTAACAAACTGTCCGAACAAAGATCTCGAAACCTGCCTTACTTCCCCGGTTCCGTTACAAACTGAACACGTATTAAACGAGGTACCTTTTGCGGCACCGCTCCCGCTACAATCACTGCAGGCTGTATATTTTTTAATTTTAACTTTTTTAGTAGTCCCTTTTGCAATCTCTTCCAAAGTTAACTTGAGCGTGATGCGCATATCAGCACCGGGGGTACCTGTTCCTCTTGATTGTGAACGCCTGGTTCCACCCGTTCCGCCAAAAAAATCATCGAAAATAGAGCCGCCTCCACCTCCGCTGCCGCCAAATGCGCCCCCGAAAATATCACTAAAATGACTAAAAATATCTTCAGCATTATTATAACTATGATAATCCTGACCGCCACGCATACCTGCATGACCAAAACGGTCATATTTAGCGCGTTTTTCGTCGTTGCTTAATACTTCATAAGCCTCTGCAGCTTCTTTAAAATTCTCTTCCGCTTCTTTATCATCCGGGTTCCTGTCAGGATGATATTGAAGTGCCAGTTTTCTATATGCTTTTTTTATTTCATCTTTAGACGCGCTTTTACCTAAACCTAAAATTTCGTAATAATCACGTTTTGACATCTGGTATCTCTTTTTAATTCACTATTCTTTGTCTTTTGATTCTGTCTGTTCCGTTTCACTGTTTTCAACGGATTGCTGACTTACTATCACTTTGCTATGTTTAAGTACTCTGTCTTTATAAACATAACCGGCTTCAATCTCTTCAAGAACTGTGTGGGAAGGCACCTCATCCGATATTTGCTGCATAAGGGCTTCGTGATAATTAAAATCAAAAGGTTCCCCTTTCGCCTTAATCTTGGTAACACCCTGTTCTTCAAGAATCTTCGAAAACTTGCTGTAAACCATCTTAACGCCTTCTTTAACAGAATCAGCTTTATCTGTTTTTTCGGCGTGATCAAGTGATCTTTGCAAGTCATCGAACACGGTAATAATTTTTGTAATAAATGGTTCAGCAGCATATTTAAGCAAATTTTCTATTTCGGTTTCTTTCCGTCGTTTATAATTCTCAAACTCGGCAGCTTTCCTCAATAAAGTATCTTTTAGCTCATCCCTTTCCTTTTCAACACTGCTAAGTTTTTCATTGGCAAGTTTCAGCTCTGAATTTAACTTCAACATTTCGTCAACAATCTCACTATCAGAAGATTTTTCAAACGAATCTTTCTTTTCCTGTTTTATATCTTTCTCTTCCATTTTTTCATTTTCATGTTTTTTATCTTTCTTCGCCATCTTAATTCAATACCTCGATTAAAATTAGTATGTATTCTTTAATTGTTTTGATAATACTTCAGCCACGTAAACTACGGCGGCTACTACCTTGGAATATTCCATCCTTTTCGGACCAACAATCCCAACTTTTCCGGAAGTTCCGCCAAGACTGTATGTTTTTGTCACCAGACTGTAGTCATGCAATTTATCATCTTCGGTTTCACCACCGATTAGAATCGCCACATTCTCATGATTAAAAGTATCACTTTTTTCCATCATGTGAATTATTACATCTTTATCTTCAATCAATTCAATGATACTCTGAAAATGTTCAAGATCATCAAATTCCGGTTGTTTTACTATGTTGCGCCCGCCGGTTATAATAGTCTTGTCACTGACCTGAATATCAGAAAATATTTTATCAACAGATTCAAGAAAAACCCTGACTATCGGCTTCAACTCCTCGTCGTATGTGTCCTTTAGGCGCTCATTAAAAGTACTTCTTATTTCAGAAAACTTTAATCCGGCAAGGCGTTCATTTAATGTGCGTTCAATAGTTTTAAGCTGCTTCGAATCTGTTCTCTGGAATATTTCCAGTGTTATTGTTTTAACAACACCACTCCTGACGCTTAAAACTATCAAAATTTTCGAACCACCCAGCTCAACTATCTGAATTTTTTCCAATAACGCGTCGTCAAATTTCGGATATGTTACGCATGCCAGCAAATTAGTAATGTTACTAAGAAGCATTGAGGTAATTTTCAACACTTCTTCCCTTTCGGCTGCCTCGCGTACCATCGATTGGTCAATTAAGCTTATCTCTTGAGGAGAAAGTAAATGCGGCTCCATGAGAGAATCAACATAAAACCTGTACCCCTTATCGGTAGGTATTCTCCCGGCAGATGTATGAGGATGATTAAGAAATCCCAACTCTTCCAGATCAGCCATGATATTTCTCACCGTCGCCGGTGAAAGCCCGATTTCATATTTTTTCGAAATATTCCTGGAACCTACAGGACTCGCAGTAAGGATAAACTGGTGTATCACATACCGTAATATGGTTTTTTCGCGTTCTGTTAATTCCGATGAAAACATAAGCTCACTTTACTTCTTCTCTATAATTTTACAAAATTACAAATATAGTAACTTTGAGTATTTTTTACCTTATTTGATGCAGTTCAACCTGTAAGGTTACTAAATTAGCACCAATTTTACAAGAGTGCTAACAAGAAAGTTTCAAAACTTATTAACACATTCTTTATGAACATTATTTTACTAACATCATTAACCTAATAGCATCATGAAAACCCATAAAAAAAGACGTCATTCAGACGCCTTTTCATGTAAACTAAAATATAATTTATTTTTATTTTACGATAAAATCAACGCAATATTTTGCAAAGTCAACTAATGGTCCCCAGTATATACCGAAAAACAAAACAGGAACAACTAGCATGGAAAGCACAATCTTGCTATAACCTGATTGTGGCTCATATTCTTCGCTCTGATCATAATCTTTAATATACATGTGTTTTAACAAGCGAACGTAATAATAAAGAGAAACTACCGTGTTTAACAATGCAATTAACGCTACCAGAATCATCTGTGAATCGAGTAAAGCAATAAACAGGTATAACTTGCCTATAAATCCCGCAGTAGGGGGTAAACCGGTAAGTGATACCAGAAAGATTGTCAATGCCACCCCTGCATAAGGCATGGTGTAACCAATACCATCAAATTGAGATATATGCTCTGAACCAGTTTTATTGGAAATTAACATTACCACGTAAAACGCTCCCAGGTTCATCAGCATGTAAACGGCAAAATATATCATTACAGAAACAAGACCTACATTCGTTAGTACGGCGATACCAAGCAGAATATACCCGGCATGCGCCACGCTCGAGTACGCAAGCAATCGTTTGATATTTTTTTGCCATAGTGCAGATAGATTGCCAACCGTCATGGTCAATAACGAAAGTATGATCAAAACAGTCTGCCAATCAAAAGTCCCGTTAAGAATCCACTCGCCATTATCCTTGATATGGTCAATAAACGCGACACTCACAAATCTTATTAACAATGCGAATCCTGCTGCTTTACTTGCCACGGAAAGATATGCCGTGATGGTAATTGGCGAGCCTTCGTAAACATCCGGAGTCCAGAAATGAAACGGGACAGATGATATTTTGTACCCGATACCTGCGATAATTAAAATTACAGTAAATCCAAGAAAATATAAATTGACCGGTGTTGATGACAATACTTCATTGATCACGTAAAGGTTCGTCGAACCGGTAAATCCATACAACAATGATATACCAAACAACATGAATGCTGATGATATTGCACCGTAAATAAGGTACTTTACGGAGGCTTCACTGTTTCGTGTTTCTTTATCTGTAAATCCTGCAAGCACGTATGAAGAAAGAGATAAAAGCTCAAGGGCAATATAAATTAACATCAAATCTACTGCCGAGGTGAGGAAAAACATCCCCAGAACCATCCCGTAGATTAGAGCGTAATACTCCCCTTGGCGAAGATGCGACTCTTTAATTTCATTAGAATCATACGAAAAAAGTATTATAAATAAACTCGTCAGAACGATGATAAACTTGAAGTATAATCCCAGCTTGTCTGAAACAACCATGTATGAATTTGATACCGTACCGGCATCCGGCATTGCTTTTATTATTACCACACCCGCGACTATAAGTCCTATCGCGGCAGTAAACATTACCGGCATTTTATTTTCATGGAAGATTAGATCAACAAACACGACCAGTATCAAAAAAACCGAAATAACAATTTCAGGTGCTGTTAAAGAAAATAATTCTGACAGATTGGGTATCATTTTACATTCCACCTAATAGATTATTACCGGCTGATAAAAACTGTGCCAAGCTGTTAACTGATGTATTCATTATATCCAGCATTGCTGAAGGATAAACGCCTAAGAAAATGATAATTATCGTCAACGGAATAAACATTATCATTTCGCGGGTATCAATATCGGTTAAATTGTTCCATTTCTCATTGAACTTACCAAAGAAGATCCGCTGTAAAGTCCATAACATGTATGCAGCACCAAGGAGAATACCTATCGTGGAAATAACAGTCACTATCCTTGTTGTCTCGTTACTGAATGCACCAAGGAACACGAGCGCTTCTGAAACGAATCCGCTGAGACCGGGCAACCCGATAGCAGCAAAAAATGCAACCGTAACAAAACCGGTATATACCGGAAGTTTTGCTGCCAAACCGCCAAATTCTTCAATACCCCTTGTATGGGCACGGTCGTAGATAAAACCAACAATAAGGAATAACATGGCAGTGATTGTACCGTGGTTAAACATCTGCAGGATCGCACCATTTATACCGGTTGAAGTAAGCGAAGCCATTCCAAGTATAACATAACCCATGTGTGAGATAGATGAGTATGCGATAAGTTTTTTAAAATCTTTCTGTGATAATGCTACAAGTGCACCGTAAATAATATTTATCATACCAAACAACGCGATATACCACATCAGTTCGCGGGTTACCTCGGGGAATATCGGGAACGCGATTCTCAAAATACCGTATGTACCCATTTTCAAAAGTACACCCGCAAGAATAACAGATATCGGAGTTGGAGCTTCAACGTGCGCGTCGGGCAACCATGTATGAAACGGGAACATCGGAATTTTTATCGCGAAACCAATGAACAACGCAATATAAGCAACAAATCGCCAGTTTTGAGGATTAAACGGTGAAAGCAATCCGGTTGAATTGTAATTCGCCTGATTCATTAACTCGAGCAGGTTAAAAGTAAATATTCTTGTTCCGTCCGGGAGCATTTCGGTAGCAGAAAAATAAAGTCCAATCATCACGAGAAGAATAAATACGCTACCAAATAATGTATATATGAAAAACTTTATAGCTGCATACTCTTTACGCGGACCACCCCAGATACCAATAAGGAAATACATCGGGAGTAACATCAATTCCCAGAAGATGTAAAACAAGAAAAAGTCAAGAGAAACAAATACACCCATCATACCTGTATCAAGCAATAAAAAGAGTGCAAAATAACCCTTGATTGCTTTTGGTATTTTCCACGATGAGATAATTGCTATCACGGAAACTATTGCCGTTAAAAGTACCATGGGCATGCTAATTCCGTCAACGCCAAGGAAATAATCAACCTTAACGGTTCCAATCCATGAAACTCCGTCAATTTGTATCCATCTGAATTTTTCTATAAACTGGAAGGTACTTTCATCCGTAACACCAGCTAGATTATAGTTAAATCCCGACAACATTATAACTGCTAATACTAGCTGAAATAATGTAATACCTAAAGCGGTATATTTTATTCCTGTTTCGTTTTTTGACGGGAGGAGTAATATGATTATCATCCCGAGGACAGGCAAAAATGTAATAAGGCTTAAAATCGGCATTCCTTCCATTTTATCTCATCAATTTTAAATCAAAACTAAAATAATTATTATAGAAAATACTACGTATATAATGTATGTCTGTACCTTTCCGGTTTGTATTCTTCTTAAACTCGCCCCGAAAAAGCCCGTTATAAACGCTGAAAAATTCACAATTCCGTCAACAACAAACGTGTCAAACAGATCTGAGAGGTAAGAAAAAAACTTTGTCACGTAGGCGGAACCATTTACCACACCGTCAATGATATTGGCATCAAACCAATTCAGGAGCCTGCTCACAACCATCGTGCCCTTTATAGCTGTAGCATTGTAAAGTTCATCGATGTACCACTTGTTAAGCGAGAACGTGTGTATTCCTTTAAACCGTTTTTCAAGATTATCTGCGCTGATTTTTTCACGGTAATAAATTAAAAATGCGAAAAATACCGCAAATGCTGTTAATCCTAACGATAAAAACATCGCCGGATAATGCGCGTGATGCATCTCTTCTTCAAACAATTGTGGCGTTAATTCTTCGTGCACAGTTTCAAATCCGGTCTGACTGTATTCGTAACTCCCTTCGGTAAATGCCTGAACCGGAGTTTTTACCCATTCACCAAGAAACAAACCGCTACCGGAATTGAAAGGATTAAACGAGTACCACACGAATATAGACAATGCTGCCAGAACCATTAGAGGTACGACCATAAGTTTTGGGTTTTCGTGCGCGTGATCGTGTTTATGCTGATCGCGCGGTTTACCAAAAAACGTGAGGATAACTAACCTCGACATGTAAAAT
>Ga0209692_10004653_pt1 | contig 12267 bp, 12 predicted proteins | sample tdDd472_FD_187129 | JGI IMG/M metagenome (GOLD analysis project Ga0209692, IMG submission 187129) | Marine sediment microbial communities from the Atlantic coast under amendment with organic carbon and nitrate - tdDd47.2 (SPAdes)... | ecosystem: Environmental > Aquatic > Marine > Coastal >...
GGCGGCAAAACTCTATTAGGAGCCTAACCAATGTGCTTTTTCAATTCAGGTGGGGACGAAGAACCCCCAGCAATCCAAAGCCCGGCGCAATCGGTGGACCCTCAGGTGCAGGCGGCGCGGTCTAACGCCGTCCGACGATCTAGAGCCGCAACTGGCTCTCGGTCAACGATCCTTACGGACGGCAATGACGGAACCAGTCTGAAGAACAAGCGGAAGCTTGCCGGGCGTGGCGCTGACACCAGCACAATTTTGACAACTGGCGAGCAGCCAGATTTCGTATTAGGGGCATAAAATGTTGACTGACGGCCTTACATTCCGCGCGCCATTGCAACTCAAGACTAAGTCCAAAGATGAAATTATCTTGGAAAGACGTAGTGAGCTTGAATATGACCGTCAGGACTTTTTGTCTGAATGGAAAGATATTTCAGATTACATCCAGATCAGGCGCGGAAGATACCTGTCTACAGACCACAGAAAGCCAAGGCGATCTAAGAAGGTTTTGAATGAGGCTGGCACGTTTGCATCCCGCGTACTCGGCGCAGGTATGCTCGCTGGCGTTTCAAGCCCCTCTCGCCCTTGGCTGAAACTGACAACCCCAGACGAGGACTTAAATGAGTACAAAAGCGTCAAAGAGTGGTTGGACCGTGCCCAGAAAAAGCTTTATCAAGTTTTTTCTATGTCTAACTATTACCACACAAAGCAAACCTCTTTTCGTGATATGGGGGATTTTGGTCAAGGCCCTGTAATCATCGACGAAGATTTTAACGATATGATCAATTTGTATCTAGCTTCGCCGGGCGAATATATGCTTAGTGTCGACAACAAAGGCGTTGTAGATACACTTTACCGCGACATGAAGAAGACCACGCTCCAAATAATTCGTCGCTGGGGGCATAACTCGCCATCTGAAGTTATCAGCGCGTATGACAGAGGTGACAATTCCACCCTTTGGGATATTGTTCACGCAGTCGAGCCTAACCGGGCATTTGTCAAGGGCGCGCCCGGGCCGCTGGGGATGGAGATGTCTTCTGTCTACCTTGTGCGCGATGCCGCAAGTGGGCGAAATGGAGACAACGCAATACTGGAGGTTAAGGGGTACAACGAGAACCCCATATCAGCGCCACGCTGGGATGTACAGTCCAATGATGTTTATGGTGATGGCCCCGGTTCACTAGCCTTGCCTGCCGTCAAGTCATTGCAGGTTCTGGAGAAGCGTAAGGGCCAGATGGTCGACAAGATGGCTGTACCTCCAATGCAAGGGCCTGCCGAGATGGAAACGTCCGGGCGTCAAGTCAATCACACGCCGGGCGGCATGACGTTCTACGGTGCAAACTCCCAGTCGGGCGAGCCTGTCCGGCCATTGTATCAGGTCGACCCGCGCGGGTTGCAGGCGGTTCATTCTGAAGAAGACAAGATTGACCGTCGTATCAAGCACGCATATTTCAATGATTTGTTTTTGCAGCTCAGCCAGTCAGACCGACGTGAGATCACAGCGCGAGAGATTGAAGAGCGCCACGAAGAGAAGCTTATCCAACTTGGCCCCGTGCTTGAACGCACGCACTACGAAGGGCTGAACCGGGAAGTCAAACGGACGTTCGGTGTAATGACCCGCCATGAGGTTTTGCCGCCTCCGCCTGAAGAACTGGATGGCGTGCAGTTGAAGGTTGAATATACGTCTATCCTTGCCGTAGCTCAGCGCGCGGTTGGGGTTTCGACGCTTGAGCGGTTCAGCGGGTTTATGGGTAACTTGGCCGGGGGTAACCCAGAAATTCTCGACAAGTGGGATATGGACCAGACAGTTGATGAATACGCTGACAATATTGGCGTTGCCGCATCTGTTGTGCGTAGCGATGATGAAGTTGGGAAGTTGCGTGAAGAGCGCAAGAAAATGCAGCAAGCCCAGCAAAATATGGAGATGGTCCAGCAAGGCGCTGATACTGCGCGTGTATTGTCTGAAGCTGACACTGGACGCCGATCAAATCTTCTGGCAGATATCATAGGCGGCAATGGGAACTTAGCGTAATGACTGACAATGAGCGTGACGAAACCAAGACAGAAGAGACTACTGAAGAGCGCTTGGCGCGCGAAGAGATTGAAGCCAAGCGCAAACGTGTGTCCGAAAGCTGGGATAAGGTGATGAACACACCGGAAGGCCGGGCTGTTGTCTTCGACATTTTAGCAGTGAACCTGCACGCATTCCACGGGACTTACCACTTCCACGACACGCCAGAACAGACCACGGCAAAGGCGGCTGTTCAAACCAAGGGCGCGGAATTACTAGCCTTTGTATCAACCAACTGGGCGAACCTCGCTCGACTGATGAATAAGGAAAATATGCTATGACAATCGACGGCAAAACAATCGGTCAATATCTCGCAATGATGCAACAGCCACTAATGGCTCCAGACGGGTCAGAAAGCGGCAGCGCTCCTGATGCTGGCAGCGACACGCCCACGCCTGAAGCTGGTGAAGGCGGTGATGCTGGCGACCCTGTTGAAGAAGGGAGCCAAGAAAGCGGTCAAGACCAAGAAACTACTACTGAATATGTGGATGATCCTGCATTAACAGAGGCTGAGAACGAAGCGGCGCGCGCTAAATTCAAGGCTGAAGCTGGCGATGGTGATAAACCTAAAGACGATGGCGACGAAGAAGAGCCATCCGAGTTGGTCGGCGCTCCTGAGGGGGAATACGAAGAGTTCGAAGTGCCTGAGGGTTTCGAGCTTGCTGGCGATATCAAAACCGAGTTTGATGAAGTAAGCCGCGAGTTGAACCTTAGTGACGCTGGCCGGAAAAGGCTCGTTGAAGTACAGGCTAAGCTTTATAACAAGCAAGCTGAAGCCCACGCTGACCGTGTGGCCGAATGGGGCGAAAGCGCCAAATCAGACAAGGTCGTAGGCGGCGCTGAATTTGACGCGAACGTTGGCGTTGCGCGCGCTAATATCAAGAATTGTGGCGATGCTGAGTTGAAAGAATTGCTTGAGACCACAGGCATTGGCAACCACCCTGCATTCATCCGGTACGCATACCGCAACGGCAAGGCGTCAGGGGAGGCCGGGGTTGAGCCGGGCGGCGCTCATACTGAAGAAGATGCGGCAACGATTTTGTACGGCAGCTCGTCGTAGGAAATCAGTTTGCAACCAGTGAGCTTTTTGTGTAAGGGTTAAACCATTCCGGGCCTGCCAGATCGGGATGGTAAACTAAACTAAAATCCGAAAAGGAGCAGGCTGTCATGGCTACGCTTGGACAAACCTACCTAACTCTGGCAGACGCGATGAAGCGTACAGAAGATGGCAAGAGCATCGCTCAGGTCATCGAAATTCTGAGCCAGAACAACCCGATGCTTGATGATATGATTGCTGTAAAATGTAATCAGGGAACTAAGCACCGCCACACAGTTCGCAGTGATTTGCCTTCTGTCACTTGGGGCGGCCTTTATCAAGGTATCCCGCAATCTAAGAGCCGCACCGCTCAAGTCGATGACACCACTGGCTTCGCTGAAGCTCTGTCATCAATTGACAAGCGTCTTCTCGACATCGCGCCGGGCAATGAAGCACAGCTCCGTATGTCTGAAGCTGTGCCGTTCTACGAAGCGTTCAACCAAGAAATGGCTTCCGGCCTTTTCTACCACGACACAACAACTTCTCCTGAGAAGTTCAAAGGTCTGGCTGCACGTTATAATACCCTCTCAAACTCAAACGTGATTGACGGTGGCGGCGCTGGCGCTGATAACACCTCAATTTGGTTTGTGACTTGGGGTGAAAACTACACCTCAACAATCTATCCTGATGGCACCACAGCCGGGATCAAGCGCGAAGACAAAGGCGAGCAACGTATCCTTGATGGTTCGGGCAACCCTTACTACGCGAAAGAAGAGCTGTTCCAGTGGCACCTTGGCGTTGCTGTTAAAGACTGGCGCTTCAACGTACGTATTGCCAACATTGACATCTCAGAAGTCATCGCTGGCAACGTTGATCTCTATGCTCTTATGCGCAAGGCCTATTGGAAACTTCCAAATGCTGTGGCTGATCGTGAAGGCAAAGGCGCTGTTGGTCCTAAGAAAATGGCCATCTACTGCAACCGTGATATCATGGAAGCTCTGGATGCCCAAAACACTAACGCGGGTGGCTCCGACAACTTTACCCGCCTATCCATGGGTCAAGTTGAAGGTAAGGAAGTTGAAACTTACCGGAAAATCCCTGTCCGCAACACTGACGCACTTCTCAACACTGAAGCGCTGGTTGCTTAATCTGGACTGGCGGACAATAGTCCGCCATCCTCTCTCTAACTAGGAAAGTTGATACCATGATTTTGGATCACCAAGCTATCTTTTCAGACGAGCAAGCGATCACTGCGACGGCTGCGTCTACAAACACTCTAGACTTTGGTCTGGCTGGCACACCATACGGCGCGAGCCAACTGTCAGTTGACCAAGGTAAAGGGCATAAAATCCCATTGCTTGTGCAAGTCACTGAAGACTTTGACAGCGCCGCTAATGACGGCACGCTGACGATCGCTCTTGAGCTGGACAGCACAACAACATTCACGCCCGACAGCTCTATCGATCTTGGCACATTCGCTGAGGCTGATCTTGTTGCTGGCTGGCAGCTCCCGTTTGACGCAATCCCCAAGGGCGTCAACTTGCAGTACGCTCGCCTCAAGTACACAGTAGCAGGCACTGGTGACTTCACCGCAGGTAAGCTTACCGCTGGCGTTGTCTCTAGCGTCCAAAGCAATTAAGGCCCCCAAGTCACGCAAGCCTTAATAACGCCCAGCGCAGCCGCCGCATGATTGCGCTGGGCAACCAACACCAACCACACGGGAATTAGACAAATGACTAACGAAGAATTTGAGGGCAAGATCAAAACAGGTCTGTCCAAACTGGACCACGAAAATGACGCGCACTGGACCAAGGCAGGCAAGCCTGACATTGCGGCAGTTTGTGAAGCTTCTGGTCTTGATGAATTGAAGCGCGCTGACATTGAGAAAGTCGCTCCTGGTTATGAGCGCCGAGAAGTCATCCCGCAAGATGAAGTCAGCAACGAAACTGGCGAGTTCGAGCGCGAAACAATCGAAAGCACATCGAACCGCGCGCGACTTGAGAAGCAAAACGACGGCAAGACAGGGCGCAAAATGTCCGTCTTTAAAGAGCTGCCCAAAAAGACCCGCGTGCGCGCCACTGAGCGCGGCTATTATGGCGGCGAAGTAAAGGAGCCGGGCGACGTGTTCTCGGTCACTGGCCGTCCCGGATCGTGGATGGAGCCTGCATAATAACAATGGCGGCCTTCCGGGGCCGCCAATCTCATTCGCGAGGGTAAAATGGAACTCACAGACATCAAACGCACAGAGGCTGACAAAAAGGCCGAGGCCAAAAAATACGAGACACTGTCTACTGAAGAGGATTACCCTTGGGGCCTGTCCGTCTCTCTTGATGACGCGACAATCAAAAAGCTAAAGCTTGGCGATCTGGACGCTGAAGAGGAGGTTATGCTCGTTGGGTCAGGCTTCGTGTCTGAAGACAGCTCCAACCTTGTGAATGGAAAGAAAACCCGCAACATTCGCATTCAATTGCAGAAAATCGCAGTCACGCAAACCGCGCCAAGCGACCCTGCTGCTGAGCTTTATGGTGATAAGAAATGATCGGCGATAAGGTCCAGATATGCAACATGGCGCTTGCCAATTTGGGCCAGCGCGCCATTCAGTCGCTTGATCAGCCAAACCCTAGCTCTGTTGCCTGCAAGCAACGGTACGACGAAGCACGGGTAGAGGCTCTCAGCACTCAGTTGTGGGCGTTCGCTAAGAAGTGGAAAACTGGGGTTCAGGTCAATGCTGACCCTATGCCGGGCTGGACATATGTCCACAAGTACCCAACTGAGGCGTTGCGCATATTCTCGATCTGGCAAGAAGACCCGGCTGCACCTAAGATACCATTTGAGGTCAGCTCTGCCATGACAGGTGGCGGGAAATGGGTTCATTCAAATCAGGAAAGTCCTGTGTTTATTTATACGACTGACATTGAAGACGTGACGTTGTTTGATGCCGCGTTCTCCTCTGCCCTGTCGTGGCTCTTGGCGGCAAAAATTGCGATGCCAATAACCAAGTCGAGAAAAGCTCAAGACGACGCTTACTCCAAGTGGAGCGCCTCATACGCAAACGCGGCAGGCCGCACTAAAAACGAGCAGGCCGTCGACAGAGACCAGCTCTCCTCTTACCATTCAGTGAGGTAATCGTGGTTGACGCACGGCTTTCGCAAAATTCCTTCACCGCTGGGGAGTTGTCCCCAGAAATGTACGCACGCGAAGATTTGGCCAGACGCCAACTCGGCGCGAAGCTTGTGGAGAATTTCTACATTCGACCCCATGGCGGCGTCTCAAACCGTGCAGGCCTTCGTATGGTGGCCGAAGTCAAGGACAGCACTAAATTCACGCGCATCATGAGCTTCGAAGCTGCCGCTGATGACGCCTATTTGCTTGAAGTTGGCGATCAGTACATCCGGCCTTTCTTCCGTGGCGCGCCTATTCTTAGTGGTGGCAGCCCATATGAGATTGCCACGCCATATACTGAAGCTGGGCTGGCTCTGGTGTACATGGAGCAATCAAACGACGTGGCCACGGTCGTTCACCCTGACTACACTATCAGGGAACTGAGCAGATACTCAGACACCAACTGGACACTCACTGCTGTGACGTTCCAGCCGTCTGTTTCTGCGCCTACTGGCGTGGCTGCGACTGAAACAGAAGGATACACAGGATATGGCTCAGATAAATTGCCTCAACCTCACACCTACGTCGTCGCGGCAATCGGGGCTAACGGGGAAGAAAGTCTCCCGTCCTCAGAAGCAACAAGCGGCAACGTCGTCCTCGGATACGATCAAAACTTCGTCGACGTCACATGGACGGCAGTCTCCGGTGCGACGGAATACATTATCTACAAGGAAGTCAACGGGATCTTCGGGTTCATAGGAACAACGGTAGATTTGACGTTCCGGGATACCAACATCAACCCAGACTTCTCTGACGGGCCTCAGCAGGGTTCTAACCCATTTAACGCCACTGGAGATTACCCTGCTCTTGTCACATTCTCTCAACAACGCCGAGTGTTTGCTGGAACTGATAACAATCCGCAAACGACATGGATGTCCCAGTCAGGCAACTTCAAAAATATGGGCGTTTCTCGCCCGGCGAAAGACGATGATGCTGTCGAGTTCACGCTGGCGGCGCGCAAAAAGCAAGACATTTTCCATATGGTCCCTCTTGAGAAGGGGATGATCACATTCACTCGATCTGGCGAGTGGCGCGTTACTGGACGAGAAGGTGACGTAATCACGCCAAACTCAATCTTGCCTGCCCCTCAGTCTTATTATGGGTGTTCTGCATCGCTCAAGCCTTTGGTGGTCGGGGAGAATATTCTGTTCGTCACTCGCGGGGAAAACCGCGTGCGCGACATGGAGTACAGCGTGGACGTGGACAAGTACATCGCTGAAGACAGGACCATTCTGTCAGAGCACTTGTTCAAGGGGCGCACCATTGTTGCTTGGGACTACTCAGCAGAACCTGACGGCGTGATCTGGTGTGTTATGTCGGACGGCAAGGCGCTAAGCCTGACATATATGAAAGAGCATGATGTCTGGGGCTGGGGCCGTCACTCTACGCAGGGCAAGTTTCTGGATGTGCAGGTTGTTCCTGAAACGACGCGCGACACGCCTTATTTCTTGGTCCAGCGCTTCATTAATGGGGCGTGGGCGCAGTATATCGAATATCTTGAAGACCGTTCCTTCGTGGACATTCAGGACGCCTTTTTTGTCGATAGTGGATTGTCCCTCGACGATCCTATCTTGATTAGCGCGATCAGCGCCGGGGCAACAACCACATGCACATCGACGGCTCACGGCCTGAGCGACGGTGATGTTGTGGAGCTGTCAGGCGCTGACTTTTACAATGAGAAGGCTGAGGTTGTCGGCAGTATATCCGGTCGGTACAAGGTGGCTAGCGCTACTGCTAACACCTTTGAAATTACAGGCGAATTAGACGATGCCGCTGTGGACACTAGCGAATTTGCGAGTGGCGTTTATCTGGATACTGTGGTTTTCCGTGAGGCTTTTGATGCAGTTTCCGGTCTTGACCATTTAGAAGGGATGGAGGTTGTTTGTCTTTGTGATGGGTCGGTGGTTAGCGACAAGACAGTCGCGTCCGGCGCTCTGTCGTTTGACCGCTCATTCGCTCGCATTCATGTGGGCCTATCTTACTCGGCCAAGCTGCAAACTTTGGACCTTGGCAATCCTCAAAATGACGATACTGGCGTCCAAAAGTCCATCTCTCAAATTCATCTGAGGGTTAAAGAAACCCGTGGCCTTGCGGTCGGCATGACGTTTGATACTGCCGTCGAGACAGAGCCAAGGTCGTTTGAAGATTATGGCGAGCCTGCATCTTTGAAGGAAGGTGTTATATCGGTCCCGCCATGGAGTGACTGGGGTGAAGAGCATAACATTTGCGCATTGCAACAATATCCTCTACCTGTCACAGTATTAGGCGTGACAGCAGAGGTGGATTATGGCGGCTCGTAAGGTAGAAGTTCGGCGGTACATTGATGGCGACGGTGACTACGTGGCCAAAAACATGCGCGAAGCCGATAAAGAAGAAATCATGTATTTGACGTTAATGCGCCCGGCTCCGGCTATCAGGATGACGGTATCCCACGCGGTTGGGTTATGGACCGGGCTTGTCGACGGTGAGATTGCTTGCATATTCGGCATTAACCGAAAAACCTTAACGTCAGATATAGGCGTGCCTTGGCTTTTGGGTACGCCATTGATGAATGAGGTCCCATTTGCATTTCTTCGTGGAAGCCTTGGATATTACAAGCGCATGGAAAAAGCTTTCCCTCAAATGGAAAACTATGTCATGGCAGATCACAAGCACGCAGTAAGCTGGCTTTCTTGGCTGGGGTTTGATATGGGTGAACCTATGCCAATTGGCGTTGGTGGGCGTGAATACATTCGCTTTACGAAAGGGTTCTAAAATGTGCATAGCTGGGGCAGGTATTGGCGGCATCTTGTCAGCGATGGGTTCTGTCGTTGGCGCAATGGGACAAATGGCTCAGGCGAACGCTCAAGCGAAGGCTGCTGAGTACAAAGCGAAGCAAGACAGAATGCTCGCTGAAGATAGTATTAAGCGCGGCGCTCAGGCCGAAGAAAGCCACAGACAGCGAACAAAGGCTCTTATTGGAAGGCAAAAGGCAGTCCAAGCTGCGGGTAACCTAGATTTAAGCTCCGGGTCACCGCTGACAGTAATGGCGGACACGGCCATGCTTGGGGAGTTTGACGCCCAAAAAATACGGGATAATGCTCAGCGAGAAAAACAGCACCATAACACGCAAGCTGAGCTTGGGTTTATGGAAGCTGATAACGCTCGGTCGGCGGGGGCTTGGGGCGCGTTCAGCACAATTTTAGGCGGCGTTGGCTCGGTCGCGCAGAAATGGTACGGGTAAGGACTTTTATTTATGGCTACTCCAGTTCCTACATACGATCCGGGCGGCTCTCAGGAAACAAAGGCTTACAAGCCAAATCAGGTCAACGCTGACATGTTTGGCGCAAGCGTGGGCCGGGCCATGCAGCAAGCTGGCAAGGCTATCAGTGGTCTCGGCGGGACCTTTTCTGCCATAGCGGCTGAGGAAAAATCAAAGGATGACACAGCGCGCGTAATGGAAGCGTATACTGACGGGTCGACCAAGCTCCGTCAGAAGATGTTTGACCCCGATGAAGGCATTTATACCCGCACAGGCGTCAACGCTTCTGGGGTGTCCCAGCTAACGACAGAGACAGCAGAAAGCATCTACAATGAGATAGAGGCGACGCTGGAAAATGACGATCAAAAGGAGGCGTTCCGCAAGATGTGGGGGCGTCGGTCGGAAAGCGAGATAACCAGCGCCACCAAGCATGAGTTTAGCCAAATGCAGACTGCGCGGACAAACGCTAAAGTCAGCGCCTTGGCAAATCTTGAAGCGGACGTTGTTGCTAACTTCAACAACCCTGAGGCTCTGGCGGCTAGTTTTGACGCCGCGAGGGCAATGATCCGGGCGAACCCGGACGGGTTGCCCCAAGAAACGGTCACCCAGCTTGAGCGTGAAAGTATTTCGAAGCTTCATTTGCAGGTATTGCAGCGGAAGTCTCAAGAAAGCCCTGCTTTGGCTCTGGAGTATTACAAAGAGAACAAGGCGCAATTTAATGGCGGCGATCACGCTGTCGCCAATAAGTTTGTCGATGCAGTACAGCGGGTCGAGGAAGCTAAGAATTACGCGACCGAGATATTCGGAAATGGCAATGCTTCGCCAATCCTGTCGTCCATGCAGTCAGTTGAAAGCTCAAACGATCCTTCGGCAAAATCGCCTAAAGGCGCGCTTGGACTTATGCAGGTTATGCCTGACACCGCGCGGGAAGTCGCGACGGCGCTAGGGATGCACGAAGTCGCTGGAATGGACGACAAAGACCTGCACTTGTTCTTCCAGTCTGAAGACGGGCAGAAGGTGAACAAGCGCTTAGGCGCGACTTACCTTTCGTGGCAGTTGGAAAAGTATGACGGCGATCTTGAGGCCGCGCTCGTCGCTTACAACGCTGGTCCGGGCAATGCCGATAAGTGGCTCAATGCCGACCGGGATTATTCAGTCCTCCCAAAGCCTGAAGAAACCAAGCCTTACGTCGAAAAAGTGTTCAAAGGCGCGTTTGGCGCTAACGGCACTGAGGGCGGTATAGAGGGTGCAAGCGAGCGCAATCAAAAAGCACTGCGCGCCTCACAGGGCAATATGTACAAAGGCGACGCTGCTGGCTATCTAATGAGCGTCCTGCACGATGGCAAGCCTGACAGTTATATCCGAGACCTTAATCCAGTCATGCAAGACCGCATGGCTGCCTTGTTTAATGCCGCGCCTGACTACGTGAAAGCTGGCCTTGGGATTTTGTCTGGCGCTAGGTCTGTCGAGAAACAAACTGAGCTTTGGGAGGCGGCGCTCAAAAAGTACGGGTCGCCTGAAGCTGCACGCAAGTGGGTGGCACCTCCGGGCAAATCCAACCATAACCATGGCGACGCGGTTGATTTGGGATGGAACGGCGGCGGGTTTAGCAGTGCGCCTAAGGAAGTCCGGGGTTGGGTTCACGCAAACGCTGAAATGTACGGACTGAATTTCCCTCTTGGCCATGAGCCGTGGCACATTGAGACAGTAGAGGCTCGTGGCGGCAAGGTTCAAGTTGGTTTTTCTGACCACAGCTCGCACGGCGATGGCGCGCGCCAAGTTGGCTTCTCCAGCGCTGCGCCTGACGCTCTGACTGTCGCTCTATCTCCTGATGCCGGTTCCGCGTCTGATGTATATACACAGTTCACATCGCCTTACACTGTTTCTGGTCCGGGCGATCTCGACCAGATGCTTCTTGACGCTGAAGAGCAATTCTGGGACAGACCCGCACTCCTAAGCGAAGTCAAGCGCCAGATCACGAATGAATGGACGCGCAAAAATGCAGCACTTGAGGGGGAGGTTAAAGAGCTGAAGCTGGATGTGTTTCGCGGCATTATGCAGGGGCAGAAAGTCTCTGATTTTTCTCCGGCGATGCTGGAGAAGATCGGCGCTGAGGGCGTTTCTAGCCTACTCACTCTTGAGAATAAATTCCAGGGTGGATCAGATGACGTTACCGATGATGAAACCTACTACGAATTGACCCGGATGGACCCTAAGGACTTCGCTGAAGTTGACCTTATTGATTTTGCGGGTGGACTGTCTAGCGCTGACTTCAAAAAGATGGCAGACCGTCAGGCGAGCTTATTGCAGTCAAGCGGCGATGCTCAGGTAACCGGGATGCGGACGCGGACGCAGATCGTCAACAGCACTATTGATGTTCTTGGCTTGAAGCCTTCGAAAAACAAAGGCGATGCTGAAAAAGCCTCAGCCCTAAACCGTATGCTTGATGATCAAATCAGAGCATATGTCGCCGCCAATGGAGAAGACCCCGGCGCTCCGGAAATTCAGAAGATGATAGACAATCTTTTGATTAAAGGCAGTGTGGAAGGTGGTGGGTGGTTCGGGTCGAACAGCGGTGAGAAGATGGTCTTCGAATTGACGCCTGAGGAAAGGTCGAAATTCGTGCTGGCTGACAGTTACGAAGACATCCCTTTGGAGAGGATGGGGGCTGTAGCTAAATCCTTTAGCCAAATGTGGGGGCGCAACCCAAACGAAAACGAAGCCGTTGACCTTTACAACGATTTGGCTAGAGTTGGTCTCGGCGCT
>Ga0209692_10004655_pt1 | contig 12261 bp, 12 predicted proteins | sample tdDd472_FD_187129 | JGI IMG/M metagenome (GOLD analysis project Ga0209692, IMG submission 187129) | Marine sediment microbial communities from the Atlantic coast under amendment with organic carbon and nitrate - tdDd47.2 (SPAdes)... | ecosystem: Environmental > Aquatic > Marine > Coastal >...
ATGATATTGCCCTGCTCAACCACCTTGGCCACCACCACCGCGATAGCACCGGTCGCACCGGAGATCATGCCGGGACGCCCACCGAACGACGAGGTGATCAGGCCGAGGAACACCGCCGACCACAGGCCGACAATCGGGTCCACACCGGCGATGAACGAAAACGCAATGGCTTCCGGCACCAGTGCCAAAGCAACAGTGACACCGGATAACGTATCGTCCTTCCAGTTGCCGTTTTTCTTGGTAAACAGATTAAAAATCATGGTTGAAACAACATCAGGCTGTAGCCATGCGCTTGCGCATAGCTTGTTAACGGGTTCAGTAAGAAGTTATCGAACGCTTAAGAACAGGAGCTACCGGCCGAAGCCCTAAAAGATCGGCGGCCGATATGGGCAAGGCGGTGAATTCTAAAGGTTATTGCAGCAGCGCGCCAATAAACGGGGCCAGCCCCTAATATTGGTCCCAAAGTTTATTTGCCCGCTACGGCGCGTTTGTTTGAACAGCTACCCCACCACTAGTGCAGAGTATCGCCGCTTAAATCGCATTTAAAGTTTGGGGTCTGACCCCGCTTGGGTTAACCGTGCACCAAGCGACGGACGCCACCGGCCGGGTCTTTGGCATCGCCGTGACGGCGGGGAATCATGTGGATATAGCCGTGCGCTTCGGTATGACCGGCAGACTCGCCGATATTGAAGAGCACATTAAAGCCGTCTATCGAGGCATCCTTCTCTTCCAATTCCTCACGCACCTTCTCTTGCAGCGCATCAATTGAACCTTTCTCGTAATCGGAAAGATCAAAGTAGTCGTCGACATGGCGACGCGGAATAATCAGTAGGTGACCGTCGGTGAGCGGCTCCTCCGGAGCAATCGCCAAAGCCATCACATTCGAAGCGAAAACTTCGCTTTCACGCAGACCGCAATATTTACATTTCTTGCTCATGATTCATTCCCGCTAAAACTGGGGCAATTATCAGGAAAATCAGGGGCAAACAGCAAGGAACTGGTTCTCACCCCGCCGCTACCCACGCGCACGGCCGAAAGCCCTGTCATTACTGGTTTTCAGACAGCCGGGTTTAGCGCTTTGCCAGCCAGCGGTCCAGATGGTTTGCAAATTCTTGCCGGTCGGCCTGGCTCAGTGCCGGCGGGCCACCGCCTACATCGACACCGCTGGAGCGCATGGTGTCCATAAAATCACGCATATTAAGCCGTGCGCCGATGTTTTCAGTGGTGTGCAATTCGCCGCGAGGGCTTAATGCCAGACCACCCTTCTCAATAACTTCAGCGGCCAGCGGAATGTCGCCGGTAATCACGAGATCACCGGCTTGCAGCCGCAATACAATTTCGTTGTCGGCCACATCAAAGCCGGCCGGCACCTGCAAGGCCTTAATATATTTGGATGGGGGCACACGCAACGGCTGGTTGGCGACCAAGGTGACTTGCACCTGCGTGCGGTCGGCTGCCCGGAACAGTATTTCTTTAACGACGACCGGGCAGGCATCGGCATCCACCCATATGCAAGACGAGCCGCTCACTACGGTACGTTACGACTCGCCACGCGGGACGATACCTACGATCAGCAGCGTTTCTTCACCGCAAACTATGACGTCATCGACATGAATCTTGCGGCGCTTGCGGGTTTCCTGCTCGCCGTTCACCGTAACCTGGCCGGCAGCAATGACGGCTTTGGCCTCACCGCCACTGGCGGTAATACCCTCGAACTTCAGAATCTTGTAAAGCTCGGCCGGTTCTTCGAATAGTTTTACTTCACGCATAGTTCACTCTGTAAAAGCTCTTAACGATTTACGAAGGCTTTTTGTGGCCAGTTTTCTTACCCGCCTTTATCGGGGCCGCCTTTTTTGGGCCCGCTTTTTTGGGCCCGCCTTTATTTGGACCACCTTTTTTGGGGCCGCCCTTTTTCCAATCATCTTTCTTGCCGTCTTGCTTGCCGCCTTTCGCCTTAGTGTTCTTGTTACCACGCTTTGCTGCAGCAGACTTGGTACTTAAGGTTTCGTTGCGCTTCTTCTTACTTCCCGGCTTACTTCCCGACTTACTTCCCGATTGGACGCCGGATTTGCCACCCGACTTTTCACCCGAGCTTTTGCGACCGCCTGCAACCAACGTCAGGTTCAGCGGCTGGCCGCAGACCCTCGTTTTACGCAATGACTTAAATATCTCTTTCGGCATGCCCTTGGGCAAATCAACCAGTGTGTGATCTTCCGAGATTTCGATACCACCGATGTGAGCACCGTCGAGACCGGCTTCATTCGCGATCGCACCGACAATATTGCCGGGCTTCACGCCATGACGACGACCGACATCAATCCGATAACGCTCTTTATCGTTATCGAGCTTGGAGTTGACGCTCCCCGAGCGTTCACGACCCGGCTTATCGCCGCGGTTTCCCGGTTTGCGTTCGCGCCTGTCGCCGCGACGATCATCCTTTCTGTCATTGCGGCGGCCATCGTTCCGGCCGGCAGATTCAACAATGCGATCGAGCTTGTTCTGTTCGGCATCGAGCAGTAACGGCTGATCACCCAACGAGATCTGCGCCATCGCTGCAGCGATTTCGATAGCCGGCACATCGTGTTCGTCACGGTACTGCTCGATAACGCTGCGCATAAAGGCGAGCTCACCGGCTGCCAGCGTGTCGGTAATGTTCTGTTTGAAGTTGGCGATACGCTTGTTGTTCACCGCCTCGGTCGAGGGCAGTTCAAGCTTCTCGATTTTCTGTCGCGTGGCTTTCTCGATCATGCCCAGCATGCGGCGCTCACGTGGCGCCACGAACAAGATGGCCTCACCGGTGCGCCCGGCACGGCCGGTACGGCCGATACGGTGAATGTAGGCTTCCGCATCGTACGGAATATCGTAGTTAACCACATGACTGATGCGTTCCACATCGAGCCCGCGGGCCGCCACATCGGTGGCCACCAGAATATCCAGCTTGCGGTTCTTCAAGCGCTCGACCATACGTTCACGATCTTTCTGCGCCATATCGCCGTTCATCGCAGCGGCAGCATAACCACGCGCTTCGAGACGCTCGGCCAGTTCCACCGTGAGCGTTTTAGTGCGCACGAACATGATGATCGCATCGAACGGTTCGACTTCCAGAATTCGTGTGAGCGCATCAAGCTTATGAAACGCACTCACCTGGAAAAAGCGCTGGCGGATCGTTTCGGCTGTCGCGGTCTTCGCCTTAATCGCGATTTCCTGCGGCTTGTTCAGATACTTGCGGGCAATCCGCTCGATCTGTTTCGGCATCGTGGCCGAGAACAGAGCCATCTGCCGTTGGGGTGGCGTCTGCTCGAGAATCCATTCGACTTCATCAATGAAGCCCATGCGTAACATTTCATCGGCTTCATCAAGAACCAATGCCTGCAATCCGTCGAGCTTCAGCGTGCCCTTACGCATATGGTCCATCACGCGCCCGGGTGTGCCGACGACTACCTGCACACCGCGTTTAAGCTGGCGTATCTGGCCACCGTATTCCTGCCCGCCGTAGATCGGCAGTACATGAAAGTCTTTCATGTGCGAGGCATAGCGTTTAAACGCCTCTGCCACCTGAATAGCGAGCTCGCGGGTCGGTGCCAGCGTGAGTACCTGCACGGCACCGCTGTCGGATTTCAGCCGCGAGAGCAACGGCAGCGCGAACGCCGCTGTTTTACCTGTGCCGGTCGGTGCATGCCCCAGCAGGTCCAGGCCTTGCAGCAAATGCGGTATCGCCTCTGCCTGAATCGGTGAAGGCGTTTCATAGCCAACCTCATCCAGCGCAGCCAGCAGCGGTTCGGCTAGCTGCAAATCGCTAAAGCTAACGCTTACCGGCGCAGCAGATTCATTTTGGGTTTCAGCTTTTGACATCGTCTGCACCTGCAACCGCGACTAGCGGCTGCGCCCCTGGCCGGAACGACCTTGTGAACGACCTTGCGAGCGACCCTGGCCTGAACGGTTGCCTGAATTGCCACCCGGTTTGCCACCGCCCTTACCGGAGCGGTTACCACCAGAGCGGCGCGGCCGGCGTTTTGCAGCTGTGCCGGCGCCATTACCGCGGTCGGCTTGTTTGCCGGGACCCTGAGTCGATTCATACCCTTCGGGTACGGTCTGCGGCAACGTGGTTTTTAACAAGCGCTCGATATCGCGCATGTACTTCTGTTCGTCCGGTGCCACCAGCGATACGGCGTGGCCGTTCTTGCCGGCACGTGCGGTACGGCCGATACGATGCACGTAATCTTCCGGTACGTTCGGCAACTCGAAGTTCACCACATACGGCAGCTCTTTAATGTCGAGACCGCGTGCTGCGATATCGGTAGCTACCAGCACCCGGACCTTGCCTTCCTTAAACTGCTGGAGGGCTTTGGTGCGCGCGCTCTGCGACTTGTTGCCATGAATGGCTGCAGCCACCAGGCCGTCGGCATTCAATTGTTTGGTCAGGCGGTTCGCGCCGTGCTTGGTGCGGGTAAACACCAGCACCTGCTGCCAGTTCTCGGCACCAATCCGGTGCGACAAAAACTCGCGCTTGCGGCTTTGATCCACCGCGTAAATTTCCTGCGACACTTTCTCGGCGGTGGTGTTCTGCGGAGTTACCTGCACTTCGGCAGGCTTGTCGAGCATCTCACCGGCGAGCTTACGGATTTCTTTATTGAACGTGGCCGAGAACAACAGCGTCTGACGTTGCTCGGGCAGGTACTTGAAGATCTTCTTCATGTCGCGGATGAAGCCCATATCGAGCATCCGGTCGGCTTCATCGAGCACGAGTATCTGGATATCCGACAGGTCGACGTTGCCCTGCTGTGCATGATCGAGCAAGCGCCCCGGCGTGGCGACAACGATGTCGCAGCCTTGGCGGAGTTTCTTGATCTGCGTATTAGCACTGACACCACCAAAGATGGTCAGCGAGCTGTAAGGCAAGTGGCGGCCGTAATCAGCAACACTTTGCTCTACCTGGGCAGCCAGTTCACGGGTGGGAGTAAGTATCAGTACCCGGGGTATATCGCCTGCTCCGCCACCGGCTTGCAGCCGGCTGAGAATAGGCAAGGTGAAACCGGCGGTTTTACCGGTACCGGTTTGAGCGCCGGCGAGTACATCGCGGCCCTCAAGTACAAAAGGAATAGCTTTCTGCTGGATAGGGGTAGCTTCGCTGTAGCCCTGCTCATCAATAGCACGCAGCAATTCGGCCGACAGGCCGAGGTCTTTAAATAACATTTGGAGTTTCTCTAGATTTTTGGGTGCCCGTCCGGTCACTTGCAGGTGCTGCAGAGGTGCGGTTCGGTCCAGGCATTAATTCAGTATTGATTCCGGGTGCCGCCGTATGCGGGACCGGAATGTGGACGCAGACCGAAGTGCGTCCGGAAAAGTCTCTAAAAAGCAGTGCTTTATGTCGAGACGGGGGCGACTATACAGTAATTCCGTCGAATAGATAGGAAACGACCCGTCTTTACACCGCAATCTGCGTCTTAGCCGGTCGGAACAAGGAATTCACGACGGATACCGCCATGCAACATGATCTGCCCTCATGATCTGTGGACTGCTACAGCCCCTGTCGCAACAGGCACACAGCAAACCAACAAACGCTTGTAACAATTTGCAACTTAAGGCCTCGCCGGCCATCCGCAGCATCGCCTCCGGCGAATTCTCAATTAACCACAGCAGTCAACGAGCCAGTTACAGGCACGGAGGTGAGCCATGAAGAGACGCACATTGATTACTGCAGCAGGCGCAGCCGCAGCGGCACCCTTTTTCAACGGTTGGGCCGGCGAAGTTGTCACTAACGAGAATCTGGTGCTGAGCAACTTCAGCAGCGGCTACGTTCACCCCGGCGTTGGCTGGCGCGGGTTTAGTGACCGGGTCATGGGTGGCGTATCCGACGTCAATCTGGATGCCGCAACCATTGAAGGGCGGCAAAGCGTGCGCCTTTCCGGCACGGTCACCCGCGAGAACAATGGCGGCTTCATTCAACTCGCACTGTATTTCGGCCGCAACTATGCCGAACTGGATGGCTCCAACTATAAGGGTGTCGAGCTATTGGTTTACGGCAATGACGAAGACTATAACGTTCACGTGCGGACTTCGGATTGCCGCTGGTATGACGAATCTTACAGAGCGACGATCTTTGCAGAGAAACGTTGGCAAAGGGTTCGGATTCCGTGGGAAGACTTTGCCGCTAACAGCGTCGACGAATCGCTCGACAGCTCAAGGTTACAGCGAATCGCAATCCTAGGATGGATGCGCGAGTTCGAAGCAGACATTGCAGTCTCCGAAATTTCACTCTACGCCTGAGTCATCGCGGGGTTAAACACCGGGGTCAGACCCCAAACTTTATTTGCGGTCTAACGGCCTGATCGTGCCTTGTCTGTACTACTGTGCGGACAAGGCTTTATCGTGACTGCAACGTGTATGCAGGTTTGGGGGCTTACTTCCTACAATATGGCCCCGTACAATAGCCGCCTCTTCATCTTAAGGACTACACCATGACTACTCTCGTCATCGGCGCTACCGGCAATGTCGGCCGCCCTACTGTCGCCGCCCTGCTCGCTAAAGGCGAATCAGTGCGTGCTCTTAGCCGCAATGCTGACAACTTCTCCAAATTACCGGAAGGCGCCGAAGGCGTTGTCGGTGATCTCGAATCGGGCGATGGCCTGGCAGCCGCCTGTGAAGGTGTCGACGCTATGTTCCTGATCACGTCGAACGGCGAAACGGAAACCCAGCGTGGATTGAACGCTGTCGAAGCTGCAAAAGCTGCGGGCGTGAAACGCATTGTGTTCCTGACTGTCGCCAACCCGAACAAAGAACCCGAGATCCCGCACTACCGTGCGAAGATTCCGGTCGAAGCGGCCATTAAGGACAGCGGTATGGACTACACCTTCCTGCGCTGTAACTTCTTCATGCAAACCGACCTGTCGATTATTCCTGTCGTTAAGGAACACGGTGTGTACGCCATGCCGATCGGCTCTATCGGTAACAACCGTGTTGATGCCCGCGACATTGCCGATTGTGCTGTCCGTGCGCTAACTGAAGACGGTCACGCCGGACAGGAATACTTCCTGAGCGGCCCGGATACCGTCAGCGGCCCGAGTGCTGCCGAGACCTACGCCAAGCACCTCGGTCGTGACGTGGTTTACGGTGGTGACGATGTCGATGCCTGGGGCAAACCGGTAGAGAAGTTCCTGCCGCCGTGGTTGTTGACCTCGCTGAAAGCCATGTTTACTGCCCAGCAGTTGCACGGTGGCGTTGCTGACGCCGACGCTGTTGCAGCTTCGGAAGCCGCTGTGGGCCACCCGCTGCGTACCTTCGATGCCTTCATTGAAGAGCACAAAGGCTAAGCAAACAGTAACAACGCACAAAAAAAGGCCGGGCATTTGCCCGGCCTTTTTTGTAACTGCTGTTTAAATCAGCCTTCGCGTTCTTTATTAAGCTCGAGAACAAACGCCTCATCAACGTTGGTTACGCCCCTTGCTTTCGCCTGCTTGACGATACCTTCCAGCACATTGCGGACAAACGCATTCGGAATACCGGTGAGCTGCTTGCACGCATCCATCGTAAAGCGCACTTCGTCATCGAGCCGGTTGGCTTCATAGTGCACCAGGTCGTGATTCGCACCCATATCGGGAATCGGCAGCTTAAAGGCCGGCTGCGGCTGGCCAAACCAAAAACTGCTGCCACCGCGGAAGCCGTAGGTCATTGCAATGTTCGGCATTTTGTCGCCGGTACCGTCGAGATACGGCATCCACTCCTCCGCCACAAGAATATTGTCGATATTCAGCAGCAGATGGGCCGAGGGCGAATCACGCAATATCGGGTTCTCATTAATACGCTCGACATCGAGCGTGCATTCATACACCTGATAAGCCTCTGCCAGAATCTTCGGGTAAATGTCACTCGACTCATGTCCGGGTGTGGGGCTGTCTATCAGCTCAAACGTGTTGTATTCCATCTTCTCGGCAGTGGTCTGACCGGGATAGCCAAACTTCAGCACCGTCTCGACATGCTCTTCGTTGTACTCGATAAAGTTGAGGGCACATTTCAACGTACGCTTTACATTGCCGGCCGTGTTCGACGTTGAGCGGCTGATCACCATCCACGAACGACCGGTGTTTACCTCGAACGGGAAGCTCAGCTGATACGGGCCAATATTGGTATTACCGTCTTCATCCACAGTAGTAATCAGCGCATAGGTCGAGCCCAGGTATGAGCAGCGCTGATACCAGTTATCCCGCATCGGGTTGTCAACAAACTTTCCGGAAACAGACACGTTTAATCCTTATAGACAGTCATTAGTTGCAGCCACTGAGCATAGCAGCGACTCCCTGTGGCGCTAGAGCTGCGAACAGGATGGCCGGTAGTTGGCCGGATACAGGGCCGCGGCCTGCGGGCGGGCCGCCACGGGCGTTAGTATGAGACCTCGTTAACTGCAGGAGACTGCCATGTCCGATCCGATTTCCCCTATTAACCGCCGCGACCTGATGATGGGTGCCGGGATGCTGGCCATGCTCGGAATGCAGGAAGCCGCTGCCGGTGGTCACCGCGGCAAGCGGATAATCCTGAGTGAAGACGAGCAGCTCGCACTGGAAAAAGCCAACGACCAACTGGTTACCGATTTCATCAACGACTACGCGAGCCGTAATGTGGAACTGCTGTCCAAATACATGGCCGATGACATCATTTATCAGATTTCCGAAGGTCAACCGGAAGTGGTCGGCGTGGAAGCTTATAAGAAGCGCAACAAAATGATGTTCGACGGTCTCGAGAAAGTCGACTGGATAACGCTGCGGCAGTTTACGGTAGGCCAACTGGTTATCAATGACCGCATCGACGAGTTTTACCCCTACCCCGGCAGCAAAGTGCCGCGGATGAGATTCAGGGTGGCGGGCTACTTCCTGATTCAGAATGGCAAGATCAAGGTGTGGCGCGATTTCGGCTACCCCGGTGCCCAACAACTGATCCAGCCCGCACCGAAAGCCTGACAATTTTCAGCCCCACAAAAAAACCCGCCTTGCGGCGGGTTTTTTTGCTCATTTCCCTCTGAGCGGGTCTTTATTCTTTGTTGCTGCTAGCGGTTAGCAGCCACCTGCTCACCTGCCGGCGGCAGAATCACTGCATCGATAACATGAATGACGCCGTTGCTGGCCATCACGTCGGTGCCTACAACATTCGCACCGTTGACCGTGATCGAACGATCGGCCTTGGTCCAACCGGTTGTTTTGACGATATCGACGTCATCACCCTGCAGGGTTTCAGCGCGGGTTTCGCCGCCCGGCAAATCTTTGGAAGTCACTTTGCCCGGCACTACGTGATACAGCAGCACTGCCTGCAGCTGTGCCTGGTTTTCAGGTTTCAGCAGGTTCTCGACCGTGCCTTCCGGCAACGCTGCAAAAGCGGCGTCAGTCGGGGCAAATACGGTAAGCGGACCGTCGCCTTTAAGAGCATCAACCAGCCCGGCGGAGGTGGCGGCTGCCAACAGTGTATTGAACTGCCCTGCTTCAGCGGCCACAGCAACAATATCGCCGGGTGATTCTTCGGCTGATCTGTGACCGCCGGCGAACGCCTGGCCAACAAAGGCAATGACCGCCATCATCAGCAGTGCAGAAATATTCTTGTGGGTTTTTTTCACGAAGTGCATGTCTGAAATCTCCTGTTTACCTATCGGCAAAAATGGCAGACCCAGTCTGCCTCTGATATAGGTTTCGGGTATTTCAGTTAATTAGATGCGGCTGTTGCAATTCGTTACAGTCGCGGCGGAAAAAGGTCTACAGCGGCAATACCGGTAGAAGCTTTCCCGGTTACAGGCTCATGCAGCTCTGACAAACGGCTTTCAGGCCTGCGAAGGTGAACGTCCCCGCAGTACCAGCTTCATGACCAGCCAGATCAATACCGCCAGAATAGCTACCAATACGTAGCGGGAGACAATGACCCGCGGCACCTGCACCAGCTCGTCGAGATGCGAGGCGTAATAGCTGGCAGCCACTGCGAACACAGCGCCTGCGACCAGCCACTTCTGTAAGCGGGTTAAGTTGACGCCGTGAAGTTGCGTGATAAGGAATATTCCCAAACCGCCAAACAGGAACTGCGCCCAGCCCGGCCCCGCCTGACCGGCGATATGAAAGTACGCGACGGTCGTGCCGTGAATCACAACAAATAACTCCAGAAAAGCCGTCCACCAGCGGTTCACATGGGCCCGGGTAAAAAACAGGCTGCCCTGCACAAACAGCATGAACATATAAAAGAAGCCCATGAGGTGCCCCGGCGTGTCGGCCATAGGGTGATACCAGAACGTGTAGGTAATCGCCCAGGAAAAATAATAACCGTGATAGCGCCGCACCACGTCACCGACTCCGGCAGGCATCGGTGCCTTCTTACCGAAAAACATACCGCGGCGGTCGTTCTCCATAATGATGATGGCAAACAGCAGCAACGCTACCGACGCGAGTGCGGTGAACTCCGGCACATCCTGTGCCAGACCGTCGTAGCTGAGCTTGGTTTGTGCAATGTGTATCAGCACGAACACAGCATTCAGCAGCAAGGCCTGCACATTGACGCTGTGCAAACCTTTCGTGTACTTCAGGTTCTGCGATTTGGCTTTGTAAATGAGGTACCAGATACCCACCTGATGCAGGCCGTACAGGGTCCAGACGATCGAGCGCGTCCACAGCGACGGGTCGGGTAGCTTCCACGGGTAGTCAAACATGTGCTCCCGCGGCAACAGCGGGAAGGTTTCATACGGAGCCAGCAGCATGATCAACCCCATGATGCCGCCGATGAAGGCCAGTGCCCACCACGGCTGCCACGCGACTGCCGGTTCTTTTGAACGATCTTTTGATGTCTCGTGCATGCCCCACCCCATAGCCATCACATTGTTTACCGGAAGATTACTATCACCGGCATCAGCCACATCGCACACCACTCAACCAGCGTGCCCCCGACTATGCCTGACCCCGCTACTCTATCAATTTAACGGGGGCATTGGGCCACGGCCCGCCTCGTCGGTTCCGGCAACACCCGATACTCTGGTAGGATAGCGCCTCAATCTTGGTTCTTCCCTCGCTACCGCGGCTGTCAGACTCGCTCTGACGCATTTATAACACCGACGTGAGTGCCGAATTCAGGTTGCCGGCTGGCAGGCACCACTCATTCAGCTACTCACTGCGGCGGCGGTCTTTGCTACCCCTTCGCGACTTTTATATTGGCAAGCTCAGGCTTGCGCGCACCAACCGGGGTACACAATGCGTTCCATGATCCGTAGAACGGCAGCTTTGACGCTGTTATCGCTCACCCTGATGACTGCAACAGCACAGGAGAATAAGCCCGTGATCGAAGACGGCAAACAGGTTTCATTTACATACACCCTCAGCTCTGGCGGTGAACAGCTCGAGTCCAACAAAGGCCAGGAACCACTGGTTTACGTTCAGGGCGGCGGCCAGATTCTGCCGGCACTGGAAGCAGGTCTTGCAGGCTTGGCCGTAGGCGACACCAAAACGGTCGACCTTTCTGCAGCCGATGCGTATGGCGATGTCGACGAAGCAGCCATTCGCGAAGTACCGGTAGACGAGATCCCCGAAAGCGCCCGTGAAGTCGGCGCCGTACTGCAGGCCCAGGGTTTTCCGGGACCGATCATCGTGAAAGAAATTCGCGAAGATGTGATCGTGCTCGACTTTAACCACCCGCTTGCCGGCAAAGACCTGACCTTTGACGTCGAAATCGTTGCGATTGAAGACGCTCCGGCCGAAGCACCTGCTGAAGCACCTGCCCCGGAATAAACGTTCCCGACATGTGTTGAAAAAAGGCGAGCCGCTCAGCGACTCGCCTTTTTTTATGCGTGTTCACAAGCATTTTCAGTGCATTGCGAACCTTAACTGACACGCAACATAATCTGGTTTATATTGGGTCTAACAAGAAACAACAATAAAACAATCCGGAGAGAGTCCCATGATGCGCTCACTAGTGAATGCTGCACGCAGCATTAGCCTTGTTTTAATCGTTACCTTCATTGCTGCCTGCTCCCCGGCAACGGACACCACCGAGCCCGCCGCAGACGCCGGGCCGGAGTACGGCGTGCAAATGATTGACGGTGTCGAGAAGAAAACCATTGAAGGTTTTGGCGGCGTCATCGCCAAGAGCTACGACGACTCCGAAGAATGGTGGCCGCCGTACGAAGTACCGAAAGACGACGCGCCCAACGTCATCATCTTTCTGCTCGACGATACCGGCTTTGGCCAGATCGGCAGCTTCGGCGCATTAATCGACACACCTAATATCGATAAGCTCGCCGCTAACGGC
>Ga0209692_10004657_pt1 | contig 12254 bp, 5 predicted proteins | sample tdDd472_FD_187129 | JGI IMG/M metagenome (GOLD analysis project Ga0209692, IMG submission 187129) | Marine sediment microbial communities from the Atlantic coast under amendment with organic carbon and nitrate - tdDd47.2 (SPAdes)... | ecosystem: Environmental > Aquatic > Marine > Coastal >...
GGCATTTTGTTTGTATAAAGGAACTGGATAATAAATCATGCTGGGGACTCCTGCTGCTTTCAAGTGCGCAGCTAATTCGTCTCTTTTCCCATTCTTGACCAATAAGGTGTATTGATGGAAAACATGACTGGAATTCGCTTGCCGAACGGGCACTTGCAAGGCAGATACGCTGCCTAAGTGCTCATCGTAATAGGCGGCTGCTTTTTGTCGAGCAGCAGCATATTGATCCAAATGTCTCAGTTTTATTTCTAATATTGCGGCCTGCATAGCATCCAATCGGCTGTTCACTCCAATGGCATCATGGTAATAGCGTTTAACTTGCCCATGATTAGCCATCATTGCACATTTAGGGCCGAGACTATCATCATTAGTATATAAAGCACCACCATCTCCATAGGCTCCCAAGTTTTTGGAAGGATAAAAGGAGGTGCAACCAATATGGCCCAAAGTACCTGTTTTCTGAACACTTCCATCCGCTAAGGTATAGTCGGCGCCAATGGCCTGTGCGTTATCCTCTACGACCCAAATTCCATGCTTATTGGCGACCTGCATAATAGCCTCCATGTCACAACTTTGTCCAAAAAGATGAACGGGGACAACGGCTTTTGTCCGAGGTGTAATAGCTGCCTCAAGAATATCGGCAGTGAGGTTGAATGTATGGGGATCGACGTCTACCATGATCGGCCTGAGTCGGAGCAAAGCTATAACCTCGGCTGTTGCTACATAGGTAAAGGCCGGTACAATGACTTCGTCGCCTGGTTGTAATTCTAGGGCCATCAAGGCAATCTGTAGAGCATCTGTACCATTCGCACAAGGTATGACATGCTTAGCATCTAGGTAAGTACTAAATGCAGCTTTGAAATCTTTGACCTTAGGACCATTGATAAAGGCCGTGGAGCGAATCACGCTTAGCACTGCTTCATCAATCTCAGCTTGGATATGGCTGTATTGAGTCTTTAAGTCCACCATTTGAATGTTCATCGTGGAAGTACTCATTTATTTCGTTTAATGTTATTCTGCTCAGTAATGATAAAAGGCACCGCCATAAATCGAGAAGTTATTTTTTAATCTTTCGACCAAAGTAGAAGGTGCGCCGCGGGAAAATCATCTTTTTCCATCTGCTCAAATTTTTCCTCCTCATAAATGAGGTATCGAATTCTCCGCTTAATCAATTCCTCCACCTTGTCAATTAACTGTATTAAATACTTCTGATCAATATTACCTATAAAAACCAGATCAATCACTTGGCTGTCTAGGCCCTTGGCAAAATCTCCTACCACAAATACCTTACTCACTTGCCCCAATCTTTCGATCACATTCTCCACCACTCGATCTAAGCCAATGTGCTTGAGAACAATATTATGCACCTCTTTAAACAAGGGATGCTTGATATTTGCCTGAAACATTTTTTTATTACCATCCAAATGAGATTCTAGCATCCCTGCTTTCTCCAAGCGATTCAACTCTACTCGAATAGCGTTAGAAGATTCCCCAAATTCACTTTCCAAACTTCGTAAGTAAGCCTGGGTCTTACTGTTGAGGAAAAATTTCAACAGCAACTTGATTCGAGTCCTGGATGATATGAGTGTCTCAATCATAATTGAGTAACAAAATTACTCGTTTTTTGGAAAATGGTGCAAAAAACACACAGAAAAATATCCTTCTTCCCAGAAACGACATTTTTAGTGTAATTATTTTAAGTATTGTTCTAGTGTAATTTTGAGTAAGTAACTTACTCTAAAGTGCGGTGGGTATCTGACACAAATGTACGTAAAAAAAGATTTTACTTCCAAGTACTTTTAGCAAATAAATAAATATTAGTATATTTTTAATATTAAAAATAGGGACGATATATACTTGGAAAGTATTGTATTTATTGACTCTTCCAGGGCTGTTCTCGTACCCACTTCTTGGTGATTTTTTGCTTCAAAAAAGTAAAAAGTCAAGCCTATTTACGCACCGAATTTATAATTTAGAGGTCCGTCGGTGAATAATAAACTTCATGCAGAAAGATCATCAGCCAATCGAGAAGTTATCAAGCCTTCATCGCCACCCACCGTCTTTTAGGTACCTGTCTTGCCAGCCCGCTCGGGTTTTCATTTTCAACATACTTGGGCGTTTCACCTAGAAGAACTGAGAAATAGGAGTCCATCATGCTACTGGATATTTTACACCAACGGGGTTTAAAAGTTTAGGATTGAAGATTTATGCCAAGGAATTAAGCCCATAAACCTTCAACGTTCATCTGATAAACCATTTCTCATGTAGCGTATCCAGGTTGCCAAGGCAAAGCCACTGGGTGACTAAACTTCAGCAAAATCAAGGGGAGTCACCCAGTGACTTGTTCAAGGATCCAGCTAGGTTACCCGTGTGCACCTTACATGAGATGCTGAGAATTAGATGATCAGTTTGCGTGGAAAAATTCGGGATGTTTCACCCTAAAACGATCCCCGTTTCAAGAAACGTAGGTTTTGCATCCCAGATGAACCCAGCACTTGAACAATATAATAACCGGGTTCAAGTTGTCGGAGGGATAATGACCAGTCCGTAGTTTCGCTTGGGATTTTAGCTTGTTGAACGATTCTTCCTAAATTATTGATGATTCGCAATGGCGTTTCACTTTTTAAGGGCATTCCCCATTTCAAATTAAGCCGATCTTGCGCAATAGTGGGGTAAATCGTAAGGCTATTTTCCTCAACTTGCCAATGCACACTAATAACGTCATGGTATTCACTCGTCCCATCAAAGTCTTCCTGGCGCAGGCGGTAGTAGTTGATACCTCCGGCAGGCGATGGGTCTAGGAAATGATAAGTGCTTGGCAGATCACTATTCCCACTACCTTCTACTTTCCCGATTTCGGCAAAGTGCTTTCCATCCCTCGAACCTTCAACGGCTATGAAGGCATTGTTCTCCTCCATCAGCGTTTGCCATTCTAGCAGGATTCCATTGTCCATGGCTTCTCCTTTAAAGTAGGCTAATGTTATGGGAAGTAAACTATTGCTCTGCACTTTAAAACTTGAGACACTGCTGAAACCGTCTTCCGACAGTGTAAAAGTAGTCGTCCCATTGGCGGCTTGGGGGCTACTATTTAGCCATTCTCCATTGTTCCATTGACTGATAAAGCATTGCTGCTGATCAAACCCAGGCATAGCATCCGCAGCAGACCACTGCAATTGAAGGTTAAGGTCACTTCCACCCGGCGTATCCTCGCTAATGAGCCAGGTACGATCCACGACTTCTGAGGTTATAGGAGATCCTTGTGTGCCACTTTCCAACACTTCATCCATTACCTTGATAGCATACCAATCACTGGTGGCAGCAAATGTATTAAACAAGCGAGCCGGATTGTAACTACTATTTCCAACTGGGAAATAAACCAGGGAGCTGCCTACTCTCCGTCGCAAATTACCTCCACCATCCGTCTTGACGTATGATAAAGTAGAACCTCCGACCATATTCCCTCCAGTGCTAATGGTCAGGTCATGATTACCTAGCCTGATAAAGCCACCTTCTAGGTACAGGGTTCCATTGATGCTGGTATTCCCTAATAGGCTTTTGTTCCCGCCACCGCGTACGGTCAAGTGTTGGTAAGTAATCGAAGCAGGAATATTTTGATTTCCAGTACTCGAAAAGACAACATGGGCTCCTGTTTGAAAGAGAACACTGTTCCGGCTACTATGTAATTGTTGGAAAATATGCCCGCTACTGCTCAGGGTGAGCTTCCCACTTCCCGACAATTTAGCGCTTGCAGCCCCAGCCATGCCTGCATTCCCATATATCTTGCCTTTCAATAGAATGTGTCCATTTTTCCCCAATTTATATTCAATATCTCTTCCACTTGTATTATCGGTCGCGAGCCAAAGGTCGCCTTGCTTAAGATCAAGGGTTCCATTGATAGTAAATGTCCCAGCTAGATTGATACTATTACTGCCGTCAATGCCATCTATCGAAACATCAGCTTTATTGATAGTCAGTTTCTTGCCCTCCGAGAGGGTCAAGTTAAAGCTGCTGTTTGGCGCACCGTTATTGTAGAGTGCTGCGGAGTTACTGCTGGTAAAAGTGAGCTTAATATCCTTATTGATAATTAGATTAGTTGTGGATGCTGCTCCTGGGTCATTGTCTTTTCGAAGGCGTTTTAGTTGGGTGTTTCCAATTCCACTGATCGTACAGCTCGAACCATTAATGTCGAAACTCAGGCCATCGCTACTGCCTCCTACGGTTCCATTTAATAGCGCATTGCCATAAATTTCGATATACCTAGTCGTACTGCTGCCCACCTTGAGCGTAGCCCCGCTTTCAACGGTCAGGTTCAACACCGCCTTCTCCGAGGCATTCAGCGTAACCGTATGGCCGGTTTGGATAACAATGCTTTGGGTGCGATCATCAGGTGCAGCTATGGTAGCTACTCCAGAGGGAGAACTCGCCCAAATGGCAGCTCCCCAGCTTCCGCTGGCCGTAGAGTACAAGGTTCCTGCCTGGGTAACATAAGATAGATTCAATAGGGCAATAGCTAGCCATAGCCAGCGCATTTTTACTTTCCGATTCATTGTCTTAGCGTTTGTTTTAAAAGAAATAGAGCACGTCCCTATCCATAGAATAGGGCATAACAAATACATTCCTAACTAGGGATTAGCCTATTAGGATAGTAGAAAAGAAGGAAAACGTTTTTCTTCAAAAGCTAAGACGCCGGAATGGATCAAATTCCATAAATGGAGAAGAAAAAAAATGATTTTTTTTTGAAAGGCAAGCAATGAATAGAGGAGGGGAATCAGAATATTAATGAAAATGAAAATGAAAATGAAAATGAAAATGAAAAGGCATGGCCATCGCCGCTGGCGCCATTGGTGCACGGTTTCTAACCGGCACCTCGCCTCCGCCAGCGCTGCTCCATGGCAGCGCCTCGGCTATCAGCAGTAATCAAAGTATTTTTGGAAATAAAAACGCTCGGCTCCTACTCACAACCCAACTCCTGTCGAGAAGTAGGATCATTATTCGGGAAGCAGTTATTAGATAGCACTTGAGTCGGTGCATATCGCTCTAAGTCTGGATCGCGAAGGCTGTTTTCCAAGAAAGCTACCAAATCCTCTACTTCAGATTCTTTGAGGTTAAGTGGGTGAAAGAATGGAGAAATTTGAGATTTAGGTACCCGAGGATTCTCTGGGATACCCGCATTGAAGTAGTCGACAACTTCGCGTAAGCTATTTTTGCTGCTACCGTGAAAGTAAAAGGGAGAATCATCCATGTTATAAATACCGGGCACTTTAAACTTGAAGAGGTCTTCGTCCCTTAAGGTAAAACCTCCTCGTCCCATATTTCGGATATCATGGATGCCCGTAGCTAAAGAACTAGGTAAATCGCAGAGGTCATTGACACCTACCGCATGAAACTCATTGGCACTCATGGCAGGGCCTTGGTGACAACGATAGCAACCGGCTTTAGAATAAAACAGCACGGCTCCTCTTTTTTCACTTTCAGTAATGGCATTCTCTTCTCCTTTCAACCATTCTTGGAAAGGGGCTCTATTGGTGATAAGACTTCGTAGATAAGCGGAAATCGCAAAGCTAGAAGTCAGTAAGGAATATCTTTCTTCAGTTGGAAAATCAGCAAAAGCTTCGTCATACATGGCTCGATAACCTAGTGTATCGAGTACAAAATCATCGATAGCCATTCGATGTATAATCAAGCCTTCGATATTTTGTGCTTCAAGCCCGTCTAGGCCCAAGTGATTGGTCACAGTAGTGGTGTCATCTAATCCCCAGAGGTATTCTGTACCCTCATTGACATGAAAAGAACCAAATTTACCACTCCAGGTGGTATTGGTTACATAGGCAACGTTTAGTACACTAAGAGGGCGAGCACCCTGTATATCCAATTCTTCGGGTAAATAATTATCCATCCGCTCTCTACCTTCCCCATTACTTCCAAAACCCGAAGCGCCATCTGCAATTCCCTGTGAACGACCCGGCATAAAACCCGCACTGGGTACATGACACGTGGCACAAGAATAGGTACCTATACCATTGGCATATTTGGCGTCTCTGGCGATGCCCGTTTCAAAAAATAGCATCTTACCTAATTCCACTTTTTCCTCAGTCAACGGGTTCTGTCTTCCATTGGGAATAGCGGTATAATCATCACTTTCAGGTAGTACAAAATAACTCATGTCACCATTGGGAGAAACGTTAGCCAGGGTCTTCTGTAGTTTCACATCTAAGGGGTTGGGAAGATTGTCTTCCGAACAAGATTGTACTAAAATCACGGTAAAAATCATCAAAATCCACTTGTTCATAATGTAACTGTCTTGTAAAAACGATTCAATAACTTGTGTATTAAATTTGATAAATGTCCCTTCCTTTTGATCAAAAAGTCCCTGATCTGGACCTTAATTTCAAAAATTGGTCAAGTAGTTAGAGGGTATTGGGTTAGATGATCTAGTCGATAGAGCATTTCATTGAAAGCGGTTGAGAAAAACAAAGCTTTTCTCTCTTGCGACGTTGATTATCGTGTATAGTAACGTCAGCGTGCCTCCAACAAAATTTCGTAAAGATGTTTCGATAAAGTGTAGTAGCCTGATAACTAAGTAGTTGGGCTGAACAGTATTATTACTGTATAAAACCTACTATTGGTTTTTACTAGAAAGTGGGAGGAAGGTTGCAGAGAAAGACTATTTTTTTGTCTAAAAAGACAAAGGTAGAAACGGAACAGCTTTTTGTAAAAGTTAAAGTTAATGCATTGATAAGTAATTGCTTATGTATTTATATAAAGTCTAGGCATTATTCTTTGGGCCTTTTTTTGATAACACTAAAATCACGGCAGAAATCGAATGTTTGATACCCAAAAAGAAGCAAAAAATTATAACCTGACCCGAATACCAGGCCCCAGCAGAACAAACCATTTTTTTTCCGACAGGAAGTACCCTCCTCCCATGTAGAGTGGGAAGGACAATTTACTAGAATATTTAGTCCGAATGGGGTATAAACTGGCTAATCCTACCAAACCGACGTCTCTAGAACTATTTTCACTGAAATTAAAGGCGTTAAAGGCCAAAAAACCAGCTCCAAATTTAAAAGGCTTGGTTTTGGCGATCTTATTGTCGTGATAAAAACTAAACTGCGCAATCATCGCCATACTAATACCCCCAAGACTCCCGAATCCCTCTTCGCCTATTCGCTTGGTAATCAATCCCGCAGGGAAGGAAACGTCAATATCAAACGTCATCTTACGGAAGAGAACAAACTCTACATTACGCCGTATACCTGATCCGCCAAAAAAATGCTCATCATGCTGGAAAGTAACACGAATGGTTGACCAGGGGTCGAGTTCATATACTTTCTTTCGCAAGTAGCGGTTCAGGCTTACCTGCCCGTTGTAACAGTTTTGTGCGGTGTAAAAAGCATGACGGGGAGATACCTCCGAAGGGCAGGCCGTAATGCGAGAGATCGTCTTTTGCTCTACCAATTGATTGCGGCTATCTCGGATTTCTACCGTGATATTTAGAGGTTGCGGACCGTTAAATTGACCCTGATCCAATTTGTCATAGTTGAATTCGATGATGATATCCTCCAAATTGGTCGGGGCAAAAACAAGCTTATCAATAGCTTCTACTTCATAATCCTCTTCGCCATATTTCAACGTGATGAAATCAAAAGGTCTCGGCCTTTTATATTCTTTGATTCGTAGCCGCTGGCCAGTGGGCTGATTATTATTCAAGATATTGATGAATCGATCCTTAATGTCGATTGGGATTTTTACTTCATATTCTCTAATGGTTTCCCGATTTACACTCGAATCCAGTTGAACTTGCCCCAGGCCCTCAAAATGGAAGTTGGCCTTGTGAAAGGCAGTTCCTTCCAAGCGGATAGAGACCTGCTCACCAGGGTAGATATCCTGACTTTTTTGCCAATCTTTCCCCTGCCGGAGTACACTGATTTTTGAAATTTTGGTACTGGGAGTGATATCCATATTGGTGATGAATTGGGCAACATCCCCGTCTTTAACATAGAGATAGCCTTCATTTTGTCGATGATAATCAAATAGACGTAACCAGCAAAGTACCTTGCCATTGGCTAAAATCTGACGGGTGAATATCTCAGCGATCAAATAGCCCCCCGCTTCTTCTTGAGATTCTACGCGATAGGTTTTTTCTAATTGCAAATCCTCATTATAGTCCAGTTCAATTTCTAAGCCTTCGCGCTTGGCTGCTTCTGTAAAGGTCACCTCTCTTTGGTTGCTCCGAAGGAATTTGAGCTTAGCGGGTTTGACCATGAAGTCATGCTCTAACGATGGAAGTTGATAATGGATGAAGCCGTCCTCATCTCGATAGGGCTGCTTAACTTTCAGGTCGATGGATAAGTTTTGCAAGCCTACCTCATTGGCTTGTACGCGAGCATTGAGTTGGTTATTGGTACGATAAATTCGATAATTTACTTCCTGTCCTTTGGTCCAGGTTTTGGGGATAACTAGATTCTCAATATTGTTGGTTTCTAAAGGGAGACTTTGTTCTTCCCCCACAAATAACTCAGCTGGGGTTTGGCGAAATTGAATGTAGGTGGGGGTGTAGGGGAGGAGAGGCAGCTCGTAAATGACGGCCTTCGACAAGTATCGGCTATGGATGCGAAAATTAAGGGACAAAAAATTACTGCGCGTCAAGGATTGGAATTCGACTTTGAAGCGAAAATTAGACTGACTTACCCAGCGAACCGAGTCAATCACTTTAAAATCATCGGAAGGCAATAAAAAAATGGAATCAATCGGGAAAATGCCTGAGGGAAATAGGCGAAACTCAACCATCGATCGGTCTGAAGTGTATTCAAAACTGAGGTTGGGAACTCCCTGCCGATCGATTTTGTTCTTTGACCATGAAAATCGGCTTGTATCTATAGAAAGCACAATTTCTTCAAAGAAATTAGGCGTCTGATCTTGTGCTGATAGGAAAATGGGGAAGAGAAAAGCCAGAACGATAGCTAGGTATTTTTTTTCAATCATAATCCTTTTTAAAACAACTTCTATTCAACATGGCCCTCTCAAACCCAGTTACTATTAGGGGATGGAGGAATTTCTGAGGTGACTTTTAGCGCCCGTTTGAGCAATGCCCAAACAGGCCCTAAAGGCAGGAAAACCTGCCTATGAAAAAATAGCCAGTGCAAAAATAGGGCTTCTTTAGACTTTATGTATGTGAATTTCGTATGAGCAACTCAATAGCTATTTTTTTGCTAGGTAAGGCACAGGTTCAAGAACGTAGCCCTTAGCTACGAAGCTTGGTTCTGGAACGCAGCCTAGCGGAAAAAGAGCATTGGGGCCCATACAAAATTTGCGTACATAAAGTCTTTTAATAATTTGTAACCTTATCCTTCTGGCAAAAGTTTGGGTATTGATCTTGGAATTCTATAATTTTACCGATCCTAACCATTTCTTTTGGCGAACTATGGTAAGCCACTGACTACTTCACCACTAAATGTAACTACTTATGTCGATCGCCTCCGAAAAAGACTGGCTTGGAATGCAAAATGCTGGACAAGCAGTGGCTATTACCCTCAAGAAGATGCAAGCCTTCGCTAAAGTGGGCATGTCCACCAAATTGCTGGATGAATATGGCCTTTCTGTTTTAGCTTCCTTTGGCGCTGTTCCTGCTCCCAAGAAAGATTACAACTTCCCGGGCTATACCTGTATCAGCCTCAATCATGAGGCCTGTCATGGTATTCCAGCTGCTGATCGATTGTTGAAGGAAGGAGATTTAGTCAATATTGATGTATCGGCTGAGCTGGATGGTTATTATGCCGATAATGGAGGCTCCTTTATTTTGGGGCCAGATCACCAGCAATTACTTCCCCTGGTTAATGCTTCTAAGGAAATTTTACAAATAGCCATTGCCCAGATTAGGGATAGAGTGAAAATAGCAGATGTCGGGGCATTGATCCACCAGGAGGCCAGAAAACGGGGTTTTACCGTCATCAAAAATCTCTGCGGACATGGAGTGGGACGTAAGTTGCACGAAGCACCTTATGAAATCCCCTGTTTCAGAGATCGACTGAATCGAGATCGATTTCGAAAAAATTCAGTCGTTGCCCTCGAAACTTTTATCTCTACCAAAGCCAATCGGGTCTTTGAAACTGCTGATGGCTGGACGATGAAGGCAAAAGACAATAGCTTTGTGGCCCAACATGAGCATACGCTAGTGGTCACCGACGGAACACCTGTTCTCCTAACCGCTGAGAATGGAATTTTTGCATAGGAAATTATAGTAAATAGTCGCAAGTCGAAAAGTCATAGGTCTGAAGTCGTTCTTTAAGCTTGAAGTTGTTGGGATTCTTCACTTTCCAACTTCGAACTTCCAGACCGCTAGACTTCCAGATTTCTGGACTTCGAACTTCCAGACTGAACTATTTTAAATGGAAAAGCAGCATATGAAAAATCAATTGCAAGACCTATTAAAAGAGCGAATCCTCGTTATTGATGGAGCAATGGGAACGATGATACAACGCTATCAACTAGATGAGGCTGGCTATCGAGGAGAACGCTTTGCAGATTATGATAAGGATATAAAAGGCAATAATGACCTGCTGTCGATTACTCAACCCAAGATTATCGCAGAGATACATACGGCCTATTTGGATGCAGGTGCCGATATAGTGGAAACCAATACCTTTAGCAGTACCAGCATCGCCCAGGCTGATTATGGCATGGAAGACCTAGCCTATGAATTGAACTTGGCCTCCGCCAAAGTCGCCAAGCAAGCGGTGCTAGATTATATGGCTAAACATCCTGGTAAACCCCGCTTTGTAGCAGGAGCACTAGGCCCCACCAATCGTACCGCCTCCCTCTCCCCAGATGTCAATGACCCCGGCTATCGCGCCGTCAACTTTGATGATCTAAAGGCGGCTTATTATGAGCAAGCCGCTGGACTGATAGACGGAGGGGCCGATATTCTCTTAGTAGAAACGGTTTTTGATACACTCAATGCCAAAGCCGCTCTTTTTGCCATCGACACTTTGATGGAGGAACGCAAGCTGGATATCCCGATTATGGTTTCGGGAACGATTACCGACGCTTCTGGGCGTACGCTTTCGGGGCAGACCGTAGAGGCTTTTTGGGTATCAGTTAGCCATATGAATTTGCTAAGTGTAGGGCTGAATTGTGCTTTGGGAGCGAAAGAAATGAGACCGCACTTGGAAGCCCTGTCCAAAATAGCGACTTGCCATGTCAGTGCTTACCCTAATGCCGGTCTTCCCAATGAATTTGGGGAATATGACCAAGGAGCTGACGAAATGAGCAACTACATTCGGGATTTCGCCAGCAACAACTTTGTCAATGTGATTGGTGGCTGCTGCGGTACAACACCAGCGCATATTGCAGCCATGGTCAAGGGGGTGGAAGGATTGGCGCCGCGTGTGATTCCGGAAGGGCATGGGTTTACCCAGTTAAGTGGATTGGAACCCCTGACTATACGCCCCGAAATGAACTTTGTAAATGTGGGGGAACGTACGAATGTAACGGGTTCTAAAAAGTTTGCCCGACTCATCAAGGAAGGAGACCTGGCGGAAGCTTTGAGTGTCGCCCAGCAGCAAGTAGAAGGAGGGGCTCAAATCATTGATATCAATATGGATGAAGGTCTTTTAGATTCTGAAAAGGCCATGGAAAACTTCCTGAATTTGGTGATGGCTGAACCCGATATCGCCAAGCTGCCCATTATGATCGATTCCTCGAAATGGAGCGTGATTGAGACTGGCCTAAAATGTGTACAAGGTAAATGTGTGGTCAACTCGATTTCGATGAAGGAAGGGGAAGAGGAGTTTATCCGACAAGCCAAACTGGTTAGACGATATGGTGCAGCGGCAGTCGTGATGGCCTTCGATGAGAAAGGGCAGGCAGATACGATTGAACGGAAAGTTTCTATCTGTAAACGAGCCTATGATATCTTGGTCAATCGGGTAGGATTTCCGCCGCAAGACATCATTTTCGATCCCAATATTTTTGCCATAGCGACCGGGATTGAAGAGCATAATGAATACGCGATCAATTTTATCGAAGCTACGCGACAAATCAAGGAAACTTGCCCTGGCGTGATGATCAGCGGCGGCGTAAGCAATATATCTTTCTCTTTCAGGGGAAATAATGTGGTTCGAGAAGCCATGCATGCTGCTTTCTTATACCACGCTATCCAGGCGGGTATGGACATGGGGATCGTCAATGCCGGAATGATTGAAGTGTATGAAGAAATACCCAAGGAATTGTTAGAGCGAGTAGAAGATGTCTTG
>Ga0209692_10004661_pt1 | contig 12244 bp, 14 predicted proteins | sample tdDd472_FD_187129 | JGI IMG/M metagenome (GOLD analysis project Ga0209692, IMG submission 187129) | Marine sediment microbial communities from the Atlantic coast under amendment with organic carbon and nitrate - tdDd47.2 (SPAdes)... | ecosystem: Environmental > Aquatic > Marine > Coastal >...
CATATTCACTTCCTCGAGCCGGTCAGCGCCACTCGCGTGGTCTGGACCATTAATTATCAGGACGTGATTGCTGTCGGTAAGTTGTTTACTACCGGTCAGTTGTATACCAAACGAGTTGTTTCATTGGCCGGTCCGTTAGTTAACAAGCCGCGCTTGTTGCTGACCCGTTGGGGTGCCAGCGTTGCCGAATTGATTAAAGACGAAGTGCCGCCGGTACAGGCCCGCATCATTGCCGGCTCAATTTTGATCGGTCGTCGTGCCGTGGGCTGGGGTGCTTACCTGGGCCGCAACCACTATCAGGTGTGTGCATTGGCTGAAGGCAGTCCGCGTGAATTTGTTTCATGGATTCGCCCGGGGCCCGAAAAATATTCAGCGACACGTGTGTTTATTTCGAAGCTTTTCCCCAAGAAAAAGTTTGCGATGACCACGTCGGCTAACGGCAGTGATCGTGCCATGGTGCCTATCGGCATGTACGAGTCGGTTATCCCGCAAGACTTCCTTATTACCCAATTGTTGCGTGCACTACTCGTTAAAGACACCGTGCAAGCGCAGGCTTTGGGTTGCTTAGAGTTGGCCGAAGAGGACATGTCTTTGTGCTCTTTCGTGTGCCCGAGTAAATACGATTATGGCCCCGTGCTGCGTGCCAGCCTCGAACAGATTGAGAAGGAAGGCTGATGCGTAAATTCAGAAATCTTCTTGACCGGATGGAGCCGCTGTTTATTAAAGGCGGTCGCTACGAAAAGTATGAAGCTGTCTATGAAATGATAGACACGCTGTTCTATTCGCCTCCGCATACCACCCGTACTTCACCGCACGTGCGTGACGGCATCGACCTTAAGCGCTTGATGGTTTACGTGGTGCTGGCAGCACTGCCCTGTGCCTGGTTTGGCATTTGGAACACCGGTTTTCAGGCCAACATGGCCATGGAAGCTCTGGGCGTTGCCGAAGCAGCCGGCTGGCGTGGCTGGATACTCGGCTTGCTGGCAGTCGGTTACGACTCTGCTAGTTTCTACGACAATGTGATGCACGGCTTTGTGTACTTCCTGCCTATCTATGTAGTGACACTGGCAGTGGGTGGCTTCTGGGAAGTGTTGTTTGCAGCCGTACGTAACCACGAAGTGAATGAAGGCTTCTTCGTTACTTCATTACTCTTTGTTTGTGTTTTGCCTGCAACGATTCCGTTGTGGCAGGTGGCACTGGGTATCACCTTCGGCGTGGTCATCGGTAAAGAGATCTTCGGTGGTACCGGTAAGAACTTCTTGAACCCGGCACTCACCGGTCGTGCATTTTTATTCTTTGCTTACCCCGCCGATATCTCCGGTGATGTGGTCTGGACTGCAGTCGACGGTTTCTCCGGTGCAACACCTCTGGCACTGGCTGCCGCCGGTGGTGCACAGGCTGTTCTCGATAACGGTGTGACACTCTGGCAGGCTTTTGTCGGCAATATTCAGGGCGCAATGGGCGCGACTTCGGCACTGTGTGCCATGTTGGGCGCGGCCTTCCTGATTTATACCCGTATTGCTTCATGGCGCACGATGACCGGCGTGGTGCTCGGCATGGTGGTGACTTCGTTACTGCTGAATGCCATTGGCAGTGAAACCAACCCGATGTTCAACATGAGTTGGCAGTGGCACTTTGTGCTGGGTGGTTTTGCATTCGGCACGGTGTTTATGGCGACTGACCCGGTCAGTTCTGCTATGACTGAGAAAGGCCGCTGGATCTACGGTGCCTTGATCGGCTTTATGACGGTCATGATCCGTGTGATTAATCCGGCCTTCCCCGAAGGCATCATGCTGGCGATTCTGTTCGGTAATATTTTTGCACCGTTGATTGATCACTTTGTGACTCAGGCCAACATCCGAAAACGTGCCGCCCGTTTGAAAGCGGCCGAAGCCGGAGGTGCAGAATAATGTTGGGTAAGATTCTTGCATTGCCAAATGACGACACCCGCAAAGTTGTGGTGGTGGCATTAAGCCTGTGCCTGGTGTGCTCGTTGATTGTTTCTGCTGCCGCGGTGTATCTGCGTCCTATGCAGGAAATCAATAAAACGCTCGACATGAAGAAGAATATTCTGTCGGTTGCCGGTCTTTTGGAAGCGGGCATCAACATCGATGAAACCTTTGCTGAAAGCATTGAGGTGCGCATTGTTGATTTGCGTACCGGCGACTACGTCGATGATGCAGATGCCGAAGGTTTTGACCAGCGTTCCGCCGAACGCGATGCCGCACAAAGCGAGAAGCTGAGCAAAGATCAGGACATCGCCGGTATCGGTCGCGTCAGTCATTACGCACCGGTTTATCTGCTGAAAGAAGGCAACGCTACCAAAGCCGTCATTCTGCCGGTGCACGGTTACGGTCTTTGGTCGACCATGTACGGCTTTCTGGCACTCGAAACCGATCTGAACACCGTGTCCGGCATTACGTTCTATGCCCACGGCGAAACACCGGGCTTAGGCGGTGAAATTGATAACCCGGACTGGCAGGCCAGCTGGACCGGTCGTCTGGCTTTTGATGGTGCCGGCACTCCGAGCCTTGAAGTGGTTAAAGGCGCGGTTGTGGAAGGCAACCCGCGTCAGATTCATCAGGTTGATGGTTTGTCCGGTGCCACACTCACCAGCATCGGCGTGAGTAACACTATGAAGTTCTGGCTGGGCGAAAACGGGTTTGGTCCGTTTTTGGCCAAGCTTGGTAAGACAGGAGTTTAGGCATGGATACCGAAACTAAACGCGTCCTGCTCGACCCGATGGTCGACAACAATCCGATTACGCTGCAGATACTGGGTATCTGTTCGGCGCTGGCGGTTACTACTAACCTCGTTACCGCCGCCATGATGTGTCTGGCGCTGACAGCGGTTACCGCCTGTTCTAACTTGAGCATTAGTTTGATTCGTAATCATGTGCCGGCCTCTATCCGCATTATTGTGCAGATGACGATTATTGCTTCGCTCGTGATTGTGGTTGATCAGGTGCTTAAGGCATACGCTTTTGAAACTTCGAAGAAGCTGTCGGTGTTTGTTGGTCTGATTATTACCAACTGTATTGTGATGGGCCGCGCCGAAGCATTTGCGATGAAGAACCCGCCGGTGCCGAGTTTCCTTGATGGTATCGGTAACGGTCTGGGTTACAGCATTGTGCTGATTTCTGTTGCCGTGGTGCGTGAATTGTTTGGCTCGGGCACGCTGGCCGGAATCGAGATTCTGCCGCTGACCACTAACGGTGGCTGGTACCAGAGCAACGGCATGTTGCTGTTACCGCCGAGTGCATTCTTTATTATCGGGCTGCTCATCTGGGGCGTGCGTACATGGAAGAAGGAGCAGGTTGAAAAGCCTGAGCACCAGATCCATGAAGTACACCGGACGGAGGTGGTCTGATGGAAGCCATAATCAGCCTCCTTATTAAGTCGATCTTTGTCGAGAATCTGGCGCTCTCATTCTTCCTCGGCATGTGTACCTTTCTGGCGGTTTCCAAGAAGGTGGAAACGGCTATCGGTCTGGGTGTGGCCGTGGTTGTTGTGCAGGCAATTACTGTACCTATTAATAACCTGATCTATACCTACCTGCTGAAAGCCGGTGCGCTGGCATGGGCGGGTTACCCCGAAGCCGATCTGAGCTTTCTGGGTCTGATCTCGTACATCGGTGTGATTGCAGCGATGGTGCAGATTCTGGAAATGACTCTGGATAAATATGTACCGGCTTTGTACAACGCACTGGGCATCTTCCTGCCGCTGATTACCGTTAACTGCGCCATCCTCGGTGGCTCGCTGTTTATGGTGGAGCGTGATTACGGATTTGCCGAGAGTGTGACTTACGGTATTGGCAGTGGTATCGGCTGGGCGCTGGCGATTGCCGCCCTTGCCGGTATTCGCGAAAAACTTAAATACAGTGACGTACCCGAAGGCCTGCAGGGTCTGGGTATTACCTTCATGACGGTGGGTCTCATGGCGCTTGGCTTTATGGCGTTCTCGGGAGTGCAGTTGTAATGGCTGAAATTACTCTCGGCGTCGTTTTATTTACTGTGATTGTGATGGCGCTGGTCGTCATCATTCTGGCAGCACGTTCGAAACTGGTGGCATCCGGTGACGTTGAAATCCTGATCAACGGTGAGAAAAGTGTGCACGTGCCTGCCGGTGGCAAGTTACTGGGTGCGTTGTCTGACGAGCAGTTGTTTGTTGCTTCTGCCTGCGGCGGCGGCGGTACCTGCGGTCAGTGTCGTGTGCAGGTATTTGAAGGCGGTGGTGAAATTCTGCCCACCGAGACTTCGCAGATTACCCGTCGTGAAGCGGCAGCCGGTGATCGGCTGGCGTGTCAGGTTGCTGTTAAGAGCGACATGAAAATTCAGGTGCCTGAAGAAGTCTTTGGCGTGAAGCGCTGGGAATGCACCGTTAAATCCAATGACAACGTTGCCACCTTTATTAAAGAGTTAGTGCTGCAGTTGCCGGATGGCGAAACCATCGACTTTAAAGCCGGCGGCTACATTCAGATTGAATGTCCTCCGTATGAGCTCGAATATTCAGGCTTTGATATTGGTGAGGAATACCGCGAAGACTGGGACCGGTTTAAGTTCTGGGACATTAAGAGCAAGGTCACTGCGCCGGTATTGCGTGCCTATTCAATGGCGAACTATCCCGTTGAAGATGACATTGTGATGCTGAACGTGCGTATTGCTACACCGCCTCCGGGTGCTGATGCCTCGATTCCGGCCGGTCAGATGTCGTCGTACATCTTTAACCTGAAGCCGGGCGACAAAGTGATGGTGTCCGGGCCCTTCGGTGAGTTCTTTGCAAAACAAACGCAGAACGAAATGATTTTTGTGGGCGGTGGTGCCGGTATGGCGCCGATGCGCTCACACATCTATGACCAGCTGAATCGTATTAAGAGTGATCGCAAAATGTCATTCTGGTATGGCGCGCGCAGTAAGCGTGAAATGTTCTATACCGAAGAGTTCGACAAGTTAGCCGAAGATAACGACAACTTTGAATGGCACGTTGCCCTGTCTGACCCTATGGAAGAGGACAACTGGACCGGTTACACCGGCTTCATTCACAACGTATTGTTTGAGAATTATCTGAAAGATCACCCGGCACCGGAAGAGTGCGAGTACTACCTCTGCGGACCTCCGGCCATGAACGCTGCGGTGATTAAGATGCTCGAAGACCAGGGTGTAGAGCCCGACAACATTTTGCTGGACGATTTCGGCGGATAACTATGGCTATATTTGCAGTCAGCTTGGTGGTGATGTTGCTCGTGGTAGCGGCCATGGCTATTGGCGTGATGAACGGCCGGGCCCCGATTTCGGGCAGTTGCGGCGGTATGAACGCCAGTGGCAAGTGCGGTCTGTGCTCCGGCGAGGTCAGTCAGTGCAAGAAACGCATTAAAAGCTAACCGGTAATCCGGTTGGTACGACCAGTAGTACCTGAAAACAGGTTTAGAACAATAAGAACAATCTGCTACCTTTAGGGGTAGGCAACCGGGAGGTGTATATGTCGTCAATCAGGGTTCGTGATTTCATGTCCAATGCGGACATTCGTTTTACGCCTGATATGGAGATACTCGATGCGATCAGTCAGTTGATTAAGCATCGTATTACCGGTGCGCCGGTGCTTGATCTCCACGGCAACCTTATCGGTATCCTCACAGAAAAAGACTGCATGAAAGTTGCGGTCAATGCTGCTTACCACAGCGAATGGGGCGGGCGTGTTGAGGAGTTTATGACACGTGACGTTAAAACCATTGATATCGATGCCAGCATGCTAGACGCCGCCGAAATTTTTCTTAAAGCAAGCTACCGCCGTATGCCGGTACTCGAACGTCATCGCGTTGTTGGTCAGGTCAGCCGTCACGATGTGCTCGTGGCTCTCGAAAAACTTCGTTAGACGTTTAGCCGGATTCACGGAAGATAAAGGCCTGTTATGAGCTCACCCACCAGCACCCATCAAAAAGCGCTGGCTTTAAATCTGGATCCGAACATATACGGCACCGTTGCTGAGATTGGTGCCGGGCAGGAAGTGGCCCGTTGGTTCTTCCGTGTAGGCGCTGCTGCCGGTACCGTGGCAAAAACCATGTCGGCTTATGACATGACCGTGAGCGACGAGGTTTACGGTAAAGCCGGGCGCTATGTGTCGCGCGAGCGTGTCGAGGCCATGCTCGACAAAGAATTCAACCTCCTCATGCAGCGTTTAAGTGGAGAGCGCCCCAACACGCGGTTCTTTGCCTTTGCCGACACTGTGGCGGCACGTAACTTTCAGGGTACTAATGAGTGTCATGGCTGGCTGGGTTTGCGTTTTCAGGAAAAACCCGGCGGTGAGCCCAGCACGATTATTTTGCATGTGAACATGCTTGACCCTACCAACCTGCAGCAGCAGGAGGCTTTAGGGCGTTTGGGTGTGAACGTTATTCACAGCGCTTTTTTGGCCGGTGAGTCGCCTGTCGATGGTTTGAAGTGGTTGTCGGACAATCTTGAAGAGCACGACATCGAAGTCGATGTGGCCGCTCTTTATGGCCCTGCTTTTGAGAGTGTTGATAACGCGCATACCGGTATGAATATGCTGCAGAGTGGTTTGGCCAACGTGGTGTTGTTTAACCGCGAAGGCACAATGGCACCGCCGTCGGAGGTGCTGCGCAAGCGCCCGATTATTGTGCGCCGTGTGTCGCCGAGCCAGCCATTGGTCGAGCATGCGCGTGTCATGGAAATGGCAGCGAAGCAGTTTGCATCTGAAGAAGCTTCAGATTTGCAGGCGTTGGAGATGTTGGACTTTAGTTTTTCTAACGTGCATGCCGACGTTAACAAGATAGAAAAGTTTGTCACCCGCGTACGTGAAACGCTGGGGCATGGTGAGTGGACCATGGCAACCAGCCTACGCCACAACTACACCTTTACCGACTACCTGCGCCGTTACTCCAATCAACCATTGAGATTCGTGGTGGGAGCGTCGACCTTTGCGATGCTGCTCAATGAAATGTACTACCAGGATTTGCCGGGCGGCATTCTTGAAGCAACCGGCCGGCTGTTTTCCGATGACGTAAAGATCTATGTGCACCCGATGAAGCGTGAAAACTTCTATGCTCATCTTGAGTCGTCTGAGATTGATCCTAACTGGGTGTCTGTCGGCGGTGGTGATTTAATTCGTCTTGCTGATCTTGAGTTTCGACCACCTACGAATTTGCTTTACCAATATGTTCTCGAGGCCGGCTGGGTTAAAGAGATTAGGTAAGTTATGCGTCAGTTGATTTTTTCAGTTGCTGTAGTGTCTTTGTTGTCAGCTTGTGCCAGCAACAAGGCAACAACGCTCGATGACATGATGAAATCGTGGGTGGGCTTGCCGATAGAGACGGTGACCAAGCGTATCGGTGATGCCGATGATGTGCAGAAGACCAGCACCGGCGGCGCCGTGTATTCATGGTTCACACCTATCCAGGACGGCGATAAGACCATTCAGTGTGTGCAGCAGTTTCGCACCAACCGTAATGGCGACATTATTGATTGGGGTTACACCGACTGTCCTAAAGAAGGGTGGGAACAGATGGGTTACAAGTAGACCGCTTTAACCAACAGCACAGCATTAACCGCAGGAGAATAACTATGACAACACTGCAGGATTTAAGTATTAAGGGCCTTGATGGCACGGACAATATTATTCCGGCGTTGAGCGGCAAGGTGGTACTGGCTGTGAATGTGGCCAGTAAATGCGGCCTTACGCCGCACTATGCCGGCTTACAGAAACTCTATGATGATTTGGCAGAGCAAGGCCTGGCAGTCGTAGGCTTTCCGTGCAACCAGTTTGGTGCGCAGGAGCCGGGCACAGCGGAAGAGATCACCTCTTTCTGTGAAGCTAACTATGGTGTGACGTTTCCTTTAAGCGAAAAAATCGATGTGAACGGTGCTGATCAGCACCCGGTGTATGCGTATTTACAAAGCGCTTTTCCCGGCGACATCGAATGGAACTTTGAGAAGTTTCTGATTGGTCGTGACGGCACCGTTGTGAAACGCTACCCGCCAGCTACCACGCCGGATGACGCGGTGTTGATGCAGGATGTGGTTGAAGCGCTCGGTTAATAGTTCCGGGTTAACGATTCGAGGCGGTTAGATAAAGCCGGCGTTAGTCCTTCGCCGGCTTCTTGTCTTTTGCTCTTTGTGACTCGTGCAAGTCATCGAGCATACTGCCAATCCACATTTTTATTAGCGACTGACGGGTTACACCAAGACGAGTGGCTTCCGAGTCTAGTCCTGCGACCATCCACAGGGGAAAGTCTACATTGACCCGTTTGGGCTCGGCGTTAGGGTGCCTGACAGTAGTCGTATCGACATACTGCAGAATGTCTTCTTTGTTTTCATCAAACAGCTTTTCAAATTCTTCGGTACTTATCGTTTTCTTTTTGCTCATTTAATTGCGCAACTGTTTCATTAGGTTTATCTAGGCATCAGGTCTAACGTGTATGCCATATTTCTACCATTTATGCATAAGTCGGTGTCAAGCGGCTGACCCGGATTTATCGGGCAAAGGCAGAACTAGCCCAAAGGCCCCTGAACCCCGCGACCACCCTTATTAAGTACATGGGTATAAATCTCTGTGGTTTTGATGTCGGTGTGCCCGAGCAACTCCTGAATGGTTCGCAGGTCGTAGCCGCTTTCTAGCAGTCGTGTCGCAAAGCTGTGCCGGAAGGTATGTGCGGTGATGTGTTTGGTAAGGCCCGTACTGCGCCGTGCGCGGGTAATTTCTTTGCGTATCCGTGAGGCATGCAGATGATGCCGGCGTTGGGTTCCGGTGACCGGGTCCGCCGCGATTCGTGCCGAAGGAAAAAAGAACTGCCAGCCGGTTTCTTTTGCCGCGTTCGGATACTTGCGTGCTAATGCGGTGGGCATATAAACCGAACCGTAGCCTTGAGCCATGTCTTCTTTATGTAAGTGTTCGACCCGTTTAACCTGCGTATGCAGTTCATCCATCAGGCTGCCCGGTAGCAGGGTACGCCGGTCTTTGCCGCCTTTGCCGAAGCGCACGATGATCTCGTGCATCCTGAAATCAAAGTCTTTCACCCGCAGGCTCAGGCATTCGGTGGCCCGTAACCCGCTGCCGTACATGAGCTTGGCAGCCAGCTGCGGCATGCCCCGCATCTCACTGATAATGGATATCGCTTCTTCGTGGCTCATCACCTGAGGAATACGCCGCTTGGGCCGGGCACGCTCGAACTTGAGAGAGCCCAATTCACGTTCAAACTGGTGGCGATACATGAATACCAGTGCGTTCAGCACAATAGACTGTGTGCCAGGCGCTACCTCACGTTGCACCGCCAGCCACGACAGATACTGATCAACCTCTGGCGCACCCATGTCTTTGGGATGCTTCTTTTTATGAAAGTAAATGTACTGGCGTATCCAGTGAATGTAGGTTTTCTCTGTGGCGTAAGACATGTCCCGCGAGCGCATCAGTTCACGCAGCTGATCCAACAATTTTTTGGGCTTAACGCCAACCGGACGTCTTATGTCATCCATAGTTATCTCCATCAGCAGTCCGTGAACATGCGCCCCGGAACATGTGCCGTAGAGACTATGAAAAAGAAACCTCCCGCCCAATCCCCTAAACCCGTGTATCTACGTGGGTTTACTCACCAACACTTTTTCTGCAACAAAACCCTACAAATAAAACTCACCACACAGTTTCCACTCACCCAAATTGATGATTGCCCGAACTAGGCTCAGTTGTGTACTGTTAGAAGATGTTTTTTGAACGGAAAGAAAATATGAGCCGTGCTCAATTTTCAATTCCAATGAATAAGGCTGTTATGGGACATGCTGTTTAACATAAGAGTCATTGCTAGTGTTGCATGCTAGCTACGTAGGTTGCTACTCTGCAGTAACTTTCTAATTGGGGAATCAGAATGCGATTATTGCTCTCACTAGCGGTTTCATTTATCACGCTTGGCACAGTTACCACTGAGGCTATAGCAGTCACGATAACTTTTGAAGATGTCGTAGTCGGTGAATACGCACCCACCTTGGATACTTCACAGGGGTATTCGTTATCTCTTAGTGATGGGGCGCTGTCGACCGGCGCATTAGGGGTGCAAACATGGGGTAATTCAAAGGTTTTGTATTCTGCTGCTCAAACGAGTGGTGATCTTTTGTGGCTTACACAAAGTGAAGGTCAGTTGTTTTCTCTAGAATCAATGGACGTTCACTTCTACAGCGTTCCCCTAGGTTCCGTTTACCCCGTACCAGTGGAATTTCGAGCAGAAGATGCGTTAGGGAATATCATTGCAGAAGCCACGTTTACCGGCCTCGGCTGGGAGACCGTTACCTTCGGTAGCAATTGGACGGGGATATCGCGCGTCGCAATTAGCGCTTCCTATCAAACATCACATGCCCATGCGCTTGATCTCGATAATATTGTTGTAACCACAGTGCCGGTTCCTGCCGCACTCTGGATGTTTGGTTCGGCTCTGGCTGGTTTGGGTTGGCTGAGACGAAAACAATTTTCCTAGATTAAGCTCTTATTGTTTTGTCCCATAACCAGAGCAAGCAATTCACTCACTACGTTCGTTGGACGCAGCTGCGCTGCGGCCTTTGTTGCTAGGCGTTAGGTGGAGCACTTCAGTAACCAACCGAACGACTGCTTTCGACCCAAAGCGAACATCGCTAGGTGCGTTTTTTTTGGGTTATTGGTTTGGGCAGAGTAAAGGGCTTCGAGTGCACCCTTAATTTTACATAACTATTAGGGCTGCTCTGAACAATTGAACCCGCGGGCATTAGCTGGTATGTTTCTGATAAATATCAAGGGCTTGCGCTTGGGGCAGCCAAAGAGCCATTTAGGGGGTTTCTGATGCAAAAATGTATATGCGCACTGCTTCTATTAATTTCGCCAACTCTGTTGTTAGCTGAAACCGAAACTTTTGAACTGGTGCCGCAAAATGAAGCTGTTAATGATCCATTCGGCCCGTGGCCAGGAAGCTTTGGACCGTTTTTCGTTAGAGATAGAATAGGTGTATATAGAGCTCCGCAAGTTGATCCCACAAAATTTGCTCTTCAGTCAGTAACGATAGACTTCCTCGGTTTGTACCAAGCCTGGAGCGAAATCCCCAATGAAGCGTTAGCTAGCGTAATTTTCGAATTGGGTTTGGGCCTTGATGCTGCAGGCGCGGCATACCGTAGCGGCGGCGGCGGCAACTATAGCGAAAGGGATGCTTCGCCAACGCATCTGACACTAACCGTTAGCTCATCACCGCCCATTGAACCTGGCAAGGATTTCGCGCGTGCGACGGTTCGTTATACTCCCGCCAATGATTGCACGAATATAGAGACTTGCAGTAACCCAGATGTGAGCACATCACTCAACAACAATCTCTCGGTAGCTGATTTTTATGGGTCAGGCACGCTGGACGTCTATTTCAACACTAGGCTCTCTATCGGCACCAACGATATTGGCTACAGAGGATATGGCGAACAACGTCTTCTCACAATTACTTACGAATATACTCGCTTGGACCCGGACGCAGATTTTCCAACAGGCCCGGAGCCCGTGTTTACGGAAGAGTGCCCCACCGAAGGTGATCCTATCCCTGATGGTTATGCTGGCCAGCTTGGCTGCGAGTCACCTCTTCTGGAACCTGCTATTGATGTTTCCCCTTTCAGCACCACTAACGAGATCTTCCCCGCATCCTATAACCTCATCGCGGTTGCTGTTTTGGGCAGTAACACTGCTACGGGCGATGCTATAGATTTTGATGCCACCCAGGTTGATCCGGCAACTCTTAAACTAGGTGTGGGCGAAGCACAGAATGTAGCTATCCCGTGGGTTGATAATTTTGATAGCGATACAAACATCGATGTGGCCTTCGGATTCAGGACCCAAGACACTGGCATTCTGTGTGGTGATACTGAGGTTACTCTTGTCGGTGAAACATATGGTGGCGTGCCATTTACTGGAACCGACACAATAGCAACATCGGATTGCGTTGTGGGTAGCTGCCATCCTTGATGAGGATTAACTATCATTGATAGCAATTTAGAAAGCCCCGCCTAGTGCGGGGTTTTTTGTGCCTAGCTCTATGTCCGCTTCTGGCCGAAAGCGGACACTCAAAACGTTTTGATTTAAACTGTTTTCAACTTTCCACTAGTTGAGTCCGCAGTTGAATTTGCCCAGTAACAAGTGCAATCAGTCTGCTCCTTTCAGTCGCTGGACGCAGCTTCGCTGCGGCCTTTGTTGCTAGGCGTTAGATGTCCGTCCTATCTCGCTACCTTTTGGCCTCTGTATTC
>Ga0209692_10004665_pt1 | contig 12239 bp, 11 predicted proteins | sample tdDd472_FD_187129 | JGI IMG/M metagenome (GOLD analysis project Ga0209692, IMG submission 187129) | Marine sediment microbial communities from the Atlantic coast under amendment with organic carbon and nitrate - tdDd47.2 (SPAdes)... | ecosystem: Environmental > Aquatic > Marine > Coastal >...
GCCTTAATGCGGCAGCACTGGCTAATGACCTGAGCAATAGATTCGGCGTTAAGCTGCAAAACAGAAGATATATTTGATTCAAGAAATGAAAAAAATTCAGAATCTCTGATAATGCCGTATTTGATGACCTCAGCCATACCGGCGTGAAGTTCCCTTTCAGGCAGCGTTTCTAACACCTGGGGATCTACAATAACAGCAACAGGCTGATAAAAAGATCCGACCATGTTTTTACCATCAGGCAAATTAACACCGGTTTTCCCCCCGACACTACTGTCTACCTGGGCCAGGAGCGTTGTCGGTATCTGCACAAAAGGAATACCGCGCAAAAAAGTTGCTGCAGCAAAACCGGTCATATCACCAATTACACCGCCGCCAAGGGCTATAAGTGTACTCGATCGGTCAAGCCCAAAACCAAGCAATTGCTCATAGATAACACGCATTGAATCAAGTGTTTTAAACTGCTCTCCATCCGGTAGAATAATTTCGTTGGTGTTAAATCCATGAGCATGCAGCGAGATTTTCAATGCTTGCAGGTACAAAGGCGCTATGGTGGTATTGGTTATAATGGTAAAATTTTTGCGCTGGTTTAATGTGCTGAGCACCTGCCCGGCGCTGCCAAGCAAACCATTTTCAATAAAAATATCATAACTTCGTTGTCCGAGTTCTACGTGTAAAGTCTTCATATTCGGTTCCATAGTTAAGTCAAAATAAATGTCATCATCAGCAGCAACCACCACACGTAACTATAACAAAAAAGCACAGGTTTAGGGCCTGTGCTTTTTTGTTATATGAACTGGGGTCAATCGCTCAGGTTATGTACCCTCTTTTTGAATTGGCTCCATGTTTTCGGCCGTCTCAGAAAAAGCTCCTTCTGCTTCAGCAAAGAATCCACTCATCAATGATTTCACTCCTTCATTAACAACATTATCAAACATCACACGCCGATGTGTGTTATCGAAATCCCTGTTGTTAGCAGGAGAATATTGCATCTCAACACGATTGGTCCACATCACCTCACCAGTTTTACCATTTTGCGCATATATTCTGACCTGCATAACAGCAGTACGCTTTGATCGCTTTGGCTGTTGCCCGACCAGATAACCAATTCCTGCTCCAATCCAGCCCCCGGTGCTGCCAGCAGTAAGTGCACCGGCGGTAGTACCTACAGCAATATTATTGACATCCTCAAGACCGGCATTGTAGCCGTTGGAATCGGCCCCGCCCAACAACATACCCCTGCCGTTGCCAAAAATAGAAGGGAGTATGCCCTGACGCTGTTCAGGCTGACCGCTGTCATACGAACCGGCTCCACCTAAAAGAAAATCCCTGGTACCACGAAAAACAACCGGCACAACACCACTATCCTTTATCTTTGCAGATGCAGTTTCCTTGATACCATAATCAAGAATACGACCGCGCAATATTAAATCAACATCGAGTGTATCGGCGAGTTCTATAACTTTATCTCTTGAAAGTCCAACAGTAGCTCCCTGCAACACAGGTGAATTACCCTTTTGAGACTTATATTTGCTTTTATTTTTGCTGACTAATTCAACAATTTCATCCCGCATAACCTGTGTATAGGTATGATATTGATATGTGTACTCTGGTGACGCAACATTATCAAGAGGATTTTCTTGCTCAGTTTTATTAACTGTTCCGTTGATAAGGTATTTTTGAGCATCAAGCGGACGAATAATATCATGATCAACAAGCAGTGTATTAACGTCTTCCTGAACGACAACGCTCAATCCATGGGCTACAAGCTGATCTAGAATAGCCTCCTGAATTTTTATATTGCCGCCCCATTCCTCAGGCCGAATACTGTTCTGTTGATGAGAATAGTCAGCAAATGGGAAGACAGCAACCTTTCTGATACCGCTAATGTAAATCGTGTTCTCAGCAGGAATAAATTTTACATTCGGTGTCGAACTAGGCGCAATTGTCTGCTTCATGGTTGCAGCACCGCCGCCACACCCCAGGGCTGTCAGGACTACCAAAGCGGTAATCATTCTATTCCATGTTATAAGTTTCATTGCTGGCAACCTCCTTGTGTTTCTGATGGTTAGGAAAAAGTTATTTTTCATTACATACATCAACAGCACATCAAATCTCAGCCTGCTACAGCTTCAATCCCCTGCGAAATGTCTTCAGGAGATTCTAAAACCGTAACTGTCAGGAAAATCAACATTTCTGTGAGTTGTTCTTCGTACTTGGTATTTTTAAAGAAATATCCCAGGTACGGAATGGTGCCAAAGTACGGTACCCGCTTAATATTAACTGTTTTTTGGGTTTCATAAATTCCGCCGATTACAGCAGTCACGCCGCTTTCAATCAGTAAAAATGTCTCTACTTCACGGATGTCAATACCCGGTTCATTACCAGCACCAGTTTGAGCGGACTTCTGGTTTTTGGTAACTTTGACTTCAAGTGCAATGGTATTGGATGGTGTTATTTTCGGAGTAACTTCAAGTTCAAGCACAGCGTCTTTAAATTCAGTTGAGGTAACGCCATTATCATTCAACGTGAGGTACGGCAAGGCAACACCCTGCTTTATACGGGCTTCCTGATTATCAAGACCAATGACACGAGGATTTGAGACAATTTTAATTTTGTCATCATTTTCAAGTGCGCTCAACTGCATATCAAGCGTCAATTTGTCCGTTATGTAACCCATGTTAAGCGCACCACCAGATCCAAGCCCGGCTGCAGCCGGTAGGTTGACCACAGAATCGCCCCCAGCGCCGCCGCCGAGAACAAGTGGATTTCCATTATTAGTGGTACTATACGTTCCGCCCCAACGAATACCAAGTTCCTTGGTATATCCCGGATTGGATTGCACAACGCGGGCTTCTATCATAACCTGCCGCGTGGGAACATCCTGATCCTTTATCAGTGAAGCAATTTTGGGAATATTCTCCGGTATATCTTTTACGGTAACTTTATTGGTCAATTTAAATGCGGTAATATTGCCGCGGTTACTCAATATCTTTAACTGTTTAATAAAGGCAACGATATCCCTTGCTTTGGAATAACTTACATTAAAAGTCTTAATTTCAAGGTCAACCACTTCTTCGTGTGACTTACGGGTCAGCAGTTTCTCTTCATTAATAGCCTTAATCCGTTCAAGGGTTTCAATCCGAATAATATTTCGTGTAACGATACTCCCAAGTCCGTGTGTTTCAAGGATAAGTTCAAGGGCCTCATCAAGCGGGATATTATCGAGTTTAACCGTGACTCTACCTGAAACAGTTTCACTGATAATCATATTTTTTCCGCTGATATCGGCAATCAGGCGCAAAACATTTTTTATATCAGCATCCTTAAAATCAAATGAGATATTCGGGGCACTGGATTGCCGTGGTGCACTATCAATATCATCATTGTCAAGGTCAGTAGGCTCGGCAGCTGATGCCATCTCTTCAGATGCAGGCTCAACAGCTGCTTCCGGCTGCACCGCCGCAGGCTCAGTTACCGTCTCATTCATATTCTCAACCTGAAGGAGAGCGGCGACATCATCTTTACCATCATCATTCTGCAGGTGCACCAGCAGGGAGTTGTCCTGTTTTGCAATCTGATACTGAGGCATTTCATTCGAAGTAATATCAAGCACAACCCTTAGGTTACGCGGGTTAGAGCCAATTCGGATCTGCTGTACGAAATCATTATTAACATCAATGCGTGAACTGGTAAGCGCGGACTGAACACCGGGCAAGTCTATCACCAAACGATCGGGTTTTTGCAAGGTATAGGCATTATATAGCTTTATAGGTGTGCTTGAGGCAATCTCAACAGTCATACCGTCTTTACCAGCATGCGGGACGATTGATGTAACGACTGACCGGCCCGCTGCGGTTGTGGTTGCAGGGGTTTTCTGCTTCACATCAGCTGGTTGTACTGATACAGCAGGTGTAGCTATATTACGGGTGATATCGATGTTGAGTGCTGTAACATCACTGGTGGTACTGTAGGCAAAATCATCACGAAGCGATATGGTAAGGCGTAAATAATCGCGGTCCTTATCCTGTATTTTTTCTGATACAACGCTGGTAATAAAATCATTCTCTGCAATGCTCAGGTCAGCATGATCAGACATTGAAAATTCCGGCAGATCTACAATAATCCGATCTGGATCAGTCAACTTAAACACTGTATATTGCGGTGCCGCACTGGTAAGAAAGCTAAGCACACAACTGTTTGTCTGGTCGACCAGCGTAAGCGACTTCACGATCGCTGCATCCTGGACAATTACCTGCTCGGCGTTTTGGTCAATAAGCGGCTGTTCTGCTATGTCGGATTTGACTGTATTGCCGGAGACACACGCGCTAAGCGACACTGCAACCACTGTAATTGCCAGCAAACAGTTCACTGCACTTTGATATAATTTCATGACAATCCTCTATTCGACGTGTTTAATCGTGATGGTTGATATTTTGGACTCAATTTCCCCAAATGAATTATAAATTTTTTCTTTAATTATCAACCCTGTCGGGGTAACTCGCTCAACCACACCGTCATTAGGACCGACGAGCACCCCTTTACGAACGACATAACCGTATCCGGTAGGATCCTCAAGCATGGCTGTGGGATCACCATCTAAGACCACAACTGCAACAAGCTTCAAATCAATCAACTCATATTTCTGCAAGGGTGTTAAAAAAGCCGTATTGCGTTTATTTACCGGTGAGTTGACTTTAATAGAACTATCAACAAGGAGCGGCCTGAATGGATCAGGCTTTCCGGCAGATGTATAGGTGTATTCCTCCTTGGCCGGTTTTTTTACCGCATCAGAGACTGGGGCAATAACTTTCTTCTTGCGGGCCTTTTTCTTAGCTGCACGTTTGGATACAGCATTTTTTTGCGTTGGCTGAGCGTCAGGGGAACAGCCTGGTGCGGTAATAAAAAAACAGATGGCTATGGTTATGTATAGTATGTATTTCATTGCCGCCTTATTCTCCGTTACTACTAATATTTTATGCGCTGCTTATTTCTTTTTCCTTATTTCTTTTTCCTTATTTCTTTTTCCTTTTTCCTTTTTTTCTTTTTTTGCCCTTCGGACTTTTCTTCACCTTGGTCTCATCAAGAAACTTAAAGGTTACGGTGCTGAATTTGGCCTCCAGCCGTATGTCATCTTGTGTAGAACTGGATTTCTTGCTGGATTTCTTCATGGAAATATCTTCAATATTTACAATTCTGTCGAGCTTGGCGACTTTATCGAAGAAATAACCGATATCATGATAATTACCCCTTACCTGCATGGCAACCGGTATATCAGCATAAAAACCTTTTGCAGTTTGCGGCGCCGGTTTAAACAACACAATCTCGAGGCCACTTTCCAGGGCTAGGGCTGAAATATTACTCAACAAGGCTGGTATCTCGCTTGAATTGGGAAGCTGTTTAAGGGCTTCTTTGAACTGACCCTGCATCTCCCGCAATTCCTGCCGGAAATTCTCAATATTAGCCAGCACCCGCTGCTGCTCACTATATTGCGCATTGAGTTTGGTCAACTCCTGTTGTTTGGCTTCAAGCTCAATAACTTTGGGTGCATGAATACCATAGTAGTAACCTACAGCAAGTAATGCGATAACAACTCCCAGAGTGATCAGCTTCTGGTAATCAGGGAGCTTTAAAAATTTATCAAACACCTGTCCCGCGTCAGCCATAGTATTTCCGTTTATTATTTTTCAATTAAGGGGTCGTGTTAGTTTAGCTTGATGGACTAACCCCATCAGGATTGTACACGACCGTTGATTGTAATTGAAAGCCCTTCAAAGACGCCCCGCCCTTCACGGAGGTCTTCTTGTCTGTCTTAATCTCCAGCAGTTCAACATCTTTAAAATTCGCTGAATTCTCAAGCCGCACCATGTACTTTGAAACCGAGATATTATCAAGTGCGCTGCCTTTAAGCTTCAAACTGCTGCCCTTCTGCTGAAACTCAGTTAACCATAAATTGCCTGGTAAACATGTCGAAATTTCATCGATCATACGGACAGGCCCGCTCTTATTTTTCTGAAGCGTTTCGATGATATCCATTTTTTTTGCAAGCATTTCTTTTTGAGACTTGTAATTTTCAATATCCTTCATCTTGAGTTTACTCTTCTCTATTTTTTTCTGAAGGATAGTGATATCTTCAACAATCTGCGCGTGCTTGGCATTGGTAGACCACCAGACCAACCCAATTATCAAACAAGCAGCCAGCAGTGGCAATGCTCCAAAAAAGACCTGCTTCTTTATAACTTCTTTTTTACGTTCAGCCCGATACGGCAGCAGATTTATTTTAATCATTTGACGTTACTCTCCAAGCCTGCGAGTTGCCAACCCGACCCCAACAGCGGCAACTGCTGACATGTCCCGCATGTATTCGGAATCAAAAGCTTTTTTGTCATATTTAATGACTTTAAATGGATCAGTGCATTCAATCGTAAGGTTCATTTTCTCCTCAATCAACTGTTTAAGTCCCGATGTTTTAGATGCGCCACCGCTTAAAAACAGATGATTAATCTCCACATACGTTGAACTGGTAAAAAACTCGAGCGTCCTCTGGATCTCACGGGAAATTGACGACGTGGTTCGAGCAATGGTTTGTTCCAAAGCCTGACGGTCTATACCTTCAATATCCTCACCAATTTTGAGCATTTCAGCCTCATCAAAACTGACAGAAAGCTCTTTTTGAATCTCCTCAGTTACCTGATTGCCACCAAGAAAAACATCCCGGTTGAATATTGATGTTCCATTTTTGATTATATTGATATTGGTAACACTGGCGCCGATATCAACCAGAGCAAAGGTTTCATTCTCCTCATACAGGTAATTAACATTAAACATATTTTCCAAGGCAAAAACGTCAATATCTACAATACGACTGCGCAGTCCGGCATGCTTGAAGGCATCGGTATACTCCTCAATCATAGCCTTCTTTGCAGCAACGAGCATGACATCCATCAATTCAGGGTTTTCATCATTAACTCCCAGAATTTGAAAATCAATATTCACCTCATCAAGATCAAAGGGAATATATTGTTCAGCTTCACTGACAATGACCGGTTCAAGTGATTCTTCGGTCATAAACGGCAGAGCTATCTTCTTGATAATAACCGGATGACATGACACGGAAAAGGCAACATCCTTACAGTTTATTTTAAGGCTGCTCATAAGCCCTTTCACAGCCTGTATGAGGGGCTCAGCATTTATTACGACACCGTTTACAATAGTTTCTCTCGGCAACTTGGCAATACCAAAATTTTTAAGCCGGTATCCACTCTTGGATTCCTCAAGTTCAACCAACTTTACAGAACTTGTGCCAACATCAATGCCGACCAATTTTGTTGACGCAAAAAAAGATACCATCTTATTTCCTCTTGTTTACTGTTAGCGCCTGTCTAAGTCAGGTTCGCTACTCTCATGTGGTTGTAACTGGTATACCAACTCATCCTTCTTCACAAGCCCGAGCTGTTTACGGGCTATATCTTCGATGTAAGCCATGTTTTCGTTTAAAAGCTCAATTTCTTTTTTTAACTGGGCATTCTCCAGTAAAATCCGTTGATTTTGGGCCTCAAGGGTTGCAAACTGCTCCTGTAATGTCATTAAGTGCGTTACGCCGCGTTGTCCAAAAAAAAGTAAACCCGCAAGCGTGAGCAATATTCCCAAAAAAAGGATTGAGAGTATTGATTTTACATACAGTTTCATCGGCATTCGCCTGTTGATATTAAGTTTTTTTTTATTTATTTTTTATATGCAGGATAAATAATGAGCTGATTCATGATCATATTTGCACTATATGCCAGTTTTCAACATGTTCCCAAGGACATATACACCCGGCTAAATCTAGTGAGCAAACCATTGCAGCACGCCCTATTCCTATTGGATACGCGCGGATATAGATATCTTCTCAAATCCGGCTTGTCTGCATATATCCATAACCGAAACCACAAAACCGTGCTGCACCGTTTCATCCGCCATAATAATAATCGACGGACTGCCGGACTGACTGTACAATGCAAACACAGCCTCAGGCAAAGCGGCAAACTCAATTGCAGCGCGATCGACTGCAATCTTAAGATTCTTATCAATCTGAATAACAGGAGCCTGCTGTGGTGCAGCGGCTGGCAGTGATGTTTGAGGAAGAACCAGGTTGATGGATGCCGCAGCACTGAAATTAATCGAAAGCGCGAAAAAAATAAGCAGATTAAATACCATGTCGACAATCGGAGTGATGTCGAGCTGAACATTTTTTTTTCTTTTTTCTTTGAATTGCATAACAGGCCGGCATTTACTGTATTAAAGATTCCATATAATTTCCAAACCTTGCTGTTCTGATGCAGAAACGGCCTGCTAGGTACGCTGTTCCTTTATCAATTCAACCATGCGCAGACAATATTCCTCCATTTCGAGTATCAGAGCATCTGTTTTCCCGGTTATAATACGATAAAATACAAGGGTTGGGATGGCCACGCTCAAACCGGCACCGGTTGTGTAGAGTGCCTCTGAAATACCGCCGGCAAGCATTGAGGGGTTAACCAGTTCCTGCTGAGCAATAACACCAAATATTTTAATCATGCCCGCAATGGTGCCAAGCAGCCCCAGCAATGTAGCAACATTGGCAATTGTTGCCAAACCCTCAACATATTTTTCCAGGTACGCGGTCTCTCGTTTGCCGACTTCCTCAATCAACTCTTTTATGACTTCGCGACGTTTCCCATAATTTTTAATTCCACCAGCCAATATCCGCGAAATCGGGGCATCGATTTTTTTGCACAGTTCAAGAGCCGGGGCTATTTTCTCAGCCCGAAGCATATGTTCAAAATCGACTAAAAAACTAGGCGGTATTACGCGCCTGCGTTGCAGTACACGCAGTTTTTCAAGAAAAATTGCCAGGGAAACGATCGAGCATAGCAAGATCGGATACATGAAAAAACCGCCCTTAAGAATGTAGCCGAGCAGAAGATCTGCGGGCATTCTTACTCCCCCATTTTTTATGGTAATCGCTTACGGTTTAAAATCCAACATGCGCTGACGTATGCGGTAACAACAGTGGCGCCCCGCTAAACAGGACGCCACCAAATACTAGACACATACGTTTTAATCGCGCTGTACAATCAATGCGTGGCCCTGCCCGCCGCCAATGCACAAGCTCGCGCATCCTAATTTAGCACCACTACGCTTCATCTCATACAGCATCGTAACCAAAATCCGCGCCCCGCTGGCTCCAATAGGATGACCAATAGCTACGGAGCCGCCACAATGATTAACTTTTGCGGGATCAATTTTCAACTCACGAATACAGGCGATAGCCTGGGCCGCAAAAGCTTCATTGAGTTCCCAGTAGTCGATATCTTCAATTTTCAATCCAGCCTTTGTCAGCGCCTTCTGAATTGCCGGTACCGGTCCCATACCCATAAATGCAGGATCAACGCCTCCGGATGCGTACGAAACAATCGTACCAAGCGGAGTTTTGCCCAATTCACGAGCTTTATCTTCAGACATCAACACAAATGCCGCCGCCCCGTCATTAACGCCGGAGGCGTTTGCAGCAGTAACTGTCCCGCCTTTCTTAAAAGCAGGCCTCAGTTTGGCAACCGACTCAGACGTAGTACCCAGACTCGGATATTCATCAGTATCAAATATAACCGGATCGCCCCTGCGCTGCGGAACAGGTACCGGAACGATCTCTTCCTTGAACAGGCCATCATTAATAGCTTTCTCAGCCTTATTTTCGGTCTCTACGGTAAAGGCATCCTGTTCCTCACGCGAAATACTGTATTTCTCAGCGATATTCTCGGCAGTATTCCCCATATGGTAATCATTGAATTTTTCCCAGAGTCCGTCAAACACCATGCAATCAACCATCTGGGTGGCATTCATGCGCGCTCCCCAGCGTGCTGCCGGAACTGCATAGGGCGTTGCACTCATATTTTCCTGACCGCCGGCAATAACAATTTCATTATCTTCAGCCTTGATACTTTGCGCTGCTATGGCAACGGCTTTTAATCCGGATGCACAGACCTTGTTAACGGTATAGGCTGGAACCTCTTTAGGAATTCCGGCCTTCATTGCAGCCTGACGGGCAGGGTTCTGGCCAAGTGCAGTGGTAAGCACATTGCCCAGAATAACTTCATCAACCAGAGCGGGATCAATGTCGGCACGCTTAACGGCTTCCTGGATAACAATTGAACCCAAATCATAGGCCGCAATATTCTTAAGGCTTCCGCCAAATTTGCCAACGGCAGTTCTTGTAGCGCTAACAATAACAGCTTTTTTCATGCTGGTCCTCCTGTTGCTGAATTAATAATTATTGATCAGGCACGTCTTGAAAAGGCATTGCCGATAATACAAGCTCGCTTCCTGATATGCCTATTTTACAGACATGTAAGTCTAATAGTAATAGTCTTTTTAGAGGATTTTTGCAAGTGGATTCGCCTGTGCGGTTGAATGCCTGTGCACAGAAAACACATGGCGATTACTGTGCAAGCAAAAGCTCTTCATGGTCGACAACAACGGAATACAACAAATAAATTCTTAGCTGACTTCTGCATTAAGCCTATAGAAAGATAGTGCAGCTACAAACTGATCAACTGTCTGTTTTCCGGTGCTTCGGAAACCAGTATCCTAAATCGATCCAGGTGTTGCTCAAGTTTTCTCAACTCCTCGGTTTCACTTACCCGCAGGCTAGCGCCTCCCTGACCCTCAAGAGCTTCAATAACAGAAGCTATGGTTATGGTGGAAATATCACGAGCAGGCTGATATCGAATACCGGTCTTCCCGGAAATATTTACTTCAGCCACCATGCTGCACAGCATCAATTCAGTCAGTATCTCCTGCACCAGTCTGGCCGGCATGCGCAGCTTCATACTGATATCATCCACACCGGCAGGACAATCTCCTTTTTGGAAACACGTAACAAGCACATGCATAACCCACAACGTCATCAACCTTTTATAACCAGGCTGCAAGGCTCTGCACTCTGGCTCAAATTCATAGGTATCTGCATGCTGAAACGCAAAAGTAATCTCAGCGCCCAGCAGCACAATCAGCCAGCTCAAATTCAACCATATAAGAAACAGAGGCAAGGCAGCGAAACCACCGTAAATGGCATTATACTGCGCAACACCAATTTGAAAACTAATATAGACAACCTGAAGCCACTGAAATAGAATTCCTGCAACAAGGCCGCCTGCCATTCCAGCCTTAAAACGCACGTTGGTATTGGGCATAAACATGTAAAGAAACGAAAACAATGCCCACATTACGCAATAGGGCAAAAGGTTCAGAAGCGAGAAAATCACCGGCCCTACGAGCTCAAGCAGCGGCAACTTCGCGACAATATCGCGCACCTGACTTGATATCAGAACATTAATACCGCCTGCCATAATCAAAAGTACCGGGCACAACATCATTGCCGACAAATAATCACAAAACTTGCGGCTTATGCTCCGGCCTTTTTTGACTCCCCAGATTGCATTAAAGGAGGTTTCGATATTACCCAAAAGCTTAATAACAGCCCAAAACAAAAGTACGATACCAATGCCGGCAACCATACCGCCCTTGGTATTGTCAAGCATTGACCCGGAAAAGGTGATCATATAACTTGCTATTTCCTCCTGACCCTGCATACGTTCTAATATCTGTTTCTCAAGTAATTTCTCAAATCCAAAACCCTTGGCCACGCCAAAAGCCATGGCCAAAACCGGTACAATAGAAAGCATTGTATAGAAGGTAAGGGCCGAGGCACGCAGCACGCACTTATCTTCATCAAATCCACGTACAGAAAGCACTACAATGCGCACAAACTTAAGCAAATAAGCCTTGGTATCTGAAATCTGCTCTAGCTGCATGTTCCAGAGGTCATACTTAATAAATTGTATAATTCTCGCAATCATGGTCCACCCTCCAAATAGGTCTAAACTAATCGGCAAAACCGAGCATACAAGGATGATAGCGAACCCGGTTTGAACCCTGCAAGGCACGAGCTGGTACAAGACTACCTTTTACTGCTTCAAACTCAGCCCCATACTATTTCACTGTAGAATAAATTACAAGAGGCTCATCAGTGTTAACAGACCATACAGATGGCCTTAAGTGCCGTAAAGCCCAATCGTACAGGAGCTTTGTAAAAAGCCGAGCTATGTTTTCACAAAAGATCTGTGCTTATTATCGTAATAATGCGACGCATGTTTAAAAACTTTATTTCCACACAATCGGTTTAGTTCCGGGATAATAATGAGCAAGTATGGTTCTATAAT
>Ga0209692_10004667_pt1 | contig 12234 bp, 15 predicted proteins | sample tdDd472_FD_187129 | JGI IMG/M metagenome (GOLD analysis project Ga0209692, IMG submission 187129) | Marine sediment microbial communities from the Atlantic coast under amendment with organic carbon and nitrate - tdDd47.2 (SPAdes)... | ecosystem: Environmental > Aquatic > Marine > Coastal >...
ACACTAAATCCATTATCGATGTTGTCGTTCAGCTCAAACGAACTGGCGGTAAACGATATATTTCAGAAATCTGGTACCCAAAAAGAGAAACCGCATAATGCATAATTACAAGCCATATATAATAGCAATCAGCATATTAATCGCCTTAACTACATTCTTTTATCTAAGCTCCGCTGTTTATTTTGTAATGGCGGGTTTTGATTTCCAGTCCATAAAACCATGGTCAATCTTTGAGATCATGACTTATTCCAATGATCCCCTCATGACGTCCAGACTATGGATAGCTTTTGGTGCACCAATTCTTGCAGGCTTTGCTCTAAGACATTTTTTTAAAGATGCTTTCCTAGCTCAAAGACCTGTTTTAGGAGATGCCAAATGGGCAAATTTTTCAACAATCAAAAAAACGCGTTTATTCAAAGAATCCGGGCTAATATTAGGAAAATACAACGACAAATATCTCATTAATGATGATCCCACTCATATAATGCTCGTAGCCCCTACGCGCTCAGGGAAAGGCGTTGGTCTTGTTGTTCCCAATCTATTAACATGGCAAGGTTCTGTTGTTTGTCTGGATATGAAACATGAAAATTATAAAAAAACAGCAGGCTTTCGTGATGCTAACGGTCAGGCCGTTTACATGTGGTCACCAATGGACGGTGACCACCGTTCTCACAAATATAATCCTCTTGATATGATAAGTGATGATCCTTTCCAGCGAATAACTGATATACAGGTCATTGCAAATATTCTAGTGCAAAATCCCCCAAACAGTGACGATCACTGGGCAGAAGAAGGTAGAGCCTTATTTCTTGGCTTAGCCCTTTACCTAATAGATAGTAAAGATTCTCCTGTAACAATTGGTGCAATAAAACGATTGCTTGGAACTGAATCTGATCTTGGAGATGTTTGTCGTCACATAATAAAAACACACCCGGAATTTCCAAGCGCCGCAAAAACAACCCTGCTTTCGTTTGCCAATAAAGCCTCTAAAGAACGCAGCGGGGTTAAATCTGCTTTAGATAAAGCCCTTAATCTCTGGAAAAATCCTATAATAGATGCTGCAACAAGTTCTTCAGATTTTTATCTCTCTGATTTAAGAAAAAAGAAAATGTCTATTTATGTCGGCGTCACTACAGGACAAATCGAAACACTCAGTCCACTACTGCGCATATTTTTTGAACAAGTCATTACAACGCTAAGCATGAAAGAACCAAACGAAGAAACCGAGCCACATAAGGTTTTAATTCTCTTGGACGAATTCCACATGCTTGGAAAAATGGACGTAATGGGAAAAGCCTTTACGCTTCTTGGAAGCTATAATGTACGCTTAATGGCTGTTGTCCAGTCATTAAACTGGCTCGACTCCGTATACAACAAAACCATAAGAAACGGGATACTATCCTGCTGTGCTCATCAGATATTCTTTTCAGCAAATGATTTAGAAACTGCTGGATATGTAAGTGAATCCTGCGGAATGAAAACCATTGATGTTACTACATGTTCTCAGCGCAAATCCCTAAAATACGAACCAGCCACAAAAACTGTTTCTCAGCGCGCCCACCCTTTGATCACCAAACACGAAGTGAGAGAACTTTCCCCAAAAGATGAGATTATTCTCGTTGAAGCTTCAAAACCAATTAAGGCTTCAAAAATCAAATATTTTGAAGACAAAGATTTCAAAGATCGCCATGAGGAAGCTCCGAAAGTTCCGCCTCTTAACATCACTGAAAGTAATGTAATTGAATTCAAAATAAACAAACCACCAGCCGAGGAATGTTTAGAACAAGATGATTTATTCGATTCACCCCCACAAGATTTGGGGGACAGTATAGATATTAAGCCAGACGATGATCAAAAAGACGACTTCTTAGGCTCACTTGGTGATAATCTCAAATAAGAACTAAGAAACCACCATCCAGTTAATTAGAAGCCTCAATTTTGAAGTCTGCATGAAGCTTGCTCCAGTGGATTTTTAGCGCTTCCTTATGCTCATCATTCATCGGAAGTCCATCAAGCGCACCAAGCCACAGCTCCCTTGCCTTAACCATAGTATCATCCAAATGCGGTTTTATTACCCGCCATGGAATACCAGATCTTTCTGCCCATAACTGAAAATGTGCCATTGAAACTGTATACCATTCCTTGGTTTTACCTAAATTTAGTGCATATTTGGTCTCATTCTCGATATAAACATTGGTTGTCACAATGTCATATGCAGGAGAAAGCCGCGGCGTAATTGTATCAGGATATATTAAGCTCCAGTTTTTAAGATGAGCATCACCATTTGCCAAAAGAATATTAACGAGCAATCGCCTCGCAAATTGTTGAGCATCCGTCAATCCATCACCAGAGAAATCATAAATAACTTTGCCGATATTCTCGTAATTTGCTGACTTGTATTTCTCATGCGGATACTTCACCAATACTTGAGCAAAATCCTCCATATGGATACGCGCATCACCTGCACGATCAAACCGCTTAATAGCAAACGCCTGTTTTTCATCAGGTAAATTGATTTGAGGTAGGTTATCAAGTTTATCCAAATCAACCAGCTTTATTTCTGGAATATCGACACCTGCAAGCTTAGCAAGAGACATCGCCGTATATTCGTTTTGTGGTACGAATTTGTGCCTAGTCGATGGTGTTTTGATAATCCAGTCACCCAGCACATTGCCTTTTGATAAATTATAGCGACCATCTTTTTCCTTCATAGAAAACTTCATTTGTACGCCAGCCAAAGAAAACTTGTTTTCTTGGGTCACTTTATCAAACTTAACCGCTTTAGCCTTGCCATGAGTGCTTAACACAAAGTCAGGTACATCTTCAGGCTCCATTGGCCTTGCCACTATTGCACCAGGCAGATCTTCACCCAGACATGATAGAATGTGGAACTCATTATCTATATGCACCTTCAGACCTTGCGCAATCAGCTCACGCAAAGACCCTTCCGGGAGTAAATTCGATAATACGGGATGAAGCCTTTGATTTCGAGCCCATGGCTCAGCCATAACCTTATCCGCATTTGGAAACCTTGGATGCGTAATAAGGCCAAATGTAGGACGCTCAGTATCATTTTTAAATTCATTAACGATGCTCAATACATTACGGCCATTTTTAAACCCTGCCAGATATCCTACCAATACGCCATGAATTGTGATTTGTAATACATTTACTTCGTTATTTACATCCGCACTCATTCGTCATCTCCCAGCAAACCCTGCCATGGGTCGTCAGATAATGTTTTTTCTGCTTTTGTCTTTTGCTTTTGGCTAGAATTCAAAGAATCCTCAGAGAGTACATCCAATACAGCACTTAGTTTTTCTTGCGGGATAAGTAGCAATTCACTTTTGAGTCCCTTGGCCACCAGTTCAAGGGTATCAAGCCGTGGATTGCCTTTTGACTCCAGTCTTTGATATTGCTGACGTGATATACCTATACGCAGCATCATATCGTGCTGTTTAAGAGACAGGTCTAATCGACGTTTTTTTATTTGTTTAAGTAATGATTGCATAATGAAACACATATGTTGCTATTATTCCATAAGAAACATATTAATTTCTTTTTTTGTCTTTAGCAATATATATGTTGCTATTTTCTGTATTTCTTTTAAATAGATACTTATATGTTGCTTTTTTTAAATTCTATTGCCTGTCTCACTGCATTATTTTGTTTGCTTATATTTTAATGTCATGCACATGTTAGTGACAAAATCATATTCCATGAAGATTCTGCTTTTAAGGATCGTATATTGCCACCTCCTGAGGTTTCTGAGCTAAAATTCATGCATCATGAATTGCCAAAATTTGATGTAGAAAAGCAACCACAAAAACCCAAACCAGAAGACCACCCTGATCAAAGGAATTTGTTCGAAGAAACACCTATAGACTTAGATGAAAGCCTAAATGATAAACCAGACGATGATCAGGAAGATGGTTTCTTGGGGTCACTCGGCGATGATCTCAAATAGATATTGCACGTCTTTTTACTCCACCGACTATAAATTCTGCCAGTTCTTCGGGAAAAGATCTGGGCATTGTTTCCAACGTTTCATCAATAGCTTTGGGAATGCTCTGTTTTATTTCTCCAAATAACGCCTCCATCAGCGTTTCACTGAGACCGCAAAGTTTTCCTGTCTGGATAAAATGCCGTGATAAAATGGTTTTGACCTGATAATGCCGTTTCTTACCTGCCGCCATGGCTAGCTTCATTTTATTGTGAGAAAGCTCTCCGCGATCAAGATAAGGCTGCGCCGACATAATATCATATAGCGGGGCAAGCCGGAAACGGCCACCCGGCAAAAGATAAATGCTAAAATTTTTAGCGTGACCATCTGTGGCCCCCAACAACCAGAAAACAATCTGAGCCTTCATAAAAGTAAGACGATCTTTCTCAGGTTCGTTACTTGCTTTTAATAAATCCATGATCTGTATTATGCCGGGACCACCCTCAGGCTCATATTTATTGGCTGGCGGTATAGATAAAGCCTGACAAAAATCTTCCTGCGGCAAACGTAATAATTTACCCTCCTCCGTCCATAAGCGATCAAACCGCTCAACAACTAAAACTCTGTGATCTCCAAATTCAGCAATTTCTGTTTTTGCCACATCAAGCCCAAGCGCGGCTACAAATCTCATGCAAAAATGCTCGTTTTCTACACTGTCAGATAAATCCATACCTCTTGGTAACTTCCCGATAGCTGGTTTTAAAATATGGGTTGTCGCCGATACGCCATAAGGTGTTAGCCATTGATCCTTCACTTTTAACAACGCTGTCTTTTCCTGTGCACCAGCAATAGAAATACGGAAATCTTCATCTTCCGCCACACCGAGCGGATTATGCGATAATCCTTCAATTATATCGGCAATTTCTTTTTCACTGACCTCACGACCTTCTACTGCTCCAATGGAATTCGGAGCAGTGTACCCTTCTGGCAAAAATTGCAATGCCCCTACGCAATCACGTCCAATACGAGATAACAAACTATAAGCGTCTATCCCACCAGCGCCTGTTTTTTCAGCCAGCATCCGACGCATAGTATCATTATCTGGAAGCAAATTTTCAAACACGGCTATAACGGGTGGCCCAGTGAAGGCACGCTCGCGAAGCGGCAAAGAAAGTGATATTGGCAAAGCATGCTCAGAGTTCAGCCAATTTTGGTTGTATACAAAAGAGATCGCTCCGCTGGATTGTTTTTGCAAAGTGCCAATTGGCTTGCCATTCAATAACACATTTAATATTTCGTATGTCGGTTTCCGGGGCATTATTCAAGCATTCCTTCCAACATTTTCTTAAGATCATCATCAGCCGGGCGAGGCTGAACAACCAGCTCTAAATTTAGTGCCGACAAAACATCGAACACTGTTTGCAACCTGGTTCCTGCCTCACCATTTTCAAGAGCAGAGATTGTCGCTTGTCGCAGCCCTGCTTTTTCTCCCAAAGTACTTTGAGATATATTATGCAGCTTGCGCAAACGAGCAAGACTCTCTCCCAGTTGTTTAGCATTACGTGAAGGTAATTTCATTTTATACACTCCTTACACCATAAATATACGCGATAGCGCATAAATTGTCAATATACGGTTTAGAGTATATTTTTATGTTATACGCGATGACGTATAAATAGTTTGCGCACTTCTTGCAACATTTCCCACTACAGATATATGTCGTCACATATAAAATAGAACATAAATATGTTATTACATATATTCTAAAGCCATATATTAGTGGCAAAAATAGTGGCATATTCTTTAGGCACAACACCTATAAGATATTGTTTTCAATGAATAATCTAGGATTATAATAATGGCAAACTATGCTCTATACACTTCCCCCTGAAAGTTACCACTTAATATATCATGAGCCAATTACAACAGCTATTCGGCCTACAGACGAATTAAACCCAAGTCCAGACTAAGTAGAGCAACCCAGCCAACGCACCATAAGCTAAAGCCATGTAAGTAATGATCTGAATATGTACAGAGAAATATGCAAGAAGACTACCTACCGTCCCACCGCTCAGAACAACGCTGGCAAAACGCAACTCCTTCGACCATCCTTCCGGCAAAATATCATGAACATAGTTTCCTGCAAAATATGCTCCCAACACGAATAACCAAAAACCCCAAAGCGAAGCGCTATATCCAACGCTTTCATCCTCATCAAGATACATATCTCCTTTTTTATAATACGCCATTTTATTTGTCTCCTTCGCGCTCGGATATAGGCTTTAAAGAAGGCATATTTTGGATAATTTCTTCCATAAAACTGTCCAGCCTCAGCGTAGCCTGTGCTTCTTTGGCGCCCTTAGCCTCTTCCGGTATTTCATTGTGATACTGGTAAAACTCAAACATCGTTCTAAGCAACATCTCCTGCAAAAATGCCAAATCACGCGCTGTTTTTTTGCGATGCTGCGCCAATGATGCAGAAAACTGATGATAAAGCTTCACAAGATCCGCATCGCGGTCACTACGGTGCTCAGGAAACATCGCATAACGAAGACCATCATTCACAATCGCTGAAAAATTCGGATTGTGGGATATCTTCATCTGCTTTTCCAAAGCCTCATAAACCTCTGGATCAAACTGCACTGTCTTTTGTACGCGCTTTATTTTACCTACCATTTTTTAAAGCTCCAATTCATTATCTTCGTCTCGTTCTCTGCCTTTAGAACGTTGCTTTTGCAACTCAAGTTCCTGCAAGGAATAATGGTTCCTATCATCTTGCTCCATAACACATTTCTTACCCTTAGTTACGCCCGGAGGCTCATCCACCGGAGACATATAAAGCACCTTATCTTTGCGCGTTACTGCCCATAAACCACTTTCAAGCTCCGCATAACCGTAATAAACCTGAACATCTTTGTTTCTGGCCAGATTTGTAGAAAACTCCAACCCTACTTTAGCAGCCAGATATTCCCCTTTGGCAACAACTTCCATACGGCGTAACTTCTTAAACGCATTTTCTCTATAAGAAAACTCACCACTAGATAGAGCCAGCCCAAGTTCCTTATCAATAAGCCAATCCTTACGAATTTCCAGCGCATTCTCCAAAGCCTTATCACTGTGCATAAGACCAGATTTACCTTTCGAGCGCTTAAAGAGCTCTTTATCAAGCCATGTAACTTTTGCTTCTTGCACCTGCTTCTCAGGCGCCTCATCGCTCAGAACATCCAAACGCGGATAAAAACGTTTGTTTTCGCGCTCATTAATCTGCTTTGTGATCTTCTTACCTTTTTCAATCACATCTTCAGACACTTGATAACGTCCATCACCCAGAGCTTTAACTGCACCATTCTTTTCCAAAGTCTCAAGGCGCTTACGATGTGAATCTATATAAGCCTCACGCTTTTCTTCCGGTATGTATTTTTGCTTGGTTTCGATATGACGCATATGAAAAGCTTCATCATAAATACCCTTATTTTGGGTGGCGATCATATGAATGTTATGATCTGCCTTTCCTGTAGATCCATGACCAGAGCGTACGCGCAATAACGCGCCTTTCTCCAGTTCATCGCACCGCGCATATTCCCCAACCGGCACATAATGCTTGCCGCCGCCAATTTCATCCAAAACAATATATTTTCTATCACTCAGTTCGCCTGCAAAGCCTTTGCTTACTAGCCGCCCCTCAAGTGACTTGCCTTCCGCGTTCTTAAGCGAGTAAATAGACAAATCAGATAAATCTTCCAAACCGCTCTTATGAAGCTGCTCAACAATGTCATTGGCCCTTCCTGCTTCATAAAGAATATCCGTGTATTTCTCTTTTAGTGTAAACACACCCGGCGGATATTCACTGGCTAGCCCGCTGCTTTGTAAAAAGCGCAAACGTCCCTTAAGGGCTGCTTCATAAGAAACAGACTTACCAAAGTTATCTGCTTTACGAACATCAACCTGACGCCCATCATCTGCTTGCTTTTCTATAAACCGATCCAAAGAAGTCACACGCATAGCATCAATTTCTGCCTCCAGCGCTTTTTGAATATCACCCAAACTACGCTCTCCCAATAACTCCGTTGCAAGTTCTTGAGCACGCGACCTAATCCCGTATGAGATATAATCGCGCCCGACAACCAAATCCTGTCCTTTATCATTTTTACCACGGATAATTACATGCGCATGAATATCATCAGTGTCATAATGAACTGCTGATAACCAATCCAACTGCGTTCCCAAATCCTTTTCCATACGCGCCATAACGCCGCGAACATACCCTTGAAAATCTTCTATATCCCGCCCCTTCTCCGGCGAAATAATTATCCTGAAATGATGCCGATCATCCTTACAGCGCTCGAAGAAATCTCTACGGCCTAATTCCTCGTTTTCTTTATCAAAAAGAACTGCCCTATCACCGTCCTTACCGGCCTTGCTCCGCGAGATATAATGCATATGGTGGTACAAATTTTTAGCGCCGCTCCCTGCCCCCACGCCAACACCTTTGGTTCTATTCTTAACAACGCTGATCTTTACAACGACCCGCTGAGAACTCCTATGTCCCGCAAATGAATTCCCTCGCAAAACCCCTGCTCTGCGCTTGCCCCTCTTGCGCGCGCCCATAGATGTGCCGTGCATATTAAGCTTCTTAAACATCGCTTTTCTGGCCGTATCTTTAGTGACGATTAGGGCGCTTTTGCTCCCCTTATCGCTTTCAAAATTTTCCTCACCAATTCGCTCTAACAACATCTATTTCTCTTAACTATTTTTGCCTAAATATCTTTTTTTTAAACAAAAAGACGGGATTTCACAGTCTTATAATATAACTTATTGCCACTGATTACAATATATAATAACGGGTAATAATACACCTAATTCCAATAAGTTGCATATAACCACAGTTATATCTTTTATCTTGTATTAATAATTTATACCGTACGTGTTTTTGATTTTATGGTTATACGCAGCAAAACCCCTCATTCGTAAGAACAAAGGGTTTTCATATAGGAAATAACTATGAACTATATTCGCTTAATATGTTCCTTAATCCAAGAAGCAAAACTTTCTTCGGATATTTCCCCACTTGCTACATCAAGCATAATCAAAACACATGCACCATCATCTGCTATTAATTCATATCCATTTAGCATTAAAAACAATTCAACAACCACAAAAGCCGTGCGCTTATTACCATCATTAAAAGGATGATTACGAGATATACCGTAGCCGTAGCTAGCCGCTAGTTCAGCAATATCAGGACTGCCATAAGCCACAAGATTTTGAGGACGACTTAACGCCGATTGTAACAAAGATAAATCCCGTGTTCCTTGTAATCCACCATGCTCTGCTAACTGTTCGTCATGAATAGCATGCACAACACTTTCCAATATCCATTTATAATTCCTGGTCATTTGGAAAGCTCGCGTAAGACATTACGACGCTTCTTCATGATTGATCGCGCAGCTTCCATTTGCTCCCCAAATTCAGGATCATAAGGCGTAATACGATACCCTGCAGGAGATTTGCTTACCCAAAGAACATCACCCTTATCCAGCTTCAAATTCGCCAGTAACTCCTTAGGTAAAACAACACCTAAAGAATTGCCTATTTTTGTAACTTTTAATTCCATCTTTTCGACTCCATTACGTTAGTACACACGTTATAACAAAAAAGGGTTTTTGTCAATATTCCTTCAAAACAAACAAAGCTGGTTTTTGCTTTCCTGCTTAAATCTCCATGCGTCACTTTTGGCTGCATGGTTCAGCTCTTCAATAATGTATTTTTCTACACCGCCCCACCGCATAAGATTGCTGTGATGAATAAATATCGACTTATAGCCTGTTTCCGTGATCGGCAATTCTTCGTCTGCCATGATCTCGATATGCGATAGTTTTTCGTTATAACTTTTCTCAAAAGCCCGCGAATAATTTTCTACATAATTGACGTTTATAATTATGCCCTCCCAGATTATTTGCATTGTCCTGTCCCCCTTCGCTCAAGAAATTTATAAATTTCTGTGATCGGGTAATATCCCTTTGCTGGTTGCTTTATGGTTTTTGCCGCCGTTTCGGCATCTTCCATCGTTCCCCTCTCGCACAAAACTATGTGATAGAGTTTTTCTGTACTGGCGCATAAAATATCTGACATATTTTCCCCCTATCCGAATAAAGAAAGTTGCTGTGTATTTGCAATTGGTGTGAAGATCACCGGCTCTTTTTCAGGGGCTTCTTTTTGGCGATCAAATAAGCGGCCATGCTTCCCAAAAAAATGAAGCGCTGTTGGCGTGTGTGCAGTTTCATATGTTTCCAGCGTCAAAGAATTGCCGTGTATGACTTCGGCAGCTACGCCGCGCAAGGAAAGCTGAATATAAAGCATATGATATGTCGTGCGGTTTAGCTCTATGACCTGAACGCTCATAGTCTCCATAAGGTCATAGCCTTGTTCTTCGACCATATCGGCGGCGGCTAATATCATGCATCCCGCACCCGCTGCTGGATCGTTCAATGAGAAAAACCCTTTATCATCTATCCAGCTTGCTATATCAGGCATTTGAATTTGTGCCATAAGCTTGGAGACGTGATACGGCGTGAAGAATTGGCCATTTTGTTTATCCAACGCCTCAATCTCTCCGGCAATCTCCCCTAAGAAATCACACCCGCCTTCACTGATTGCCAATGTGCTCAAGGTTAAAAGCTCCGGCATTTTACGCACACCATCTTTATCGGAATATGTGCCAACAATCTCCATATAGCGCTCCTCCAGCGAATTGGCTTTTTTCTCATTGGTTTGTGTGTGTTTGGCAATGGCGCAATAAGCCATTTCACAAAAGTTTCTAAAATTCTCCTGTCTGGATTTAGAGCGGTCTATGCCTTCCAGTATTTTGATGAAGTCTTTTTTCATGATAAGCGTTCTTTCCCTAAAAGTGACGTTGATTACTGGCAAAGAGCCGCTAAAAGGACTCTCAGCTCTTCAAGATTCAACTTCACTGAACGCTGTTCTTTTGGATTAACTTCCAAGCCTGCAAAATACTCGTTTTCTCTGGCTTCTATTTCTTCCATGATAAATACTTGTAAATCGAGTTTTATAGCGGCTTTATGCTTCAAATCGCGGTTAAGTTCTTCAGTTCTGGCGGCTTTTTCTTCTGCTTCGCTTCCATCGATAATATATTCCTCCAGTTCCTTATCACTTGCATGAGTCATAACTTCTTTTAGGTTCATGCCTGTGGTTTCTTGATATCCATTTGCAGAAAAATCATGGTTACTATTTTCTTGGTTATTTGCCATTTTAAGCTCCTATATAAAAAATTAATTACTGAGTGCATGTCGCATGCACTCTTGCCTTACGGCGAGTGCGGGGAGGCAAGTGCAAGGGAGAAACCCCTTGGGGTTTGCCGAAAGAATTTTAAAAATTACGGAAGGTTTGCGAGGCGGCATTCATGGCGACTCGTGAAAGCCGTCATTTTTAAAATTCTTTCGGATTTCGACCTTGCGCGCGCTAGGGGTGGCAACCCCTTAGCCGGACGCTTGCGTTCGGACAAAGCAAAGCTTTGTAGAAATATGGCGATTGATTTAACTTTTTCATATGACATTGCGTTGCCCTTTTTTTTGTCGCTGTTAGATAAAAATACAGCCTAACGACAGGGCGATAGGCTGCTATGTGTAAGCATTAATCTTTGTATTGCTGCATTACGTCCTGTGACATAACGTAATGTTTCAACGAATATATGGCGTTATTCGTAAGCTTACGCTGCCATGCGCTAAATTTTCGTGACCATCTAAAACCGTTTGATTTCAAAAGCGCCCTGACGTCTTCATCTGGTTTGCCTTCAAAAATTAATTGCAAGCGATCTTCTGTAAAATTTCGCACGGCCTTAAGACCGTTATAATTTTGCTCGATTTCTCCATGTTCTTGCGCAGCGTTTTGCTTTGTTTCAAGCATCTTCAGACGCTTTTCCATGCGCTTGATACTGGCATTGTTATTTTGAAGCTGGAAAGGCGCAAAAGGGTGCGGCTCCCATGAATAGGCAGGCTTATAAGTGCGTACAATGTCTTGCAAACCAACGGGCAAGGCTTCAATAAGCTGCTTCGCCTTCTCCCCTTTCTGATCTTTTAAAAAAGCTCTATGCGCTTTATTCACAGCCTTCATTTTCTCTTGCTGCTCTTTTGCAGATGCCAAGCGGTTGCGCATATTTTCTATGTCGCTAGATTGTTTTTCTTGCGCTGTATAAACCGAGTTTAAGCGCTTTAGAGCCATTTTCTTCAAGTTATCCGCTAATGCGTAAACTTCGCCTTCGCGCCTATGTGCAA
>Ga0209692_10004670_pt1 | contig 12228 bp, 11 predicted proteins | sample tdDd472_FD_187129 | JGI IMG/M metagenome (GOLD analysis project Ga0209692, IMG submission 187129) | Marine sediment microbial communities from the Atlantic coast under amendment with organic carbon and nitrate - tdDd47.2 (SPAdes)... | ecosystem: Environmental > Aquatic > Marine > Coastal >...
GCGGCCTGCGGCGGGTCCCTTCCGGCGGCGTGCCCGTCGCAAGGGTACATCGGCGTGCGTCCCGAGGAAGTGCGCATGGGCGCAGAGGGATTGCCGGTGCGGATAACCGCCGTCGATTATCTGGGGGCCGAAACCGTGGTGCGCACAACCCACGGCGACCAGCCCGTGTTTGCCAAAATCGACGGCCGGCGCGACTATGCGCCCGGTGAGGCGGTGCATATCAGCTGGCCCGAAAAGGCAGTGCACTGTTTTGGTTCCGACGGGATCTGTATCGACGGTGCGGGGCCGGCCGCACCGTGAAGAGGTTCGTTATGGTATCGGCCAAAGCGCATTCCGGCCGATGAAAACCGACTTACAAAGGGGAGGAACACCATGTTAAAACGATTCAAATGGATTGGTATTGGTGTAATGGCGGCGTTTTTTCTGGTTGCGGCCGTCACGGCGGGATCCGCCACCGAGTTGACCATGTACTATCCGGTGGCGGTCGGCGGACCCTTGACCAAGGTCGTCGACGGGATCGTGGCCGATTTCATGAAAGCGAATCCGGATATCAAGGTCAACGCGATTTATGCGGGCAATTACAACGATGCCCGCATCAAGGCGCTGGCGGCGTTGAAAAGCGGCGAGCCGGCGCAGCTCTCGGTGATGTTCTCCATCGACATCTACGAGCTGATCGAGCAGGACGCCATCGTCGCCTTCGACGCCATCGTCGAGACCGACGAGGAGAAGGCCTGGCTCAAATCCTTCTACTCCACCCTGATGCAGAACGGCCGCACCGCCGGCAAGACCTGGGGCATCCCGTTCCAGCGCTCGACCATCGTCATGTACTACAACAAGGACCTGTTCCGCGCCGCCGGCCTCGACCCGGAAAAGGCTCCGGCGACCTGGGCCGAGCTTGTTGACGCCGGCAAGAAGCTGACCAAGGCGGACGGCTCGCAATGGGGCGTGATGATCCCCTCGACCGGCTATCCCTACTGGATGTTCGGCGCGCTCGCCATGCAGAACGACCAGGTGCTGATGAACGGCGCCGGCGACACCACCTATTTCGACGCGCCGGCGACCGTCGAGGCGCTGCAGTTCTGGAAGGACCTCGGCTCCAAGCACAAGGTTATGCCGGAAGGCACCATCGAATGGGGCACCCTCCGCAAGAACTTCCTCGAAGGCAAGACCGCCATCATGTGGCATTCGACCGGTAACCTGACCGCCGTCAAGAAGAACGCCAAGTTCGATTTCGGCGTCGCCATGCTGCCGGCGATGAAGCGCCGCGGCACCCCGACCGGCGGCGGTAACTTCTACATCTTCAAGAAGACCGGCAAGGACGAGCGCAAGGCGGCGATGAAGCTGATCCGCTTCATGACCAGCCCCGAGCGCGCCGCCGAGTGGTCGATGGCGACCGGTTATATGGGCGTCAGCCCGGCGGCCTACGAAACCGCGAAGCTCATGGACTACGTCAAGAGCTTCCCCTACGCGGCCGTCGCCCGCGACCAGCTCGAATTCGCCACCGCCGAGCTGTCGACCTTCCAGACCGGCCGGGTCCGCAAGGCGCTCGACGACGCCATCCAGGCGGCGCTGACCGGCGCCAAGTCGCCCGAGGCGGCGTTGAAGGAGGCGCAAGCCACTGCCGACCGCCTGCTGAAGCCCTATCGTTGACGACAACCGGGAGGGCGGCGGCTCCGTCGCCCTCCCCCTTCACGGGTCCCGAACGACCATGCGACGCGGAATTCTCCCTCATGTCTATGGCTGGCTCCTTCTGACGCCCGCGGCGATCCTGCTCATCGCCTTCACCCATTATCCGACCGTCGCCACCGTTCTCGACAGCCTCTGGTCCAAAGGCAATCCGGTCCGCCCGTCCCGCTTCGTGGGCTTGGGCAATTACGAGACCCTGATCGAGGACCCGATCTTCTGGAAGGTGCTCGGCAACAATCTCTGGTTCGCGCTCGGCACCATCCCCGCCTCGATCGCGCTGGCGCTCCTGATGGCGCTGCTGGTCGACCGTCGCCTGCCCGGCCGCTCGGTCCTGCGCATGGCCTATTTCACCCCGACCATCCTGCCGATGATCGCGGTCGCCAATATCTGGCTGTTTTTCTATTCGCCCGAGATCGGCCTGATCGACCAGATTCTCTCGGCTTTCGGCCTGCCTGGCCACAACTGGCTCGGCGATCCGAAGACGGTGATGGGGGCGATCGTCGTCATGACGATCTGGAAGGAGGCCGGCTTTTTCATGATCTTCTACCTCGCCGCCCTGCAGCACATTCCGACGGAACTGCGCGAGGCGGCGCGGCTCGAGGGCGCCTCGTCCTGGACCTTCTTCCGCCGGGTGCTGTTTCCGCTTCTGATGCCCACAACCCTGTTCGTCTCCGTCAACGCGGTGCTCAATTCCTTCAAGCTCGTCGACCACCTGTTCGTCCTGACCAAGGGCGGACCCAACAATGCCTCGAACCTGCTGCTCTACTACATCTACGAGACCGCGTTCTCCTTCTTCGACACGCCTTACGGCGCCACCCTGACCGTGGTGCTGCTTGTGCTGCTCGCCGTCCTGTCGCTCAGCCAGTTCTTCGCCTTCGACAAGCGGATCCACTACCGATGATCCGCCGAAATCGCCTAGAGCAGTTTTCGGCAGTATCGAACCATTTGACCGGCTTTCCAGGCTTGCCGAGTGCTATTGCGGGCCGCGTGGTGGACCGGGTGTCCATGAGCGGATCGCAATTGTGCTCGGGAGGCCTGGAAAGCCGGCCTCCGGTGGGCCATATCGGCCCACCTGCCGTGTTCCGCCGTGCAGCCCGATGCCCCGCATCGCGCTACCCGGCGCGCCTTGCATATGAACCGATCTGGCTCCATCAAATGGCTCGATAATGCCGAAAACTGCTCTAGCCCTGTCACTGGAAGTGCTCGCCGCCTGGACGCTAGCCATCCTGTGGATCTCGCCGCTGGTCTACGCCCTCTGGGCGGCGTTCCACGGCTCCGCCTACGCCACCCATTTCGACCTGACCGCGCCGCTGACGCTCGCCAATTTCCGCGAGGCGATGGACCAGGCGCCCTTCCCCCGCTACATGCTCAACACCTTCATGCTGGTGACGCTGCTGCTGGCCGCCCAGTTCGTTGTCTGCACGCTTGCCGCCTACGCCTTCGCCCGCTTCCGCTTCGCCGGCGGCAACATCGCCTTCGCCCTGGTGCTGGTGCAGCTGATGATCACGCCGGAGATCCTGATCGTCGCCAATTACAAGACGCTGGCGAGGATGGAGCTGGTCGACACCATTCCCGGCATCGCGCTGCCCTATATGGCGAGCGCCTTCGGCATCTTTCTCCTGCGCCAGGCCTTCAAGTCGACGCCGAAGGACCTCGAGGAGGTGGCGCGGCTCGAGGGCTACGGCCTCCTCGGCGTGCTCTGGCACGTCTACGTGCCGCTGGCCCGGCCGACCTATCTCGCCTACGGCCTGGTTTCGGTCAGCCACCACTGGAACAACTTCCTCTGGCCGCTGGTGGTCAGCAATTCGGTGGAGACCCGGCCTCTGACCGTCGGCCTGGGGGTATTCGGCGCGCCCGAATCCGGCGTCGACTGGTCGATCGTCTCCGCCGCGACGCTGTTGTCGGTGGCGCCGCTGCTGGTCGCCTTCCTGCTGTTCCAGCGCCAGTTCGTGCAATCCTTCATGCATGCGGGCATAAAGTAGGAAAACCGCTGGTTTTCGGCCGGATCGTCTTGCAACCCCGCGGGGATGGGATAGGATGGAGTCGGGGAGAAATCCGCACGGCCTCCGAAGCTTCCCACACATCAACAAATTCGGCTAAGCCACTGGCAGATAATGCTGGATTCCGGAAAGCAGAAACTGATCGCGACGATCTACTCGGCGACCCTGTCCCCTCAGGGTTTCGAGGAGCTGGTCGACGACCTGTCCTCCGAGGTCGTCGATCTGGTGTCCGACATCGTCGGCTTCACCGATCTGAACAACGATCTGCCCGACGAGAGCGCCGTGTATTTCTTCGACCAGACCGTGCTCAAGGAGATTGCCGGGCATGTCCGCAACGCGTCCCTGATCCAGGCGCGCATCGGCCATTACGACAGGGACGAGGAGCGGATCGAGTTCCTCCTCGGATCGGTTCCCAATCCGGCGATCGTCTTCGACGCCCGCGAGCGGATCGTCCGGGCCAACGAGCTTGCGCGCAGGCAGCGCCACGTCGCGGCCGATACCCTTCCGGACCTCTTCGACGACGAGCAGATGGTCGAGATCCGCAAGGCCGTCTCGGGTCTCGTCGGCGACAGCGCCTTCGCCTCGGTGCCGCTGTTCTCCGACCTGGACAAGAACGAAAACATCTGCGTCCTGATCAAGAGGCTGCAGCGCCCGGACCAGGACGATCCGCGTCCCGAGCTATTCCTGCTGAGCGTCGCCGATTTCGGCTTCGACGAGACCGTGCGTTCGCTGTTCAAGGCCACCTACGACCTGACCGAGGCCGAGGCCGCGGTCGCCACGCTGCTGGCGAGCGGCGCCAGGCCCGAGGAGATCGCAGAACGGCGCGCGGTGTCGCTGGGCACGGTCCGCACCCAGATCAAGGCGGTCAAGCAGAAGACCAAAGTCCGTGACCTGCCGCATCTCGTCCGCCTGCTCTGCGGCTATTCTGCGGGGCTGCTGATCCCCGGCCGGTTCGCCCCAGACGATACCGACGGTCCCGCCGACAACCTGACGGCGCAGGCCCGGGACATGACCCTCGGTGACGGACGCCGGCTGCAATATTTCGTCCAGGGCGACCCGAGCGGCCGACCCGTTCTGCTGCTTCACAACATCCCCTATGGCGCTATCCTGCCGCGCGCGGCCATCGCCAGGGCGGCGGCGCGCGGCCTCCGGATCATCGCGCCGCTGCGCCCGGGCATCGGCGATTCCGACCCGCTACCGGACCTGCGGCGGGAAGCACTCCTCGACCGCGTCGTGGGCGACACGGCGGAGTTTCTCGACCGGCTCGGCATCGACAAGGTCCAGGTGCTCGGAAATACCGGCGGCTGCACCTACGCGGTGCGTTTCGCCCGCACGTTTCCCGAGCGGGTTTCTGACATCGTCATGGTCAGCCGGGCGCCGATCTGGAAAAGCGAATGGCAGGCCGGACTGCCGAAACTGCAAAGGCTGCTGGCGATCCTCGTCAAGTTCATGCCGTCCATGGCAAATCTCGTGATCTGGTCGGCGCTGTCCTATCTCAACCGCACGGATCCGGCCAAGTTCCTCCGCGAAAGCGTCAAGGGCAGCAAGTCGGACCTGCGCGCGCTCGAGGTGCCGGAGATTGTCAGCATGATCGCCGACGGGTTCAGGTTCGGCCTCAGGCAGGGTCCGGACGGGTTCAGCAAGGACTGGGAGCTGATGGGGCTGGACCTCACGGCGGAAGCCCGGACGCTGCCGCATCCGATCCATATCGTCCACGGCGACGACGACCCTGTCATCCCGGTCGAGCAGTCCATGACCTTCGTCGAGAATGTGCCCCATGCCCGGCTCGACGTGGTCCGCAACGCCGGCAATTTCCTGTTCTACAGCCATTGGCCCCTCGTCCTCGACGCCCTGCTCGACGCCAGGCTGTATCGACCTTCGGCCTAGCCCGCCTGAGAGGAACCCGCCGGCGCGGAAAATGCGTCCCGTACCCACTAGTGGGTATGACCGTCGCGCCGATTTCGGCTAGCAATCGCGAAGCCGTGAACGCGCCGCCCGCCCCGGGACCGGCGTACCTCCCCGCGTCGTAAAAACCAATGGATGGTCTGGAAATGATATCGGGTTCTTCGGAATTCTACCGTTCCCGCTCCGGAATCGCGCTTGCGCCCACACTTCTGGCCCTGGCGCTCTCCGCCGGCGCCGCCTCGGCCCAGACCTGCCCGGGCGGCGAACGGCGCCTGCCTCTGACCGGCCTGTGCGAAAGCGAGGCCGCTCGCCTGATACCACCGGTGAACCGGGATTTCGTCGACGGATTGGCCGCCTTCAACTGCAAGGCGGTGATCGCCGAGGCTCCGATGATGGGTGACGTCGCGCTCTATCACGCCGCCCAATGCAAGGGAGGGCCGGGCAAGGGCCGGCCGGTCGAGCTGGAATTCTCCGGCGGCGCCCATAGCGGATCGATCTACGTGGTCGGCGGCGGCATGGAGACCGGCGCCGACAGAACCAAGGAATTCGGCAAGCTGCTGATCAGCGATCCGTCCGATCCCACCGGCTCGATGGTGCGCTGGGTCCGGGAAACCTACGAGGCCGCGGGCGCCAGCAAGGCGGACGCGAGCAAGTGCCGCGCACGCCGCGTCGAAGGCACCGCCGATCTGTGGCAGGTGGACGAATACACCAACGCCCAGCTCAAGACCCTCAAGACCGACGGGCCGCGAACCGCCTGCGGACGCTACGGCACCGACGAAGATTCCAACGGCTATTGGCGGATCGCCCATGGCTTCGCCTTCTACGCCAATTTCGGCCAGGACGCCTATCAGGACTTCGACCTGAAGACGCTCACGGTCGTCACCAAGACCAACGATGTCTGGACGGTCGTCGGCGACGGCGGTTCGGGCGGTTCCGGCTCTTCCGGTGGCGGTTCCGCGGGCTCCGGCTCCGGCGGAGGCGGCTCTTCCGGTGGTGGCTCTGGCGGCAGCGGTTCGTCGGGCGGCGGCGCGAACGACAATTACGGTGTCGTCAACATCGTCGGCTGGCCCGGCATCCGCGAGCGGGTCTTCGGCACCACCCGGGGCTGGACGGTCTATGCCGGCATGCTTGGCGGCGAGCTGAAATATTGCGCCGGCGAGAATTCGGTCAATGGCTTCACGATGCGGATCGGCGTCGACAAAGGCCCGCAATGGCAACTCGCGATTCCCTATCGCGGCGCCGCGAAGGACTATACCGCCAAAGTCGCCGTCGACGGCAAACGCTTCTCGATGAGCGGCACGGCCAGCCCGGACTGGCTTTTCGGCTGGCTGCGCCTCGACGAACTCGAAGCCATCGGCCAGGGCGACCAGCTCGCCATCGCAATCGGCGGACATTCCGTCGACCTGCCGCTCGTCGGCACCGCGGCGGTCATCCTCAAGATCCGGGCCTGCATGGGCATGTCTTAGCCGCAACGACAATTCGACTCTGCCGGCGGCGTATCCGCCGGCCCACAACGAAAAAAGACCGGCAAGAAACGTCACGCGGATCGGCGGGTGTCTTTCCCCCCGACCGGCCTCGAAGCCAACGAAAACGGATACGCAAACGATGAAACTCAACCACGCACTTCTGTTCGCCTTAGCCACCCTTGGCGGCCTCTCGGCGGCGCACGCTCAAAACGCGAAGAACATCGCCAGTTCTATTGAAACCCCCTACGCCGATCTTCGCGGCGGCTGGTCCGTCGTCAGCGGTGGCATGGGCGGCGCGACCTTTTACTGTACGGCCGAGAAGGACTTCGGCGGCTCGATTCTGAGAATCGGGGCGGAAATGAACAACGGCGCCGTCCAACAGTGGATGGTCGGCGTCCCTGTCCGCTCGCGGCCGGACTATTACGGCGGCTTCGAGGTCGACGGCCGCAAGAAAGGCATGTCAGGCGACGCCCGCGGCGGCTGGACCTTCGGCTGGATCGGTGCCCCCGAACTCGACGCGATCCGCGGGGGCAACACGCTTGTCCTCGACATCGGCAAGGCGTCGCTCGACTTCGATCTCCGCGGCTCCGGCGACGTCATCGCCAAGGTGGAGGAATGCGTCAGGAACGACGGCAATCCGCCCGCGCCTCGCGGCGGCGGGGCCGGTGCCGGGTTCTGGAAGAAGCCCAATTCGGGCGGAGGCAGCGGCGGAGGCAACTGGGGCAACAAGAGACCCGCCGGCGGCGGTTCGGGCGGCGGCTTCTGGAAGAAACCCAATACCGGATCCGGCGGCGGAAACAACTGGAGCAACAACGGCGGCTCGGGCGGCGGCAACAATTGGGGCAACAAGCGCCGGTCGGGTGGCGGCGGCTGGGGCAACAATGGCGGCGGCCGGCGCGCCGGCTGGGGATGTCCGCGGCCGCGCTCGATCGCCTCGCCCCCCTCGGTCTTTCCCACAAAGCTGCGCTTCGTCGATCGTTCGGGCCGGGCCGATTCCCTCTACTGGCTGGATTTCAAGGGCAAGCCGGTGATGATGTCGACATTCCGCAATGGCCGCACCCGCGTCGATACCTATGTCGGCCACGCCTTCATCGTAAAGGACAGCAACGGCAACTGTCTCGGCGGTGTCATGTACGCGAGCCCCGGTCGCAACCGGGTCGTCATCCGCTGACGCGATACGATTGAAGCGCTGCGAGTGAAGCGCCACGAACGACACGTCCGGGCCCGCCTGCGAGCCCGGACGCCAACCGGGTCGTCGCCCGATCGGATGACGGCCTGACTGAAGACCGCTCCGGCGGTCTTCTTTTTTTTAACCTTCTCATCACGCCCCGCGCGGAGCGGCGAGCAGCCACAGGCCGAAGAACGTGTAGGCGATCATGAACGCGACCATCGCCGCCTGGCTGCGCATCACCTTGCGCTCGTCGCCGACCGAGCGGAGCATCTGGACATGGGCGGCGAGGATCGAGACCACATGGCCGACGACGACAGCGCCGGCAAGCGTCAGATAGATCACCATCACCGAATCCCTGGTGTTGAAGAAGCCGGTGGTGACGTAATAGGTGCCGAGCCCGAGATAATCCTTGCCGGTTCCGAACGGATCGCTGACCGCCGACAGCGTGTACTGGGCGTTGACCAGGAACACGGTCAGGTAATGGGCGATGTGATAGCCGCCGGCGATCGGCAGGATCGTCGCCGACATCCGGCAGAAGGTCTCCACCGTCCTCCCCGTCTGCCGGATCCAGGCAAGGCCGATCCAGACGCAGGCGAAGAACACCGCGAACAGGGCAAGGTTGAACGTGACGATCCCGGCGACGGTCTGCCCGACGACGCCCGACCGGCCGGGAAATTCCAGCGGATTGAGGCCGAGGATGACGAGCCAGACGAAGGTCTCGTTGAAGCCGTCGAAACTGCTGGTGGCGAGCAGCATCAGCGTCAGCAGCGCCAGCGAGACCGTCGGCTTTTCGAGGTATGCCAGCTTCCAGCCGGGAAAGCCGATATGGAACGCGCCGTCGCGGAGACCGAACGGCGAGATATGCGAATAGAGCCGCAGCATGACCGTGACGAATTCGCAGCGGCCGAACCAGTCCGCCCGCCCGAAGACGACCGCCCCGACGAAGGAAACCAGCCAGTAGATCGCCACGATGCGGGCGAGGATGGCGGGATCCTCCGGCGCGGGATGGGCCAGCATGAAGCACGAGAACAGGAAGAATCCGGCGATCGCCAACCAATGGCCGAGCCAGCCGGGCAGCCGCACGAGCCCCTCCTCCCGGCTGCCCATGATCAGCCGGTGGAGCCCGGTCCATGGATTGATCCAGTGCCACAGATTGCCCAGCACGGTATGGACGAAGACGATGCCGATCCACCAGATCGTCCAGATCAGGAGCGGCATCGGATTGGTCAGCGGATCGCGGGAGCCGGTGAAGCCGGCAATCACCGCGAACAGCAGCAGCAGCGTCGAGAGAAGGCTCGTGACGGTGGCGAGCCCGAAAGCGGGCGCCGCGAACAGCGCGCGATGCGGAAGCCGCGTCAGTCGCCGGCCCAGCCCGGGCACGGCGAGCATCAGCACCGTCAGCACGACCACCGCCAGCCCGGCAATGGTGTAGACGCCGGTCGGCAGCAGCATCACCAGCGACTGGCTGGAGGTATGGGCGGCGACCGGACCACTGGCCACCAGGAACGGCCCGGCGAAGGCGGCAATGCGCCGCGCCCGACTTGACGCGCTTGCGCTTATCCTCATGATGCCAACAAACCTCCTCACTGACGAAAGCACGAACCCATGGCTACGAAGCCCCGGAATTCCCTGAGAGTTTTGCTGATCCTGGGCCTGGTTGCAATCGCCGCGATCGGGATCTGGTACGCCACCGCCGACCGTTCCGTCCGGCCCGACCTGACCGTCACCGACGCGCAGGCGACTCCGGTAATGGGCAAGGACGGCACCATCGACATTTCGCTCAAGATCGCCAATGCCGGCGGACCTGTGGTGCTCGCCTCGGCCTCCTCGCCCGACGCGACGACCGCGGAGTTCACCGGCACAGAAGGAAGCGGCACCATCGCCGTTCCCGGCGGCGGCTCTTTCGGTCTGTCGTCCGACGGCGTCAGCCTGCGGCTCTCGGGCATAACGGGCGACCTTTCCGAAGGCCGGCTGATCGCGGTCACCTTGAAGACCCGGTCGGGCTACGAACTCGCCACCAAGGCACGGACGCTGGCCACGAAGCCGATGGACCATTCGATGCACGGGATGGATCACTCCGCCACCATGGATGTCGACGCCTCCGTCGCGCCGTCGATCGCGCTTTCGGCGACGAAAAAGCCCGACACGGGCGGCTGGACGATCGCGCTCGATACGAAGAATTTCCGGTTTGCGAAGGACCTGGTCGACAAGGACCATGTCGCCGGCGCCGGCCACGCCCATATCTATCTCAACGGCGTTAAGCTCAGCCGCGTCTACGGCCCGACCTACGAGATCGGACCGCTGCCCAAGGGCGACTATCTCGTCCGCGTGACGCTGAACACGAACAAGCACATGGCCTATGCGGTGGACGGCAAGAAGGTCACCGCGACGACGACGCTCAAGGTGGATTAGGGCCCGCCCTAAACCCCGACATAGCGGTGCAGCAGGCTCGCGTCCTCGCGCAGCGTCGCGGCCGGGACGGTGTCGCGGCTGCGGCCGTTCTCGATGAAGGTCACACGGTCGGCGATCGACAGCACCGCGTCGACCCGCTGCTCGACCAGGATCACCGCGACGCCCTCGTCGCGCATCCGGGTCACCACGTCGCGGATCTGGCCGATGATCGAAGGCTGCAGCCCCTCCGTCGGCTCGTCGAGCAGCAGCACCTTGGGCCTGACGCACAGCGCCCGCGCCGTCGCCAGCATCTGCTGTTCGCCGCCCGACAGGGTTCCGGCCGATTGCCTGAGCCGCTCGCGCAGGCGCGGGAAGATCTCCAGAACCTCGTCGCGAAGCGCCGCCCCGCCGCCGCTGACCATCAATCCGGCTTCGATATTCTCCGCCACGGTGAGTTCCGAAAACAGCCGCCGTCCCTGCGGCACGTAGCCGAGGCCCCTGCCGGGAACCTTGTGCGCCGGCAGGTCGCTGATCGTCTCGCCGTCGAGCGCGATGCGGCCGGCGCGCAGCGGCAGCAGGCCCATGATCGCCTTCATCAGCGTCGTCTTGCCGGCGCCGTTGCGCCCGAACAGGCACAGGACTTCGCCAGCCTTCGCGTTCAGCGACACGCCCCGAAGGATCTCGGCGGGACCGTAGCCCGCATGGATGTCGGTCACTTCGAGCATCAGCCGGACCCCAGATAGGCCGCCTGGACGGCCTTGTCGGCGCGGATTTCCTCCGGCGTTCCTTCCGCCAGAACCCGGCCGAAATCGAGAACCGTGATCTCGTCGGCGGTCTCCATCACCACGTCCATATTGTGCTCGATCAAAAGGATCGTGCTCTCGGCCGCCAGCGCCCGGATCAGCGCGTTGAAGCGCTCGATCTCGATGTCGGCGAGCCCCTGCGTCGGCTCGTCGAGGATCAGCAGCCGCGGCTTCTGCGAAATCCCCATGGCGATTTCGAGAAGCCGCTGATGGCCGTAACTGAGATCGCCGGCGGTTTCGTCCGCCCGGCCGGCGAGTTCCACCTTCTCGAGAGAGTCCATGACCTCGGCTTCCACGTCCTTTTCGGAGGCCTTGAGGCGGCGGCGGACGGCGAGCGCGACATTCTCCTTCAGACTGAGTTTTCCGAAGATCGAGGTGATCTGGAACGTATAGGCGATCCCCAGCCCCACCCGCCGATGGGCCGGCAGCGCGGTGATCTCGGCTCCGTCGAAGAAGATCCGCCCCGCGGTCGCCGGAATTCGGCCGCTCAGGAGCCCCACCAGTGTCGACTTGCCGGCGCCGTTAGGACCGATCAGCGCCCGGATCCGGCCTTGCGGGATTTCGAGATCGACATCGTCGACCGCCAGCAGCCCGCCGAACCGCTTCGACACGCCCGTCGCGGTGAGGATGTTCACGGCAGCCACGAAACGATCCTCCGCCTGACCTCGCCCATGATCCCCTGGCGCGCGAACAGCGTCAGCAGCACCAGGATCAGGCCTGCGAACAACATGTAGGCATGGGTGTATTCGCTTAATTTATCGATCAGATACGTCATGAACAGGGTGCCGACCAGCGGTCACAGGACC
>Ga0209692_10004671_pt1 | contig 12228 bp, 7 predicted proteins | sample tdDd472_FD_187129 | JGI IMG/M metagenome (GOLD analysis project Ga0209692, IMG submission 187129) | Marine sediment microbial communities from the Atlantic coast under amendment with organic carbon and nitrate - tdDd47.2 (SPAdes)... | ecosystem: Environmental > Aquatic > Marine > Coastal >...
TGAAATTACAGAACACTCTCCAACGGCAGGATATAAGTCTATACAAATTAATGGTTCAGGACTAAGTTCGGGAGTATATTATTATACTGTGCTGTTCGGGGTGAAACGAAGCTGGGTAAGTTTGTGATGTTGAAATAGTACCGTGTAAAAAGTACCGAGTGCCTTGTGCGAAGTGCTGAGTAAAAGATTTTAGTTTTTCCCGGTTGCGAATTTGTAGCCGGGATTTTTTTTCATTGAACTCTGAACGATCTGTTTAGGTAACTATTACAGTTTAACGCCTGATTTTAATAAAAACTGAAATTTTGTAAATATTTTCCGTATCACATCAATTTCATAACACCCCGCCTTGTTTGCTTAAGATATCTCTTTTTTATATTTTGAGTTCTTAACAGGATGATAGAATTCTTTTATAATAATTATTCTTAATAAAAATTTTAGATTCTCACATCTGGTAAGATGAATTCTAAAAAGATAAAAAGGTTTTGTTAGTCCCGATATTTACTGGTGAATCTAAGTTAAAAAGATGATTTAACTTAAATTTTTTAGGTGTTTGGTTCTGGCATTTAATTTGGTTTATTTTTTGTGAAAAACAACGGTAATGGAATGAGAAGTACTCGGAAAGAAATGATTCGTGTAGAGATAAACATTATTTTTAATATAAAATAGAAATAACTCAAAAGGTTACCGGAACTCTGTAACCTTTTTTGTTTTAAATATTAAGCAGAGGTAAATTATGGCAAAAGCTAAAGGCGATATTATAATTGATATCGAAAGGTGTAAAGGATGCGAGTTATGTATTGAGGCATGCCCGCAGGATGCTTTGGAAGTATCTCGCCAGGTAAATAAAAAAGGTTATTTGTATATAGTGAAAGTTGAAGATACCTGCACAGGTTGTGAAAGTTGTGCACTTGTTTGTCCGGAAGGCGGAGTGACGGTTTACCGCCAGAAAAACAACAAAAAAACACAGGTAGCTCAGGTTAAAAATATTACTAGTGATATAACTATTACGGTGAAAGAATGAAAGAATTAAAACTTATGAAAGGAAATGAAGCACTGGCCGAAGCCGCAATTCGCGCAGGTTGTGATGCTTATTTCGGATACCCTATAACTCCGCAATCGGAAGTTTTGGAATACCTAAGCCGTGAGGCAGAAGCAAGAACGGGGATGGTAGTACTTCAGGCAGAAAGTGAAGTAGCTTCAATAAATATGGTTTATGGTGCTGCCGGAACAGGTAAAAAATCAATGACCTCATCGTCATCACCGGGTGTTTCATTGATGCAGGAAGGCATATCATATATTGCATGTGCCGAACTCCCATGTCTATTAGTGAATGTTAACCGTGGTGGTCCCGGTCTGGGTACAATTCAACCCTCGCAGGGAGATTATTTCCAGACTGTTAAAGGGGGCGGGCATGGTGATTACAAACTTATCGTTCTTGCTCCTTCTACCGTTCAGGAAATGGCAGATTTTGTTGATTTATCATTTGAGCTTGCATTCAAGTACCGCAATCCGGTAATGATTTTATCGGATGGGGCACTGGGTCAGATGATGGAAAAAGTTGAATTACAGCCTCAAAAAGAGAGAACGATCATGCCCGGGCTTGATGAGTGGGCAACTATAGGGAAACCTGCAAACAGGTCTCATAATGTTATTACTTCTCTTCATATCCAACCGGATAAAATGGAAGAAATAAATATTCACCTGCAGAAAAAATATCGCACTATCGAGGAAAATGAAGTACGTGTTGAGATGATCAACTGCGAAGATGCAGAGTATATAATTACTGCTTACGGTTTAGTGGCAAGAATTTGCACGAAAGCTGCAGAATTGGCTCGCGAAAAAGGTATTAAAGTGGGAGTTATCAGACCAATTACATTATTCCCGTTCCCGGTGAAAGAAATTTCTGATATGGCAGGAAAAGTAAAAGCTATACTTGATGTTGAGATGAATGCCGGTCAAATGGTAGAGGATGTAAGATTGAGCGTTAATGGTAAAGTTCCGGTAGAATTTTACGGTAGGATGGGGGGGATCGTCCCAACTCCGGAAGAAATTCTCGTAGCGTTCGAAGAAAAAATATTGGGAGGTGCCAAATGAATGAAAAAACCATGTTAGATGATGAACATTATGAGAATGTACTAAGGGAAGAAAGTATTTGTACCACCGAAAACCTTGTATATGAAAGACCGGAGACACTACTTGATACACCATTACATTACTGTCCGGGCTGCGGTCATGGTGTAGTTCACAGATTGATAGCCGAAGTTATTGACGAACTTGGCATACAGGAGCAAACTATAGGTGTTGCACCTGTTGGTTGTGCCGTGTTTGCATATAATTATCTAAATATTGACATGAGTGAAGCTGCTCACGGGCGTGCATCGGCAGTTGCGACAGGTATTAAACGTGTTATGCCAGAAAAATATGTTTTTTCGTACCAGGGAGATGGTGATCTCGCGGCAATCGGTACTGCAGAAACAATTCATACATGCAACCGTGGTGAAAACCTGTTAATTATTTTTATAAATAACGGTATATATGGTATGACCGGGGGACAGATGGCGCCAACAACGTTACCCGGGATGAAATCAACAACATCACCTTTCGGGCGGAATGTAAAATCAATGGGTGCGCCTCTTAAAATTACAGATTTGGTTGCACAACTTCCGGGAACATATTACGTGACCAGGCAATCAGTGCATAAACCTGCGAATGTAAGGAAAACCAAAAAGGCGATATTAAAAGGATTCCAGTACCAGAAGGAAGATAAAGGGACGTGCTTCGTGGAAGTAGTTTCAAATTGTCCTTCCAACTGGAAAATGACTCCACTGGAATCGAATAAATTCCTTGAAGACCAGATGTTGCCGTTTTATCCGCTTGGCGATTTAAAAACACCTGAAAGGAAGGAGAATTAATATGACTGAAGAAATAGTAATAGCCGGTTTTGGTGGTCAGGGTGTTCTTTCCATGGGGATGATACTCTGTTATTCCGGTATCACCGAAGATAAAGAAGTTTCGTGGATGCCTTCTTACGGTCCCGAGATGCGTGGTGGTACTGCTAACTGTATCGCTATAGTAAGTGATAAAAAAATTAGTTCGCCGATAATAGCCAGATTTGATACAGTGATTGCATTAAATCAACCATCAGTTGATAAATTTGAGAAAGCAGTTAAGCCCGGTGGATTATTCTTGTATGACACAACAAATATTTTGAACCATCCTACCAGGACGGATATTGACATTGTTGGTATAGATGGAAGTAATGAAGCTGCTAAAATGAAAAATACAAAAGTATTAAACATGATCATGCTTGGTGCTTTTTTACAGAAAAAACCTATTATAAAATTTGCGAATATAATTGAAGGGTTGAAACAGGTATTACCTGAACGTTACCATCATCTTCTGCCTCTAAACGAGGATGCGCTTAAACGTGGGATGGAACTGGTCAAGGCTGTTGAAAAATCCGTTTAATTTTCTCTGCCCATAAGTCCCTGTTGATTTTTATCGCGGGGACTTTCCCTTTTAAACCCCTGAAAAGATTAATTACATGTTATTAAATTGTGAATTTTGCATTTTGTTGCAAAAAATAAGTCTGCTTTATTGAAGCATTAGGGATTAATTTTTTGTAAATGTAAAAAGAATCACTAACTTTAAAGTTTATGTCCGGAACTTTTTTCAGATTAATTATCTGTTAAAATGTCGAGGTCATAAAAAGTTGAATTGAAAGAGTTGTTTAATCTTTTTACTTTTAAGGCATCTTAACTAAAAGAAATCAGATGAGAATATTGACGAGAATAATTTTTGCAGCGCTATTACTATCCATTTCCCTGTATTCGCAGGAAAGAATAGCTAAAGAGACAAAAGACGATAATACAAAATACACAAACGTGGGTAATATCGGATTAACCATAACAAACTTCGGCACTTACGGTCATGGATTCAGCTTGTGGCCTGAACAGCCATCATGTGAATTCCCTCTTGGCAGTGGTATTGAACATATTTTTGACGGTGGTTTGTGGATTGGCGGATTTATAAAAGATGCGCCCGGTTCTTCATTGGCAGGACCTTTCGTGACAACCGGCGCCGTTGATGCGGCAAGTGTTTCTACACGCGGTGGTGGATTTGAATTCACCAACAAGGTAGAATCAGTAATGATGGAAAAATCATCATTACTCGAATCCCGATTTTTTAGTCCGCAGGCAATCTCGCATCAGGATTTGATTGGTGTCTATTCTGATACCGCTGTTGCTTACGATAATGGTGAACCGATAATTGATCACCGTCCACTGGGATTGGAAATAAGACAGGAAGCTTATGCCTGGAATTATCCGTTTGCCGATTTTTTCGTGATAATGAATTACTGGATCAAAAACGTATCAAATAAATACATTGATTCTGTTTATGTTGGCATGTGGACTGACGCTGTTGTAAGAAATACAAATCTTACATCACCCAGAACAGGCGCATCATTTTTTAATAAAGGGGGAAACGGTTACAATGACTCTCTTAAAATTGGTTATGAATTTGATGCTACCGGTGATGTAGGTTTTACAGATAGTTATATTGGCGTGCAGTTTTTAGGGGCTAGCGCAGATTTTGATACATCTGCCTATGTTAGCTGGCAATTTAGAAATACAGATGATATCCGGTATTTTACACCTCAAAATGATGTTCAGCGTTACAAGAAGATGCAGGGTTATTTTAGTGAAAACGAAAAATTATCTCCATCAATACTTTTTGATATTAAACAAGCAAGTAACCGTTCATTCATGGTGAGTGCAGGGGATTTTGGTGAGATAGCACCGGGAGACTCGATAAATGTTACATTTGCTGTAGTTGCAGCAAAAAAAGCAGGTTTTGACCCGCCAAATCTTGATACAGAATTGCAGAAATCTAATCTTTACAGTAATGCAGGCTGGGCGTTAAGGGCCTATAATGGTGAAGACCGGAACGGCGATGGTATTCTTGATCCGGATGAAGACCTTGACGGTGATGGTAAAATCACAAGATTTATACTTCCTTCGCCACCAAGATCACCCCAGGTTAAGGTAGTTCCTGAAAATAACAAAGTAACAATTTACTGGGATAAAATTGCAGAAAGTTCTATTGACCCGATTTCCGGTAAAAAAGATTTCGAAGGTTACAGATTATACAGAACAAACTCGGGGTTTGATTTAACGGAGGCGCAAAACCTGGTGAAATCGCTTGTAAAAGTTGCGGAATTTGATTCTATGGGAAACAACGTTGGGTTAAATACCGGATTCGCTGCGGCAGAATTACTGGAACCGATGATCTTCCCGGGTGACGATACAGAATATTATTATAAATTTGAAATTGATAACCTCCTGAATGGATGGCAATATGTTTTTACTGTAACAGCATTCGATGAAGGAGATGATGAAAATAATCTCGAAAGTCTTGAATCCTCATTGTTAAGTAATTCAAACCGTGTGATACCGGGAACACCTGCTAATAGTAATCCTGATTTGAAAGTAGGTGTATATCCAAATCCTTATTATGGTGAAGCATACTGGGATGGCAGCTCGGAAAGGTTGAGGAAAATTTACTTTTATAATCTACCGGCGGAATGTGAGTTAACAATTTACACATTGTCGGGTGATATAGTGAAAAAGATTGAACATTCAGGCACGAGTAATGGTTCTGATCTAAGATGGTTTCAGACATTTGCGAAAGAGGGGAACCAGATAATGGCAGGGGGAGAGCATGCCTGGGACCTTGTTACCGATAGTGATCAGGCAATTGCAACAGGTTTATACTTATTTACGGTAAAAGACAAAAATACTGGTGATATCCAGCGCGGCAAATTTTTGATTGTTAAATAAAAAGGAGAGAACATGAAAAAGTTCTTATTACTATTTCTACTTGTGTTTGCTTCGGCATCAATGGCACAAGATTACCCCGTAGTTTCTATTCACGACATACAGTATCTACCTGATAGTGTTATCGCTCTTGGAGATGCTCCATCTCCTTTAAACGGTGACACCGTAATCGTAACAGGTATTTGTATGGTTTCACCATTGGTTAGTGCACAGACTGACAGAAGACCTATTATTGCTGCAGGCGGTAGATGGGTATCTTATGTAATGGATCCTGATAATAATGAATGGGCAGGTTTGAATGTTATCCAGCATGATACAACAGGGGACAATCAGTTGACCGGTTACCAGAACCTTGATACGGCTGATGTATTCCAGTTTGTTGCAGTGATTGAAGAATATTTTACTTCAACACAGGCGGCACTATTGATTAATCCTATTTCAGAAATAGAAGTGCTAGAAACATTACCAAAAAGACCCGAACCAATTGAGCTTTCTATCAGCGATTTCATGAATGGCGGTCAGTACGTAAATGAATCTGAAAAATATGAGAGCCAGTATGTTGTAATCCGTGAAGGTGTTACTTCCGACAGGAATACAACCAGTGGTGTTTTCAGGATAAATGATGGTAATGGTAATTATATTAACATGTATGATCAATCTGGTTATTTCACCAAACGTGGTCACAGATTAACCGGTATCACAGATTACGAACCACCGCTTGATGGTTCTACAGTCGAAATGATTCGCGGTATTATGACAACGAGAACAGATGGTTATTATCTTGTGCCGTTATACCCTGGTGACCTTGTAACATCATTTGATGCACCAAATATCCAGTTTGTTGACAGAGCGAGTGCAAAAGTTGGCAAAAATGAAGCGATGGATGTTGAAGCCCGTGTTGCTCCGGGTGCAGGTGCCTTACAAGAAGTTGAAGTTTTCTTCCAGGTTAACGGAGGTGTTTGGGATTCTGTTGCGATGAATGAATCAGGAAATGCCGATTCAATGTATACCGGACAGATTCCAGGTATTGATGCAGATTCTGCGCTGGTAAGATATTTTATCAAGGCTGAAGATGCTGCAGGTTTTACCAATACAAATCCATTCGACACAGCAAGCGCCCGTTATTTCTACATGGTTAAAGATGGTGATATTGCAGTTCAGGATGTTCAGTACAGTCCGTTTGGCAGTGGATATAGTTCAATGAACAACTTCACTGTTACTGTTACCGGTGTTGTTACCGCAGATACCAATGATTTCCCGAATTATGTATATATCCAGAATGGTCAGGGTCCCTGGTCAGGTATTAGAATCATGGGCAGCTTTGTGGATACGCTTTCAAAAGGCGACATGGTTGAGGTAACAGGTTTGGTTAATGAAAACTTCTCTGTAACTGCATTGGGTACAATTACCGATGGAGTTGAATTTACATTACTTTCTGAAGGTAACGAATTACCAACGCCTGAAGTTATTACAACCGGTGAGATTGGTACTGTAGCAAGCGGCACGATTGAAGCAGAAAAATGGGAAAGTGTTCTTGTAAAATTTGAAAACATTCTTGTTGCAGCTGCGAATGCTGATGGTGCCAACAATTACGGTGAAATGTTGATTGATGACAATTCCGGTGGAACAAGAGTTGAATTGCAGGATGGTCTTAACAGTTATCACAATAACTGGACAGATGTTGGCAGTGACCCGACAAGAACCATTGAAATCTTAACCGGTGATTCTTTTGATGCTCTTCAGGGTATCATGTATTACTCATTTGGTAATTACAAATTATTACCACGCCAGGATAGTGATTTTATTGGTTTTACTACCGATCTTGAAGAAGCCGGTGTTCCGGATGTTTATTCACTTTCACAGAACTATCCAAATCCGTTCAACCCTTCAACCATGATTGAGTATTCTCTTCCTGAAGCTTCAGTTGTTACTGTTAGAGTTTATGATATTCTTGGTCGTGAAGTAGCAGAACTTGTAAATGAATTCAAAAATCAGGGTACATATAAAGTATCTTTTGACGCTTCAAGATTAGCATCAGGTGTTTACCTTTACAGGGTAGAGGCTGGTAAATTTAACAGCGTTAAAAAAATGGTATTAATGAAATAATATTTTATAAACAGAGATGTGGAGCAATCCGCATCTCTGTTTTTTTTATTCCGGAATAAAAATCCGGAAACACAAATTTGATGAATCTTAAGATAAAGTCAGTGACATGATGAAAGCGGTCAAGTTAATAATATTTGCGGTACTGAGTTTGTTTATTACTTTCTGTAGTGAAAGCATAAACGATACCCCGATAGGGAATCAGGCACCCGAAACCAGTTTGTATATATTTAGTGAAGGTGAAATTGCCCAACAGCAGAGCAGATTAAGAGTGAACTGGTGGGGAGATGATCCTGATGGATTGGTAATTGGGTATTATTTTACATGGGATGGAACAAACTGGAGTTTCACGGAAAAAAACGACAGCCTATTTGCCTTGCAAATTGGGGCAAGCGATACAAATTACGTGTTCAAGGTCGCGGCAGTTGACAATGGCGGGAACAAGGTGTATGATTCAAATATTACCCGTGATGGTATAAATTATGGGGCTGAACCTTTTATAGATGCCAATAATGATGGTGTTTATAACAGTGGAGAGGTGTTTACCGATATAGGGTTGATTGACCCGACCCCGGCAGAACAAAATTTTCCGATAAGGAATACATCGCCTACCATAGAGTGGAACGAGTTTTCTGTTCTCCCTGCAAAATCTTTCCCGGTTATGACGATCAGGTGGGAAGCAGATGACGTGGATGGGATTGAATCTATCAATAGAATCAAAATTGCGATAAATGATACGAACAACTTTGTTTCTCTTGATGGGGAAGTAAGAATCGTTACTATCAGAACCGATGATTTTACCTCAGACAACCCTTTGATGGATATATATATTAACGGTCTGCCAACCAATCAGGCTGCTGATAAACTCGAGGGTCTGGTATATGATCAGCCGAACAGGATTTATGTTTGGGCAGAAGATATTTCGGGAGCGAAAAGCGAGATAATCTCGCTACCTGATACTTCACAGACGTGGACTGTTCAACGCCCAACAGGTAAAATATTAATAATTGATGATTATGCTGAAGTTATAAATGAACATCCGGATCTTTATTATGCCGAGAAATTTGATAGTGTCGCAGCTGGAAAATATGATGTTCTCGATTTACGTAACACCAGTTTACCATTCGAAAATATAACTTTTCTTGAAACAATAAAACTTTATGAAACATTGTTCTGGTATTCAAATTCCCCGAGTCTTGATCTGGCATCAACCACGATACAGGAATACCAGTCTCAAGGTGGAAAAGTATTGTTTTCTATTTTACTTCCTGATGTTCTTGATGAAGAAATATTAAAGAATTTCCTACCGATTGATTCACTTAAATATATCGGGGCATCCGGGAGAGCCGAACTTTTACCCGCCTCGGGATACCCGGAATTGAAAATCAGTCGTGGTATGGGGAATGTACGGTCTTTCGTGCCGAGTGTGAGTGCAACATCAATTTATAATTTACCTGAATCACTCGCAGGCACAACAACTACAATCGGGTTCAAAAGCAATGATAATTCAACATTTTATCTTGGTTTAGTTTTGCACAGGTGTGATGGTTATCCCGGTACTGTAACACAGTTCTTAAAGAAAATATTTATTGATGATTTTGGATTGGTATTATGAGGACACTTTTAAAAATATTAATCATAATACTCGTTGCGGGAACGGTTATAACCGCTCAGCAAAAAGGAAAGGTTGAAGGTGTTGTAATAGATGCGGCTACAAATCAACCTCTTCCCGGAGTTAACATTATCCTGAAAGGGACATATTATGGTGCTGCCTCTGATTTTGACGGTAAATTTTCCATTAACAATATTTCAGAAGGCAATTACACAATAGAGGCATCGTTAATTGGTTTTAGAACCATGCAGTTCACGGGGATTGTGATTCAAGCCAACAAGACCACAAATCTTGATATCAAGCTTGAAGAGACAGTACTCACGATGGAACAGGACGTGGTGATAATTGGTGACAAACCATTGCTTGATGTTGAAGAAACTCAAAGCCGCTCCTCAATTTCCAAGGAAGATATTGAAATAGCTGTTGTAGAAAACATAAGTGACGTGGTTTCACAGCAGGCTGGTGTGGTAAAATCTGATAATTCTATTCATATCAGGGGCGGCCGGTCTTACGAGAACGCATTTTTACTTGATGGTGTTTCCGTGCAGGACCCGCTAGCCGGAACCGGTTTCGGTTTACAGCTTTCAGCCAATGCTATTGAAGAAGTTGAAGTTATAACCGGGGGTTTCAACGCTGAGTTTGGTCAGGCAACATCCGGAATCGTGAATGTTAAAACCAGAGAAGGTCATGATAAATTTTCAGGTTATCTAAGTTACAAGAGGGATAATCTTGGGGATAAAGAATCACCTCATACATTCAATATCGATATTCTTGAAACGAACCTTAGCGGTCCGGAACCGTTTACTCAAATCGTCTTACCTGCTCTGGGATTAAATCTGCCGGGTAAAATAAGCTTTTTCTCAAGTTTTTACATGGGTATAAGTGACGGTATTACACAAGGGTATTACAAACCAACCGCTTCGCAACTTTACTCATCAACTTTCTTCGGGACAAGGTTTGCACCTCGTTCTGAAAACAGTTGGTTTTTCCTTGGGAAATTAACTTATAATATCGAATCAACGATGAAACTTGTTTATTCGTATAACCAGTCACTCAACATCAACCAAAATTCGCAATCGTTACAGTCCAATCTTGAATATGTGGAGCCGTCACCAGGTTACCAGTATGAATTCCAAGGGATACTTGATGATGCAAATACATTTACCCATAACAATAAATATAATTCATTGAGCTGGACTCACACTCTGAACAGCAGCACATTTTACGAATTTAAAGTTAATCATTTCTTCTCGCATTTACGTGCGGATGCAAATGGTAAAATGTGGTATGAGTATCAGGAAGCTAAAGATATTGTGACGTTCCCTATTGAATATTACAACACTGATACCGATACGATAGGTGTTATACCCGGTGATGGTTTCTGGGACGTGGGCAACCCGTCAACTTGGCGAGATCACCACGTTGAGGAGTTCTCAATAAAAGGGGATTTAACCAGCTTTTTTGACGAAAAGAATAAATTTAAGACCGGATTTAATATGAAATTCCAGGAACTTCAGGTGATCGATATTTATCGTCCCTGGATTGGTGAATTGGGTCTTAATAATGACGTTTATAAAGTTTTCCCTGCAACTGGATCATTTTACGCACAGGATAATATAAACTTCAGTGGTATGATACTTAACTTCGGGTTACGACTGGATTACTGGTTCCCCGGAAAATATGTTGATGATGCAATAAATAATCCTGATGTTATTACTATCCCGGATGAAACTCGTGAAGCTTATAAAAGTGAAAGTTTCAAGTTTTTTGGTGACAGATATTTTAAAGCGAGATTAAGCCCAAGACTTGGTATTTCACATCCGGTTACTGATAACCAGATTTTGTTTTTCTCATACGGTCATTTCAGTAAATGGCCACGACCACAGTTTGTATATGCAAAATTAAGTCCGGCAAGTGCACAGTCATCATTCCAGAGGTTTGGTAACCCTAACCTTGATCCTGAAACAACCGTGGCATACGAGTTAGGATTAAAAACACAGTTTACGAATGATGACGTACTCACAATTACCGCTTACTATAAAGATATTTTTGATTATGTAAGAACACGCACGGCGAGAATTACTTCTGCCAGATTTGCAACACAATCATTTATTACATATGCTAATCTTGACTACGCAAAATCCCGCGGCTTGGAAGTAGAGTATAAAAAACGAATTGGTAAATGGTTTACAGGAAGTGCAAACTTTTCTTACGCGATCGTAACAGGAAAAAGTTCATCGGCAGATGAAGGAGTTCTTATCTTGCAGGGTGATCTTGATGAATCCATCAAAGAAGAGTATGTAAGCTGGGACAGACCTTTGACCGGTTCCGCCAATTTCAGTTTTTATCTTGAGAAAGACAAAGGGCTGTTTGGCTTTGCGCCAGGAATACTTGATGATATCAATGTATATCTCAGAGCGTTTTTCCAATCAGGTAAACGTTATACTCCTTACGTATTTTCTGGTAATTACGACCAGGACGGAAGACCGGAATATGAATCTGATCGTTCCCGCAGGTATGGGGAGATTGGAGACAATTGGTTCTGGATTGATATGAACATAGAAAAATATTTAAAGTTTGGCGGGATAAAATTTTCAGTATTTGTTGAAATTAATAACCTGTTCGATACGCAAAATAGTGCAATTATTAATCCAGTTACCGGGGAAGCTTACGAGT
>Ga0209692_10004673_pt1 | contig 12228 bp, 12 predicted proteins | sample tdDd472_FD_187129 | JGI IMG/M metagenome (GOLD analysis project Ga0209692, IMG submission 187129) | Marine sediment microbial communities from the Atlantic coast under amendment with organic carbon and nitrate - tdDd47.2 (SPAdes)... | ecosystem: Environmental > Aquatic > Marine > Coastal >...
TAACCCAACATCACCAGAAATGCGGGGTTTTGGCGGTTTGACAAAGTTTTGCTATCTTCGTTTTCATTCAACGGTCTGACAAAGTAGAGCAGTGGAAACCCGCACTACTGGTATGTTTAAATCGTTAGGTGTAAGGAGTAAAAAAAATCCAAAATATTAATCTGACAACATTTTCTAAATAGAATTATTCTGCAAAAAGGATAAATAATATTTTAGTTTTCCTGCGCTCTTTTGCACTAACGTGCAATGAAGAAATTCTATCGATCATTAAACACATTTGTTTCGTTTCACTTCACAAAAGAGTTTAATTAATCCTTCCATAATTTATTAGGCAGTAAACTTTTTTTCCTGTTTTTAAGTATTACAATTTTCGATTTGCGTCATGATAAATTATTAGTACACGTTTATTTTTCTGTTTAAAATTCAAATAAATCTAAAACTTTTGTTGCAATTTTATCATCAATATGACCTCCAGGAACTCCAGCTATCCCAATTCCTCCAATTTTGTATCCTTTATACACAATTGGTCTTCCACCTCCATAAATCATTACAGAACAATCAACAATACTTACACAAATATTATATCCTTTTTCTTTAGCAATTTTTAGCGCTTTTTGCCCTAATATAATTGCATCTTCTATTGCTATACTTTTTAATATATAAGGTCCATTTTTTACTTGTTTTGATATTCGATGATTTCAATTTCCACTCCGTCAATTCCTGTGAAATATAGAATATGTACTACTTTCATATCTCTTATTTCTATTGCCGGATCAATATACCCAAGTTTAAGCAAATGCTTATGAAGACCTTTTAAATTAGTTGTTTTAAATGAGATATGCGAAATTGCAGCTTTAGTATTTTCCGGCATTTCAAAAGGTTTATTACTAATTTGCTCCAGCTCCAACACAATACCTGATTGGTTTGTAATGCAACACCTTTGCCCATTTTTACCAGAAGCTTTCATTTCAACTTTTCCGGGAGGAAGTATCTGATTAAATCCAAAAGCTTTATTTAACCATTCAAAAGCAATATCAATATCTTTTACCTGTACTGCTATATGATCTAATTTGATGTCTGTTTTTCTCATTTTTTAGTATTATTTTGATTTTGCAGTTGAATATTTTACTTCGGCTCGTTTCCTCATTTCACCAATTAAATATAGAAATATTGATAATGTAACCATTGTATAACCGGCGATCAAAAACAGATTTACAATGCCAAATCCATTAATTATAGGTTGTAATAGAAGAGGAGACATAAACTGTCCTAAAAATATTGCTGTAGTAACATTTCCCACCATAATGCCTCTTTTATTTTCGGGAGCCAGATCCATAATCCATAAATTTCCTAATGGCATCAATAATCCAACACCAATACCTGCAACTACTACTGCAAATAAAATTAAGCCAAAATGTTGAAAGTAAGCAATCATTGTATAACCAAGTCCCATAAACAGCAGAACTAAGGCGAAGATGATTTCGAAACTGAACCAGGCTTTTATTCTTTTGTAGAATAAGGCTACAATGGCAGACGAAAGTTGCATAGTACTGATAACCATACCTATTTTTGTATTGCTCATATCCTGGAGTTTATCGAGCAGAAAAGGTAATTGTACAGGCATCATATAAAAAAATGCAATCCCAATAAAAATAAGGGTATATACTTTTAAGGCTTTTAATTTATTGTAATCTGTTTTTGATTCATACTGCGGTACCTGCTTCTGCTTTGGAGCTTCCTTTAATGAGATAGTAGCTGTTATAAAGGCTATTATCGAGAGTAAATAGATTGTAAACGGGAGATTCCAACTTATATCGGCCAAAACTCCTGCTATCGAAACAAAAACAACACCGCCAAAGCCCATAAATGCACCTTGTAATCCGATAAATTTACTACGTTCGGAACCTGTAAAATAATCACCAATTAAGGTCGAGGAAATGGTCATGATTCCTGCAACAGAAATTCCTAATAGGGCTCTTCCTGCTAATATTAAATAAATATCGTTTAGAAGATAGCCTGAAAATCCGCCAATAGCATAAAGTATTAATGACATGAGCAATAAATTCTTACGCCCCAATTTGTCGGACAATAATCCAAAAACAGGTGCAAATATTGCTGTAAAAATAGCGGGTAGCGATAATATTAAACGAGTTAGCAATGCTATATTATCGGTATCTTGAAATATTCGTTCTATTTGCGGTAGTGATGGAGCTATAATGGCTCCTGCCATCATTGTAAATGTACTTGATAGCAGAAGTGTTATTGATATTAATTTTTTATTTTTCATTTTATTAAAATATGATTTGCTGTTTAGTTAATCTATTCTTCGTAAATTTTTGAATTATTTTAAATCAATGCTTGTAAAGAGACCAAAGTTTTCTTTATAAATTTTTAATGGCCCATACCAATCATAATTTACTCCAACTCCAATACAATATTTTTTATAAACAATTCCCAATCGCGCATAAATACAACTTCTGTCATGTTTTTTAGTATTCATATCAACGTTAAGCAATCCTTTTAATCGATAATACATTGAATACTTATTTGTTAATTTATGTGCATATTCCAATAACCCTACAACTTCAAAATTATGAGACTCGGTTAAATAAAAACCGGGTAAAGTCATTGCTGAAAAATTGTGATATGCGTAACGATATTGTAAACCGGAATAAGGCCTAAATCCCCAATTCGAATTTAGTGCAGCTCCAGATGTAATCCCTAAACCTTTCAAAATTTCGTAGTTGATTAAAATCATATTCATGGATTCATTTTCTGATTTTTCGTTTTTGTAATCGGCTGCAAAAGATGACATTGCCATTAGTCCGAATCTGCTATCATTTATTTTTTTTCCTATTTTAAATTCAAATGCAATACGGTTATTCCCCAACAATATTTCAACAGGTATTGGAGGAGAAACATGTGGTTTTGTAATTGAATCTTGAGCGACTGTCAAGCTTGTAATAAATACAGCTCCAATTAAAGCTATTGCTCTGTTAATTAACATCATGTTTAGGAATTTAATAATGATTTTTAATTATTGTGTTAAATCTTAAAACCACTGTTGAATTATTTCTTCAACAGAAAATATTGTCCACACCCAGGATAATATGAAATAAAGAACTGAAACAATGAGTATAAACCTGAATGGATTTACTTTAATTCCAAAAAACTTTAAGTGTAGTGATTCCGCTTTTGGAGGACAATTACTTACACACTCGTAGCAACTAATACAGTCTTTATCCGCTTTAATTATGTTTTTTTCGCTAACAGAAACATTCATTGGGCATTTATAATCACATAGTTTGCATGATGTACATGATTGTTTGTCCCTTTCAATTTTCGTTGGGCTAAATAATTCAATCACATTGTACCATGCTTTCTGATAACATAAATAACGACAAAAGAAGCGGTCAAAGAAAAATGACAAAATACTGATACCTAAAAACATTTTAACCATCAGGTAAACTTTTGAAACAGTTGTTGACATATACATATCGCCATGATCACCCCAATAGCTCGCTGTTCCTGATAGGAATATCCATAAGAAAAATGCTCCGAAAATATATTTTATATAGCGCATTTTGCTATCTAGTTTTTCTGGAATTTGAATCTTTTTTCGCCATTTGTTGCCCAATAACCATTTTCCCAATTTTTCAAATAACTCTGAAATTATACCGTATGGACACAAATGATTGCAATAAAATGTCCCGAATATCAACACGGAAATAATTACAAGACTTTCAAATTCGTGATAATAACTGGTTCCTTCTGTAATAAATTCCATAAACAGGTATCCAACAAGGAAAAATATTTTGATTCCCCAAATCGTAGCTTGTTTATATTTACCTTTAAATGCATGCATTATTTGTAGCTTTTTTAGATTTAAAGCTACAAAGGAAGTTTAAATACAATGTTTATTCATTGATGTAGATCAAGAAATACTTTTTCTAATTCTCGAAAGTGTTTCAGGACTAATTGATAAATAAGAGGCAATATAATAATGCGGTATTTCATTCAAGACACCTGGAAATTCCTTTAAGAATTGTAAATATTGTTGTGTAGAATTGTCTCTTAAAAGAGCTAATTCTTTTTTTTCTTTTTTAAGAATAAAAGAAGAAAGTATATTATTCCACAAATTTAAAAAGTCAAAATTTTGCAACATCTCTAGAAAATTTTCATATGTCATTTCGTATAACTCAACTTCACTTAGAGTTTCACATTGGATTACCCCAGGTATTTTAGAAAAAAAACTTGAAAGAGAATAACAAAAATAAGCAGGAGCCTTTATGAAATTTTTTGTAATATCATTTCCTTTTCTGTCTGTAAAATAATGCCTAATAATACCTTTTTTTAGGTAAACAAATGTTTTACACAATTCCCCTTCTTTCAGTAGAATCGTATTTTTAGGTACTTTTTTAAATTTCGACTTTGATATTATTTTATACTGAAGTTTATCCATTATTCTTATAAAACCCAACAATGGATTTTTTGTTTAATTATTAATTCAAAAATAATCAAAACAAAATAACAATACTCATATGGTTACAGAATAAAAATCAATAAAACTCTAAAAGCTCCCTATTTCACAAAAGAGGGAACCTGTTTACATAGAAATTCATTCAGCACTCATAGATGAGAATTCAGAGAAGTTAGTTGACTACTCAAAATTCTTTATCAATCACTATTACAAACACTTTTACAATTTAACCAGAACTTACACACAATCCAATTGTAAAAAAGCTTGTAATGCCAACCCAATTTTGCCTTGCAGGCAATAATAATTCCAACTCTAAACTAAAATATTTGTATTTCATGGATAAAGTATAACAAATTGATAGGTTAGTATATTAAAAACTCCCAACCCCTAACATCACATCACCAGTAATGCGGGGTTTTTGGCGGTTTGACAAAGTTTTCTTATCTTCGTTTTCATTCAACGGTCTGACAAAGTAGAGCAGTGGAAACCCGCACTACATGGTATGTGAAGACCGTTATAAGAAATGCCGGTTGCAAAAAAATCCCACCCAAGCTTCGTTTTTTTACTTTTCTAAAATTTATCACAATCTGATAATTTCAACTATGAGTTTGACAACTTTTAATTGAGCTGTTAAAGCAAATAAATCTCGGTGATAATTATAACGAAATGATAATTCTTGCATCAATCATTTTTTCATCAGCTTGATTAATTATTTGCTTCACGGTTTGACAATTTGAGCTAAATTGAAAGAATCAGTATTTGAATTGGTAAAAAAACTCTGCTTTTCCCACCGCACATTTTTGCGAACTTTTAGGTCTGCAAATCGAGCAACAATAATCATAATTATTCTGTTGTTTGTTTTGAAACTATCTGATAAGTTTTTATTTCTATTTATCCATTTCAACGGTTGATAATTAATTATGTCAGCTCTTTGAAAAGTAAAGTAAACTTGTTTGATTATTAATAAGTTAAATCAAAAGTCGAACAGCGGCACATCTTATAACCCAACATCACCAGAAATGCGGGCGTTTTGGCGGTTTGACAAAGTTTTGCTATCTTCGTTTTCGTTCAACGGTCTGACAAAGTAGAGTAATGGAAACCCGCACTACTGGTATGTTTAAATCGTTAGCAGTAAGCATTTAAAAAATCTCAATACGAAACTTTTAAACTAAAATTTATGAAACTGACACTTTTAATTTCAAGCATTCTAATTATCGGGACTGTTCTATTTTTGACTTGTTGTAAAGGAAAAAAACCTGAACAAACTGGCACAAATAAAAATGCTGAAAGTAAACAAGTAAAAGAAAATCCATATATAGGTTTGAGACAAATGGCTTTAGAAGCAACTTCTGAACAACTTGGTTTGACAAGTTTGTCTGATAATGAAGTTTATGGTGTCGTAATGGATTGGGATTTAGGAAACGGAATTATGACTTTAATAACGTATCAAACAGGAGACGCAAGCATGTATTTAAGCACTGGTGGCGGTGTGATTGGTGGAGGTCAACATGAAAGCGTAAGTAATGCTTCTAAGCAATTTGTTAAAATGGCTTCAAATTATTTTGATAATGCAGAAAATATTGACTCAATACCACTTCCTGACAAAGAATGCGTACAATTCTATTTTCTAACAACCAAAGGGAAATATATTATCCAAGAGAAAATGACAAATATTGAGAATAAATCATCATTTTTATTTGACTATTTTGAAGAAGCAAATAAAGTAATTAGTGAATTGAGAATTACTACTGAAAATAGGTAGTTTTTTAAATGCCAACTGCTAACATTGCTTCACAAGCCATACGGGGGTTTGGTGGTTTGCAGACTAAATATTATCTTAGTAAACATTATTAACGGGGGACTGTGAAACAAGGCGGGGGAAACCCGTACAGGCTTGTAAGCAAGGACCGTTATAAATAAGCCTCGAAAAAATTAGAAAACGGAGCAAATCTGCTCTTTTTGTTAAATATAAAATATAAAAGTCTTTTTTTCGTTCTGACAGCTTTTGTAATTTAGAAAGGTAATTTACATCTTGATAATTAAAGTAGTTTAATTCGTGCTGTTTGATACTTAATTTATCGAGATTGGTTCCGTAAGCATGATAAAAAATTGTTTTAGTTTTTTCCAACGCACTTTTATGCTTCGCATAAACTGGGAATTAAATTTAAACACATTTGCTTTGCAAATAAGTTCAAATTTTTTAGTAAAAGTTAAGATTTTAATTAATTTTGGTTTCCTAGTATTAACAATTTAAAAATTATGAGAAAAATTCTTATTGTTGCAATTCTTGCTTCTATTACAAGTCTTACTTCAGCTCAAAAATACGTAAAGCTCTATAATAAAGGAGTTGAGTTATTTAAACAAGAGAAATATATAGAAGCTGATTCATTGTTTACCTTAGCAATTAATAAAAGACCAAAAGACTATATGAATACAGATATGTATTTTGATCGTGGAGTATCAAGGTTGTATTTATCTGATACATGTGGATTTTGTAATGACATGAAAATTGCTACAGATTTAAATGACCGTGAAGCAAAGGCAAATTACAAGAAATTTTGTTTAAAATGTAATGATGAAGCAAATGAATACTATAATCAAGGCTATCATGAATTTACTCTAAAGAATTATAAAGCATCAGATTCATTACTTACTTTATCAATATTGTCGTACGAATTTGTAGATAATGTATTTCAAAGAGGTATAGTAAAGTTATACATGTTAGATACCAATAGCTTTTGTTCTGATATGGCGAAAATTTATAATATTAATGATCAAGCGAATCAAAATTACCAGCAAATATGTAAAACTAATAAATCAACTAATAACACCATTGAATATGTTCAACAACCATGTCCTTGTGAAAGTGAAGATGAAGAAGGATATGGAGATGATGTTTTTTTCGTGGTTGAAAATATGCCAGAATTTAATGGAAATAGCAACGATGCTTTTCGCATTCACATTCAACAAAATCTTAGATATCCAAGCGAGGCACAACAAAAAGGTATAAAGGGAAGAGTTTTTGTACAATTTGACGTTTGTAAAAATGGTGAAGTGAAGAATGCTAAGATTGTTAGGGGGGTGCATGAATCTCTCGATAATGAAGTGTTAAGGGTTGTGAGTACATCGCCAAAATGGAGTCCAGGTTTACAGCGTGGCAAACCGGTAACTGTCAGATTTACTTTTCCAGTTGTATTTCAGTTATAGTAAAACTGCAAGCACATTTACATATGAAATGTAAAAGAGCTTGCTTTTTGCTCTTTCGAGCAATTTGCTATCTTTAAAAAACTAAAACAATTTTGCACTTCGTTGATATTTAGTACAAAACTGACGAGGTTGTTCTTGTCGGCCAATTTATAACACGGCTTCAGAAAAAATGCGGGGTATTTTTGCGGTCTGACAAAGTTTTGTTACCTTCGTTTTGGTTCAACGGTTTGACAAAGTGGAGTAGTGGAAACCCGCACTCTTCCTAAGCCGGGACCGTTATAAATAAGCCGCTAAAAAATTCTGTATAGAGCAATTCTGCTCTTTTTTGGTAAGTGTGAAATTTAAGAGTCTTTTTTTACGTTCTGACAGCTTTTGTATTTTAGAAAGGTAAATTTGCTTTCTGACAATGAAAGTGTAATTTATTCGTGCTGTTTGATACTGAATTTATTGAGATTGGTTCAGTAAGTATGATAGGAAATTGTTTTAGTTTTTAATAAATTATTGATCGGTTAATTAAAGTATATATTTTATTATATTTGTTTAATAACAGGTTATTATTTTAATATGGAAGAAATAGAGTTAAATAATATAATTAAGAAAACTATTAAACTTGGAGAAGATATTTTATATAAAGTTGTAGATGATACATTTTTTAATAAATATAAAAAGTCGGTTAATGATATTGCCATTGAAACTTTAAGATTACAAAATGATAGAATTAAAATAAGAACCTGCGAAATAATCCTTGAAACAAATATTAAAGATCTTAGACTAAATATTTGGCAGAAAATTTTTAATCAATATCATAGAACTGGAGTAATATTTTTCCCAAATAATTCTGTTGAACAATTACATAGAAGATACATTCTTAGTATAAATAGTAATTTACCTATTTTAATTAAAAACTAAAACAATTTATCACTTCGTTGATTATTATTACTAAAGTGTAAAGATTGTACTGGCGGCCAATTTATAACAAAACATCACCAGAAATGCGGGGGTTTTGGCGGTCTGACAAAGTTTTGCTATCTTCGTTTTCGTTCAACGGTCTGACAAAGTAGAGCAGTGGAAACCCGCACTCTTCCTAAGCCGGGACCGTTATAGGAAATGCCGGTTGCAAAAAAAATCCACCCAAGCTTCGTTTTTTTACTTTTCTAAATTTTATCACAATCTGATAATTTCAACTAAGAGTTTTGGAAACTTTTAATGAGCTGTTAAGCAAATAAATCTCGGTGATAATTATAACGAAATGATAACTCTTGCATTAATCATTTTTTCATCGGCATGATAAATTATTTGCTTCACGGTTTGATAATTATTTTCGGTTTGATAATTTTAGCTAAATTGAAAGAATCAGTATTTGAATTGGTAAAAAAACTTCGCTTTTCCCAACGCACATTCTTGCGAACTTTCAGGTCAGAAAATCGAGCAACCATAATTATTATTCTGTTGTTTGTTTTGGAACTATCTGATAAGTTTTCATTTCTATTCTTCAATTTATCGGGTTGATAATTAATTGTGTCAGCTTTTTGATAAGTAAAGTAAATCGTTGTGATACTTAATGAGTTAATTCGAAAGTCGAACAGCGGCACATCCTATAACCCAACATCACCAGAAATGCGGGGGTTTTGGCGGTCTGACAAAGTTTTGCTATCTTCGTTTTCGTTCAACGGTCTGACAAAGTAGAGCAATGGAAACCCGCACTACTGGTATGTTTAAATCGTTAGCGGTAATAATTAATTAAAAGTGCGAAATAGGAATGAAAGAGCTGAATAAATATACTTATGATGAGATTGTTAGAATGAATTCTGATTCTTCATTAGATACTGATACTAAATCAAAAATTGTAACTTATTTAAATGAATTAAGAACCCAAATTGATAATTTAGAGTTTATTGATAAAATAGGATTAAAATTAGAAAATAATCTTAATGGACTAGTTCTTAAAAGAAGTAATTCAGGCAAGCGAATTGATTTTTTAGCAGTATTTATAGGTTTTTTATCTATTCCTATTTTAGGATTGGCGTTAGGGAAATTTATTCATTTAGTTTTTTATGATACTTTAACATTGAAAAATTTTATTCCTATTGGTATTTTATTGATAATAGGGGGAGTATTATTAGCTTTATTTTTGAAAGGTTGGGATAGGAGATTCAAATTTGCAGGTTTTTCATTTGAGAAGAATAGTTCTTATTTCAAATTGAAGCAAATGTCAAATTTTACTATAAAAGAAACTACCTTTCATATTGACTCCAAATTATCATTGAATAAAAACGGAAAAAAAGTTACAATTGTTTTATCTGAAAACGAGATAGAAAATTCTCTATTTGATTTACCAGAATTAAGCAGAATTCAAAATGAAACGCTTACAGCTTTAATAAGTAAATTTAATTAATAACTACCGCTAACCCAACATCACCAGAAATGCGGGGGTTTTGGCGGTCTGACAAAGTTTTGCTATCTTCGTTTTCGTTCAACGGTCTGACAAAGTAGAGTAATGGAAACCCGCACTACTGGTATGTTTAAATCGTTATAGCGAATTTTTGGACAGAACATTAAATAAATTAAGAAATTATGAGAAACTTATTATTTGTTATTTTTATTATTTCATTTTCATGTAATGCAACCTCAAAACATAATCTTGGTTTGAATCTTGAGACTGGTAAAGTATATTTTCAAAATTATTCAATGGAGACTAAGATAAGTCAAGAGATTCAGGGTCAAAATATTGATATGAATATGACCGCTAAGAGTAAAATTAGATATACAGTTTTACAAAAGGGAAATGGATATTATGAAATGGAAGTTAAATATGACAATCTAATTATGGAAATGCAGACTCCATATGGACCAATGGAATTTAACTCTGAAAAAAATGATCCAAATGATATTTTTTCAAGAATTTTGAGTTCAATGATAAAACATAGTTTTGAGATAAAGATGAATTTCAATGGAACAATAAGTGAAGTAAAAAATATCGATAAATTATTTGAAAGTGTTTTTGAAGAATTCCCTAATTTACCAGAAATGCAAAAAGCCCAAGTTGAAACTCAATTATTAAATGCATATGGAGAAAAAGCTTTTAAAGGCAATTTTGAAATGGTGACAGCCATCTTTCCTGATAGTGAAGTTTCTGTGAATGAAAGCTGGGAGAATCAAATTCAACTTGAAGCAGGTATGTCTGCAAAAATGAATAATAAATATACTTTAACTGAATACACCAAAGATTATGCTGTAATTAGTGGTAATTCTGTGACAGAGACAGCGGATAAAGACGCATATATTCCTGTTAATGGAATGCCAACAAGATATGATCTTTCAGGGACTATGATTTCAACTATTAAGATTGATAGTAATACTGGTTGGACAATAGAAGCAAATATAAATCAAGATATTGGTGGTAATGTTGAAATAAAGGATAATCCTAATTTACCTGGTGGAATGATAATTCCTATGAAAATGAAAAATAGTATGGTAATTTTAGACAAATAAAAACTCGCTATAACACAACATCACCAGATAATGCGGGGGTTTTGGCGGTCTGACAAAGTTTTGCTATCTTCGTTTTCGTTCAACGGTCTGACAAAGTGGAGCAGTGGAAATCCGCACTACTGGTATGTTTAAATCGTTATGCAGCATTAATTTTTCGAAAAAATGACATTTAAAGAAATTTACGACTCTATTTATTCTAATGAAGAAACGAAGAATCCAGATTCTTTTATCAAGCATTATGAAGAAAACATCACTTTGATTGAGAATCATGAAACTGACAGTGAAAATGACTATTATGATGTTATGAGACTTACTTCAGATTACGCTCATAACTTGACTATTAAAGAATCATATACCAAAGCGTTGCCATTCCTTGATAAAGCTGTACAGTTGTATGAAAATTTTAGCGGTTTTGACAATGAGAAACTACTTGAAAATAATTTTTATCAATTACTTCGGTTTGACAGGGCAAGTGCGAATTATTACTTGAAAAACTTTTCAATAGCTCAATCTGAATTTAAGTGGTTAAATGATACTTATCCTGAAAATGATAAGTTTAAATTGTGGATGACTCATACGAAATTTAGAAAACATGACTCATTGCTAAAAATTCTTTGGTATATAATTGCAGGCTCTGTTTTGGCAACTACATTTATTGAAAAAGAATCTATTGGATTTCTGTATGACATTGTTCTGTATTTTGGTACTATTGCTTTGGTGATAGCTATTGCTTTAGAGTCGATAAAATATATAAATAAAAGAAAAATTAACGCTTCATAACACAACATCACCAGAAATGCGGGGGTTTTGGCGGTCTGACAAAGTTTTGCTATCTTCGTTTTCGTTCAACGGTATGACAAAGTAGAGTAATGGAAACCCGCACTACTGGTATGTTTAAATCGTTACCAATAATTATTTATTATGCGTCGTGCTAAAATAGGTTGACCTTTTTTTCTAAACAAAAGACAGGTCAATATGAAGAAGAAAACACAAGTTACCCCGAGAAAAATTTATTCCTATGCTTTCAAACAAGAAGTTGTTCAGGAATA
>Ga0209692_10004674_pt1 | contig 12225 bp, 6 predicted proteins | sample tdDd472_FD_187129 | JGI IMG/M metagenome (GOLD analysis project Ga0209692, IMG submission 187129) | Marine sediment microbial communities from the Atlantic coast under amendment with organic carbon and nitrate - tdDd47.2 (SPAdes)... | ecosystem: Environmental > Aquatic > Marine > Coastal >...
ATGGCACCCGTGTCATAGTGGGTGTTAAAGATTGCCCGACCCCAGAATTTCATATCCACGGAGCTGGTGACATCGCCGGCAGCCTGAGCACCCGGCACCATGATCATGAATGACGCGAGTAGCAGGCAGATGATGCTGCCGCGAGCTATGTTCCAGAATCCGTTCTGCATTGTCGACCTCCGGTCAAGTAAAGAACCCCTCCATCTTCCATCACTCTGAATCACGACAAAAGCAAGTTCAAGGCCTGAAAAGCCACCGCCTGAAATATAATGCGTCCATCCTTTCAATTTGAAGGGCCGGATCATTGGGATTTCGGGCATTCATTCGTTGATATCATCGGAATAGCGGGCTTTGTCGTAGGTGGACTCCTACCATTTTTCCATGATTAATTCCCTCGCTGAATGGCCAACACAAGTGTGGCCGAGGTTCTTCATCCATCAAACGGCCAGAAAAGCACCTCATCAGCAATACGAGCAGGACACAGTTTCCGGTTCTACAATGACCAGAATCCAAGCAGTCCACTGGTTCCTTTCGACACACCAATCAAGATTTGTGATATCATTATATTGCCCCACCAGGAGATTGAATGCTGATACGCTGGCTCTTCATCTTTCTACTCTCAGTATTGCCCCAGATTGCCCTGGCCGTCGCCCATGTCGAGGTCCAGGTCCATCGTTCCCACGATGGAGCAGCCCTAGCTGGTGCAAGGGTTGCCTACACCCTCCAGTTCGAGGGTGGCGAGACCTGGACCATCGAGGCCACCACCAATGCCCTCGGCCAAGCTTCTCTGTACCTGGATGAGATCACCGCCACTCCGATGACCAGGGTCAAGCCGACCTTGAAGGTCGCCCCGAATCCCACAGGGGCAGTGGCCACCGTCCATTGCCGCCTGCCGGCCGGAGCCGATCCGAACGCCATCGAGCTCGAACTCTTCGATCTACGTGGACACCGGCTTGCCCGTTCAGGCCCTGGAGATCGGACCATGGAGTTCAATCACGGTGGCCTTGCAGCCGGGGTCTACCTCCTGCGCCTCAAGGACCAGAAGTCCGATGTCCAGGCCAGCACCCGCCTGGTCAGTGCTGACGGTCGGCTCCTTCGACTCGACATCGAATCGACTCCCCTCCCAGCCAAGGCCAAGCACCTGACCAGCACCGCTCAGGTTCTCGTATCAAAGCCTGGGTATTTTGATAACCATGAGACCGTGACCATCCCGGACGGCCATCATTCCCATCAGTTCACCCTCGACCGGGATCCCGATCCGTCCCTTTCCCGCACCTGGTTTTTCCAGACCGACCTCGGCACCAACGCTGCCGCCGCCGACAGTGGCTGGGTACCAGCCGGCATAGACACGGCCTTCTTCGACCGCACCATCGTCCTGGCCACGCCAACCCAGTGGCGATTCTGGCAAGGCAGCCACGCGTCACCGGACTCCAGCACCATACGCTGGGACGCGGCCGGAATCTTCACCACAGGCAGCCGCGACAACGAACCTCCGACGAACACGGCCCACCGCAGTCAATTCTGGATGGATCTGTCCACCCTTCACGAATCCGACCTGGTGATCGAGGATGCCTGGCTCATCGTCAGTCCCGCCTCCAACGCGAGCCTCCCCTGGTACGAAGGCGCCAGGACCTGGGCCGTGATGGACACCGTGATGGCCGACCGGGCCTGGCTCAACGCCCCCCTCCACGACAGCATCGACGGCGCGGTGGTCTCGACCTGGAATCATCCGGACCCCTCGATTCAGGCGCCCTGGAAGCCCGGCCTCGCCGAGCGCGACGACTGGTTCGATTTCGGTCCCCGCAGCCAGCCGGCCACTCACCAGGCAACCGGTCAGTCGGCGATGCGACTCGATGTCACCGACGTGCTTCAACAATACGTCGACCGCCGTGAGCGACGGGTCAATGCGGGTTGGTTGATCACCGGAACGGTGCCGAGTTCGTACAGTGTCGCTCTCGGGCCTGGAGAGAACGCGGTCGCCAAACAACCCCTGCTCGTGGTCACGGTGAGTCGGCGCCCCCGGCTGCGCCCCTGGGGTGACGGCGTCCTACCCGTGATCATGACCGTGGATGATGCCGACACCTGTCAGATGGGCTACCTGGCGGCCTGCCAGGAAGCGGGAGGCACCTTCGGCTCGGTCCTGCCGGCCAATGCCATCCGTGGCTATTCCACCGAGAATCCGAACAAGATGACCGTGGCCGACCTGAACATCCTGCGTGATGCCGGGATCGAGATCATCCCCCACACCCGCAACCATGCCAGCATCGGCGAGATTCCCTGGGGGGATCGCCTGACCATGCATGAGCAGATCGGTCGAGACTGGCTCTGGGAGGTCTTCGGGGCCGAGGTCGACACAGCCTCATTCAGCAATTTCGCCTACCCGTATAACAACGGGGAGAGCTTCAGTGCCTGGGCTCTGCAGCAACTCGTCGCCCATGGATACCAGAGTGCCCGCACCCCCTTCAGCGAGGTCAACCTGAGTGGCCTGGGCCTGGCCACGCGGCTGTCCTGGAACGAGCCGGTCAACCTCTATGGCATGGCAGTGGAATGGGTGGTGGATGCCTTTGGTCCCGAGGGGAGTGACCCGGGACCGGCCCAGCTCCAGGAGAATCTGGCCGAACTGATCCACAAGTGCTGGGGCGATGGACAGGCTGCCATCCACATCTTCTGGCATGATTCCAAGGTCAAGACCGATGCCGGCGGCGGCTGGGAGCATGGCGTGGACCGCGATGAATTGACATGGTTCCTGGAGGCCATCGCCGCCCGGGACAATGTGCGCTCCATGAGCTTGCAGGATGCCCTGGAAGTCTACCTCGAGACCGCGCAGTTCATCCCGCCACCGAGGGGGCTGGCTCCCATCGAGATCCGGACACTGTACGACGAAGGCTGGACTGAGTTCGGGCAGATCTGGGCGATCCAGCCCTAGCCGGGATCAGCTGTCGATTCCCGTCCAGAACCCTTGCTGGGTCTTGATCACATTCTTCATCCCGGGCACCCCATTGAGACCGGCCTGGCGCAAGCGGTCTAGGATTTCATCATCGAGGACATCCAGGCCCGCCAGGCGTCGAATCACATGGCTGCCGGCATCCTTGATCCCCTCCACGCTGTATCCACCTTCGAGGACGAAGGCGACCTTGCCGCCGCAATGCTCCTGGGCCAATCGGATGAGGATGTCGGTGATCAGACGGTACCCTTCGGCGGAGATGGCCAGCTGTCCCAGGGGGTCCTGGTGATGGAGGTCGAAGCCGCAACTGACCAGCAGGAGTTGAGGCTTGTACTGCCGGGCTATGGGCTCGAGCAGGCCCAGGAGGAGCCGGGCATAGTCGCGGTCTCCCACCCGGCGGTCGATGGGAACGTTGACCGTGTGCCCCAGTCCCTTGCCCGCTCCCACTTCGTCATGCTGACCGGTCCAGGGATAGGCGTTGGCATGATGAATGGAAAAATAGAGCACCCCGGGATCGGTCCAGAACGCCTTCTGGGTTCCGTTGCCGTGATGGGCATCGATGTCCACCAGCAAGACGCGCTCGAGACCATGAACAGCTTGCAGATGGCGGGCCCCGATGGCCGCGTTGTTGAAGAAACAGAATCCCATGGCCTGGTCGGGCTCGGCGTGATGCCCCGGAGGGCGCACCAGGGCAAAGCCACGGTTACAACGTCCGGCCATCACCGAATCGAGGAGTTCCAGGAGCCCGCCCACGGCAAAGAGGGCGGTGTCCTGGACCTTGACCGTTTCGGCCACCGCGTGCCCCTTGGGTTGCATGGTCGGCCCCATGACGCCGACGGTGCGCATGACATGGTCGCGGGTGTGGACCAGCAGGAGTTCCTCGACGGTGGCCTGGCGGGGAGGCAACTTGCGCCACCGATCCTCGAGCTCGGGATCCTCCAGCACGGTGAGCAGAGCCCGCAGTCGCTTGCCGCTCTCGAAGCTGGTGATCTTCTCGAGATGCCCTCCGAAACGGTCGTCGATGACCAGGAGCAGAGGCTTACGGGGCGCCGGCACTCCTCGCGGATTGACCAGACCATATTCATGGGCACAACGGAGTAATTCTTCGCCCCAGGGAAGAGTCTGGCCACGCTCGACGAGCACCGCCGCAGCCTCCCCCGCCCAGGGCCGTTCCCGAATGGCCCGGAAGCACTCCTCGAAGAAGAAGGCCCCGGCGAGGCGTCGGGCCTCGGTGTCCGGTTGGGGATAGGGGTTGCTGACCTCGGCCGCGATGAGGGCCTTGGCCTGGCGGCGAACCATGAAACTGATCTCACGCTGGACCTCGATGGGAAGCTCCGAAATCCGGTTGGCCATGGCCACGATGTTGCGCAGGAAATGCCCCCGCGGATCGTCGAGATGGAAGACATGAGGTCGAGCATGGTCGAACCCCAGACTCTCGTAGAAGTCCACCGCCGTGGGCTCGGATTGCACCACCAGGCCACTCAATCGGGGCTCGTAGATTTTCCACAGCAGCCAGGCCCCGGCCAGCAACATGGCGCCGGCACCCTTGTGAACCCACTCTCCTCGTAGAGGCGCCCCGGTGGGCCCGCCTCGCGAGGTGGCCAGCCACTGGACCTCGAGTTCCTGGCGACCGTGCTCGGTGACGGGCCGCACGGCCATCATGCCCACCAGGCGACCATGGACAACACAGCAGAAGAGGTTGCGATGGTCGCCCCGCATCAGGTACTCGAGGACGAAGCGGACGTTGAAGAACTCGAGATTGCGGTCGGCGATCTGTAACAGGCTATCCCGGGTGAAGGGGAAGCGGCAGAAGAGGGCGGCCGTATCGACATCCACCACGCCCTTGAAGAACACCTCGGGATGGGCCGGATTCCAGGGCAGGGCGTCGAAGGGAAACTCACCATGGAGGTCCTCGAGAAGGGTGAGGCGCGCGGCCAGCTCACCATCGTTGGGATCCGCCTCCATTTGCTTCACCAGGGTGTTCTCGGCCTCGGCCAGACGGAAATTCAGAAGATCGGTCAGTCCCTGTCGACGTGCTCGCTGACGAAGTCTTTCCTGCTGAAAGCCAAAGGTCCCGTCGATCAGGCCCTGGCGGGCCCTCCAGTCACCGAATGCCAGCGCGAGGCGTTCCACCAGGGCCGGCTGTCCCTGATGGATCCACTGGTGGCGACGCACGAGGGTGACCTCTTCATCGATGCGGAAGGTGGGCTGCTCGGCCCCCGCAATGGCAATCAGACGACCGGTGGCCAGCAATTCGCGCAACGGGACCGACGCCGTCGGGTCATGCTCGGCCAGGGCCGCGACTGCGGCCGTCAAATCGCCCCGGGTGATCACAGCTTGGCCTCTCCATTTCTCTGCAATTCTTCTGGGTCCCTGGAGGAGTCATGATACCAGCCCGAACCAGGAGACGCTCCAGGAAATCACCGCCTTGCCAAACGAGCGTTTTGTACCCACAATGCATCCACCCCGTGACCCGAGGAGTCCCATGCCTGAGCTTCCAGCGAACCGCCCCCGCGGACTATCCCTTCGAGGAATCGTCCTCATGCAACCCCTGGATCTGATCATCAGTTTATTGGTGCTGATCTTCTTCCTGGGGTCCGCGCTGGTCAGTGGCGGTGACATCCTGCGTTCCCTGCAGGGCGGGCTGCTCATCATGCTGGTGATGTTCACGGTCGGTGGCTCCATCGAGGTGATCATCGAAGCACTGCGTGGCATCCGTGGCCTGGGAACCGTGGTGGGATTCATCACCAATGGCCCCGAGGCGCTCTGCCTCCTGGTCGGTCTCCTTTCAGACGACATCTATTTCGCGGCCAGCACACCGCTGGGATCCAACTTCATGAATCCGGTGATGCTCATCTCTGCCGCGCTGGTGTCGGGCACCCTGGCTGTCGTGTGGCGATTCCAGCGCCGGATGACCTGGTCAACCCTGATCCTCACCGCCATCCTGGCCGGCCTGTTCTTCATTGTGCCGGTGAAGTTCATGCCTCTATGGGTCGCTGTCACCCTGGCCGTCAGCTGTTTCTTGTTCTACAAGCGGTCGAGGGATCTGGATGATGAGGATTCCGAGGCGGGTGCCGTGCCCCGCTGGGCTGTGATCCCAGCTGGCATGCTGTTGCTTGTTGCCGGGTTCTTTCTGGATCCCGTGGTGGACTTCACCGCCGAGGCCAGCCGGGCACCCAAGGGCCTCATCGGTTTTGTGGTGCTGGCCTCGCTCACCAGCTGGCCTGAATTTCGTTCCTGCCTGGGCCTGCTGCAGCGTGGACGTACCTCGGCGGCCGTGCTCAACATCACGGTCTCCAATATTACCAATCTCTGGTTGGCGTTGATTGGTATCGCTATTTACCTGGTAATGAAGGGGAGTGGTTAGCGGAGGTTGAGTAGTTCCTGCTTGAGCACCTTGCCCGCTGAGCTGCGGGGCATGGTGTCGAGCTGATGGATGGCGCGTGGGATCTTGAACAGGGCCAGGTGTCGACGGCAATGCTGCCGGATGGTATTGGGGTCGAAATCCCCCCCGGGCTGAGGAACCACGAAGGCCTCGATGGCCTCGCCGAGCATCTCATCCGGAATCCCCACCACGCAGACTTCCTGCACGCCGGGCACCTCGGCGATGGTCTCCTCGATTTCCTTGGCGCTGACCCGGTTGGCCCCGGCCTTGATCATGTTCTTCATCCGGTCGACCAGCCAGATGTCGCCGTCCTCGTCCTGGCGCCCGAGGTCGCCCGTATGGAGTCGGCCATTCTTGAGCACGAGTGCCGTCTCGGCGGGGTCGTTCCAGTAGCCCTGCATGATGTTGGGACCACTGGCCACCACCTCGCCAACCTCGCCCACGCCACAGATGGATCCATCTTCACGGCGCACGGTCAGGTCGACACCGGGAATGCCCCGGCCGATGGACCCGTACTTGGTCGGCAGCAACTCGGGGGGCAGCCAGCTCAGGCGGGCGCCGGCCTCCGTCTGGCCGTACATGATGAACAGGTGGATACGGGCAGGTAAAGTCTCCCGAAGTCGGCGCTGCAGGGCCGGCGTCATGGCGCCACCGGCCTGGGTCAGGTAGCGAAGGTCCGGCCAGGACCGCTGGAGAAAATCCGTGCGGTTGGTGAGGATCGCGTAGGTGGAGGGCACCCCGGCAAAGCTCGTGACCCGGCGTTCCTCGAGGGCATCCACGATGGTGGCCGGATAGGCGAAGCGATTGTCCACCACCACCCGTCCTCCCACCGCCACATGGGTCAACAGCAAGCTGTTGCCGTAGCTGTAGTGGAAGGGCAAGACACTGAGGACGCTGTCGTCGGCCCCGAGTTCGAGGTAAGCCAGGATCTGCTCGGTGTTGGCCATGAGGTTGCCGTGACTGAGGGTCACGCCCCGGGGTTTACCGGTGGAACCGCTGGTGTAGAGGATGGCGCAGAGGTCGTCGCTGGAAACCGGCAAGGGGTGGTGCTCGGTGCTGGCCGCCTCGACATCTTGACGCAGGAGAACATGAATTCGGTCAGGCAGGACCCAGCTCGGAGCCGCTCGGTCGACCAGGACGAAGCTCAGGTTCTTGGCCGCCTGAGCAATCTCAGGAAGATCGGTCTTGACCATGAGGCCCTGCGTGATCAGTCCCACGGCGCCACTGTCTTGGAGAAGCAGCGCGGTGGTGCGGGTCTTGTTGCTGCTGTTGAGGGCTACGCAGCAAGCCCCCGCCTTCAGGATGCCGAAAAAACCGGCCACGTAATCGAATCCATTGTCCAGCAGGAGGGCCACGCGATCATTGCGTTCCACACCCTGGGCACGCAGCAGGGAGGCGATACGGTTCGCCTCATCCTCCAGATCATGGTAGCGATATTGGTGGGTATCGTGTTCCAGGGCCACTCGATCAGGGCCGTGACAAGTGGTCGACTCGAGCAATTGATGGACACACGATGGCTGGGACACGTCTTGATACTACCCGGTCAGGCCACGGCTTGCTTGCGTGACACGAACATGGACAGGTTCTCCACAGAGTCCAGGTTTTCGGGAACAAGTTCCTCATCGGCAATGGTCAGACCGAAGTCCTGCTCCAGGAATGCCACCAGCTCCATGACCCCGGTGGAATCGATGATACCATTATCCAGGAGGGACATGCTGTCACTGGTCAAGGGCTCGGCATCGCCGAACAAGAAATTCTCCACGATGTAGGTCTTGATCGCTTGGCGCAGCTCCATGGTGGTCTAGATCCTTTCTGCACTGGTTTGGTCAAACCGATGCCAGACTAACTCATCAGGCATCAAGGTGTCATACTGAATTCGAGCCTCGAATCCTCGTCCGATGGCTTGTGACAGCAGCTGGGAGCTCAATATCCCAATAAAAGCCATGTTCTCTCGAATGCTAGTCAATCTTCCGGCTTTCCACTTGCGAATCAAGGACTGCACTCGTTCCGGTGACCAAAATCCCGTGTCGGCGATGGCCTCGCGACCCAGGGCCTCATGCACCAGATTTGTTCCAAATTCACCCCGAAAACTCTCTGAATCCGGCGCTCGATAGGGTTGCTTCGGACGCTGCAATATCGCTGGTGGCAATAAATCGGCCACCGAGTCCTTGAGGAGGGCCTTCTCCTGGAGCAGCGGCATCCTGGCTGCCGCCGGCATTTTGAGCACAGCCTCCCCCAGCTCATGGTCCAGGAAGGGGAAGCGCCCCTCCACGGAGTTCCCCATGAGCATGCGGTCTCCCTGGCTACTAAGCAAGTAGCCGGCCATGAATACGTTCATTTCCAGGTATTGGGCCCGGGCCACGGGACCGAGCTCCATGAAGGTCGAGGGAAGGTCGGCAAGGAGCCGCTGTTCGGGCATGCCCGCATTCAATTCGGCCAGGGAATCTGGATGGAGAAAAGTCGTCATCATGCCGGTGTTCTGCCACCGGGGACGATGGCTGAAGAGGGGGTCATCCGGCCCATCGAGGCCCTGGCCGTAGAACCGCTGCAGGAACTGGGGCGGTGATTGATCCAGATAGGGATAGAGTCGGGAGAGGAGCCGGGGACGCAGGTTCGAGCCGGGTTGCCGTGACCAGAACCGGCGGACCTTGGCCTCGCGGAAGATGTTGTAGCCGCAGAAGATCTCGTCAGCTCCCTCACCGGTGAGAACCACCTTCCAGCCGTGCTTCTTCACGAGTCCTGAGAGGGCGTGCAATGGTGCCGGGGCGGTGCGCAGGATCGGTAACTCGGTGTGCCAGGTGATGTCGGCGAAGCGAGCAGCGATGTCCTCGCCATCAACCTTGATGGACTGGTGATCGGTCCCCAGATGGGCCACCATGGCCTTCTGCCACTGACTCTCATCAAAATCACGGTCGGTGAATCCAACCGAGAACGTATGCAGACGATTGTCGGTGCAACGCTGGATCAAGGCTGTGGTGGCCGAGCTGTCGAGTCCGCCGGAAAGGTAGGCACCCACCGGGACATCGGCCCGCAGACGAATCACGGCCGCCCGTTCCAGCTTCTCGCGGACCTCGTCAACCATCTGCTGACGAGTCTGTCGGTCAGGATGCTGGGCATCTTCACGCGCGGGCAAGAACGTGGGCTCCCAGTAACGCCGGATGGACAGGCAATCGGGCAACGGAGCCGGCGGCGGATCCTGCACCCGGCCCGGCCCCTGGCAAACAGCAGTGGTCGCCGGGGGCAATTGCGCCACCCGATCGAAGACGGTTCCCGGGGCGATGGGCGTCCAGTAGGTGAAGACCTCGGCCAGCCGGGACGGGCTAATTTCACGATCCATCCCCGGCCACGTGAAGAGCGCTTTCATCTCGGAGGCGAAGAGGAGCACATTGCCCTGTCGAGCCACGAACAGGGGTCTAATTCCATAGCGATCACGAGCCAGAAAAAGCTGCCGGGTCTGGCGGTCCCAGAGGGCAAATGCGAACTGGCCATTGAACCGCTCGACACAGCGCTCCCCCCACTCCTGGTAGGCGTGGACAATGACCTCGGTGTCGCTGCGGGTGCGGAAAACGTGCCCTAGTTTCTCCAGTTCACGGGTCAATTCGGGATAGTTGAAGATCTCGCCGTTGAAGGTGATCCAGTGGCGGCCGTCCTCGCCGGTCAGAGGCTGTTGGCCCGAAGCCAGATCGATGATGCTGAGTCGGGCGTGCCCCAGGAAGCAGGACTGGTCCCGCCAGGCGCCGAACTCATCGGGCCCACGATGGCGCAGGCTGCCGATCATGCGCTCCGGCAGGTTTTCAGGAAGCTCCAGGACCCCATCGAGGGCCACGGCACCACAGATTCCACACATTCCGGTCCAGTCTCCTCGATCCAGGCGATGCATCTGCCTTCAGCGGCAGCGCAAGATCTCCAGTCCAGTATCGGCCAGATTGGGGGCTGGCTTGATGGCTGACATGAATTACAATGTTCCGGCTTCGATGAACAGCGTTCCTCTTCCTGGAGGTGTTTCCTTGCCTATTCAGCTTTCAGACAGACTTCTGGTCCTGTCCCTGCTCATCATCGCCCTGGCGGCCACCTGTGGAGCAACTCAGCAGGCGCCGGCCCGCGATCATGATATCGTCCCCGAAGACTACCTCGATATTGCTTCTATCACCAGCCTCACCATCAGTCCCGACGGCGAACTGGCCGTGTGGACCGAGAGCCGCTGGGGCCGGGGCAGCGAGGGCCGCTTCCAGGATCTCTGGCTCCTCGACCGCAGCCAGAAGACCCCGGTGACGAAACGCCTGACATTCGACGGCTTCGGCACCTCGGGCCCCCAGTGGTCGCCCGACGGCACGTGGATCTACTTCCTGGGACGCCAGCATCGGGCCGAGTCCGACAAGCCGCCCTTCGACGGCTCCCGGCAGGTGTGGCGCATCCGGCCGGACGGTCGTGATCTCACCCCGGTGACTCGAGCCAACGATGGCACCGGTGGATTCTGTCTGGCCCCCGATGGCCAATCGGTCTACTACACCACGAGTGAGGAAGAGATCGACGAAACCTGGCGGGATCTCAAGAAGGAACACAGTCACCTTGAGTACGGCCATGGAGTCGAGCAGTTGGACGCGGTCCATCACCTGGATATCACAACCTGGCGTTCCCGGGAAATCCTACCCGCGCAGCGTGTTATTCATGATATGGCCCTCGATCCCACCGGCAACCACCTGGCCATGATCACCACCGAGGGTGGCGAACTGATCTACATGGAGGGCTGGTCCCGGGTCGACATTCTCGACCTGAACTCCGGCGACATCACCATGGCCACCCCCGAGGGCTGGCGCGCCGACCATCCGTCGCCCTATGGCTGGATCGAGGAACTGGCCTGGTCCGGTGACAGCGAGGCCCTGGCCTTCTCCATCAGCTACGACGGCTATGCCTCCCGCATCTATGTGGCCGAGGCGGGCAATCTCCAGCTGGTCGAGCGACCGGATCCACTCAATTTCTCCGGCGGTCTGACCTGGCAGGGCAAGAGCCGCACCCTCTGCTACAAGGGCGAGGCCCACGCCCGCATCCGGGTGGTGGCCGTGCAGGAGGTCAAGAATGGCAGTCAGGGCAAGACCAAGGAATTGACCCCCGGCGACGTGGTGGTTGATCAGTTCGCCTTCTCGGCCGACGGCAAGGCCCACCTGGCCTCCCTGGGCACCACTCAGCGCCTGGCCGACATCTATCTCGTGAAGGGCGACAAGCTCACCGCCCTCACCGACCTCAACCCCCAGGTCCACACCTGGAAGCTGCCCCAGATCGAGCACGTGACCTGGACCGGCGGCGATGGCGACCCCTGCAGTGGTATCCTGGAGCTCCCAGCGGGATACGACCGCGCCACCGACGGCCCCCTTCCCCTGGTCCTCGAGATCCACGGCGGTCCCACCAGCAGCACCAAGCATCGCCTGCGGTGCTGGATCTACGGCCGGGCCGTGATGGCGAGTCGCGGTTACGCCCTCTTGAGCCCCAATTACCACGGTTCCCTGGGTTACGGCGACGCGTTCCTGGAGAAGCTCATCGGTCGCGAGAACGACATCGATGTGGCCGACCTGCTCACCGGTGTCCAGTACGTCATCGATGAGGGAATCGCCGATCCCGACCGGGTCGGTGTCATGGGCTGGAGCAACGGCGGCTACCTCACCAACTGCGTCATCACCGCTGCTCCCGACCTGTTCAAGGCCGCCAGCAGCGGCGCCGGCGTGCTGGACATGGTCATCCAGTGGGGTACGGAGGACACGCCGGGCCACGTGATCAACTTCGTCGAGGGCCTGCCCTGGCAGGTGGCCGACCACTATCGCACGGCCTCTCCTCTCTACAATCTGGACAAGGTCACCACCCCCACTCTGGTCCATGTGGGCGGGGCTGATCCACGTGTGCC
>Ga0209692_10004676_pt1 | contig 12223 bp, 10 predicted proteins | sample tdDd472_FD_187129 | JGI IMG/M metagenome (GOLD analysis project Ga0209692, IMG submission 187129) | Marine sediment microbial communities from the Atlantic coast under amendment with organic carbon and nitrate - tdDd47.2 (SPAdes)... | ecosystem: Environmental > Aquatic > Marine > Coastal >...
GTGATGCCGCGTCCGCCAAAATTTTTGCGTCGTTTGATGCCTATAGCAAACGTACTGCGAAATGGACGGCAATCTCCGAACACGCGATGTTGAACGTCCGGGACTTATAAGCGTCGTTTACCGGTGATTAAACAGGCTGCCATTGCCGGATGTATATTGCTGCTGGCCGCGTGCAGCGGCGGTGCGCCCGGGCAGTCTGCGGGTAACGGCAAGGTGTTCCGCTATGCCATGGGCGGCGCGCCGACGAGCCTCGACCCGGCGCAGGCCGGCAGTTTGTATGCGAACTATCTCGTTCTGAACCTGTTCGACACGCTGTATACCTACAAGTATCTGGCGCGGCCGCCGGAGCTGAAGCCGCATCTGGCGGCGGCGATGCCGGAAGTATCAGACGACGGGCTCGTCTATACGATCCGTTTGAAACAGGGCGTGCGCTACGCCGATGACCCGGCGTTCCCGGAAGGCCGCGGCCGTGAAGTCGTAGCCGGCGACATCGTTTATGCACTGCAAAGACATTTCGATCCGGTGACGCGATCACAGGGTGCCTGGCTTTGGGCGGGCCGCATCAAGGGTCTCAATGACTGGAAGGCTGCCGGCTCCGATTACACGCAACCGGTTGAGGGTTTGCAGGCGCTTGATGATTACACACTGCGCATAGAGCTGACGCGACCGTATCCGCAGTTGACGTATACGCTCGCGATGGGTTTCTCGTCGGCGGTGCCGCGTGAAGCTGTCGCGAAGTACGGCCGCGAGTTCTCGATCAAGCCGGTCGGCTCTGGTCCGTATCGCCTGCAATCGTTCAACACAGCGAAAGCGATCCTGCTGCCCAATGAAAACTTCCGGCAGGAGCCGTTCGACCTTGCAGCCGAGGGCTATGATGCTGACACGCAGGCATTTACCGGTGTTGCGGCATTGCAGGGCCGCAGCGCGCCGTTTCTCGATCGTCTGGAAATCGATTTCATTCAGGAAGGTTCAGCCCTGTGGAACTCGTTCACGAAAGGCGATGAAGTACAGATGGCAGGGCTGCCGGATGAGCAGGTCAAGACCGTGCTCGAGTCGGTCGAGCCGGTGGTGCTGAAGCCGGAGTTTGCTGCGAAATACCGCATGACGACCGGACCTGAGGCGGGCTTTGTCTACTCGAATTTCAATCTCGACTTTCCGGAGATCGGTTACAACGAAGACCCGGAACGCAACCGTCGCAACCGTGCATTGCGCTGCGCGATGATCAGCGGCTTCGACTGGCAGGCGCGCAACAATAGTTTTTATATGGGGCTCGGTATTGTGTTTCCCGGTGTGATCCCACCGGTCGTGCCGGAGTTCGACCCCGAGATGTCGCGCGACAGTGTCACCCGCGACATCGCGTATGCGAAGCAACTGCTGGCCGACAACGGTTGGAACGCCGAGACCTTGCCCGAATTAACCTACGGCTCGGTAGCCGGCGTCAAAAGCCGGCTGTTCTTCGAGCAGTTCCGCGCGTTCATGAAAGAAATTGGTTACCCGCCGGAGAAGATTCGCCTGAAACGCTACGCCACGTTCGGTGATCTGGTGCGCGCCTGGTCGCGCAGCGAGTTGCCCGTGGTTGGTAAGGGCTGGATCCTTGATTATCCGGACGCCGAGAACACCTTGCAGTTGTTCTACGGACCGAACCGCTCGCCGGGTTCGAATGATGCCAATTACGCCAACAACGAATATGACGAACTGTTCCGGCAAGCGTCGGTGATGCAGCCTTCTCCGGAGCGCACGGCCATTTACCGTCGGATGAACGAGATGCTGGTCGATGATTGTGTGGCCACTACGGGCCTGACACGCACCGGCATCAAGTTGTGGCACAAGAATGTGATTGTGGTTCCCGACTCGTCGATAGTCGGTGGCAACTTCCTGCGCTACGTCGACATTAAAGAGGCCGCGGCAAACTGATGGAACTGGTTTGATGGAATTGGTGCAGTACACAGTTCGTAAGCTGATCGCCGGGATTCCGCTGATCTTCGGCGTGACGCTGATCAGCTTCCTGTTGATGGTGTATTTCGGTCCGGACAAGACCTATGAGCTGCTCGGCAAGAACCCTACACCTGAGCAAATCGAGGAAATCCGCGCGCAACTCGGCTACGACAAACCGGTAGTCGAGCGCTACTTTATTTACGTCAAAGAATTGGCCACGCTGGACTTCGGCAACTCGGAGTCGACCGGTGAGAAGGTTAACGACCTGCTTGCCAGAACGATTCCGGTGTCTTTGCTGCTGGTTACCCCCGGCTTTATCCTCGGCAATCTTTTGGGTATCGCGTTTGCGTTGATAGCAGCACGCTATCGCGGCGGCTGGGTCGACAAGACCATCATGGGGCTCTCGGCCGTCGGTATGAGCATCAGTTTTCTGATCGCGATCATCGCTTTTCAGTTGTTGTTGTCGTCGAATTACGGCCTTGGCTGGTTTCCGGTGCGTGGCTGGAGCACCGATACACCGCTGGACTATCTGCGCTATGTGACGGTGCCGACGCTGGCTACGGTATTTGTCGCGCTCGGCTACAACACGCGTTTCTATCGTGCGGTGATTGTTGAAGAACTGACCCGCGACCATGTGCGGACCGCCCGGGCTTTCGGTGTGCCGCCATTAAAGCTGTTGTCCGTGCATGTTTTGAAAAACTGCATGATCCCTATCATTACGCGCATCGTCTTTTCTATTCCGCTGATTGTGATTAGCGGCAGCCTGTTGCTCGAAACCTATTTCGGTATTCCCGGTGTAGGCAAGGTGGCCTACGACGCGATCACGACCGGCGATCAGCCGGTGTTGAAAGCCGTCGTTGGCTGGACAGCGATTCTGTTTGTGTTCGCACAACTGCTGACCGACATCCTCTACCGTGCTGCCGACCCGCGTATCAGCCTCAACGGGAGCAGCGAATGAGCGCGGTAGCGGCGGACCTGACAAGCGCCTTGCCACCGCGGCAAACGCTGTGGTCGAAGGCCATCTACAAGTTCCGGCGGGATCGGGCCGGGCTTATCGGGCTGGGCATTGTCTTGTTGTACGCGCTGGCTGCAGCCGGCGTCTGGCTGGGCTTTTGGGCGACCGATTGGGCCGATGTCAGCGGCCCCAAATGGGCGCCCGCTTCGGCCGAGTACTGGTTCGGCACGAACATGATCGGCCAGGACATTTTCTCGCGGTCTTTGTACAGCACCCGTACTGCGTTTGAAGTCGGGCTGGTGGTCGCGGTTCTCTCGACGCTGATCGGCGCCGTCTTTGGCGCGATCTCGGGGTTCTTCAGCGGCTCTTTCATTGATGAACTTGTGGTCTGGCTCATGGGCGTGCTCGATTCGATCCCGTTCTATCTGCTGGTGGCTGCTATAGCCTTCTCGCTGGGTGACAACCCCTATGCGATGCATATCGCAATGATTTCCACCTTCTGGATAGGCACCAGCCGGCTTGTGCGCGGCGAGGTTATCAAGCTTAAGGAATTCGAATTTGTTGAGGCGGCCCGTTCAATCGGCGTTGGACAACTGACGATTATCTTCCGACACATTCTGCCGAACACGCTGCATATTCTGCTGGTGCAATCGACCATCACCTTTGTTGCTGCGATTAAATCAGAGGTCATTCTGAGTTTCTTAGGGATAGGCGTGCAGGACGGCATGAGTTGGGGATTGATGATTTCCGAGAGCACGCTGGAAGTACTCGCCGGCTTCTTTAATAACTTTATCGCTGCCTCGGTGCTGATGTTCGGCCTCGTTATGGCATTCAACATGTTTTCGGACGCGCTGCAGGACGCGCTCGACCCCCGGTCAACGGTCGGAGGCGACTCATGACGGTGTTGTCGGTGCGCAATCTGCAAGTGGAGTTCGCTACAGAGCGCGGCCGGGTGCGTGCCGTCGACAATGTCAGTTTTGATGTGTCGGCCGGTGAGATTCTCGGTCTGGTTGGCGAGTCCGGTTGTGGCAAAACGGTTACCGGCTTGTCGATACTGGGCCTGATTCCGAGCCCGCCGGGGCAGATTACCGGCGGCGAGATTCTGTTCGGCGGGCGTGATCTGACCAAGCTGTCGGACAAAGATTATGAGCAGGTGCGCGGCAGCGAGATCTCGATGATTTTTCAGGAGCCGATGACGGCACTGAACCCGGTGTTTACTGTCGGCGCACAAATGACGGAGATCCTGCGGCTGCATCGGGGCCTGACTCGCAAGCAGGCGCGCGCGGCGGCCATCGAGCTGCTGTCGCTCACCGGTATTCCGGCACCTGAGCAACGCATTGATGAATACCCTCACCAGATGTCAGGGGGCATGCGGCAGCGGGTGATGATCGCTATGGCCTTGTCATGCGACCCGAAACTGCTGATCGCCGACGAACCAACGACGGCTCTGGACGTGACCACCCAGGCGCAGGTGCTAGAGCAAATCGTCGGCTTGCAACAGCAGTTCGATATGGCGGTGGTGCTTATCACCCATGACCTGGGGGTCGTCGCTGAAACCTGTGATCGCGCTATCGTCATGTATTGCGGTGAAATCGTCGAAGCCGCGCCGGTAGAAGCTCTGTTTGCCCGCCCCCGGCATCCATACACCGCCGGTCTGATGCGTTCGTTGCCCCGTTTACGCGACGAACCTGTCGACAGGCTCCCGGTGATCGACGGCATGGTGCCCGATTTGCTGGAACTTCCTTCGGGCTGTCGCTTTGCCGCGCGCTGTGAAAACGCCGCTGAGGATTGTCGCGAAAAGCGCCCGGCGATCGACGGGAATGGTCATGCCGTGCGCTGCTTCTATCCGCTGTCTGCGGGAGGCGCGCATGACTAAGCCACTGCTCAGTGTTGCCGGCCTGAAAAAATACTTTCCGGTCCGCGGGGGGCTCTTCCGCACCGTGCAGGCGGAAGTGAAAGCTGTCGATGACGTGTCGTTTGAACTTGAGGCCGGCCAGACACTGGGCCTGGTCGGCGAGTCCGGGTGCGGTAAGTCGACCCTTGGGCGCAGTCTCCTGCGGTTGCAGGAGCCCGGCGGTGGTCGGGTGTTGTTCAAAGGACAAGACGTGCTCGCAATGGACAAGCAGGCCTTGCTGCAGCAGCGCCGGCATATGCAAATGATATTTCAGGACCCGTTTGCTTCCTTAAGCCCACGACGCACCGTAGGCCAGACGCTACGTGAGCCGCTTGAAGTTCATGGCATTGGCACCGAACAGGAGCGTGACCGGAAGATCACCGATCTGCTGCAAACAGTGGGCCTGCGACCCGCGGTACTTGACCGTTACCCGCATGAATTTTCAGGCGGCCAGCGTCAGCGTATCGGTATCGCCCGTGCACTGGCGCTCGACCCACAGCTGATTGTTGCCGATGAACCGGTGTCGGCGCTTGATGTGTCAGTGCAGTCGCAGGTACTTAACCTGATTAAAGACCTGCAGCGTGAGCGCGGCATTGCCTTTGTATTTATCTCTCACGATCTCGCAGTAATTCAGCATGTCAGTGATGTTGTCGCGGTGATGTATCTCGGGCGAATTGTTGAAATGGCATCCGCAAAGCAGTTGTACGGTGACCCGAAGCATCCGTATACGCAGGCACTGTTGTCGGCGATACCGGTGCCGGACCCCGGCAATAAATCACAGCGCATCGTGTTACCGGGTGAAGTCCCGTCGCCGCTCAACCCGCCGCCGGGTTGCCCGTTTCACCCGCGCTGCTCGCAGGCAACGGATGCTTGCCGCACGAAAGCGCCCGAACTCAGTAATGCAGGTTCTGCCGAAGCGCCTCACCAGGTCAGTTGCCACCTGTTTCCGCCACCGTCTTCCTGAGTCTGCGCGGGTTACTCCGGGCTTAAACGATGACTAAGATGGTTTCGTAATGCCGCGGTCAGTGACCGGGGTCGGTGGTTTGTGGTGCGACACCGGGCCGAACAGCCCGCAGCCCCAGGGATGCCAGCAAAATCACCAGTGTGATCGCCGCCAGTACTCCGATGGAGCTCTGGTAGCCGACAGTACCCCCGCCCAATGATGTGGCAACCGCGCCGACAATGGCGGCACCGGCCAGCTGGCCGATGGCTAGAAAGATATTGAGCAGCCCCTGTGTAGAAGCGCGGTCTTCCGGACGGGCCTCTTCGAGCACCACATAGCGCAGCGGCGCCCCTAGTAGCGCTGCGATACCCATGCCGAGAATCATCGTGCCGCCGATGAAGCTCCAGTAGGTCACGTTGGTGAAGGTGATAATTGCCAACCCGATAAGCACGAGCGTTAGAGCGCCCTGAATAACGCGGCCGGGCCCGATGGCGTCGACCACCTTACCGGCAATGGGCGAGATCACCATCATCACGAATACGCCGGGCAGCATCAGCCAGGCGGCCGTAGCTGCCTCAATATTCAATCCGGCCACAGCGAGCGCCGGAAAAAACACCTGAGCACATTCGGTGGTGCCGACACCTGCGGCGATCAGCATGGTCAGGCGAATTCGTTTTGAAGCGAAAAAGGTCGGGCGAACAATCGGATCTGCGGCGCGCTTTTCGACACTCCAGAATAGCGGCAACAAAACAATGCCCGTGAGCAGCCACGGCCAGACATCCAGGCTCAGGAAGCTGCCGGCGAAATTGCCGGTGTCGAGATTGGTAATGCCGACAGCCAGACCCAACAGACAGCCCGTGAGCAGCGCTGTGCCCTTGAAGTCAAAGGGTTTGAGCTCGGTTTTGCCGGCAGCCGGCAGTAACTTCCAGGCGGCAATCATCAAGCCGGCGGCGATGGGCAGGTTAATAACAAACAGCCATTGCCACGAGTAGCGCAACAGGATGCCGCCCAGTACCGGGCCAATCAAAAAGGCCAGTCCGAATACCGCACCGATCATCCCGAGAGCACTGCCCTGTTTTTCTTTCGGGAACGTGTCGCCGATGACAGCAGCAGCCACCGGAAAAATACCGCTGGCACCCAAACCCTGAATCAGCCGTCCCGCCATCAATGATTCGAAGTTGGGCGACACAATTAAAACCAGAGAACCGATACCGAACAGGGCCACGCAGATCACATAAACGATGCGCCGGCCGTAGCGGTCGGATGATTTGGCGAATAGCGGCGTGCCGATGAGCTGCATCAGGATGTAAACGTTGAACAGCCAGCTGAGCTGCCGGTTGTCCATCGCAAACTCCGACTGCAGCACCGGTAGCGCGGGGCCGATGATCGCAAGGTCCAGGGCGCCCATCAGCACGCCCATAAACAGCAGCGCCATAACGCCTTTCAGGTTCTTTTGTTCCATAGTTTTATAAGGCGGCTATCGCCTCTATCTCAATCAGGGTGGAGGGGAGTATCAATGATTCAACACCAATGAGTACGCTGGCCGGCGGCGGCATGTCTTTGCCTTTAAGGCGTTCGATCTCCGGCGCAATATCGAGCATCTTGCGGGGATTGTAGTCGACGATATTGATGCGCAGGTAAACAATGTTCTCAGGCCCTGCACCGGCCGCATCAAGTGCCCGCAGAATATTGTCGACAGCCTGACGGGCCTGGCCCTGCAGGTCATCTTTGCCTGCGGATTTTTCGTCCGGGTTGGTCGGGCCTTGCCCGGCGATAAAAATAAGTTTGCCGCCACTCGCAGTAACAACCTGGCTGTAGCCGAAACTCGAGGTGTCCACCATCGTCGGCGGGTTCAGGTGCTCTATATCGGCAGCGGTTGTTCCGGTGCTGACAGACTGACAGCCGCTAACCAGCAGCAGTGTCGAAATGGCGAGTAGCAGAAAAGTTTTTCTAGAGAGGGGGTGAGACATAAATCGGGCACGCAATTTACTGTGGTTTGTCCACGCTTCGCTGCTGATTGTACTGCCAACGGCCGCTAGTTACTTACTGTACACCTGTTCCGGCAGCCATGTGACCAGCTCCGGCCAGACGGCCAGCATCAACAGGGCGACGAGTTGAATAGCGACAAACGGAATTACCCCTTTGTAGATGGTTCGCGTCGGTAGCTCTGGTGGTGCAACACCCCGCAGATAGAAAAGGGCAAAGCCAAACGGCGGCGTCAGGAACGACGTCTGCAGATTAATGGCGATCATGATGCCGAGCCAGATCGGGTCGATGCCCATGGCGAGCAACACCGGGCCGACGATGGGCACCACGACAAAGGTGATCTCGATAAAGTCGAGCACAAAGCCCAGCAAGAACATCACTGCCATGACCAACAGCATTGCTGAGATATGCCCGCCGGGTAGCGAACTTAAAAACTCGCGAATGGCCTCGTCGCCTTCATAGCCGCGGAACACCAGTGAGAACATCGACGCACCGATCAGAATGAGAAACACCATGCTGGTAAAGCGGGTTGTGTTGCGGACGATCTCACGCAAGCGCTCAAGGTTCAGCGCGCCCTTGAAGGTTGCCAGCAGCAGCGCACCGACTGCACCCACCGCCGCCGCCTCTGTCGGGGTCGCAAAGCCGCCGATGATTGAGCCGAGTACCGCAAATATCAGCAACAGCGGTGGTAAGAGCACCAGCGCTACGCGCAACAGCAAGCCGCTGCGTTCTTCGTCGCCATTGTCGTAGGCGGGCATCAGGCCGGGTTTCAGCAGCGCGACAACTGCCAGATACAGCATGTACAGGCCGACCAGCAGTAGGCCGGGAATCACAGCGCCGATGAACAGGTCGCCCACTGAGACTGTGTCGGGCGCAAAAATGCCCTGATCAATCTGCGCTTGCTGATAGGCCGACGACAATACGTCGCCCAGTAGTACCAGAATGATCGATGGCGGAATAATTTGTCCGAGCGTGCCGGACGCGCAGATTGCGCCGGTCGACAGTGCCGGCGAATAACCGCGCTTGAGCATCGTTGGCAGCGACAGCAGACCCATCGTGACGACCGTCGCGCCGACAATGCCGGTGCTGGCAGCCAGCAACATCCCGACAATCATTACGGCAAAGCCCAGTCCGCCGGGACGGTTGCCAAAGCACTCGCTCAGAGTGGTCAGCAAGTCTTCAGCGATGCGCGCCCGCTCGAGCGTAACGCCCATAAAAACAAACAGCGGCACAGCGATAAGTGTTTCGTTGGTCATGATGCCGAACAGGCGGTTCGGCATCGTCTCTATAAAGGTCAGCTCAAAGCCGCCACCGAGCACGCCACCTAAGGCGAACAGCAATGCCGTGCCGGCCAGCGTCAGCGCTACCGGAAAGCCGGCGAGCAGCGCCAGCACGACAACCACAAACATCAGTAGCGCGTAGATTTCCACTCAGGCGTCCTTGCCGGCGAGCGTTGCCAGCGCCGCAAACAACATGCCTATTCCCTGCAGTAATAGCAGGAAGGCGGTTGCAGGAATAAAGGACTTCATTAACGGCACCCAGGGGTAAGCCAGGCCGCCCGATTCGGGGCTGGCTTCTTGCATCGACCACGAAAGCGCGACGTACTCCCAGCTGATCCACAGCAGGAACCCGGTAAACGGCAAAAGGAACAGCAGGCAGCCCAGCGTATTGACGAGCGCCTTGCCGCGCGGGCTCATGCTGCGATAAAAGATATCGACCCGTACATGATCGTCTTCGGCCAGAGTGTAGGCAGCGGCCAACAGAAAGACTGCAGCGTGCATCCACGTGACGCTTTCCTGCAGCCAGATCCAGCCGCTATCGAAGAAGTACCGCAGTGCCACCGTGACGAACATCACGACGACCATCGCAAAGGTTAGCCAGCTGACAGCCCGGCCAAGCCCGCGGTTGAGTCTGTCAATGAGCTGACTGATCCCGGTGAAGCTCACGTAGGCTTACCGGTCCCAGAAACTGCGGGAGATCAGTACCAGCAGAGTGAAGATCTCAAGACGACCAAGCACCATGGCGATAATTGATACCCACTTCGACAGGTTGCTTAAGGAACCGAAGCCGCTGGCGACGTCACCGAGGCCCGGGCCGAGATTATTCAGGGCTGCGGCAACCGCGGAGAAAGCTGTGACCTGGTCAACACCGTCGGCGAGCATGATCATCATCATGATGGCGAACAGCACGACATAGACCGCGAAAAACCCCCACACCGATTCCACAACACGCTGGCTGACTACGGTACTGCCCAGTTTTACCGGGATCTCGGCGTTGGGGTGAACCAGTCTCTTCACTTCGCGGACGCCCTGGTGGTACAGCAGCAACCAGCGCATAACTTTCATGCCACCGCCGGTTGAGCCGGCACAGCCGCCGATAAAGCTGGCGAAAATCAGCAGTACCGGCAGGGCGCCGGGCCATGCCGAGAAGTTGGCGGTTGTAAAGCCTGTGGTCGTCGCAATCGAAACAACCTGAAACAACCCGTTAACGAAGGTTTCTTCGGGCGAGCCATAGACGTCTTTGGCATACAGATAAATAAGCACAAAGGCCGACATCGACAACAGCAGTTTCGCGTAGCCGCGAAACTCGGGGTCGGCAAAATAGTGCTTCAGGTTTTTGTCGCGCCAGACAACAAAGTGCAGCGAGAAATTCACGGCGGCAATAAACATGAAGACGATTGCAATCAGGTCGATCGTGCTGGAACCGAAATAACCGATGCTGGCGTCATGGGTGGAGAAGCCACCGATAGCGATGGTGCTGAAGCTATGACAGATGGCATCGAACGGTGTCATGCCGGCCCACCAGTACGCGCCGGCACACACGATCGTCAGGCCAAGATAGATGTACCACAGTGCTTTCGCGGTCTCGGTGATGCGCGGTGTGAGTTTGTTGTCTTTCATCGGGCCGGGCGTTTCGGCGCGATAGAGCTGCATGCCGCCGACGCCGAGCATCGGCAAAATTGCGACGGCCAGCACGATGATGCCCATGCCGCCCAGCCACTGGAGTTGCTGGCGGTAGTAGAGGATTGAGCGCGGCAGATCATCCAGTCCGCCAAGAACCGTGGCACCGGTAGTTGTCAGGCCCGATACCGATTCGAATACCGCGTTGGTAAACGACATAAAAGGTTGTTCGGAGAACATAAACGGCATCGAGCCCATCGTGCCGAGGCCGAGCCAGAAGGCGGCTACGACGAGGAAGCCGTCGCGCAGGCGCATCTCTTCGAGTTCATTGCGCACCGGCAGCCAGATGAGCACACCGACAGCAAGGGTTACGGCAAAGCCATATAGAAAAGCGTTGAGGGCGCCGTCATCGTAATACAACGAGACAGCGGCCGGCGGCAGCATGCTCACGCTGAACAGCATGATGAGCAGACCGAGGATTCGTTGTACGACTGTCAGGTGCATAGCACGCCTATAGGGTCAGGTCGCGAAAAGTCTTTCACTATCAAATCGCGAAAAGTCGCTCTACGTTATCGATCTGCCGTCTGTCCGTCATAAACAGAATGACGTGATCATCTTCTTCGACCACGGTGTCATGATGTGCCTGCATCACGCGCTTCCCGCGTACCAGCAGGCTGATGTTGGTGCCCGGTGGCAGCGCAATATCTTCAATGGCCTTGCCGACGACTTTCGATTCGCCCGGTTTACCGTGCGCAATCGCTTCGATGGCTTCCGCGCGACCGCGGCGCAGTGAGTGCACTTTGACCACATCGCCGCGCCGTACGTAGGCGAGCAGCGAGCTGATAGTGACCTGCTGCGGCGAGATCGCCACATCAATACCGCCACTTTTCTCGACCAGTTCCGCATAGGCGGGGCGATTGATCAGTGCCATGACCTTCTTGCTACCGAGGTCCTTCGCCAGCATGGCCGAGAGGATGTTGGCCTCTTCTGCGTTGGTCAGCGCGCAGAACACATCGGCGCTATCAATGTTTTCTTCGAGCAGCAGGTTTTCATCGGCCGCGTCACCGCTCAGCACAATGGCTTTTTCCAGACGCTCTGAAATGCTCCGGGCGCGGCGCTTGTCGCGCTCGATAACCTTCACCTGGTTGGTGCCTTCAAGTGCCCGCGCCAAGCGGAAGCCGATATTGCCGCCGCCGGCAATAACAATACTGCGCACAGAGCGCTCAACCCTGCGGATCTCCGGCATGACGCCGTGGATATCTTTGGCGGCAGCAACAAAAAAGACCTCGTCGTCTTCCTGCAACAGTGTGTCGCCATCGGGCGGGATGCTGATGCCGTCGCGGTAAATCGCCGCAATACGGGCTTCGACGCTCGGTAAATGCTCGTGTAACTCACGGATAGGCGCGCCGACCAGGCGGCCCTCGCGCTGCGCGCGCACCCCGACCATCTGTACTTTGCCATCGGCAAACTCAAGCACCTGGAACGAACCGGGGAAGCGAATCAGCTGTTCGACATACTCGGTAACAAGTTGTTCCGGGCTCATCCAGACATCAACCGGCATGGCTTCCTGCCGGAACAGGTTCGGTGCATTGGAGTATTCGGCGGCGCGG
>Ga0209692_10004678_pt1 | contig 12219 bp, 9 predicted proteins | sample tdDd472_FD_187129 | JGI IMG/M metagenome (GOLD analysis project Ga0209692, IMG submission 187129) | Marine sediment microbial communities from the Atlantic coast under amendment with organic carbon and nitrate - tdDd47.2 (SPAdes)... | ecosystem: Environmental > Aquatic > Marine > Coastal >...
ACTCCTGCTTCGAGAGTCGGCTGGTGTCGATCCGCGCCAGCTCGGCGGCGCGCCGTTCGCCACCCACGGTGACCCAGCCCTGCAAGCTGCCGTCGTCCTGGATCCGGTAGGTCCCCCGCGCGGACTCCTGGGCGGAGCCGGACACCAAGGCCGCGAACCCCGCGGAGCGAAACCGGACCGAGAGTGTCCGGCCCTCGACGACGCCGACCCCGCTCCAGCGCTCCGACCGGTCTCCGCGGCGAGCGCGGCGGGTGACGGCGTAGCCCGACCCGGAGCGCTCGAGGGTCAGCGCCCCCTCCAGCGGGTCGGCCCCCGCGGCAGCGGGGTCGCTCGTCAGCTCGAACCGCCCGGTCGGGACCTGACCCAGCGCCGGCGCGAGGAAGCACACGAGCGCAACGGTCAGCAGGGGGAGCGAGCGGATCATGGACGACGAAGCGCAAACCCTAAGCCGCACGTAACCCCAGTCGTGATCAGGACAAGGCACCTTTTCACGCGACGATCCACCCGCATTTGGGTGAGACGGACGCCCTGCCTAGGCCTCTTGCCTGACCGTCGCGTGCAGCGTGACCAGGCGCCGCGCGACGAGGCTCCAGAGCACGACCAGCAGGGCCGTCACTCCAGCCAGCGCGCCGGGACCGAACCACGGGGCGGCCCCCAGCAGCAGCAACAGCACCCCGGCGAGGGCGGTGGCGCCGGCGTCGCCGAGGGTCTCCACCAGCGACTGGGCGGCGAGCCGCGGTTGGGGTGGGATCGCGTGGTAGAGCAGGAGTGTGCCGGGCTTGTCGAGCCCGTCGCGGAGCACCCGCCACACCACCACGCAGCCGGCCACCGCGACGAAGGTCGCCTCGGCCCAGCCGACCGCCGCGCTGAGGGCGACCAGACCCAACAGGCACACCATGGCCCCAGGCAGGACCAGGATCCCGCGCACGCCGACGCGGCTCAGGGTCCGCCCTGCGATCAGCAGGCGTACGCCGAAGGTCGCGCTCGCGATCCCGGCCCACAGCAGGCCGAGGAAGGCGGTGACCTCGCCCGGAGTTGGGTAACGCGCGGCGAGCTGTCGGTAGAGGCTGGCGTCGATCAGGTACCAGCACACGGTGATCAGCGCCCCCAGCACGGCGATCCAGCTCACGTAGCTCCGCCAGCTACCAAGCGCGCGCAAGGTCGAGCGCGGGCGCGGGACCTCCGGCTCGAGCGGCCCCTCGTCCAGGACCCGCGGAAAGCGTCGCGCGATCACGAGCACGAGGCCGCTGGCCCCGAGCAGGCACGCGGCGGCGACGAGCAGTGTCGGGCCGAGGCCACAGAGGCCGACCAGGCGGCCCACGCCGAGCCCGCCGAGGACGTCGCCCAGGACCTCGCCCAGGCCCATGAGGCCAAACAGCCGCCCGGCTTGCTCGTCGTCGACCCCCCGCGAGGCGAGGCCCCAGAGGATCAGCAGGCCAAACACCCACACCACCAGGACCCAGGCGGGCATGAACGGGACCATGACTCCGCTCCCGCCGAGCGCCGCCTGGAGGGCGACCACCAGGCTCAGCACCACGAGGACACCGCAGGCCAGCCGGTCGAAGCGCACCCGGCCGAGCAAGGCGCGGTAGGCCCCGCCGCCCACGGCCAACGACGCGGCGGCCAGCAAGTAGACCCAGCCGTAGTCGTCGGGGGTGTAGTGCGCGAGGAAGGTCGCGTTGCACACGCTGAGCAGGATCACCCGCCCGCAGGCCAGGGCCAGGGCCAACGCCGCGATCCAAACCACGAACGGGGCTTCGCCAGGGCGGACTCGCAGCAGGCGGGTCATGGGCTTCACGCTCCCCCTTGGCGTGATTGCAAGCCCAGTGCCCTCGCAACCGCTCCCTAAGTCCTGCGGACACAGGCCGGCCGGTCAGGTTGGTTGACGATCGTTAAGGGGGGGGTTAACGACGTTCCCAGGCTCGAGTTCGCGGGAGGGGTGGCGCGTCGAGGCCGGTCGCGCGCGGCTACTTGGGCAGGTGGGCGGTGATCCCGGCCGTGTCGCCGAGGAGGTGGTAGCGACGCCAGTCGCCGAGGAGGCCGGGCTGGCCCAGCTGCCGGTGCCCGTCGGTGCGGGTCGAGACCTTGCCCGCCTTGACCGTGAACGCGCAGCTGTGCACGAGGGTCCGCTTGGGGTCGCTGCGCACGAAGGGGGTCGCGTCGGAGACCTCGAGGCGCACGGTGCCGGTTGAGGCGACGCGCACGCTGGGGGTCGCGCCGACCGCCTTGCCGCCCGAGAACCATCGCGGCGTCACCTGGCCGGGGACGATCGTCCTGAACCCGAGGCGCATGGCGCCGCCGGGGAGTCGACGCGCGGTCCAGGTGTAGGGCACGACCTTCGCCGAGAGCGCGAGGGTCAGCTCTTCTCGGCACACGACGCAGAACGCGTGCTCCCGGCGCATGAGGCAGGTCCGCTCGGGGCGGTAGACCCCGTGCTTGAGGTTCAGCGCGCCCTCGTGCAGCCCCACCCGGTCGTGGCTGGGGTGCGTGGGCAGCGGGGTGCTGGGGCGGATCCAATGCCGCCAGGGGACCGCGCTGCGCTTGGTGCGGCTGGTCACGTTGGGGAAGCGCCAGCCCAGGGCGCAGAGGATCGGGCGGCCGAGGGACTCGCCCAGCATCAACAGCGCCGGGGGGATCTTGATGTCGAGGTTGTCGTATTCGTCGGCCACCCGACCGATGGCGTGCCCCAGCTCGTGAACGATGGTCCGCGGGTATTCGCCGGACGCGAAGCAGATCTCGCCGTAGGCGACCCCGCCCCAGAGGTCGGGGAACAGGCACACGATCGCGTCGGCGTCGGGGGCGTGGCGGGCGACGACGCGCTGGATCGCCTCACGATCGCCCTTGACGTAGCGCAGCGAGCCGCCGTAGTTCACGTCGAAGGCGGTGTCGCGCTTGGGCTGTCCCTTCTGGCTGACCCCGTAGTCGCGCGAGGCGACGTCGATCCGGTGCACGTTGACGTAGCCCCAGTAGTCCTTGAACGGGGACGTGCTCCGCAGGAGCTGGACGGCGTCGGCGACCTGGCGCGCGAACCGCGCGCGGTCTGCGGCGCGATAGCCGTCGCCGACGAACACGATGTCGTAGCGGTTCGAAGGGTCGCCGTGGTCGACGATGGTCTTGGTGCCCAGGACGTTGGGCGCGGCGAGGGCGCTACTCCCCAGGGAGAGCAGGCAGGCGAGCAGGAGGGACGGTCTCATGGGGACTCCGAAGGTCAACGGTTCCGAGGGCGTAGGGGCGGGTGTCTGCGAGGGGGACGTGACGCACGACCTCGAGCTGGGTCGCGCCCGGGAGCTCGGGCACCCGCAGCGCGAGCACGGTCTCGTGTTCGATCACGACGTGTCCCTCCAGGTGCGGGGCGTCGTGATCGGCCAGCGGGCAGAGCCCGGGGAGCTCGAACTCGCCGCTGAACAGCGGCTCTCCCTTGGCGTCGAGCAAGCGGTAGACGTAGGGGCCGCTGCCCCGGTTCAGCTCGCGAAAGGCGAGGGGCTTGGCGATCACCTCCAGCCGCTCCAGCCGCTCGGGGGTCACCCGCAGCAGGACCAGCGTCGAGGTCTCGCTGATCGCCTCCAGCGGCCCCACGCACAGCTCGACCTCGTCCTCGGCGGGCGGCGGCGCCTCGTCGGGGCGCGGCGCGAGGTCGGCGCCGCAGCAGGGTTCCGCAGCGTGATCGCGCCCAGCGGCAGCTGGGGCAGCCGACTCGCCCTGGACGGCGGGTGTGGCCGGGGTCGCGGCGGCGGCGAGGGGAGCCGACGGGGCTGGGACGGAGGAGCCGGGCCAGCCCGCCAACACGAGCCCTAGAGCGGCGACGGCCGCGAGCACGAGAGGTTTCATGCCAGCGAGTAGCGCAACCGAGGTACCGAGCCCCCCGCGTCGTCGCTAATGCCAGCCCGGCGGAGGCGTTTGCCCCGGGTGCTCACCCTGGTCACCCGACCGTTCCGCCTGGGGTCTCCGCCGGCGCAGCGTACTCCGAGATTCGGGACGCGGGCAAGCAAGGGTCGAGGCCGAGGCCGGGGCCTGCGTCTGGCCGCTTTCCGCCTCGCGATCCAGCGCGTGGCCGCCGCGACCACGCTGCGTAGCCGCTAGCGGGTGACCGCACGCTCAGCTCGCAGAGACTCCGAGACCACGTGGGACGAGGCGCTAGCGGCGCTGGGCGAGTGACCCCGTCTGTTAGCGACCGAGGGTGAACGCAACGGAGCGCTCCTCGGGCCCCGGGCGCAGCACGATCGACTGGGTGGCCAGCACGCGCCGCTCCCCCTCGCCGGTGTGGAGGACCCCCACCTCCCACTCGCCGTGGCCGACGCGCCCCAGGTCGAAGCTGCCGTCGCTGAGGACTTCGGACCCGCGCACCGCGTCCCCCGGGGACATGTTCACCGTCTTGGGCGCGAGGGTGACGTAGAGATCGCGCTCGGGGATCCCCGTCGCGACCTCACCCCGGAGGTGAGTCCCTCGCCCGAGCTGGACCTCGATGTGGGTGGTGGGGGCTTCGATGTCCACCCACTGGACCCAGAGCCCACGGTCGGGGCGCTCGACGGCGAGCAGGACCCGGTCGCACGTCACGCGCTCACTCCACGCCCCGCGCGAGTTGGTGGGCACCTCCAGCGACCCGCGCGGGCCGCGGGCGATCACCTTGGCGCCGCCCACCAGGGGCTCCCCGGCCGCGTCCAGGACCTGCAGGCTCAGGCGGGACTCCGTCGGCTCCGGGGGGAGCTGAACCTGCAGGGGGTTGTGTGCCGTCACCGAGACCTCGGCGACGCGCGGGCCGTTGGCGAGGTGCACCTGCGGGTCGCTGAGTTCGAAGCGCGCGACCGACCCCAGCGGCAGTTCGGGGACGCGCAGCCTCCCACCTGCGTCGAGGACGCCCGAGGCGCTCCCCCAGGGGCCCGAGACCACCGCCGACGCTCCCCCGAGGCCCGCGCCACACGCGAACGTGGTCACGGGTCCGTAGTCGAGGACCACGTCCCCCGCCCCGGCCCGCACCGCGAAGCTGCGGTCGGTGTAGCCCGGAGCGCTGAGGTGGAGCGTCACGTCCTCACCGGCCACCGGCCCACAGGAGAAGCTCCCGTCCCGCTGAACCGTCGCCTCCTCACCCCCGCTGACCTGCAGCCTGACTCGCGCCGCGGTGGGCAACACGACCCGGCCCGCGAGGGGAGGCCCGGGCTCGCCCTCGCGGGTCACGTCCAGGATCTCCCCAGCCACGACGGTCTGCGTCCACCGCTGGGTGCGCTGCCCGCGCCCCGTGAGCTCGAAGGCGTAGCGTCCCGCGCGCAGGTAGAGGACCAGCGGGTCCTCCACCGCAGACACACCGCCCCCGTCACGCGGACGCCTCAGCGGCGCGAAGCTGACACGGAATTCGTCTGGCCGAGGTCGGACCCGGATCCGCAGGATGCCCGCGCCCTCGAGAGGCCGCAGCTGCAGGCGCAGCCTTCGCGGACCGTCCGGCGCGACCTGCACCGGCTCGGACTGGGCAAAGCTCAACCCGGCCAGCGCGGAGACCCGATACCCTCCCGGCTCGACGGTAATAGCGACGCGCCCGTCGGGCCCCGTGCGCACGTCGGAGTACCCGCACGCGAGGAACATGGCCTGGTCGATCGGATCGGTGGACAGGGGCTCCTCGCGCTCGAGTCGGACCCTCGCTCCGGCCACGGGTCGTCCCTCCACGTCGACCACCGTGATCGAGAACGACGAGGGGGGCGTCCAGTAGAGGATCGCTTCGCCTCCAGGCGGAGGCAGCCGGCACGCAGCGGTCGTGCTTCCGTGGAGTTCGACCGTGATCACGTCGCAATCGGCATCGGCAGAGACGTCTAGCTCACCGGCGGAGCCGGTTGACATCGAGACCCGCGGCCCTCTGCTGCGTCCGTCGAGCAACTGCGTGACCTGGACGTCTCGCCCGGGGAGAGGGAGGCCCGTGACGCGGTCGACCAGCAGCACCCGGCGGGCGGGCGCGGCCGCAGTGCCCGCGGGCGAGGACTCGGGCGCGGCGGTGGGCTCGTTCCGAGCTCCCGTGTACTGGGCGAGGTTCGCCGCCTCCGGGCCAGCGGGGGCCGCGCCCGCGGAGTCGACGGCCGCAGGGGTTGCAGCCCCGGCCGCCGGCGCCCCGACCCCGCCGCCCCCCGAGCCAGGCTGAGCGTCCGCGCCCCCCGTGACCAAGGCGACCCCGAGCCCGCCGACGACCAGCGCAGCGAACAGCGCGAGCGCGCCGACCCCGCCACGTCGAGCCGCGCCACCCCACGCCGGGCGCGCCGGGAGCTCGTCGGGGACGAGCGCCAGCAGCGGCGCGAACGCCGCTGGCGAGCGCTCGATGTCACGCCGGCGCAAGCGCTCGAGGCCCCGGCGGACCCGGCTCGCGGCGGTCCCTTCGGGGATCTCCAGCGCCTCCGCCAGCTCACGAAAGGTGAACCCCTCCATGACTTTCAGCGCGACCGCCGCGCGCAGGTCGGGCTCGAGCCCCAGGAGCAGCTCTTGCACCTCGAGCCGCTCGTCGAGGGCGGGTTCGAGAGCCTCGCCGAGGGCGGAGCGCTCCTCGCGCGCGCGCCGGCGCCGTTCGCTGCGTGCACGCGAGAGCGCACAGCGGCTCACGATCCGGAACAGCCAGGGGCGGAACGCGCGCTCGGCGTCGAAGCGCGCGCGGTGGCGCCACACCTCGGTGAACGCGTCCTGCACCGCGTCCTCGGCGTCGGCTCGCCGCCCGGTGAGTCGCAACGCCAGCCCGAACGCGCGCGGCCAATAGCTCTCGAGGAGCGCGTCGCTCGCGTCGCGGTCTCCTCGAGCGAGGGCCCGCCCTAGTTGGCTGTCCGAGGGCTGCATGCCGCGCATGCTCGCCCGCTCGGGAGCGGAAGTCACGAGACTTCGGCGGTGGCCTCGCGGCCTGGGTCGGTCCATGTCGAGCTCCATGGAAAGCCATAGGTCGCCGGGGCAGCGGTTTCATCAGAGGAATTCGGGGACCGAGGACGGGATCGAAGGCGGCAAGTGCCCGGCCCGGATTCCGACCGAGTAGCGCGCGTGAGAACGGGGTCGACCCGTCTCACGACAGCACGAGCCCGGGCAGCCGCGCGCCCGAAGTGTCTCCTCGGGCGCCGCGGCGCCACAGAGCCCGTGGGCATGCCCCCAGCCAGTGTTGCCGCGCTGCGGTTCAGCGAATCCCGCACGATCTGGCGCGCTGCTGACGCTGCCTCCGCCGGCGTGAAGCGTTCCGTGAAAGGTTTGAACCGCAGACGGAACCCATTGTCAGGCATGGGGTTTGCCCCTCCTCAGGCAAATCCGGGTCGGCCTCGTCCGGCCCCCTGAAACTCAAGAGGACCCATGACCCTTCGACTCGGCGCCGTGCTGGCGTGCCTCGTCTGCGCTGGGGGCTCCGCCCTCGCGCAAGGCGCGGGGACGCTCAGCCCCGGCGCCCGCGGCTTCACCTGGACCCGCGGCAACCACACCTTCGAACTCCGCAATCGGTCTCGTGACTGGACGGTGGCCGAGGCCGCCACGATCAAGGCCGCCCTCGACAAGCTCCCCGACGTGCTCCTCGACTACGCGACCCAGCTCGGGGTGACCCAGCTCCGCCGCGACGACCGCCCGCGCAAGAGCCTCTCGCTCAAGACCAACGGTCTGGCCACCACGGTGGTCGAGGCCAAGTGGATCAGCTTCGGCGACGTCCTGTTCCAGCGCCCCGCCTCGCGGATCTACCAGACGGTGACCCACGAGCTGGGCCACGTGGCGCAGTACGGGCTCACCGGGCGCAGCGCCTTCGTCGCCCTGCTCGAGGTCCGCCTGCGCGGGACGCGCGGCTTCAGCGAGCTCTCCTGGAGCTCGAACCTGTTCAACGGGCTCCGTCGGCACAACGGCTTCGTCAGTGCCTACGCGCGCACCAACCACCGCGAAGACTTCGCCGAGTCGGTCGAGTTCTACTGGATCCACCCCGCCGAGCTGCTGCGGGTCAACCCGGCCAAGTTCCAGTTCATGCGCGACGTCGTGTTCAAGCAGGTCGCGTCGCCCACCAGCTCCCAGGACCCGACGCACCGCGCGATCAACCCGGTGCTCCCAGTGATCCAGAGCCTCGGCGACCAAAAGGACGACCCCTTCTCGCTGGTGCGGATCCGCGGGCAGTACTTCATGGCCTTCAAGGACGGCGGCCGCAACCGGGTGGAGTACCGCGGGAAGAAGGCGCTCACGCTCCCGATCTCGCGCGCGACGATCTACTCCTGGGTCCCCTGGCTCTCCAAGGGCTCGGCGCCGATCACCGTCGAGACCCCCGACGGCACGAGCACGCCGCACCCGTTCGAGGTCACCAAGCCCTGGTGGAAGCTGTGGTAGCGCCGCCCAAGCCCCCCGCCCAGGCCCCGCTCCCGCTGCGGGTCGCCGCCGCCCTCGGCGTGCTCTTCGTCGCGATCGTCCTCGGCGCCCTCGTCGGCGCCGGCCTCGGGATCACGGAGCAGCCCACGCCGCCCCGGCTGGCGCCGGCGGGCGCGCCGCGGGTCGCCCTCCCCGCCCCGGCGGAGCGGCGGCTCCCCCGGCTCGGGCCGCCGAGCCGCGTGCGGACCGTCGTCACCGCCTCCACCCCGGCCCCCGCTCCAAGCCTCGCGGCGCCGCTGCTCGAGGGCGAGGTCCTCGACCTCGCCCCCGGTAGCGGTGAGACCTGGGTCACGGCCCGAGCCCCGGGTGGGGTGACGCTCGAGGCCCCGGTCGAGGGCGCCCGCTTCCGCCTCGAGCTCCCCGCAGCCGGTCCGTGGGAGCTGCGCGCCGTCCGCGAAGGCGCCAGCTCGCCCTGGACGGTGATCGAGGACCCGCGAGCCATGCTGCGCCTGGTGCTCGAGGCCCACACCGTTCTCCGCGGGCGGGTCCTCGGACCGACCGGGCCCCTGGCCGGCGCGCAGGTCGAGGCGTGGCGCGAGGCCGGGCCCCCGAGCACGAGCGTCAGCGATGACCGGGGCGGCTTCGCCCTCGAGCTGCCTCCCGGCGCCGGGCTGCGGGTGTTGGCGCGCGCCCCGGGGCTCGCGCCGGCCAGCGTGCGCTACGCCCCCTCCGAGCAGCCACCAAGCGAGCTGACCCTCGTGCTGCAGACCCTGGTCCCCGTGGTCGGGGGCCCGTTCCTCGGCGCCGACGGGACGCCGCTGCCGGGACCTCTCGCCTGCGACCCGCTGGACCCCGATCGCCACGACCACGCCGTCGAGCGCGACCCCCTCGTGGTCGAGCTCGACGACGCTGGGCGGCCCGAGCTGCTCGGCCTCCCCGACGGGCGCTGGGTGGTCTCGCTCCACGAGCCCGCCCCCGACGAGCTGCGCGCCTGGGTGCGCGAGGTCGACGCCAGCGAAGACCCCGTGACCCTCGAGCTGCCGCAGGCCCCCCGCGGTCGGCTCAGCGGCCGCGCCAACGCGCCGCGGGGGAGCGAGGTCGAGGTCGAGCTTCGCCCCCACCCGGCCGACGGCGAGCGCTTCGGCTTCCTCGCCACCCGCTTCGCCAATGCCGATGGCGGGTTCACCTTCGGCGCGGTCCCTCACGGGACCTACCGCGTGCAGGCCTCCTGGCGCAACGGCCGCAGTCGCCCAGCGCTGGTCGAGGTTGGCGCCAGCGGCCGGGCTTGGGTCGAACTCATCCCCGAGTGATCCCTGGGTCGAGGCGAAACGGCCGGCGAGGCTCTCGCAAACGCGCTCGCTGCTTTAGGCTCTAGCGTGAGGAGCGGAGGAAGCATGCCCGCGGAGCACGTCGAGTTCTTGGACCGGGTCTTTCAGCGATTGCCCAAGGTCGCCCCCAGCGCGTTCCAGTTCCAGTCCTGGAAACACGGCGGTCGCCCCACCGGCGAGGGTCTTGGGGTGGCAGGCGTAGCCGGGATCGAGCCGGCGAAGGTCGAGGCCGCGGCGTGGGACGTCGACGCCTACACCGGCAACGTGCAAGCCGTGGTCGAGTGCCGCCAGGTGCCCGACGACCGCTTCGACGGCGAGACCCAGCAGCGCTTCTACCAGCGGATCGAGGTCCCGGTCCTCGGCGCGATCCACTACGAGCTCCTGATGGAGCGGATCGCCGAGCGCGACGGCTGGAGCGGCGTCGCCTGGAGCGTGCTGCGCGCGGACACCGATCGCCTGGACAAGCGCCGTGGGATTCGCAGCGACTACAACCACGGCTGCTGGCTCTCCAAGCCGGGGCTGCTCGCCTACGGCCTGGGCTCAGCCCCCAAGCGCGACGACGTGGGGTTCATCAAGTGGAAGGCCATGACCAAGGGCGCCGACGCCGCGGCGCCCCGCATGTTCAAGGCCAACGTGGACGGGATGGCCGCCTGGGTCGCGCGCCGCGGCTGAAGGTCTGGCCACACCGTCGCGCGGTTGCTAGGGTCTCCGTCGCCGTGGAGCCCTGAGGAGGACCCCTATGAAGACCTGGATCGTTTCGTTGCTCGCCAGCCTGGTTGCGCTGGTCGTGTTCGCCACCCCCGCCGCTGCCTGCGACGGCTACCGCCGCGTGGAGCAGAAGCAGAAGCGCTACGAGTCGCTGACGCTCACCGACCAGCAGAAGGAGCAGATCGCCCAGCTCAAGCAAAGGGCGATCAGCGGCTTCAGCGAGGATCACCAGCACGGCGGCTGCGACGAGGAGCACGCCAAGACCCTCTCCCGCTTCGTGGCCGAGGCCGACGGTGTGTTGACCGCCGCTCAGAAGATGGAGCTCAAGACCAACGAGAAGCTGAAGAAGATGGAGGAGGAGATCGCCCAACTCCGTCGCGAGCTGGCCGAGCTCAAGCGCATGATCCGCGAGTTGAAGCGCTAACCCGCTCCCCGTGTTTCGCGATCGACGGCCCCCGCGCTCTGCGAGGGCCGTCGTGCTGTACCCTGGGCGGGTGCGAACCCTGGCCTATCTGATCCTGGTCCTCGCCTCTGCCCAGGCCCAGGACCTCGACCGTCTGCTCGAGCAGGACGCGATCGACCCCTTCGAGGGCGCGCTGGCGGTCGCCCGCCTGGTCGAGCCGGAGCTCGATCCGCTCCCCGCCCGGGGGCTGCTCGACGCGGCCGCTCGCCAGCTGACCCTGCAGCTGCGGAGAGCGGGCAACGACGCCCAGCGGGGCGAGGCGCTCGCGCGGGCGGTCCACGAGACCCTCGGGCTGGCGGTCGAGGACGACCCCGCACACGAGCACGCCCCCGCGGCGTTCCTCCCTCACCGGGTGCTGGCGCGCAAGCGCGGCGCCTGCCTCGGTCTGACCCTGGTCTACCTCGCGTTGGCACGCCGCTGCGGGCTCCCCGCCAAGGCCGTGGCCGCGCCAGGCCACGTGCTCGTGCGCCTGGGCGCGCTGAACCTGGAGACGACCCTCGAGGGCGCCCCTCGCGACGAGGCCTGGCTGCGCGAGCACACCGGGCTGCCGACCGAGGGCAAGCCGGGGAACTACCTGCGCGAGCTCAGCGACCTGCTGGGCTGGGAAGCGCGCGCGCTGCTGCTCTCCGGTCAGGTCGACGCCGCGCGCCGCCGCTTGCACGAGGCCCTGCGCATCGACCCGGCGCGTCCGCTCTTCGAGCTGCGCATGCAGACGCTCGGCCCCGCGAGCCCCGCGGAGCAGTCGTCATGAACAAGCGTGCGGTCCTCGCCGGTGTGCTCGTGTTCGTGGTCGCGCTGACGCTGCGGCTGGCCTACGTGGAGCAGGAGCACCGCGTGCTCGACCTCGACGTGAGTCAGCTCACGCAGACCGACAACCACGTCTTCGCCGCGTGGGCGCGGATCATCGCCGCGGGCGACCTGCTGTGTCGCGAGCAACCGCACGCCTACCACCACTGGACCAAGCTCGTGGCGCCCGAAGGCCGCTGGCTCGAGTGGTACGGCGGCGCGCAGACGTACCACCAGTCGCCGCTCTACCCGTACCTCGTCGCGGCGGTGTTCGCGGTGATGGGCGACGAACACTTGATGGTGGCGCGCGCGCAGGCGCTGCTCTCCAGTCTCACGTGCCTGCTCACGTTCCTGCTCGGCTACCGCTTGCTCGGCCTGCGCGGCGGGATCGTCGCCGGGTTGCTGCTGGCGCTCACCGGCGGCTACGTGTTCTACGACGCGTTCCTGCTGCGCGACGGGCCCATGGCGTTCTTCGTCGTCGTGCTGGCGCTCGGGCTCGACCACGCCGTGCGCCGGCGCAGCGCGGCCGCGTGGTTCCTCGCCGGCGCGTCGCTGGGCCTGTTCACGCTCGTGAAGGAGACCGGGCCGCCGCTGGTGCTGCTCACGCTGGCGGGCTTGGCCTACGCGTACCGGCGGTCGCCCGCGACGCTGGCGCGA
>Ga0209692_10004681_pt1 | contig 12208 bp, 8 predicted proteins | sample tdDd472_FD_187129 | JGI IMG/M metagenome (GOLD analysis project Ga0209692, IMG submission 187129) | Marine sediment microbial communities from the Atlantic coast under amendment with organic carbon and nitrate - tdDd47.2 (SPAdes)... | ecosystem: Environmental > Aquatic > Marine > Coastal >...
GTCTTGCCGTGGTCAACGTGACCGATTGTCCCGATGTTGACATGGGGCTTAGTCCGTTCAAACTTGGCTTTGGCCATTGCGTTATCCTCCCTTGTTTACGTCTTCTTCTTTTATAAATGTCTATGTTTGTTTGCCGGCAGATCGATATCCAGGGATATCGGCAGCTCTGCTGGCGCCACCTGATTGAAACGATATCAATTTTCTAACCGCCCGGTTTCGATGACTTTTGATGTGGAGCCCACAATCGGACTTGAACCGATGACCTCATCCTTACCAAGGATGTGCTCTACCACCTGAGCTATGTGGGCCCGTTAAATCGTCATCACCAAGGGGCAATCAATAAATTGGAGCGGGAAACGGGATTCGAACCCGCGACCCTCAGCTTGGAAGGCTGATGCTCTAGCCAACTGAGCTACTCCCGCATATAATCGTTTCGTTGGGCTAATGCCTAAAGCCTTATGAATCTTTCTCTTTGGAGTCCGGCAATTCCGTTCTCGCAGTTTATCGCGGTCAAAAACCTCCTGCGCCAAACAGCCCTGCTTTTCTCCGGCAAGCTTAAATGGTGGAGGGGGGAGGATTCGAACCTCCGAAGTCTTCGACGTCAGATTTACAGTCTGATCCCTTTGGCCACTCGGGAACCCCTCCAGGGGATATCTTTTATTCGGTTTTTTAAGGGGAGCCGGGCTCCCGGTAGCTCAATGGAGCTGGCGAGAGGAATCGAACCCCCAACATCCTCATTACAAGTGAGGTGCTCTGCCTATTGAGCTACGCCAGCACAAGGGGCGTTATATACAACAGCGTCTGGCAAATTGCAAGTAAAAATTTACCAGATTTTATCGATACCACCATAAGTGCGCAGTTATAACGAAAGCCCGATCAAGTGTCAAATATCAAAGCCCCTTTTTTGCAGAAAAATCCATCTGTACTTTTTTTGTTGACAATTATAACCGGTTTGGTTATATATAAAAGCACCATAGAAACCCGTTTATTGGGGTGTCCTTTTCCCTCCTGAGGACACCCCATTTTTTTGCCTTTCTGGCGGGTTCTGTAAGCACCGCTCGGTTGCTTGTTCCCGGATATTCGGTTCCAATTATTCATAAAAATAAAACCAGGACCAGGGGCTCTTTAGAGCCTCTCCGCTCTGCTTGATTAAGTTTGTTGCGGTTGTTACGTCCCGTGTGGCGTAGCGAAACCCGCCGGTCCTGCTTTATTTGATTTTGTATTCTTAGAAAATAATCAAAGCCGGCGGGTCGCGTCCCGCCAGACGCCATACTTTTGTCCGGCAACAAAAGTATGCAAAAGCGCCTTCTCTTAGCAGAGGGCTATAGACGTTCGCGAAGGGGATATGGCTTCAATGGAACGGCTGAGGAGACGATCCGGCCCTGTGACAAAGGGCCTGACCTTTCGGTGCGATCTTTATGGGGTACACAAAAAGTAAGTCGGTGCCTGCAAACATCCGCATCAGGAGTAGCCATTGAAAGACAATCCTGCTTTGTTTGTTGCTGCTCTTAGTGGTGACCCCGTCCCGTGTGCCGCAGCCGGAAGCGAATGGATTAAGGACGATCAGCAGAACGAACTGTCTGAGCAAAGCGAGTTTTCGTTCTGCCGGCTTTCATCTTTTCGCTGCCGGGAACCCTGCATCGCAGGGCAAGGCTTCGGGGGCCCTTTGTTTGCTTACTTTATTTGGGCAAACAAATAAAGTAAGGCGGCTGACGGGTCGCAACCCGTCGGTTCTGCTTTGTACAGGTCGGAATCATGAAAAGATAAAAAATCAAGCAAACCTTAAACCTGGGGGTAGCGCCCTTCGTCGGCGTTATGCTCTGCATCCCTTTTCAACGCCCCCCCCCGGCAACAAACTGACCCGCGGCGTCCCCAACAGAGGATGCTTATCAACGTGCAGGCGACAGCCATAACTCTGCTCGAGAGTCTCACCATTCAACACCTCGGCCGGAGTACCAAGAGCGGCCACCCTCCCCTCGTTGAGCAACAGCAGGCGATCGGCATAGGCCGAAGCCAGGTTGAGATCGTGAGAAACCATGATAATCGTGATCTGCTCCTGCTGCCTGAGCCGCTCCATCAGGTCCATAATTCTCAACTGATGGGCCGGATCGAGCGAGGCGGTCGGCTCATCCAGCAACAGGGCCTTTGATTGCTGACAGATCGCCCGGGCGATGATGACCCTCTGCCGTTCACCACCGCTGAGCTGGCTGAGACGTCGGTCAGCAAGATGAAGGACCTCGGTAAATGCCATGGCCTGCTCGGCTATTTCAAGATCGCGTTTGCCTTCCACTGCCAGCAAACCCAGATGCGGATAGCGACCCATGATAACCGTTTCGGCAACAGTGAACGGGAATTCGGCATTGATATGCTGTGGCACCATTGCCAGAGAGCGGGCCAGCTCTTTCCTGGAATATTTACTGACCGACCGCTGCCGGAGCAGAATCTCCCCAGCAGTCAAACGGTGCAAACCGGACATCGATTTGAGCAGGGTGGTTTTACCCGCTCCGTTCGGGCCGATGATTACAAAGAACTCCCCTGCTTCGATTTGCACGGAGACATCCCTGACCACATCACGCAGGCCATATTGCAGGCTGACATTACGCAGCTCAATCTGACAGTTCATCGACGGCCCCTCCAGAGTAAAGCGATAAACAGTGGGGCACCGATCAATGCCGTAACAATACCGACAGACATTTCGCCCTGGCTGGGCAGGCTGCGGGCCAGCAGGTCGCAGAGGACCAGGTAAGAAGCCCCGGTCAGGATCGAGGCCGGGACCAGGATGCGATGGTCCGGACCAATCGTCAGCCGCAGTACGTGCGGAATCGTCAGACCAACGAAACCGATCAGCCCCGACTGGCAGACCGTCAGGCTGACCATGAGTGAGGTGGTGACCAGCAGAACCAGCATGACCAGCTTGACATTGACCCCCATTGCCGAGGCATTGTCCTGACCGGTCAAGAGCAGATTAAGAGGCTGGGCCAGCAGGTAAATCAGCACAAAACAGGGCAGGACTCCGAGCAGCAGCGGCAGGCTGTCGGAACCAGCCGCGGAAAGGTCCCCCATGAGCCAGAAAATGATTTTGTGCATCTGGCCGGACTGACTGATCGAAATCAGGAACATGATGATTGCGCCACAAAAGGCGTTGACCATCACACCACCCAGCAGCAAGGAGTCACTGCTGCCCTCTTTCCTTCCGGAGAGCAACAGGACCAGCAGCAATACGACGAGAGAGCCGACAAAAGAGCTCAAGGCCAGGCCCGGGAAGAAGCTGAACCCGGCAAGGATGCCGAGGATCGCCCCGACAGCGGACCCGCCGGAGACACCGAGAATGTAAGGTTCGGCGAGGGGGTTGCGCAGCAGGGCCTGAAACACCAGACCGCCAAGCGAAAGGGCTGCGCCGACGGTTGCCGCCAGGATCACGCGGGGCCAGCGCAACTGCCAGATGATCACTTCAAGTGTCGCATCGGGCTCACCCTGCCCCAACAGTACGTGCCAGGCAGCTCCGATCTCTCCCGATGAACCGATCGTCAGGCCGAGCAGGACCGAACCGATCAGCACCGGCGCAAGGGCCATCGTGACCATGATCAGTTTTATGTAAACGGGGCGGTAGCCGGTCATCACCAATACAGTTGTCCTGAGTGTTAAGGGATGTCAGTCTGTTCCGGGTGCAGCAGGTCGACCAGATACTCCAGGGCATCGATCAATCTCGGCGTCGGACGATCAAACAGGTCCGCATCGACAACATACAGACGGCTGTTCCGCACCGCCGGGATCTGTGGCCATTCCTGCCAGCGGGAGCGGAGTTCCTGGTCCGTATAACCGCCGCCCATTGACGCCAGGAGAACCACCTCGGGCTTGAGCACAAGAAGCTCCTCCCAGGTGTATCTTGGGTACCCGGTACGGTCAGCAGCGAGATTTATGTTGCCTGACCGGGTCAGAAGCTGATGCAGGAAAGTGTCGGAGCCGGCCGAGATGACCGGTTGCGCGTCGATCTGAAAAAACACTCCGGGGCGGTCCGTGACTCCTGCAACCTGGCGGGCAACCCGGGCGAGTCGTTGTCGATACCCGGCGGCCAGGGCTGCTGCACGGGCTTCTTGCTGGTAGATCAAGCCCAGCCGCTCGACGGTGTCAATAATCTCTTCCAGACCCTGGGGATCGAAAACATAGACGGGAATCCCCAGCGCCTCGAGCCTGTCGACCACAGCCTTCGGGTTACCGTCCCTGATCGCCAGGCAGAGCTGCGGCTTCAGGCTGACGATTTTCTCGATGTCCAGTGCGACATAACTGCCCACCTTCGGCAATTTTGCCGCAGCTTCGGGAAATGTGGCAAACCGGGTCGCCCCAACCAGTGACTCCCCGCCCCCAACCTCGTAACTGATTTCAGTGAGGTTGGGGGCCAGGGATACAACACGTGTCAAAGGCTCCGCAACACTGACCTCGCGGCCCACCTGGTCGACGAGTACCCGGCCGTGCACCGAAGGTGTCGCCAGCAAAAAAACCGCTATGAGAAGAAATACGCTTTTCATGTCAAGAGCTTAAAACCTGAAGTCAACCCCAGCCACAAAATTGATCTCCGGAGACGGGTAGAGATACTCCGCGCCATAATCAACACCATATTCCTCGTATTCCTGATCAAGGATATTGTTGACCGCAATATATATCGATCCTTTATTCAGCAGATAAGCGAGTTTTCCGGCCAGGTAGAAGTAGTCATCCTGATGACCGAGGTTGTTATCAAAATCCGAGATATACCGCCGCTCGCCGACATAGCTGCCGTCCAGACCCAGTTGAACGCGGTCGTAGAATGTCTTCTGAACGCCAACGGTAAACTGATGCCTGGGGACATTCGGCAAATCCTTGCCATCATATTGCCCACCGTCAATATCCGTGTGTCTGTATGTATAACTGCCGCTGAAAAGAATGTCATGGATGTTTTTGCTGGCAGACAGCTCGAGCCCCTGCCGGATGCTGTCCCCGTCGAGGTTTTCATTCGCGCCCGTCAACGGGTTGTAGAAGATTTCATCTTCGGTGACGACGCGGAACAGGTTCAAGCCAAGCGCAAGCCCAGATTCGAGGCGAAGTCGCAGGCCGGCCTCAAAGTCATCAGAGGTTTGCGCCTTCAGAGTGTCGTTGATGGTATTGAAGTAAAAATTGAAAAATTCATCAATCACCGGGTATCTGAAACCCTTTGCATAGCTGGCATAAGCAGAAGAATTTTTCATGAACCGGTAATTGACCCCAAAGGTGTAGAGGTCTTCGTCTATGGTCTTCGAATCATGGGTTCCGGCATCGATCCATTTGAAATCAAATTCGGCGCGATCATATCTGAGGCCACCAGAAACAGAGAGGCTTTCCGTTACCGCAACCTCCAAATGAGCAAAATACCCGTAACTTTCCTTTCTCATATCGTAGGAGGCCGTGCTGTATGACGATTCATTCCAGATGTCTTCATCACTTTTCTCGTAATCAAAACCCAGAACGGCCTGGGTCTCGTAACCGAGTAGCGATTCATTGATGACCAGCTGAGGGGAAAACGCCTTGGTCTCTATCTCGGTATCACCGGTATAGTTGCCCCAAGAGGAGAAATAGTGGAATTTCGCTTCACGATTACGCTTCGAAATGCCCAGGTCCAGATAACTGTCGTCGGTCAGGTAGTATTGCAGGCCGCCTTGGAGGTACCAGTCCCTGGTATCGGCAAAGTCATCAGGTGACGTGGTCGATTTCCGTGACACACCACTGTCCAGGGCGCTCTTATACAATCCTCCGGGCATACTGGCATCATCTTTATGATAACCGCCGTTAAAACGCAGAAACAACTGGTCTGAGACCTCATAATCCAAGCTAACCCCGGCATCTTTGGCCAGGGTGTCGCTGTTGTCACGATAGCCGTCGGAAGACCGGTAATTGCCGTTAACGGCAATCGACAGGTCTTTGGCCGTGCCGCTCACAGAGCCGCTACTCTGGAACGTCTTGTAACTGCCCGCCAGGACACTTGCCGCTCCGGCCAGCTCCGGAGTGCCTTTTTTCGTGATGATGTTGATTACACCGCCGGTGGCATTGTCGCCGTAAAGGACGCTGCCCCTGCTGCCACGGACGATCTCAATCCTTTCAACCCGTTCTTTTGGAATCAGGGTCCAGTCCACGCCGCTCAAATCAGCCTGATTGATACGCCTGCCATCAACAAGCACCAAAGTGTTCAATGAAGCTGTTTCACCGAATCCTCTCAGGTCAACGGTGTAATTGCGCCCATTCCCAGCGATATCGTTCACCAAAACACCTGGCACGGTTCTCAGTAATTCAGGGATATTCTGAGCTGCAGACTGATCAATTTCTTCCTCCGTGACAACCGTCACATTGGCCGGCACCGAATAAATACTTTCCGCCAGCCGGGTTGCAGTCACGACCACCTCATCCATCATCTCCGACTGCTCCTCTGCCTCTGTCGCAAAGGCCGATCCACCTACCAACAAACCCAACAAACCCAACATCATAATTCTGTACATACTCTTGCTCCCGTTACAATGGACCGGGGCAATAAAAAATCCCCGGTCAATATAAAATTGATCCGGGGATTCCCTGTATCTCCACGAACTCTCGGCAACCACCCCGTGACCGCGGGGGCAGCAACTCAAATCTCCTCAGACAGGTCTTCTGACTTCCGGTTCGTCCTACTGATCGCGCCTTCCCGACGGGTAGTGTCAGTGGCTTATACCTGAGCCAGTGAGGTTGTAGCGGATGAGAGAGTGCAAGTGCTTGGCCTGTATTAGTGTTGGAAAAATATATGGCGTACCAAAAGGTCCGCTGTGGATTTTTCCACGCTTAGACAGGTTAATGACTTGTGCTATCTACCGCTAAAATCCTCGCTGGCTTAGGTTTAGTGCGATGTTCGTCCCCGGTCACAGCGGCGGGCCCGTCCCGGATTTACACCGGGTTCCCTTTTGACCGGATTCGCGATTGATTGCATAGCCCGATCAAGCCTTGCGGCATCTGAAAATATATGGCGCAACCTTACCTGCTGTTTCCGGACAAAGTCAAGAATCACCTGCCTGGGACCGTCAACATTTATGCGGCTGCCACCTGGCGATGACAATCGTGTGCCTGACCGTCAGAAAACTCGAATAATACTTGTGAAGCGTTAAAGATTGATTAACATTATTTGAGCAGTAGCTTGCTCAACTTAACAGCCAGTCAAGGAGACTTAACCATGTCAAAAATAAAAGGGACTATCGGCATACTCACCGGAGGAGGAGATGTCCCGGGCCTGAATCCGGCCATCCGGGCATTGACAGTGCGTGCCCTGAGAGAAGGGTACAGGGTTCTCGGCATCCGGCGCGGATGGGCCGGGCTGGTCGACCTGGTTCCCGACCCGCATGCCGACAACAGCAGCTGCGTCCAGGAGCTGACCGAGGAGATTGTCAATCGTGCCGGCCGTACGGGCGGGACTTTTCTGCATACCTCACGAACCCGTCCGAGCCACTTGCCGATCACCAATGTGCCGACCCACTTACAGGACATCTACCAGGAAACGATTAACGACCTGACGCCGCAAGTCCTGAAAAACATCGACTTTCTCGGCCTGGACTTCCTCATCCCGATCGGTGGTGACGACACGCTCAGTTACGGTCAGCGCCTGCATGAAGAGGGCGTCAAGGTGGTCGCCATCCCGAAGACCATGGACAACGATGTCCCTGGCACCGACTATTGCATCGGCTTCTCGACCTGCGTCACCCGGACGATCGAACTGACCCACCGACTGCGCACCAGCGCCGGGTCTCATGAACGCTTTCTTGTCCTTGAGGTGTTCGGCCGCTACGCCGGGTTTTCCGCGACCCTGCCAACCATGGCCGGTGCCGCCGACCGCTGCGTCATCCCGGAGCACCCTTTCGACATGGAGCAGCTCTGCGACCTGCTCAGCTACGACCGTCGAAAGCATCCGAGCAACTACTCGGTGGTCCTGATCTCTGAAGGCGCGACCATGACGCATCACGACGGCATGCTGTTCGAAGGCGAAGAGACTGACCAGTACGGCCACAAGAAGCTCGGCGGTATAGGCGACCAAGTGGCCGCACATTAGAAGGAACTCTCACCGAAATTCAATAACGGTCGCCGGGTCAACGTGCTCAGCCAGCGACTGGGCTACCTGGTGCGTTGCGGAGACCCCGACGCGATGGATTCGATCGTGCCGATGGCGTTTGGCAACCTCGCCTTTGACATGGTCCTGGCCAACACCTCGGGGCGCCTGATCAGCCTGCACAACGGCTGCTACGATACGGTGCCGATCGACGTGGTCACCGGGCACAAAAAAATCGTTGATATCAGCAAGTATTACGACACCGAGCGGCTGCGACCTAAATACGAGTCGTTCCTGCGACTGCCGACCTTCATCATGACCAGCGACATTTAACTTCAACCAACTGCTCTTGAGTGTATTAACAACAGCTTGCCAACATGTGAGCTATGAGTTGAAATTGGTTGGTCGTTGCAGCGGCAGCAGCTTCACAATCTGTTGCCGTTTGATTTAACTTGCCGGTTACAGGATGTCTCCTCAGCATGATCTTGCCACCCCATATTGAGAGCTGTGCGGCGAGGCCCCATGTAACGGGCCGGCTCGTCTCCTTTGTTGTTCCTGGAACCATATACTCTTCGCGAACGTATATGCCCTCCGCTAGGAGAAAGGCGTTTTTTGCTTCCTTTTTGTCGCCGCTTGGACAAAAAGGAAGGCGTCCGGCAGTACGCGAACTGCCGGTTTTGCTTATTGTCCTCTGAAATTTAAAGACAAAATCAAAACCAGAACCCGGGGGTCGCGCCCCCCGACTGCGCCTTACTCTTTTACTGGCCTAAAAGAGTAAGCAGAAAAGGGCCTGCGCTGCGCTGGGCATGTCTGGCTCGTCAAGGCGGTAACCTCAATTCAGACCAGAGTATCCGACTCAATGAATACATGTCCCCCACAGGACCCGAGGCCCTTGAGGTCCTCTCCGGCTCTGCATGATTGAGATTCTTCCGCTTGTTACGTTCCGTGTGCCGCAGCCGGAAACGAATGGATTAAAGACGATTAGCGGAACAAAATGTCTGAGCACGGCGAGTTTTCGTTCCACCGGCTTTGATTTTGAATGAGAGTTTTCTGCAAAAAGTAAAAACGGCAACAGATTGTGAATCTGTTGCCGTCTGACATAGAAACTCTAATAACACCGCGCCCGACCAAAAACCTAAAACCCCAAATACACTCGATTATCGAGTGATTATTTTTTCTGCCTGACAACTTCAAACAGTGCCACGGCGCTCGCCGAAGCGGCATTCATTGAGGCGACGCCGCCGCTCATCGGGATTTCCAGCAGACCGTCGCACAGCTGGCGAGTCCGCTGACGCAGGCCTTCTCCTTCACTGCCGACGATCAACGCAAGATGGCCGGACAAGCTTGCCGTAAACAGAGGCTGCGCCTCTTCACCGGCAGCCAGGCCGTACACCCAGAAACCCACTTTCTTCAGCGCCTCGATGGCCCTGGCCAGGTTGGTCACCTGGCAGACGGCGAGATGTTCCACCGCACCGGCCGATGCTCTGTCGACAACGTTGGTAATCCCGCAGCTGCGATCTTTGGTGATCACCACGCCCTGGCAGCCGGCCGCATCGGCGTTGCGCAGAATCGCCCCCAGGTTGTGCGGGTCGGTAATCCCGTCCAGAAGAAGGAAGAACCCGTCCTGACCGGAGGCCTGCCAATCGGCCAGCAGGTCCTCGAACTCGGAGTAGGGAAAGGCCTCCATACTCATCACCACTCCCTGGTGGTGCGGCAGCCCGGCAAGCCGGTCGAGATCCTGTCGGCGGCGCTGCCGAACCGGGACGTCAAGCTCCTTCGCCAGAACCAGGACTTCATCGATGCGCTTGCCGCCAGCTTTTTCGTCGACAAACAGTTCAACCGGCCGACGGCGGCCGCGCAAGGCTTCTTTAATGGGGTTGATTCCGTAGAGGTAGTCGAGGTTCATATTACGGTTCCTGCATCTTTATTGTTGTATCGACGTAGATCTGATACTGAAGGGCACGCATCATGAACTTTAATGAGGAGCGGGCTGAACAGCTGGCAGAACCAGCCGCGTGTTTGGCAAACATCACGCCCATTCCAGCCTGCCCCGGTAGTGATCATCCGCAAGCAAGCACTCGGCAAGCCTGCCACGCCCGGACTCCGTTCCAGAGGTTACAAATTATTCGTCAACAGTGACAGAGTGACAGTTGCTCTCCGGCGCACTGCCACGCCTTTCAGCTGATATCCTGACCTCTTCCGGCGCAGGATAACCGACCCTGTTGCGACCGATCAGGGCCTTGATGCTGTATTGCCCCAACGCTCCCGTCTCAGCAATATTGCAGAGTTCTTCCAGAGCCGTACGGTTGTCGTACTCGCCATTCCGGTAAGGCCGTGAGGATATCAGGGCATCATAGACATCGCATGTTGCGACCATCTCCACCAGAGGGCTCACTGCAGCGAGGCCTCTTGGGTAACCCGAACCGTTGCATCGTTCATGATGGTTGAGGGCGACATGCGCCGCCGGATGGCGATGATCTCCCAGGTAATAGCTGAGCAGCACGAAGCCGGCCGCAGAGTGAAATTCAAGGAATTGGCGCTCACGGCTGGTCAGGGGGGTCCTCTTTTGCAGGATCGCTGAAGGTATTGACAGTTTGCCGACGTCGTGGGTCGGCCCGACCAACAGGATATTCCTCTCGGCCAGGGTGTTTGGGTAACATTTTTCCATCATGAAAGAGGTCAGGGCGAAAACCACCAGTGAGTGGCGGTAGGTATAGAAATCGCTTTGCTTGAACAGGTCCAGCGCGGACAAAAGAGGCACGGGAATCGGTATCTCGCCAAACTGCCCGAGGTGTTCCCGAATGCCGTCGGCACCACCGAAAATAAACGCGTAGGGGTCCTCGCTGATAAAGCGTTCCATATCCGACAGAATGCTGTCGTGCTGAAGCAGGCAGCTGGTCTTGAACTGCTTCAGTCGTCCCATCCTGGCGACATCATTGATGGTCGCCTCATCGAGCAGGGAGCCCGCGGAGAGCAGTTCCATGCCGGCCAGGTCCCTGACGGCAAAAGGAAGCGTGATGTCAAGTGCAGCGACGTCACTGCTTATTGATGATTCTGTGATGTCACGATTCATGTTCTCCCCCCGAGCACATTTAATCGTCTGTTCCGTCCCGGATTACGACTGATTGACTGTCGTGATCTGGTCCGTGGTTGCAATGCGGTCTTTCCCCTCCGCTTTGGCCTTGAACATCAACTGGTTGGCCAGATCAACAAGCTGGGTGAACGATTGATGGTCATCACCGGAAAAAGTTGAAATCCCGACACTGATCGTGATGCGCTCCTCGCCCATGCCCTTGTAACGAAACGAACGGATACTCGAACTGATCCGGCGAGCCAGTTCCAGGGCTCCGGCGATTTCTGTCTTGGGTAGCAGAATCACGAATTCCTCGCCGCCGTAACGTGCCGCGATATCGATTTCACGCACAAACTCCCTGATCATCTCGCCAATCTGCCTGATCACTTCATCGCCACGGATATGGCCGTATTTATCGTTGACATGCTTGAAATCATCGATGTCGAAAAAGATCAGTGACAGTGGCTCTTGATGACGGACCGCACGGGAGAATTCCTTCTCAAGCCGTTCATAGAAATGTCGATGTGTGTAAAGCTTGCTCAACCCGTCGCGAATCGCCATCTCTTCAAACAGGTCCTTGGCGGATTTCATCGATTCGAAAAGCGTCGCATTCTCCAGCGCATTCGCAGAGATATTGGCAACCAGATGAGTAAGCTTTCTGATCCGTTCGGAGATACCGTCCTTCAAGTTCATTGTCGTGCGCAACATGAGGGTGCCGATAACGGCCTCCTTCTTGATGATTGGCACAACGATGAGTGAATTGAGATCCAAAGCCGCGACATGCTCGCGAACCGGTTCCATCAGGAGGTCGCTCTTGACATCGTTGACGATCACCGCCTGGTGAGTCTCTATCGCCCTGCGTATCTCCGGATAGCGATTCAAATCCAGCCTGATTTCGGTGTTTTCCTGCAGATCGTTGCAGGCCTTGACGATAATTTCATCATCATCGTTGATACTGATAATCGAGCACCGTTCGACTTCGACAACATCGGCGACGAGGACGTCAAGGGCAAGATGCGCGAAGCGTACATCGCGTTCCTGCGCGGCTTCGCCGAATACAGCGA
>Ga0209692_10004683_pt1 | contig 12199 bp, 12 predicted proteins | sample tdDd472_FD_187129 | JGI IMG/M metagenome (GOLD analysis project Ga0209692, IMG submission 187129) | Marine sediment microbial communities from the Atlantic coast under amendment with organic carbon and nitrate - tdDd47.2 (SPAdes)... | ecosystem: Environmental > Aquatic > Marine > Coastal >...
GCCAGGGCAACGGGTCGCGTGCGCTCGGCGAGAGCCAGGCCGACACGACCATCCTGCCCCGCGTCCAGGCCATGGCCGGGCGCCTCGAGCAGACGCTGGAGAACGACTTCGCGCGCCCGACTCTCGGCTTCAACGCCAAGCTCTTCGGCGGGCGCGTCCCGCCCATGCCGCGCTGCCGCGTGGTGCTGGAGCAAGAGGCGCCGCCGGTCGTTGACCGCTCCCTGGTCGATCTCGGCGTATACACCGCCAACGAGATCCGCCGCGGTGTGGGCCTCGAAGAGTGGACCGAGGAGCAGGGCGGGAGCCGCATCGTCACCCCGGTGGCCAAGTCGGCCCCGGCGTTCGATCGCGAGCGCGAGGAGGTCGGCACGTCCGCCAGCCCTTTCGGCCGGACGCGCGAGAGGGGGCAGCTGACGCTTCCGTTGACCTCGACGCGGCGAAAGACTTCGCCGACGTCCGCCACCTCAGCGACGCGGACCGCGGGCGTGCCGTGGCCCGAATCGGGCGACCCCGAGAGACCGCCCTCCGCGGCACCCTCGAAGCCGTAGCGGCGCTCGAGCCGCACCTCGACGCACTGGCCGCCGGGCTAGCGGGGGTCGGCACCGAGAGCGAGGCGCGCGCCGTCCTGGAGCGCGTCCAAGCGCAGCTCGAAAGCGACACCGAGGTCGCGGGCGCCATCTGGCGCACCAATGCAAAGACTCACCTCGCCGGGCAACTCTTCGTCCGGGACATCGAACTCAAGCGCGAGAGCGTCTCGCTTGACCGCACCCCGCCGCCGACCTTCCTGAATCTCGACTTCGCCGAGGCCATCGAGCACTTCGCTCGCCGCCGCATCCTCAGCCCCGAGGACTTCGAGGCGCTGCTCGACAGCGAGCGTTTCCGGGCGTTCACCGTGTCCCGCGCCGTCAGCGAGGGCGTCATCCGGCGCGCGTGGGCGCAGATACAGGCGGCCATGGCCGGCGACGGCACGGGCCTCGCCGACTTCATCGCCGAGCTCGAGGGCAGCGTCGACGGGGGCGGCTTCCCGGGCGGCGCACGGCGCTATCTGGAGTCGGTCTTCCGAACCTCCACGGCGACGAGTTATAACGCCGGCCGCTTCCGACAGCAGGTCGAGGCCACCAAGGGCGACGACGCCATCGTTTGGCAGTACGTGACCGCGGGCGACAATCGCGTCCGCAGCAGCCACCGCGCACTCGACGGCAAGCAGTGGGCCGTGGGCGACCCCGAAGGGCGCCGCGTCTACCCGCCGAACAGCTTCAACTGCCGCTGCGTCATGATCGTCACCGAGGACCGGGACGAGGCCGCGATGCAGCGCGCCGCCGACGCGGCCGAGGCGCTGACCGAGGGCTTCGACGGAGCGCCGGGCGACGCCATCGAGGACGAGGCCGCGAGGGCCTGAACCCACCCCACCCGCAACCGAGACCGTGAGCGAGCCGCCGGCTCGCATGAAGCCGAGGCCGGCCGCGCGGAACGAGGACACCCATGAGCTACACGATCGAAACCTGGGACCACCCCAGCGCGCCCAAGGGCGGCAAGCGCTGGCAACTCATGGAGCCCGGCGCGACCCGCCGGTGCGCCAAGGGCACCATCGACGCCGACGGCGCCATCGTCGTCACCGCGGGCCACGTCCCGGCCGACGCCGCCGACTGGTTCGAGGAGGCGTGCCGCAAGGCCGCCAAGCCCGCGCCGAAGCCGAGCCCAGTGCCCCCGGCGCCCGCGCGCCCCGTCTCGCTTCCCGCCCCCGCGCCGGAGCCCGCGCTCGCCAAGCCGAAGCGCAGGGCCGCCAAGAAGGCTGACTGACCATGTCGTTCACCGTATCCGCCGCCGTTCGCGAGAACGAGACGCTCGCCGACGATGGCCGCTTCTACTCCATCGCGCGTGACGCCGACTCCAAGGTGGTCGCCACCGGCCAGCTGCTCCCCGACGGCACCATCCGTCACGAGACCGGCTCGGTGCCCGACGGCACCACGGCCACCGCACTGGCTGCCGCCGCGGCTGCGGTCGTCGCCGACATCGCGGGCGAGCGCACGATCACGCGGGCTGACAGCAACACGCCGCGCGAGCGCACGTTCGGCGTCGCCGCGTCGACGAAGGTCCACAAGGGTAAGCTCGCCTGTCTCAACTCCAGCGGCTACCTGGTCGAGGGCAGCGCGACCACCGGCCTGACCTGCGTCGGCGTCTTCAAGGCGACCGTCGACAACAGCAGCGGGAGCAACGGAGACGTTGACGCCACCGTCTTGAGCGGTGGTCCGTTCCTGCTGGACAACACCGCGGACACCGCAGCGCAGATCACCGGCACCGTCGCCGGGCCGTGGGCGCTCAGCGACGGCCTGACGCTCATCATCGACACCGACGGCAACGGCGACCAGACCGCGACGTTCAACACCGCGGACTTTGCCGACATCGGCAACGCAACGTTTGCGGAGGTGAAGGTCGTCATCGAGACCGACACCACCGGCCTGACCGCCACCGAGTCGACCGAGGGCTACCTGGTGCTCACCAGCGACACGAGCCCAGCGGACACCTCCTCGGTCAACGTCAACGCGACCAGCACCAGCGAGACCATCTTCGGCCTGGGCACCGACATTCAGTCGGGCATCGCCGACGCCATCGCCGACGATGACGTGGGCTCCAACTGCTACGCCACCACCGACGAAGCCGTCGGCCTCAGCTCCAACGGCAGCACGCGCAGCGTCGCGGGCCGCATCTGGGACGTGACCGCGGCCGGCGTCTGGGTGGTCTTCGAGAAGTAGGGCCGACCATGGCAACCGACACCCACGTCCTGTGTCTCGCACAGGCGCGACGCACCAGTGCGCTCCGAGCCCTCGAGAAGGGCAAGCGCACCGTCCGCAATCAGATCGCCTACGAGGGCGAATGGGCCGGTCACCCGGCCGGCGAGTTCGAGTTCACGCGCGCCCTGTTCGAGCAGATCATCGCGAACTTCGAGCGCCGCACGGACCCGGTTCCGCTCACCTATGGCCACCCCGACGGCGAGACCGCGTCGTGGATGGGCGCCGCGGGCTGGATCCACGGTCTGGCCATCGACACCGACGAGAAGGGGCGCACCGCGCTCTTCGCCGATATGGAGTTTACCGAGCGCGCCGCGAGCCAGGTGCGCAACGGCGAGCAGAAGCACTGCTCCGTGGTCGTGGGTTTCGAGTCCATCGACGAGAAGACCGGCGAGCCCATCGGCGCCGAGCTCTTCGAGGTTGGCCTCGTGCTGAGCGCCTTCCTCGACGACATGCGCCCGCTCGCCGCGGGACGCCACCGAACCCCCCGCGCGCATGGCGCGGCCAACACACAGGAGATCCGTGCCATGAGCATGAAGGACATTCTCAAGGAGGCGCTCAAGGAGCTGCCCGACGACGCCACCCGCGAGCAGGTGCTCGCGTACATGGATGCCGCGGCCAAGAAGGCCGAGGCCATCGAGGGCACCCCCGAGCCCGAGCCGGCCCCCGAGGCCGCCGCCGAGGACCAGGCCGCCGCCGAGGACCAGCCCGACGAGATGGCCGCCGGCAAGCCCGAGGGCGAGACCGTCGCCGCCGGTGACGAGCCGTCCGCCGACGCCGTGGCCGCCGCCGATGCGCCGGCCGAAGAGGTCGCCGCGGGCGACGCCGACCAGCCCGTCGAGATGATGGACGGCGAGGGCTCCACCGCGGAGAGCGCCGTGCAGACCGTCGTCGACGAGATCGTTGCGAGCGGTGGCGACGCCGACCCCGTGGCGGTCGCCGCCTTCCTGCAGGATCGCGCGGGCGAGCTCGCCGCGATGTTCCTCGGCATGGGCGACGGCACCGAGGCGGACGCCGAGGCCGCGGCCATGGGCAAGCGCGCCGCGCTCGAGGCCAAGGGACTGCAGCGCAAGGTGGCCGCGCTCAGCAAGCGTGTCGCCGAGCTGGAGTCCGAGAAGAAGGCCGCCATCGACAAGGCGCTCGGCGAGAAGGTCGACGCGGCCATCGAGGCCGGCGCCTTCGAGAAGGCCGAGCGCGAGGAGCTGGTGGAGCTCGGCCGCAAGGCCCCCAAGCAGCTCGACACCCTCATCGCCAAGATGAGCGACGCCGCCCCGCCCAAGGGTCTGCCGCTCGGCCGCGTGGCCGCCCCGGCACCCGCCGCGGGCGACGACGTGAGCGACGGCGCGGGCCCGCAGACAGACGACGAGAAGGCGTACGTGGCGAGCCTCAAGAGGCGCGGCGTCAAGAACGTCGACGTGCGCCTCGGTCTCTACCGCGAGCAGAAGCAGAAGATCTCCGGCAACGAGGCGCACGAGCGCGTCTGAACCCCAGCAGGTCGTGACGCACGCGGCGCCCACCCGGGCCTCGTGAGCGCCGACCTGCGCCCATCAACCCGGGTCCTCCCGGACAACCGATCCCCCAACAAAGGAAAACATCATGGCTGCACTCTCCGCAGACAAGCTCCGGGAGTACCAGGATGAGCCGCAAAAGGGCTACGGCCCCGCTGGCGTCGACATCTTCTACGAAGGCGCGATGCTCAGCTGGAACACCAGCGGCAACCTGGTCCCCGCATCCGATACCGCGAACGAGAACTTCGCCGGCATCTGCACCAAGTACGTGGACAACTCCGGCGGCAGCGCTGGCGACGTCAACGTCGAGTTCGAGCACGGGCACGTCGAGAAGCTCGCGTACTCCGGATCCGTGACCGCCGCCATGGCGGGCGAGTCCGTCACCGTCGTCGATGACCAGACCGTCGGTCTGGCTGGCGACACCACCAACGACATCGAGGTCGGGACCATCGAGCGCCACGAGAGTGGCTACGTGTGGGTCGCGATTCGCCGAGGCTACGCCGCCACCGTGGCCGCGTGAGCCGGAAGGACTGACATCCAATGGGACTCGCAGGATCCAACAACCTGGCGGCGGTCAACGCCGACTACATCGCGGCCTTCCAGGACTTCTTCGGGGAGGGTGTGCCGGGACTGGCGCACCACATCACCAAGGAGATCCCGGTCAGCGGCACCAAGCTCACGATCCCCAACACCCTCAGCTTCCCGCGCGTGCGCGAGTGGCTGGGCGGCAAGGTGGTCAAGAGCCTCCGCGCTCTGACGCAGGACATCACCCTCAAGACGTTCGAGGCCACCGTCGGCATCGATCGCAAGGAGGTGGACTACGACAAGAGCGGCACCGTTCAGGACACCCTGAACAGCTTCCTCGGTCAGCAGGTCTCGGCCTTCGATGACCTGCTCTTCGCGAAGCTCCTCGCCAACCCCACCGGGTACGACGGCGTCTCGCTCATCAACAACAGCCACCCCTACAGCAACTCCACCGGTGACAACCTCACCACGGACGCGCTCTCGTTCTCCTCGCTCGAGGCCATGGACACCGCCATGCGCGGCTTCCAGGACGAGACGGGCCGGCCGCTGAACATCACCCCGAACATGCTGCTCGTGGGTGAGAGCAACCGCCACACCGCCCTGCAGATCACCGGCGCCAGCCGACCGATCTTCTACAACGCCAGCGGCGCCGAGGCTTCCAACTCGGTCATCGACGCGTGGATGAGCGAGAACCCGTTCGCCTCCCACATCGTCGTCGTGACCCCGTGGATCACCGGCACGCAGTGGTTCCTCATCGACTCGACCAAGCCGGGCGCCTCCCCCATGGTGGCGACCGTCGGCCGAGCCTTCGAGGCCATCCCCGCCACCGACAAGACGGACAGCCACCGCTGGCACCGCGACGAGTACCAGTACTCGCTCGAGGGCGACTACGGGTTCGGCGCCGGCCTCTGGCAGCTCATCGGCGGCAAGATCGCGGCGTGAGCCGCCGGGCGCTGGACGGCTCGCGCCCCACCTTTGACTGAGCCGTCACCCGGCGCCGCAGCGGGCAACCTGCGGCAAGACTTTCTGGAGGAGAGACCACCATGACCGCCACCGCCACTCGAATGATCGTCCAGTCCAACAAGGGACCGCAGCGCGACAAGCCGCGCCGCGAGAACATGCGCCGAGTGCGCGTGACGTTCCGCAGCGAGCTTGGGCCCAACGCGCAGACCGTCATCGCTGGTCAGTGCCTGCGCAAGAGCCAGGCCGACGACCATGGCAGCGTACCCTTCGTCGCGTACGAGTCCGACATCCCGCGCATCGAGGCGCTCGTCGAGACCGACGCCGAGGGACTGCGCCGCGCCCGCGAGGTGTACACCCGCAAGCTCCACGACGAGATCCGCGACAAGCTGCGCGGCAGCGAGGAGCCCGGGGTGATGCACGACGCAAGCGGCGTCATCATCCCCGACGACCAGTCGCAGTGGCCCGCGGCCATCAAGCGCATCGAGCAGGGCTTCGGCGGCAGCGTCGAGGCCGAGTTCTTCGACCTCACCGGCCGCGGCGTCAAGCCGCTCGAAGCGGTCGAGGTGGACGATGAGATTCTCGACCCGCCCATGAGCGAGCACGAGGAGTCGGTCGCCGCCGTCGCCAAGATGCTCGGCGGCGCGCAGGGCGGGGGCAACACCGCCGAGGTGGTCGCCGCGGTCATCGCCGCACTCGCCGACCAGGGCGTGATCCCGACGGGCGACGCCAAGCCGCGACGCGCCCGCAAGAGCAAGTCCGACGCCGACGGATCGGGCGACTGACCATGGTGACCCGGGTGGGGACCCGGGCGCCTCTCCTCCCAGGCCCCGGGCGGGACCCCATCCCTCCGCCCGTCCGGGGCCGACCTTTATTCCGCGAGCGCTGACATGCCGACGAACTACCTCGACACGGACGACTTCGACGCGCTCGTGGATGGGCGCACGCGTCTGGTCCTCTTCGACGACACCGCGGCCGAGGACGGGACCGGCTACTCGTCGACCCTCTTCGACCGGGCGTGTCAGTTCGCGTCGATCCGAGCTCGCGCCGCCATGGAGCGCGCGGGCTACTCGCCGGGCGCCTCGACCACCGAGGACGGCGTGAAGATGGTGGCGCTCGCCGCGGTCGTGGCGTTCGCCTACGGCCGCAAGAGCCTCTCGGTCCCCACGGCCACGCAAGAGATCCTCGCTGGCCTGCTCGAAGACGTGGGCGTCGGCGACGTGCCGATCCCCGGCATCGAGCCCTCGGCCGACCAGGGTATCGGCGGCGTGGAGACCACGAGCCGCTCGACCACCTCGACCAGCGGGCGACCCTCGATCTTCGACAGTCTCGACCGCGATTGGTAGCACCCATGGCCGACGTCAAGATCAGCCTCGATCTCGACGACGCCATCCGCGGCCTCGACCGCATGGCCCTGCCCGTCCTCGAACGGCTGGGCAACCTCGAGCCCGTGCTGCGCAAGCGCGCGGCCCTGCTCGATGGCGTGGTTCAGACCTCGTTCCGTCAGAGCAAGTCGCCGCTCGGCGAAGCGTGGGCCGCCCTCGCGCCGTCCACCATCGAACGCCGACGCAAGGGCTCCAGCAAGCCGCTGGTCGACACCGGTCAGCTGCGGCAGTCGGTGACGATCGTCGCCAGCAAAGACCGGATCACGTTCGGCATCAGCGGTCCCGCGCAGGGCTACGCCCCCGCGCACCAGTTCGGCACCAGCCGCGCCGGCCGCAAGCGCAGCGTCAAGATCCCGCGCCGCGCGTTCCTCCCGATCACGCCGCAGGGCGAAACGTCGTTCGCGACCGGCCCCGCCAAGGCGTGGTTCGACAAGACCGGCGAGGCGATCGTCGCCTACGTCCTGCACGGCAAGACCTGAACCATGGCCACCCTCGCCACCTCCGCGATCACGACCGCGATTCGCGAAGTCATCGAGGACGGCACGGGCTCCGTCCGCACGATCACCAGCGGCGACTACCTGCCCGGCGAGACGTCGGCGCGCAGTGTCCCGGGCCTGTCGCATGACGCGCTCATCGCGCCGCGCGCTGAGGTGCGAATCGTCGAGACGGCGCGCCACGAGGCGAGCCCGGCGATCACCGGAAGCTTCCAGCTGGTCGCCCTCGAGATCGAGATCCGTCTCGTCCGGTCGCTGACCACGTTCAAGCTGCTCGACCACGACGCCCGGCAAGCCGTCTACGACCTCGCCGCCCGCGACGGCGACGTCCTGGCGCAGGCGCTGACCTGGCCCGGGAACCTCACGCAGACCGCCGCGAGCGCCGCCACGGGGCTCGTGAGTGGCTGCCTTCGCACCGACTGGCGCAGCGCCGTCGGGACCGTCGAGGCCGACGGCTCCGACCACGGCCGCCTGGTCACCACCCACCGATTTACTGCGATCGCAAAGGTCGCCCTCGCCACGAGCTGACCCCGCCCCATGACCATCGAACAGCACGCCATCGCGCGGACCGCCCTGCTCAAGGAGACGGCGTTCGCGACCGACGAGACCGCCACCGGTACGTATCTCGACCTCCCCGTGATCGAGAACTCGGGCCAGCTCACGCTCATCAAGGACGAGCTCGCCGTCGACATCCAGCAGCAGCACCTGTACGGGCGCGCGCTCGCGGTGCTCGGCAAGAAGTCGGCGACCTACACGTTCCAGGTGCCGTGCTACGGCTACGGGACCGCGGCCGGCGACGGCGTGGACTCGGCGGCCGAGGACGCCAACGCGCTGCTCCAACTGCTCGCCGTGGTCTTTGGTGGCATCGACGCAGAGAACACGGGCAGCGACGTGAGCAGCGCCGCCAGCTCCACCAGCATCACCCCGACCAGCGCGACCGACTTCCTCGAGGGTGTGCCCATCGGCTGGGCCAACAGCAGCGGCAATGTCGAGGCGCGCGTCATCCGCAACGAGGTCGCTGGCGTCGTCACCGTCAAGAGCGCGTTCAGCGCCACGCCGTCGAGCTCCGACGTGCTCTACGCCGGGACCACGATCTACCCGACGCAGGACCCGCAGGACACGATCCAGATGATCGTCGAGGGCGCCGAGCAGTCGGACCGCTGGCTCCTCATGGGCGGCCAGCTGTCTGCCGCGCCGCAGCTCACCCGCGCCAACGGTGAGGTGCCCATGTGGACGTTCACGCTGACGTTTGCGGACTGGGCGAAGGAGCCGGACGCCGCGATCACCACGGCCTCGTACTCGAACTACTCGCCGACCTACGTGCACGGCGACTTCGCCATGAAGGTCAGCGGCTCGGGCGTCACGACGCACACGCAGTACGACGCGGCCTCGGTCACGTACACCTTCAACGGCCCGATCTTCCAGCCGGTCAGCTCGCCCAACGGGACGAACACCATCGCTCGGTGGCGGGCCCAGCGGGTCAAGCCACTCGTCCAGGTGAGCGTCTCGCTCCCCTACGAGGCATACACCTGGTTCACCGAGCGCGACGACCGGGACAGTTACACCATCCACGATCAGATCGGCCTGACCGCTGGCAGCATCGTGCTCCTGGAGACGTCGACCGCGCAGGTGCAGAACCCGCAGCGCACGAACCAGGACGGTCTCGCGTACCAGACGATCGAGTTCCACGCGGGGCTCGACGACACCGTGAACGGGACGAACGACCTCGCGGTCGCGCCCTTCCGCATGCACTTCTTGTGACCGACGGGCGACCCGCGCCGCCCTGACGCGTGGGAGGTCTGGAGGACCCATGGAGACGCTCAAACCACTTCGCGTGGTGTCGGTGGCCGATCCTGCGCTGGATTGGCAGGCAATGGCCCTGGCCCACTCGGGATCGGACACCAAGTACGCCAACGCGATCGAGGAGTACCGCTCGTCGCGCGAGCCGAGCATGGTCCGCGAGGAGCCGGGCAAGAAGCTGGTGTGGTTTACGCTGCGCCGGCTCGACTCTGCGATCATGGACCTGGTGCTTTCCCAGGACAGCGAGCACTACAAGTACCGGACGGCGCTCAAGTATGCGGTTACCCGCATCGAGAACCTGACGGGCCTGGACGGCACCTTCTACCCGCGCCTCGAGCCGGAGGAGGAGCGCCGCGTGGACGGCGTTCCGGTCCCGAACCTGAGTGAGCGTCAGATGGCGCTCATTGCCTCCATGTACGTGGAGGAGATGGGGGTGATCGCGTTCGCGAAGTCTTTTTTTCCCCCGACGAGCGCGGTCTGCTTTCCGCGGCCGCGTTCCTGGGAACTGCTCCTGAAGACGAAGGCCGCCCAGGTTGCGGCCGACGCCGTGAGGAAGTTCAAAGAGCAGACCAGCGATCGGCCGCAGGAGGACGCACCCAAGGCGACCTCTGGCGACTCGGGTATCGCTGCGACTGCGACGGACGAAGCCACCGGCGAATCGACGTCCCCGTCGACCGCCTCGGGCGCACCTTCACGGCGCCGCAAAAGACCCTCGAAGAAATCGAGAAAGTAGCGGGCTGGCGACCGCCCTCGTGCCCGTGGAAGGCGTACGAGAGCCCCTTTGTTCACGACGTGGTCTCGCTTTACGAGCAAGCCCGCGTTGGCGACACCGGCGTCCACCTGGCAAGCGTCTACCGCCCCGGCCTTCCCCACCACCTCTGGCAGGGGGTGCAGGCGTACGCGGTCGCGGTCGCCCGCTGCCGCCACCACTGGATGCAACTTCGCCGCAAGCGCGACGAGGCGCGAAGACGACTTGGCTGACCCATGAGCAACACACGAGGAGGAAGCGTCGAGCCGCTCGAGGGCGAGTTCAACATCCGTGGCATCGCGGAGGCGATCAAGGAACTCAAGGAACTCAAGGACGAGACCGAAGAGCTTGGCGAGGAAGCCAAGAAGGCGGGGGGCGGATGGGGCTCGCTGTCTGACCGCATCACTGCCGGCGTCGTCTCCGTCCGCGCGGCGTGGGACGCGGTGACCGGCCTGCTCGGCGCGATGCGCGACGCGACGGTCGAGTTCGAGCGACAGACCGCGGTCATCAACCGCTTCAGTGGCGACATCTCGAACGCCAGCCAGCGGGTCAACGGCCTCATCGCCGACATCGACCTGATGGTCCAGTCCAACAAGGCGGCGCAGGCGGGGCTGGAACTGACCGGCGAGCAACTCGGAACACTCGCGGTGCGCGCCTCTGAGTGGGCCGCGGCCACCGGGCAGGATGCCACCGAGGCGTTCGACAAGCTCATGGTCTCGGTGTCGACCGGCGAAGAGGGTCCGCTCAAGGAACTCGGCGTCAGCCTTGAAGGGCTCACCACAAAGCAGCAGCGCCAGGAGAGCGCGATCCGGCAGCTCACCGAGGGGTACGAGGACGCGACCAGCGAGGCCGACTCGTTCGCCGGGATGCTGCTGACGCTCGGGACCCGACTGGAGAACGCGCAAACCGAGATGATCGGCGCCGCCGAGCAGTCGGGGCTTCTCGACCAGGCCATGGAGAACCTTGGCAACGCCACCGACCAGCTCATCGAGAAGTTTGGGATCTTCGGCGACGACAGCGACGGCCCGCTATCCGACGTCGAGCACTTCACGATCACCGGGGCGGCCATGCTCACCGCGTTCACCGAGCGCATCGAGGCGACCATGACCGTCTTCTCGTCGCTCATCGACATGCGGGAGCGCATCGCCGCGGGCGACCTCGGCGGGGCCGTCGACATCTACGGCGACGCCAAGGATGCGTTCGACATGATGCGTGGCGAAAACGGCCAGGGTCTGCTCGACCGAATCCAGGCGCTTCGCGCCGAGGGTGTCGCGAACGCCATCCGCAGCCAGGAGGAGGGTGGCTCGGGCCCGATGGGCGCCACATCGGGCGGCACTCGCTCGGGCGCCCGCGCACAGAGCCGCGACCTCGGCGACGGGCCGGGGGACTCCATCAGCGCCTACGAGTTCCAGAACGACCTGCTCGAAGCCCAGCGCGAGATCCAAGCTGAGATCGCGGAGAACCAGCAGCTCAAGGCCGACGCCGCCGCCGAAGAGATCCGGCGCGCCAAGGAGCGCAACCGGCTCGCCGAGGAAGAGTTGGAGATGAACGCCGCGCTCAAGGCCGAGGAGGCCGAGCGCCATGAGGCGCAGCTCAAGGCCGACGCCAAGCGCGAGAAGGCGCTGCGCGGCCAGCATCGCATGCAGCGCGGCGCCGAGGAGTTCGCCGGGCTCATCCAGAACACGCTCGAGCTCGCCGCCGAGGGGCAGGACAACCTCGGCAAGTCGTTCGTCACGATGATCGACGAATGGCTCAAGTCCTTCGCCATCCAAGAGGCGTACAAGGGCGCCGCCGCGTTCGCTGAGGGTATCGGCAACGCCGTCATGAACACGGGCCACGCCGCGGCGAAGTTCGCCGAGGCCGCCCAGCACTTCGCCCTCGCGGCCGTCGCCGGTGGCGCGAGCGCCGCGATCCCGAACCAGGGCGGTGGCGCATCGGCGGGCGGTGGTGCGGGGGCCGGCGCCGGACCCGCGAACACGGGGCGCGACTC
>Ga0209692_10004685_pt1 | contig 12192 bp, 9 predicted proteins | sample tdDd472_FD_187129 | JGI IMG/M metagenome (GOLD analysis project Ga0209692, IMG submission 187129) | Marine sediment microbial communities from the Atlantic coast under amendment with organic carbon and nitrate - tdDd47.2 (SPAdes)... | ecosystem: Environmental > Aquatic > Marine > Coastal >...
TACAGTCCGCTATGTAGTGCATAGTCCATCAATGCAGTTTCTGTAGGGTCACCTAATGGCTTGCCTTTTTCATCTAAATTAGAGTCGTTACACTCTGCCATACATTTTACTAGTTCTACTAGTTCTGGTGTATGCTTCGATGCATCATCCTCTTTTGTCAAATTAGCATATACATACTCAACAGTCATTCTGTTCATGGTAAGTGTACCAGTTTTATCTGAACATATTATGTTTGTTGATCCAAGGGTTTCAACTGCAGGCAGTTTTCTTATTATAGCACCACGATTGGACATACGCTTCATGCCCATAGCAAGTACTATTGTCACAACTGTTGCCAATCCTTCTGGAATTGCAGCAACAGCCAATGATACAGCTATGAAGAACATATCAAATGCTTCTCTGCCTGTTATCATACCGATAACGAATATCACTACAGCAATAGCTATTACGCCTATGCTTATTACCTTAGATATTTCATTTATCTGCTTTTGAAGTGGTGTTTCTTCCTTTTCGGTTGTTGCAAGTTTAGTTGCTATTTTTCCCATTTCAGTGTCTAGACCAGTACCTATTACAACACCTGCACCACGACCATAAGATATAGACGTTCCCATAAACGCCATGTTCTTTTTGTCGCCTACTACAGCGTGCTCATCATCTATAGCCTCAGTTATTTTTATAACAGCTTCAGACTCACCAGTTAATGCACTCTCCACAGCAGATAATGTAGCACTTTCAGTCACACGCAAATCAGCACCTACGCTCATGCCAGCTTCAAGTATCACCATGTCACCTACAACCAATTCAGATGAATCAATGGACTTAGCTTTTCCATCACGCACAACAGTGGAATGAGGAGCCGCTAATGACTTTAGGCTTTCCAATGCCGCCTCCGCACGAGCTTCCTGTATTGTACCCATCACAGAGTTTAAAAGCACAACAATAAATATGATAATCGCATCTGTAGGCTCATTCAATATCAAAGATATAGTAGCCGCCGCAATCAGTACCCATATCATTACATTCTTAAACTGTTGTAAAAATATTCCAAATACTGTCTTCTTGTCACCCTCCGGCAACACGTTAGCTCCATTTTCTTCCAATCGCTTGGCAGCTTCGTCTTGGCTTAGGCCCATGGTCTGGGTGCTTAACCCTTCCATCACCTCACCAATGCTTTGCGTATGAAATTCGTTATTCATCGTTATCCACCAGTTTTTCAATCAGTTTTTGAGATCGCTCGATAAAACTACTCAATTCCTTAGGTTCTAGCAAACCAGATGTCAATCTCGCCAAATCATATATCTGCAAGCAGATTTCATCTTGGTTTTCATCTTGCTTCTCTTTTTCAAGAATCTTTTCAACAACCTTGCTGCTAGTATTCAAAACAAGCTTAGCCTGATCTTTTATAAAGTCCATATTACCCATGCCATACATATTGCTTTGCTGCATACGTTGCATATTCTCATCCAACTTCAAAGTAGCTATTGAGCTTTCAGACTTTAATGCCTCGAATTCAACATTCAAGTTCTCTTTATCCGTTGCTCGCTTGAAAGCTTTTGTTAATGCTTCCTTATCAGTATCCTGTAATGTAACCTCGTCTTTTAACTCATCTGGAGTTTCGCTGTCTATTCTAACAAAACGTAGACCTTGGTTCTTCATCTCCAAATGTTGAATAAAGTGAGGATCAATCATTGTGTCAAATATGCCAACTGTTAAATTAGCCTCTTTGAACAACTCTATCTGAGCCTTTTGGCGTTCCACATTTGTGCTATAGTATACCTTTTGCTCCTTACCTTCCTCAACTTGAGGTAAGAACTCTGGCAACTGCACATACTCATCATCTTGGTTCTTAACTAACACATACTCTTCAGCTTGCTTAGCAAAGTTTTCATCTCTTATGCAACCATACTTTACAAACGGATGTATATCAGTCCAGTATGTTTCGTAATTATCACGTTCGTTTTTAGCCAGTGACTTTAGTTTGGTAGCGACCTTCTTAACAATATGTGTAGGTATCTTTTGTACTTCCTTATCGTTTTGTAAAAATGATCTGCCAACGTTTAATGGTAAATCAGGACAATCCAATACACCTTTAAGCATTAATAAAAATTCAGGTATAATCTCCTTTATATTATCTGCAACAAACACTTGATTATTATAAAGTTTTATTTGACCTTCTACGCTTTCAAATTGATGCGACAATTTTGGGAAGTATAGAATTCCTTTTAGTGTAAATGGATAATCAACATTTAAATGTATCCAAAAAATCGGATCATTATAGTCTGTGAATACTTTGTGATAAAATGCTTTATATTCTTCATCCGTAATATCACTTGGTGTTCTTAACCATATTGGGTTTGTATCATTAATTGATTCAGGTTCTTTATCTTCCTCGTCTTCCTTTTTCTCTTCTCCAACTTGCTCAATAAAGATAGGATAAGGAAGGAATGAACAGTATTTGCGCAACACCGCACTTACAGCATACTTACTCATGTATTCATTGCTATCATCATCTAAATGTATAGTAATAGATGTCCCTCTGACTGCTCTGTCGCTATCTTCCATTGAATAATCAGTGTCGCCTTCACAAGTCCATTTTACCGCTTTAGCTTCATTTTGGTATGATAAAGTATTAATCTCAACTTTTTTAGCTACCATAAATGACGAATAAAATCCTAAACCAAAGTGACCTATTATTGCATCATCTCCTGCGTCTTTAAACTTTTCCATAAATTCTTCTGCACTTGAAAAAGCAACTTGGTTAATATATTTCTTAACCTCATCTGCTGTCATGCCTATGCCGTTATCTTCAAAAGTCAGTGTATGGTTTTCTTTATCGCAGTAAACATTTATTTTAAAATCATCTTCCTCTAAGTCAACTTCTCTTAAGGAAATTAATTTTCTTAGTTTAGTTATAGCGTCACATCCATTACTGACCAATTCCCTTACAAAGATATCTTTGTCGCTGTATAACCATTTTTTAATAATAGGGAAGATATTCTCTGAATGTATTTCAATGCTTCCTTGTTCTTTTTTCATGTAATTACCTCCTGTATTAAACAATTATTCATTAGCAAGCGCTAAGCTTGTAATATTCTACGTGAGAACTTCTTGAACGATATATTTCCACATTATCAGGAAGTAGATGTTCATGTTCTAAATAATCTGCCACATCTGTATGTACTTTGAGTATATACTTGTTGTTTAGTGAATACCTTTGCATATTAAGATACTCGCGTAGTATTTTTAGGGATATAGTTTCCTCGTTAAACACTCTTCCTGAACCGTGACAATATGGGCAAGTCTTATGCATCATTGTAGCAACACGCTGACGAATCTTTTTTCTGGTCATTTCAACGAGCCCTAGACCTGTCATTCCTACAACATTAGTTCTAGTTCTGTCTTTCTTTAACTCTTCCTCTAATACAGCAACAACTTCTTCCTTACTTGAAGTTTCAGCCATATCAATAAAGTCAATTATTATTATGCCACCAATGTCACGAAGTCTTACCTGTCTAGCAATTTCAATTGCTGCTTCCTTGTTTACTTTTATAATAGTATCTTGTAAATTATGAGTGCCTACATATTTTCCACTATTTACATCAACCACTGTCAATGCTTCTGTATGGTCTACTATTAAGTAAGCACCATTTTTTAACCAAATACGACGTGAGAAGGTTTTATCAACCATCTTTTCAATATCCATATCTGTAAATATGTCACCATCATAAAACGATACACTTCCAGTCCATTGAGGGGCTAATGTCTTTGCCATCTTGGCGACTCTTTGATATTCTGTTTTTTCATTTATAATGAATTCACTAGTATTATCTGCGCATAAGTCTCTAATTGAGCGTAATAACAAATCATTATCTCTATGAATCATTGCAGGCGAATTTTTTATATTTGCATAATCATTAATATCTTCCCATAACTTAGAAAGATCTAAAATTTCTTGCTTTAGTTCATCCGCATCGCAGCCTTCAGCTACTGTACGTATAATTATACCCATGCCATCAGGACATACTTCCTGAGCAAGGGACTTTAATCTTTCACGTTCTACTTCATTTTCTATACGTCTTGATACACCTACATAATCCATTGTTGGCATTAAAACAAGCATGCGTCCTGGTAAAGTGATATGAGTTGTAATTCTTGCACCCTTAGTTCCAAGAGGGTCTTTAACAACTTGTACTAAGATGTCTTCACCTTGCTTTAAAACATCTCCTATATCGGGAATATCCACACTTTTATCATAGTTTTTAAACTTAAAGTTTTCTTTGTCTAAGGCAATATCACCAACGTATAAAAAAGCATTTTTTTCAAGCCCAATATCAACAAAAGCAGCATCCATGCCAGGAAGCACATTAACTACCTTGCCTTTATATATGTTTCCTGCAGGGCGTTCGTTACCTGGACGCTCCACATAATATTCAACCAGTTTTTCATTTTCCAAGACAGCAAGACGTGCTTGCCCAGGGATAATCGATGCAATCAATTGACGATTAATCTCTGTTTGGACAATCTCTGATTTTGTTAAATTCATATTTGTGTCCTTAAAATTTATTTAATATTGCAATTCAATACTATTATCTAATCAAAATTAAAAATTAGGCTTGTTACATACACTCATTAATGGATAGTGTTTTCCTGACTTTTCAAAGTATATATCTTTTCTAATTATTTTAGCATACTTAGGTTCTATATTCATGGCAGCGAGAACCAACTTAGGGCTAACATTTAATTTGCCACCACTTGACAATCTCATATGCATAGCTTTTGGAATGTCAACAATGGAAGAAATATCAATAATTCCTTCTCGTATATCTATAGTACGATAACCCTTTTTCGTATGTTTATCAACGAATACTTCAGTTGATTCGTGTATTTTCTTTATTTCAGTTTCCAGTTCCTTCTGTGTAATACTATCAACATTAACTATCCACTCACACATAGCTACCATAGACATTAACGATTTATATTCATTTGAAATATATCCACAGCTTTCAGCATAAAAGCCTGGTGCAATAACTGAATTGATTTTTGCCTTTATTATTTCAGGTGCAACATAGTCTACTAAGGAAAATTCCATATACTCACCCATAGATTCTACTGCTACAGATAAAGGTTGAGCAAATGTTAAAGCAACATGTGGATGAAACCCCATAGTATATTTTATAGGTAAACCGGAACGGCGCAACGTTCTTTGCATAGAGCGCTGGACATCTAAATGTGATATATATATAGCTTCATTATCTTTAGAATATTTTACAATTACTCTCAATTTCGTTCCTCCATAGAACTAATCATAGTACAATTTTTTAATCCGCATCCTTTACAGCCACTTCTACAATCATCAGTAAGTTTACTTTGATTGGCTAGAAGCCACTCTTTTTGCAAGAATTTCTTTGATACACCACAGCTTGTATGTTCCCATGGTAATGGTGCATCTAAATCAATTGATTCAAAATAATCATCTACATTTATATTACATGCTTCAAAAGCCACTAACCATTTATCATAATTGAAATATTCACTCCAACTATCAAATTTACACCCTAGTTCCATGGCTTTAACTATTGCTGGTGAAAGTCTTCTGTCTCCCTTTGCAAATATAGCTTCAATGCGAGATACTTTAGCATCGTGATAATTATATACTACACCTTTTAATGGCTTTAGCTTGTCCTTTAAAAACAACTGCTTTTCCATAAACTCTTCCATTGTATTCTGCACATACCATTGAAATGGTGTATGAGCCTTTGGTATAAAGCATGATGTAGATACTACAATCCTTAGCCTGCCTTTTCTTAATTCTTTTGGCACTTTATAGTATTCGTTACGAACAAGTGAAACAAGATGAGCTATTGCCTCTATATCTTCATATGTTTCAGTTGGAAGCCCTAACATAAAGTATAGTTTGACGCTGTTGTATCCATTGGTAAAGGCGTTGTGTACACTTTCTATTAAATCGTCTTCAGTAACATTTTTATTAATTACATCCCGTAACCTTTGACTTCCTGCTTCGGGTGCTAAAGTCAAACCTGCTTTTCTTTGCGTTTCTAGACTTTCCATATACTCTTTTGCATGAGCATCAAGCCTTAAAGAAGGCAATGATATAGTAGTATGACTTTCCTTTAGTTCATTATGCATACCAAGTATTAGCTCTTTTAAACAGGAATAGTCTCCTGAAGAAAGTGAGGTTAAAGAAACTTCATCATAACCTGTAGCTTTTAGATTTTTACGTGCCTGATCTAAAATCGTCTCCACAGACTTTTCTCTAATTGGACGATATATCATTCCTGCCTGACAGAACCTACATCCTCTGGTGCATCCTCTAAATATCTCCATAGTGACTCTATCGTGAACCAACTGAAGAAAGGGTAGTATTGGTTTTTCTGGCCATGAGGACTTATTTAAATCTTCTACAAAGACCTTTTCAACTATATTAGGAGCTCCTTCCTTTGGTAGAATGCTACTAAATTTTTCCTCTGTATATTCTACATCATATAGTTGTGGTATGTAAATACCTTTCTCACTTGCCAATTCTTTATAGAAATCTATTCTAGAAGTATTATTTTTCTTATGAAGAGCATACTTGTCTATAATAATATTATTGACATATTCCCCTTCGCCAATTACAACAATATCAAAAAAGTCTGCCATAGGTTCAACATTATATGCACATGGGCCTCCTGCTATTATAATAGGATGATTCTCATTCCTATCTTTTGAATATAAAGGAATATTACTAAGCTTAAGCATATTTAATATGTTTGTATAGCTCATTTCATGTTGTAATGTAAAGCCTACAATATCAAAACTATCTAATGAAGTTTTACTTTCTAAAGAATACAATTTTTCATTATTTTCTATTAGTGTAGTTTCCATATCTGGCCATGGTGTAAAACATCTTTCGCAGAAAGTATCATCTCTTTTGTTTAAATCATCATACAATATTCTAGTACCAAGATGACTCATTCCTACTTCATAGACATCAGGGAAGCAAAATGCATAATGTATATTATACTCTGAGGGTTCCTTGTAGATACTGTTTAGTTCACCACCAGTATATCTTGATGGTTTTTCTACAGACCTCAATATAAAGTCTAGTTTATCTTTATCCAATTATCTATACCTTTCTAATATACCCATAAATTAATTTAGTTGATTTTTGGGTAGCCTACATGATATTATAATATAATTGAGGAAAAAAATAAACAAAAAATCCCTAGCAAGATTTTTTAACAGTAATTAAGCTATTACACATAAGAATAATAGAGCTAACATCTTAATTACACAACATAATAATATATAATACAAGGAGAGTATATGAGTGCAGATATATTCTTTTGTGTGTCAGGAAATGATAAATATAACGACATACAAAATGATGGCAAGAGTGTAGAGAGAATAAATATAATAAGAAGAGAACATCCTAATTGTGCTATTTATAAAAAAACTGTATCAACATTAGATGAAGAATTAATAAGGACCACTTTATTTACACCAAGCAAAAGAATATCTCAAGATATAAGCAAAGAGGACAATCAAATAAGACGAAATTACATTAGCAATGAGTCTCATCTAGAGACTTTATTAGTGTATCTTAAAGATATTGAGGTAAGGGTAAATGATAGTGAAATACTATCCTTATTAAACAATAAAAATGATGATTTAATATATGTTGGGGAAATTTGTGAGACTCCATATACACAGGTTCTTGGTAGTTGGATATCCATGCAAGATTATGAACCTCTTTCTAAAACCAAAGCTTTTTCATCATGTATATATCAGATGAAAAAAATATTAAAGGCTCAATTGAAATGCGCGCAGGAAGCAGCAGAAAAATATAATTTAAAGTATTTTACTTTTGGAGATGTGCTTGCACCCATGAATCATGACAAGTTTGAAAAGTATTATTATAAATACTATAGGCAAGCAAGTAAAGATTATAATGGTTTAAATATGTTAATAAAAATTGGTACACCATTGAATGAGTTTAATAATATTTTAGATAGAAAGCATATAAAGGGGGTAATTTTAACTCAGTCGTAAGATGCTTTAATGACTTTTCTATAAATTAAATTCTTTTGTTTAAAAGCGCGATATAATTATTGGGCTTTTTTGTATAAACACTTATAATAGTAATATTCATTATTATTTATTAGCAATTATTTCTTAATCTAGAATATTATATTTTAGTTTAATACGCTAATGATAAAATACATCACGTTTATTACAATTTACCAATATTTATGAAAAAAATATTATATAATCTTTAGTTGAAGAGAAATAAAATGTTTAATAATTGTAATAAAATATTATTAATTAAGCATGGATTTAAATTTATCCTAAAATTAGATAGTATATATAAAATAATATACTTTTTTTATGTAAAAGTATTTGGAGAGAGTTGTAAATGGACTGTATGGACTTTGTTAGACCACTAACAGTAGTTGTATTTTTCTTTGTTGCAAAAAATTTAACAGATATAAGGATTTCTAATGTGAAATTTACATTATGGATTGCAATTGCTTATACTTTAGTAACTGCAGTTTTTTTTACTGGTGAATTACTTGCTAGCATAATAGTTTTTGTTTTGCTGTTTACTATGATATATACAAATGGTGTAAAATTTATTATGAGCCTAGTAGGTGCAATGGCTACTTTTATAATAATGATAATATGCAATACATTAAGTGGGTTAATACTTAAAGAAATGTATCCAGGTATTGATTATTATGTAGCTGCTGCAGATAATTTTAAGATGTTTATATCATTACTAATATCTAATTCAATGTTATCGTATACTTTAAGTAAAACAATAGGATTTATTTTATATAAAAATCTTAAGATAAAAACGGTAGGTAGTATAAACAGAAGTATTAGGATAATATTTTTTGTACTTACATTGATAGTATTGATATTTATATATTATACTTCACTGTCTAGAGATGTTATGAGAAATCCTGATATAATATATATTTATTTAGTTTTTTGTATTTTCTTGATTGTCATTATATATTTTGCATTTAATACTACATTAAAAGAGCGAAAACTTGTTAATAGCAAGAATGAGTTGAAACATTTAGAGGAGTATACAGCTAACATAGAGTCGATGTACAACGATATTCGAAGTATAAGACATGATTATGCAAATGTTATATCATCTATGGCAGGATATATCGAGGATGATGATATAGATGGACTAAAAATGTATTTCAAGCAAGAAATTGTCCCTTTTTCATCCAGGATGGAATTAATTGATAATAATCTATCCGTATTATCAAAGATAAAAGAACCTAGTCTAAAAGGAATTATAGCAGTTAAACTAATTCATGCGCAGGATATTAATATTACTACATTATTAGATATTAGAGAAAATATTCACATTACAAATATAAACATATTGGATTTAAATAGAATAGTGGGAATATTGCTTGATAATGCTTGTGAAGCAGCATTAGAGTGTGAAAAAGCATCTATCAAGATGGCTATTGTTAAATATAATAATATGCTAACCATTGTAATAATAAATAGTGTTAAGAACAATAAAATAAATATAAATAAGATCTTTGATGAAGGGTTTTCTACAAAAGATTCGGATAGAGGATATGGGTTAAGTAACGTAAAAGCTATCCTTGCACATTACCCAAATGTTTTGCTGGATACTAATGTTAAGGAAAGTGAGTTTAGTCAAATAATATATATTGAAGAGAAGGTGAGAGAAGATAATGCTGAATGTTTACATTTGTGAAGACGACAAAAAACAGTTAGCTAGGATAACAAAAGCTGTTGAAAACACTATATTAATAGAAGAATTAGATATTAAAGTTGTATTGTCAACGACTGACCCTTATGAGGTATTAAAACATGTAGAGTGTAGCACTAATACAGGTATATATTTTCTAGATGTAGAGCTTAATTCGTCTATTGATGGCATAGAGTTAGCATCAAAAATAAGAAACTATGATTCAAGAGGATTTATAACATTTATAACAACTCATCCAGAACTTAGTTATTTAACATTTAAATACAAAGTAGAAGCACTGGACTATGTAGTAAAGGGTGAAAATGAGAACTTAGAAGCTAGCATTAGAAACTGCATATTGAACGCGAATAATAAGTTTTTGAGTACAAAAAGGCAAATGAGGAAGTTTTTCTATGCAAAATGTGGTCAGCGTATTTTGCATATTCCTTATGAGGAAATAGTTTTTTTTGAGACTGCATCTACACCTCACAAAGTAATATTACATACATTAAACAGAAGAATAGAATTCTATGGGCATATAGGGCAAGTTGCTAGTGATTTAGATGATAGATTCTACCAGTGTCATAAATCATATATTATTAATAGAGATCAAATAACTATGGTTGACAAAAAGAAAAGAGAGATTCATTTAAATGGTGATAATATGTGCGTTGCTTCAGTAAGGGCGATAAAGGGGTTATACGATTAATATCAGTTATATATATTAGAAAATGGAGCTTCTTTCTTTATGTAGTAAAGTAGTTATTTATAATGTTATGACAAAATGATTTCGTAATATTTATCAATTGTATATATTAAATAAAGTCTAAGTGCCACTCCTTTTAAGATAATAGCTTTCTTATAATCACCTTATTAGTACAATTATATTTTACAAAATTCACAACCCTTAAAGAAATAGTAACACAATAGAAACATATTGACAACTGTATTGTAATATTGTATATTAATAACATATAAAACATTATTTGTTGTATTGATATACCTATTTGCTATTGACTACTTATGTCAGCGATTTAGTACCAATAGATTTTATCAACCCACATGCTATAAAACTAGTTTTTCATAGTACTTAAGCTATGTCATATCAATAAACTTATGTAATAACACTAGCCTATTGAAAGAGAGTTATAAATATGATTAAACTACTAAAGAAGAAAAGAACAGTTGGTTTAATAACTATACTAATTATTAATATTTTCATAATCACTTGCTTTACAACAGCGTGCCACAAAAACGAGGTATTTGCTGAGGAAAAAGTGATAAATAACGCAACTGAGAAAACAAATATATCTGTTTTAAATGATATAGACATAGAGGAGAAAGAAAATGGAAAGTCGTCTATTGAGAAACTAGCCTATCTTATGCCGTCAGAAATAGAATCTATCAAACTAATCCAGACACAAGAGTTTTTTGGAGATAAAATAGAATTCTATGCATGTAATGGATATCTTGGAAGCTATAAGATATTGTCATCTGATAATTCATTAGTATCATTCGAGTCTAAAGAAATGGATGAAAGCAAGCCACTACAATTATCAAATGATGAGTTTAATGATATAGCAATTAATTATGTGAAGAAAATATGGGGATATGATGATGTATCTATTACAAATCGCAAAAGTGTGGAATATGAATTATCAACTGAAACAGCGTGTTTACACATTGTTGAAGGAGTGATGGGAAATAGCAACAGAATGTTTTGTGCAGTACTTAATGGAAATGGTGAGTTAGATGGAATTATAAGTTATCCTAATGATGTTGATTATACTAAAGGAATTTCACCTGAAGATGCAAGGCAAAAAGCAATTGACTTGATTAAGAAAGAAGTAAACTTTATTGTAGAAGATAATTTAATTCTAATAAGTGAGGAATCACTCACAGATGTTTATTATGCACCTATGTATAAATTCAAGTATGAATATAGATCAGAAAATCCAACAATAGATCATTTTGATTTTGACGCTAGAGTTAGTATACAAATTGCAACTGGCGAACTAGGAGGAATTGGGATTACACCAGTAACTTCTAATGTAGATGCTTATTCTATTGAAGAAGCTGAAACTATGGCAATAGAACATATAGCCGAAAATACTGAAGATAAAGAAGTATCGAAATATAAAACTATTGAAGCATGGTCAAGTACAATTGATGGTGAGATTATGTATTCGTTTTTGTTTGAATATGACTCGGAGTATCGTTATTCACTAATGATAACTGCAACTGGTGAGTTCTGGGATATTGCTGGTGGTCAATAAATCCTTTATATATAGCAATATATCCACAAAATGGAGGATGTTTTGATAGAAAGAGAGCAGCCTTAGAGGCTGCTCTTTCAATGAGTATATATATAATTACTTAAGGAGAGAAAGCTAATTTAGTTTTCTTCATCACCAATTGCAAATGTTAACTCGCATTTTGCTACT
>Ga0209692_10004688_pt1 | contig 12187 bp, 8 predicted proteins | sample tdDd472_FD_187129 | JGI IMG/M metagenome (GOLD analysis project Ga0209692, IMG submission 187129) | Marine sediment microbial communities from the Atlantic coast under amendment with organic carbon and nitrate - tdDd47.2 (SPAdes)... | ecosystem: Environmental > Aquatic > Marine > Coastal >...
ATTCTTGACATCATTGTGGCCGAGAAATTATACAACGAGTTTCCCGACCTTAACTCTGGAGAGATGACCAAGTTTCGAGCTGATCTGGTTAACGAATTTGCCCTGGCTTCAATTGCCACCAAAAATGGTCTTGGTGATGCTTTGTTACTTGGTGTTGGCGAGGCCCGAAGCGGTGGTGCGGAAAAGAACTCGGTTTTGTCTGATGCCTATGAAGCCATGGTTGCAGCGGTTTTCACCGATGGCGGTTTTGATGTTGCCAAAAAAATGGTAATGCGCGATATGAAGATCGAGATGGTGAATTGTTCGGAACATATTGGTGAACGGGATTTTAAATCCGTCTTGCAGGAAGTTTGTGCCAAGCGTCACTGGAACCTTCCGCGATACACGGTTTTAGGGTGTAGCGGGCCGGATCATGCTACCGAATATAGTGTTAAATGTTTTATTGGCGAGAGAGATTTTTGTACAGGTGTAGGACGTAGTATCAAACTTGCAGAACAGGATGTTGCAAGCCGTGTGCTTTGCATCATCGAAGAAGAAGAAAGCGCAAAACGCGCAGCAAACGGAGCAAGCCATGATAAGTGAATTCAGCGTTGAGACATCTAATAGAAATATTTTGGTAGAGGTTACCGATCTGCTTGAAGAGGCAATTACCAGATCGGAAATCAATGAGGGTATTTTAACAGCTTTTGTTCCTCATACTACTGCCGGTATTACCATTAACGAAAATGCCGACCCCTCTGTCAAGCGTGATATATTGCTGACCCTCGAAAAGCTGATACCCGAGCATGGTGATTACAAACATGCCGAGGGCAATTCGGATTCTCATCTTAAAGCCTCGTTGTTCGGTTCCTCTGAAACAGTACTGATACATAACGGCAAACTGGTTTTGGGAACCTGGCAGGGTGTTTACTTTGCCGAGTTTGACGGGCCCAGAAAGCGTCGGCTGATTGTCCATATTGATGGAGAAAAGTAGTTTTATGAAAAATCTTCTGTGTTGTATTTTTGTCTGCTCGCTGCTCTTTTCGTCAAGTGCCTTTGCTGGTGTGGACTGTGGTGATTTTGACTGCGAGGACAATGAGCTTTGTCTGGACAGGGGAGAGGGTAACGACTGTTTTCAGAGTTGCAGGCTTGATGCCGAGTGTGCGACTAATTGCTGCATACAGATAAGGGTGCCTTATACCAGCTGGATTTGTGTTGATGGTTCCGAGTGCGGTTTGTCTGATGGCGATGATGATGAAGAAGTTGATCTGGATGACGAAGAAACCGTCGAACCTGATGGTGACTCCGGTATTAATGTAGAGCAGGGCGGTTATGGCGGAATGTGCGGAGATGATACCTGCAATTCGTGGCAGATTTGTATTGAGCTGTCAAACGGTTCTGAAGCCTGCGCCACTGTTTGCGAAAAGCATTCCGAGTGTGCCTCCGGTTGCTGCGCCAGTACTACTCTGGGTCAGAAAATATGCCTTTCGGCAGATGAAGAATGTCCCTCGGACACGGATGGTGACTCTGATGAAGAGGAAGAAGAAGAGGAAAAAAGCGGTTGCGACAACAAGGGACTGTTTTGCGAATCTGCCAGCAGTTCTTTTATCTTCGGAATGTTAATGTTAGCCTGGCTGATCAGACATCTTGCCAAAAGAAAATTTGAGTAAATAAAAATGACTAGCGGATTTGATACACAATTGCCGACTGAAAAGTCGATACACGATAAAGAGCCAAAACCACGAAAAGAATCTTCCAGTAAAAAGAAACATATTCCAACCGGATTGTTTTTGTTGGCATTCTTTTGTTTGCTGCTTGGTGGCTTGGGCGTTTTGTTTCAGGGCAAGGGTCTTGTTGTTGATTTGACCAGCGAGGAACAGACCTTCGATGAGTTTTATATGGAGTTTCATACCGAGTTCAGAAACCTGCCACCGGATGTAGCCCAAAAACTGGAAGACTTTACCAATGGCGAAATGCTGGAAAAGATCTTCAATGCCAGTAACAAAGGTTTGAAGGAATTCTTTCCAAACCTTTGGCTGTATCAGTTTGCGAGCCTCGGCTTCTCGCTGCTCTCCTTTCTGGGTGGACTGGGAGTCTTCATGAGGCGCGACTGGGGTAGACAATCCCTGATTGCGCTGTTCATTCTGACGACCGCAGTTATCTCTGTTGCGGGCTATATGGTAATTCCTGCAACCATCTCTTTCGTTTCCCTGCTGGCAGCCGAAACCGGAGCCAACAGCATGGTTAACCTTGACATGGAGGCGATTTCCTCAGTTGCCACAACCGTCTGGACAGCTCTGGTGGTCTTGTTTGTCGTTCTACATGGCCTGATCGTCTGGTATCTGATGAGTCAGAGCATCAAAGATATTTTCCGCGAAGAACCCGTCTCGGGTGGCTACTTCGGCTGAGAGAAATGCATTTTTTAGTTTGTTGAGGGGGACTTGGTTGCCTTGTTATGGGTGATCTGGGGTTTATGCCTCCCTTGTTAAATTCATTTGTTCAAGTTGTGGCCACCTGTCCATTCTTTTGATTAGCATCTGTTAAGCTTAATTAATAAATATTAAAAATATAAATATTACAGTAATAAATACATCACTATTGGAGTTAAAAAATGAAATGTTAGAATTAATTTAACATGTGAAATATTAGAAAAGTATATACATATCAGGGGCTTTTGTGACATCAACCTAGCGTAAGATATTGAATATACTAACAATTAAGTTGCATTAATAAAAATTAACAAGTACTCTGTTATTCGTCTGGGATAGGCTATGTGAGGTGGACAATGAATGACAGCATTCAGGACAATGTTTTACTGTTTGAAAAGAATTATGGTGAGTGCGCCAAGTTATTGCATGACTCTCTTACCAAAGTAAACTCTAAAGTGCTTGCCGAATTAGATGCATTTATTCAAATTGCGCATCTTCAAACAGAAGTAAAACGTTTTGAGGCCGAATATGAATCTGAGAGTGCAAAATATGAACAATTTTCAACATCTCCAGCAGCTAAAAATGCCTTATCCGAAATTCTCTTTGAAAAACAAAACTTACTAAAAAAGGAGGTCGATCGATTAATTGAGATACAAAAGGAAAGAGAAGCAGATCAATTAAGACATAATGTTCTACAACAAAAATTGTTAGGGCATTGTGTTGGGGAAACCCACATATATGAAAATACCAGTTTTGACCAACATCGCGACACCCATATTCGAAAAAACAACGAATTAGCAAATGCACTATCAACATTCAGAAAAACACCAAGATCTATATATACAGATAAAGAAGAGATGAAAATGGTAGAAATGATGAGGAGACTAATGACAATAGACCCTCGACCGTTTACAGCTCAAAAGATGTACGATGAACTTGTATACCATGAAATAAAAAATAATGTCACACTCAATTCTGTTAGAGCTACTTTTAGTCAGATGGCTTGTTTTAGAGCTATAAAGCAATTCGGTACTACCAGATATATTCTGGATGAAAGCAGAAAGTTAGATGAGTAGGTATACAAGGGTAATATGTTAGTAGAGTGTTAAGGTGCTGTTTGCTACATAGTGCAGAATTTTCTTGGTTTTGTTGTTGCTAGTCAAGGAGGGAATATGGGCTCCCCTAAAATACCTTTAAGAGAAGTGCGAACTCGATCTACACAACCTCGTCGCCAGAGAGCTCGGCGTAAAACACCTAGGAATGAACCTGATAGACGTCATATGCATCGTCGAGAAGATGATTACGGCAACAATCTTGATAGTCACCAGGAAGATTTTGATCAACAATGGTTGGAAAAAGAGATTAAAAAAGGAAGTACATATCATAACAATGTACAAGTTGAATATGAGCTAACAACCAAGCACCAAAAAGAAGCAGAGATAGAGCAACGAGCCCGTGAAATAGCTGGAGAAAATGATAATTTTAATGGTAAGAAAAGTAACTTGTTAGCTTTAATTGCTCTGATTGTAATATGCTTGTTAGAAATTTTAAATAAACACGATTCCAACAGTCTGCATATTCCGCAAAATATATATGAAGGATTGTTTATTGCCGGTTTGATTTTATCCACGTATTATTTTATTAGAGAGTTGGTAGATATTTTTCAAAAATCTCAAGAGGAAAAAGCAAGGCAAAAAAATAAAGTTGATCCACCAGAATAGATTTTTACCGAAACAAATTGTGTCGAAGTATAAGTGTTTTGGTGTCAATGATTCATTTAAACCAACGGCCCCACCTCATCCTCGAGCATTTAAAAATGCTCGATCCTTCTCCATGTTGGAGAAGGAAGTTTGGCAGTTTCACTCTTCCGGGTTTCATTGTTGTGAAGCTACAATATTTTGTGAGGCTCCCCCATAGCCTAATTCCGATATTTGCTTTTCTTTCTCTGTCTTATATGCTACAAAAACAATCAAACTTTTCAGTTTACGTAAAACTACAATAAAACGAAGCTCACGATAATTTGGGTACGCGTGAGGAGACAAACGGGAGAATGTTTGATGAGAACCAAGATTATGCCTGTTCTGAAATTGTTGCTTTTAATGCTCATATTGTTACCAACGGTCAATTGTGCGCCAACTTTTCACTATCCCTACACCAAAAGTGATGTGAAAAATGATTTTGGTCAACACCGCAGTTTGGCCCTTGCTCATTATCTAACCCAGGAAGAGGCCGATGTTTTACTGTGCAGCAGTGAAGAAGGTATTTTGCCTCTGGATACCTTTAATGAAGATGATATCAAGACTTTGCTCAAATCTTTTAAAAAGAGCAAGTATTCGTTTGAGCCATGGATCGGCTGTGTCAAAAATATGCTTGACGGCTTGAGCCCCGCCATGAGTGATTATCTGCTGACTTCTTTCGGGGAATTTGCCATTGACCTTTTGGAGGAAGATGACGAAGAACCTTATAAACTGGCCAAGCTGGATGTCATTCGTAGAATCATCACTGAGCGAAACCCTGATGTAAAATGGACAGTGGCAAACCGCCAGATCTTTGTCGATGAAATTTCCAGCCTGCTTAAAAAGGGAAAACTGAGTTTTAATAGTCAGGAAATCTCCAGGCAATTATTGGAAATACTGGAAATTGAAAGTGGCTTTTACAAGAGTTACCGGGTAACGGCAGGGATGATCAAAGGCAACAAAGATGAAAAGCTGTTAAAGATTTTCTGTGTGCGTCTGCCAAAGGAAAAACTGCGTATTGCCTCCAAAGAACGTCTTATTGATTTACGGATTGACAGATGTCCATATGAGGAAATCAAGGACAATCGTGAACAGGTAATAGCCAGAGTGCTTGAACATGGACGTAATGCCATCACCATAGATGACACTGAGGCTGTTGCAATAGATCAGAGTTTTGCAGATGAAGTGAAAAGTATAGGTGTCTTTATTCGACAGGACGTAATGCCACAAACAGCGGTTCTGCTTGGTTTCAACGAGCAGGCAGGTACAGAGAGCATTGTTCCCACCATCAATATGCATGGCAAGCTTAAACTCAAAATAGATCGCTTTAAGTTGCCTCTTAACTTGTGTACCTCGGCAGATAAACTCGATCCTGCTCCCTGTGTGGATGCAACCGAGATCAAAACCGGCAATCCACTTGCCTATTTCGACAGAGACGGTTTGCTGCATTTCAAAGAGGATCTGGGGATCGAGACAATCAAGAGAATGCTGATTAAACAATCGGATTTCAATCTTTCGCTGGCCTACAACGAGAGAAAACTGATAAAAGTTAAACTTCCATTGCGAGTGGAGAAACCTAAGGATTTGATCTACAAGGGAAATACCTCCCAGCCCGGTCCCAACTTGAAAGTAAGAATTAAAAAATATGGCAATTGGGTAATGGTGCAATCCAGTATTAAAAATTCGTCGGCTCCCATATCAAAGCTGGTTATTCTGGAGGCAAAGGATGCCGCGAACTACAAGGTTATCAGCAAGGGTGGTACCGGAGCTACGGGAAGAAGTGGCATGAATGGTAGTACTGGTAGTAGTGGCATGAGTGGCAGCAGTGCAATGTGTCCCAGTTCCAGTGGAGGACACGGAGGAAATGGCGGAAGAGGTGGAAACGGCACCAATGGTGGCCCCGGAGGCCCGGGTGCCAAAGGCGGTAACATTGCGGGTGTTGTAGTTTGTAGTCGTTCCGAATGTGCCGAGTTGAACCATATTGCCAAATTCATGCTTCAAAGCCTTGGCGGAGATGGTGGCCCCGGCGGAAGAGGTGGCAAAGGTGGTCGTGGCGGAAGAGGCGGTTCCGGAGGATCGGGTGCCAGTTGTTATTCTCAAGGCAAATCAAGCTATTTAAGTGGTGGGATGAGCGGTAGCAATGGAATGAGTGGCAGTGATGGAATGAATGGGCCCAAGGGGCCAGACGGCAAGCCCGGAAAAGTAAAGATAAAGCTCAAGAAGAAGAAAACCCGCAAAATTTCGAAACATCTGTAGATTAGCTAACTACTTGAAAACAGGGATATGTTATTGACATGTCCCTGTTTTTCTTTTAATCGAATTTAGCCGAAATGTTATAGAGCATGTCAGCGAGATGCTCTAACCTAGATCCGGTCAGCGACCCGCTCTAACGCAACATATCCTCTGACGTTCCCAAACACTAATATTTCTCAGTGAAAAACGACTGGTATGCGATGCTTTCCTTCCATATCTTCTAAATTAACGAAATTTTAAATAAACAGTTGACACTCCGTTCTAGTTACCTATAATCCCCACTGATTTTATTCGTGGTTGTACGCGCATTTGCGTTTCTCACACTCATTTTGAAAAGGATTCCACAATGAAAAATTTCAACTCCCTGATGTTTACACTCATGCTGCTCCTCGCTTTGTTTGCTCTTAACGCTTGTGGTGGTGATGATTTGGTAGGTAACCTTACCGATGGCGATAGCAATACCACCGATGGCGATAGTTCATCCATTGAAGGTCTTCCTGATGAAGATTGCAGCGATTATGATCCTGATTCCGAAGAAATGACATGTCATTCGATTATTTGTGGACACCTTGATAGCATTGAGGGTGCAGACGATCTGACAATCAAATGTTCGATTGACGAATTCTTCCCCTGCATGGAAGACAGATGCCAGGATAGCGGAAACAATGCCGGTATTACTGCCATGGAATGTTTACAGGAACTTTCCGGTTGCATTAGCGACGACTTGTTCTAATCTAAGAGAAATTTACAAATTAAAGAGTCGCCTGTTTGGTGGCTCTTTTTTTTCTGTGATGAAAGAAAACCCCGGCAGAAATACCGGGGTTTGAGTTTGCTGACAAAGTTATGTTGTTTGAAAAATCAACCTTCAACATCCGTCATACCTGCGAAAGCAGGTATCCAGAATTTGGAATCAATAGCATTGGTTTGTCGGAGTTTTGCATTTTTTTGGTTGTAGATAAAAATATATTCTGAATTATTTCAGTGATATAGCCATGTGGATTCCCGCATTCGCGGGAATGACGAAAAGACCGTGTTGCATATATTAGAAGTTATACAGAGGAGTTGTGCAGCAGTGAATTTTGAATAACCTTTAGTGATTTTACTTTGTCAACAGTCTGAAACCCCGGCAGAAATACCGGGGTTTTCTAATGAAGCGAAAGCTGGCTAAGCTGTTAATCAAATTCGGCCATATTAAAGCGATATGTCCTTGCAGCATAGGAGCCGGTATTGGTGGATACTCTGTTTAAATAGAAGATGTTACTATAATCGTTGAATGCCGGGAATGATATACGTTCCGGTTTGATACCACCGAGAACAAGCGAAGAAATGATTCTTGGGTTGTCACCATCAATGCCGGTTCGATAAAGAAACTTGCTATTGCTTACATAGACAATCTGTTGTGAATCATTGCTGACTCTGAAGTCATCAAACAGAACATCTGAGCTGATCAAGCTTGCCGGGTCTCCATTCGTCGGAAAAGAATATAATTCGAATGATTGATTGGAGCAAACTACTCTACTGGAATCCTTGGTGATTTCGAAGTGATTGAAATCTTCACAAAGTGGTACCGCATCTCCGCCCGCCAGAGGGATCAGAATAAGATCGCTTCCACTCGCACAAATAATGCTGTTCCAGTCGGGGGATACTTTGTAGTAACGTACATTCTCTCCATAGGAAGCTGTTGTACCATCTTCAATGGTGAATACTTTTATGTCCAGGGATACTCCCCATTCGTCAATCTGGATGACCTTTGTAAGGTCAGGATTGATCTCGAAATGCCCATTGGAAATTTGTCCCAGATCGCTGATTGCACCACCTTCTATGGGGATGTGGTGCAGTGAATTCATGAAACTTTTATAGACCACCTTTGTTGCATCCGCACTTATCTGAAAAGAGTTTACTTCGGTAGCAAGTAGTTCCGCTAAATCCTCATCTGTTGGAGTTGTGTATAAATTACCTGTGGTTGACAGGTATACCACGGTTGAAAAATCGGGGGTGAACTGGAAAAGCATTGCATCGGATGCCAGCAAAACAGATGTGCCACCTTCTATCGGAGTGGAGTAAATGTCATAAGTATATGGTATCAACTCATTGGAGAGCGAGATGGATATCACCCTTGCTGAATCGGGGGTGATAAGGAAGTCATCTTCGCCAAGAGAATATGCTTTTATCTCTCCAACTTCTGTTTCAATGCCACCCTCTATGGGAATGGAATACACGCTTCCTGAATATTTTGCATAGACCACCCGTGATGAATCCGGGCTGAATTTGGGAGGTTTTTCCACAAAAATATTTTCTGCAAGCAGAACTTTTTCGCCACCGTCAACTGGTATGGAATATAAATCATGTTCACTGTTCCAGTAGATTAGCTGTGTCCAGTCTGGACTGACAATCATCTCGCCGACACCATCACAGATATAAGTTAGCTCTCCACTGGCCTTATCGAATTTGTATAATTTGCCAATATCTACGGTTAACAATGCAATTTGAAGATCCTGATTAAAGGCTTGATTGACAATCGCGCTCTGCTCGATTTCCAGAAGATTGCGCCCATAATTCAAGACATATTCAGGTAGTAAGTCGTCATGTGTTCCGGCAAAGAACTCATAGTCGTGGATTGTCAACTTGTCTTCAAAGCCTAGTCCTTCCGGCCCGGAAAACACGATGTCATATTCACCCGGCGGGATGTTTTCCAAAAGGTAGTTACCATCTGCATCTGTGGTTGTTGAAATATCAGTTCCTGCAAGACTGACGGTGATTCCGCTGTGATCTTCTTCGCCCAATAGCTTTGCGCAGCCTTCCAGACTGGCATGCTCAAGGTTTGGATCATCCTCAAATTCGGCCAGATTCAGGCGGTATGATAAAACCGTGTAATAAAATGTTTTTGTTTGTATGAAATTCAGATAAAAGATCGAGCTGAAATCATCGAAGGCCGGGAAGTGGAGGTGATAATCCGAACGACTCATGTCGCCAATATAAGCCAGGTTTCTGCTGTTTTTACCATAAATATCGGTGCGATAAACAAATTGGCTATTGGTTGTATATACAATCTGCTTTGAATTATTACTTATTTTGTATTCATCTTTTACAACATCTGTGCCAATCAGTTTTGCGGTGCCTCCTGCTGTGCGTATGGAATAAAGTTCATTGGAATCTGTTATGTAAACCACTCTGGATGAATCCGGACTAATTAAGTAGGGGGTTATTGTGTTTATATAAATTTGCTCAATGAGCAATACTGCTGCTCCACTGGCGATGGGTATGGAATACAGACTGCCCGATTTCCAATACAGGATATATGCACTGTCGCCAGTTATCTTATATCCTTCTGCATCTGCTCCATATGTAGCTATTGAGCCATCCTCTATGTCTAGCAGATGTATTTCCCCTGAATAGAGTTGTACCACCTTGCTTGAGTCTGGGCTGATCTGGAAATTACTGCTGTAAAGTTGTCCTATATCGCTTGTGGTACCACCTGCAAGGGGAACATGGCGGAAATAATCACTGCTGTCTGAATAGACAACCTTTGAGGAGTCTGGACTGATCTGGAAATATTTGACTGAAGAAGCAATCAGCGTTGTGATGCCACCTTCTATTGGGATTGAGTATAGATTACCTGTGGATGTTTTTACCACTACTCTTGTCAGATCTGGGCTTATTACATAAGACTGGGTGTTTGAAGCCAACTGAACAGATTCTCCACCTTCTATTGGCGTGGTATACAAATAATTTGCATCAGATTTGTTCAGCACATGAGTTGAAGCGGGATTTATCAGGAAGCCATTTTCATCTTCTGAATACTTGTTAACTGAGCCAAGCTTAACTGCTGTGCCACCTTCCATGGGAATGGAATACAGGTATTCCTCATGATTGGCGTAGACCACCCAGGATGCATCTGGACTGATTTTGGGAAGAATCTCTACATAGAGATCTTCTGTGAGCAGAACTTCTGTACCACCTGAAATCGGTATGGAATATAAATCATGATCATTGTCGACATAAGCCAACTGTGTCCAGTCAGGGCTTACCACGAAATAGCGGACATTATCAGCGATGTTTGTGATTTCTCCGCTGACTTTATCAAAGCTGATCAATTCATCATTTACTAAAAACAATGCCAGTTGAAGGTCCTGATTAAAATAGCGATTTTTGATTATATCGTTTAAAGGTTCTAAAAGATTACGGCCATAATTCAACAAATAATCAGGCAGAGCATTATCGTGCATTCCTGCAAAAAACTTGTAATCGTAGATAGTTAAGTCATCTTCAAAACCCATGCCAGCCGGCCCGCCATAGACGATATCGTATTCACCCTGCGGGATGTTTTCCAGCAGGTAGTTACCATCTGCATCTGTGGTTGTTGAAATATCAGTTCCTGCAAGGCTAACGGTAATTCCGCTGTGATCCTCTTCTCCCACCAGCGTGGCGCGCCCCTCTAAACTTGCGTATTGTGTGTTTGGATCATCAGATTCCTCCAGGTCGAAACCTGTGACAATGACTGTTTGACCGGCCAGAACCTCAATGTTATCCAGACATTCGGAGTCGTAGCCAATAATATTAGTGCAGAGCTGATACAGACCCGCCGGAACATTGGACATCAGGTAACTACCTTCATCATTGGTCATGGCCAAGCTTGAATGTCCAGCAAGATAGAGCTGGATTCCGAGATTTCCTGTTGCAGCACCTTCAAGAATGGCAGTTCCCTGCAAGTTTCCGGTAGCTGTTAGGTTAAGATCATCAGCAATACTTACCTGACTGGCCAGTACATCTACCTCGGTTGTAACAATATGCTCCAGGGTAAAATCACCCCAACTTGCTGTTATTGTGTAACTGTCCGGATTTACATCAGAAAACTCATAGTTGCCTGAAGCATCTGTTGTAGTCTGGCGAATAATCGTGTTGCCAAGCAGTAAAAGAACATCAACTCCGGAACTGTCGTCTATATTGCTGAGCAAGGCTTTTCCTGAAACTGATCCAGTACTGACAATCTCTTCTTCCTGCTCTGCTTCAATTTCTTCATCACCATCGGCATCATCACCGTCTGTATCGTCGCCGTCGGTATCATCACCGTCGGTGTCATCACCGTCGGTGTCATCACCATCGGTATCATCACCATCGACATCGTCACCATCGACATCGTCACCATCGGTATCGTCGCCGTCGGTGTCATCGCCATCGGTATCATCACCGTCGACATCATCACCATCGGTATCATCGCCATCGACATCATCACCGTCGACATCGTCGCCATCGGTATCATCACCGTCGGTATCATCGCCGTCGACCTCGTTTTCTGTGGAGTCGCTATCGGCATCACCATCGGGCTGCTCTGTTGTTTCTGTACAGGCCATCAGAAAGCTAAAGATAAGCAATATGAATATAATTTTAAATGCTTTACCCATTTTTACTTTTCCTCTTTGCATTATAAGTTCCCACGAAAATTTAAGTTGATGTTACAAAAAGACCGCATACACTTTGGATACGTTGCATCCATTAAGCCAATGGATTAAACTATTTATTAAATTCGACAAAAAACAGATAACCATTAACAAAAATACAGGAAAACTCCACTTAAGACCGTAGTTTTTGTAGTCCCCGCTCAAGTTGTATTGTTGTGCTTATGTTTATGGGGTATTGGGGGGGCAGGTGTTGTTTGTGTTCAAGGTGGGAATGTTTGGGCACAGTATGAAGATTTATGCTCCACGGTGGAGCCAATCTATAAGTCTCGCTCTTGAAACATAAAAAGCAGCAGATAAATTACCTTCCTGGTCTATTTTGTTCTTTGTTTGG
>Ga0209692_10004690_pt1 | contig 12185 bp, 6 predicted proteins | sample tdDd472_FD_187129 | JGI IMG/M metagenome (GOLD analysis project Ga0209692, IMG submission 187129) | Marine sediment microbial communities from the Atlantic coast under amendment with organic carbon and nitrate - tdDd47.2 (SPAdes)... | ecosystem: Environmental > Aquatic > Marine > Coastal >...
AACCCGGAAAACAAAACAATTACCCCTTACATTACAGTAGCATACAGCAGTCAACACCACTACGACAAACGACTACTTCCATGTGTTCAGACACATAAATGTCATGGATTTCAATGCTTATTAACGAGCAACACACGCCAAAATATCAGTTCAATAGAACACGATAATCACAGTGCTTTTTATTGCATATGTTCACAACTTTCTTGTTATTTGTTTTTACATGCACGTAACACATTAACACCACAGATCATATTATATGACAGAAAGATCGAAAAATGGTTTTTACTTGCACAGGTTAAAAAGAAAGAGTAAATCGAACAGATTATTAAGTCATTGTTTTTTGCTACTGGTGAAATGTTGTTTTCATAATGTGAAAACGCCCATCGAACAAGGATTCATAACTCCACCATCTGAGTCTTTTTTAATGCCCCCATAAGGGGTAAAATCCCTTACGATAAACTCTTCGTACAAAAACGTGGGAATAATTACCCAAGGGGCTAAACGTTAACCAAAATCTCTTACAATAAATTCATGCTGCAAATACTCCGCCAAAAAGCTCAATCCACTTTTATCCAAATCATCGTAGTAATCATTGCCTTGGTCTTTATATTCTGGGGTGTAGGTGCCAACCTGAATGGAGACCGGCAGGCTGCAATAGTTGTCAACGGTGAAGAAATTTCTTTCCAAGAATTTCAGCGATCTTACGACAACGCATATCAACGACTCAGCGACCAGTTTGGCGGCAACGTCCCAAAAGGACTTGCTGAAACCTTCGGCATCAAACAACAGGTCATAAACCAGCTGATTCAAACTGCTCTTTTGAGGCAAGGTGCGAAAGAGATGGGCCTCCAGGTCAGCGGTCAGGAGATTCGGGAGATAATTGAAAAGATGGTACAGTTCCAGGAGAACGGTGTATTCAACATAGACCGCTATAAAACTGTACTTGCCGCAAACCGTATGGCGCCAACAAAATTTGAAGATTCTATGCGATTTGATCGATTGTCGGAAGTAGCTGCCCGAGAAATTGGCAATTTTGCTGGTATAGCTACAGATTTTGAGATTCAGGAGGTCTATAGCCAGCAAAATGAAAAAGTCGCCGTCAAGTTTGTGCAGATCTCGCCCGATCAGTTTATTGACAAGGTCACTATAGACGACGATGCATTAAAGGCGTGGTTTGAAACAGTCAAAGAGAACTACAAATCCGAGCCGCAGCTCAAACTGAAATATCTTGTATTCACCTTTGAAAGTGTTGGCAGCAAAATAGCAATTGATACTAGCAAAATTGAGGAATACTACCAGAACAACATTAAAGAGTACCAGATCCCCGAAAAGCGCCACGCAAGGCATATCCTACTAAAGGCAACTGAAGCAGACTCTACGGAGATACATCAGCAACAAGCCAATAAAGCGGAAGAAGTTCTCGGACTGGCTAAAAGCGGTGGAAATTTCAGTGAGCTTGCTCGAGAATATTCTGAGGGGCCTTCGAAAGATTCGGGAGGCGATCTTGGTTCTTTTTCTGCCGGACAAATGGTTCCCGCCTTCGATGATGCTGTTTTCTCCATGCAGGTGGGGGGTATTAGTGAAGTGGTAAAAACCCAATTCGGCTACCACATCATTTTACTGGAAGAAATACAGCCGGCTACAACCAATCCTCTTGAAAAAGTCACGGCTGAAATAACCAGCATTCTCCAACAAAAAGAAGCAGAAAGTCTCACGTTTCAGGTGGCCAACGACGCCTATGAGGGGATAATCGGTGCAGGCAGTCTTGCCAAATATGTCGAAACCAACCCAGATACGCAAATCAATCAGACCGATTTTTTCCAAAGAAGTAGTGCTCCGGCTGACCTCAAAGACGATGCACAGTTCATGGAAAGAGCCTTTGATCTGAATAAAGGTGAACTGAGTTCTCTTATAAAGGGGCAATCTGGCTACGCAATCCTTTTTGCTGAAGATCTCAAAGAGCCCGAGATACCTACTTTTGAAAGTAAAAGAGACACACTCATAACCGATTACCAAAAAGCCCAATCCAGGGAAATGGGTGCAGCGGCTGCAAAAGAAATGCTGAGTAGTCTTCGCGAAGACCAAAAACTTGAAACTGTTGCCCAGGAGATGGGACTGACCGTTGAAGACTCCGGACTTCTCGCCCAGAATGAGCCAAACGGGAACACAACATTTCCTTCTGCCCTGCTGGCCGATATTCTCCTACTCTCTCCAGCATCTCCGTTTCCTGAAGAACCTGGCAAGGTCGGTGATGACTTTTTTATCTATTCTTTCCTCGACAGGCAAATTCCCTCCATGCCAGAAGGAAGCGATGAAATTGAAAAGTATCGGGAAACTCTCATGCGTTTCAAACAGCAGCAGCTCCTTTCTGCCTGGCTGCGTCATTTGGAAATTGATGCAGAGATAACGAGACACCAAAGTCTTTAGAGATTTTCACCTAAGTACCGTCACTCTTTTCAGCAGGCCATTTATTTTAGCTGAGCTGATTAAGAATAAAGGTGAAACAAGGGGTCGAAACAGCCCCCTTGCCTCACCTTTTGTCTTTTAACACAGCAAACGCTTCCTTTTTCTTTTTATCACTGTCCAGAATCCTCCGAACACGTGTATGTGAGAGCTGAATGTTGTACTCGGCGTCCAGCTTTTTGGAAATATCACGATACGACCAGCGGCCCCCCCGCATTTCTGTTATCGCCCGGATAATCTTCTGCTCCTCTTTATTCTGGACAAAAATTCTTTCCTCATTCACTTCCCAGCCAAAAGGCACAGGGCCACCGGTATATTTCCCTTGTTGTTTTAAACTTCTTTTTGTTGCCCGAATCGCTTTACCATGTTTATTACTCTCACATTTGAAGATTGCTTCACCATCGCCACCATGGCTGCTCTCACATACGGACAATGCCGACAATAGCTTTTCGACGATCCGGGCACATCCTTCAGACACTACAAGTTTACGCTTCTCATCAACAGTGATGTTTGCGCCGAGATCCATGCAGTAAAGCGCAATATCATTTTCTCTTAGCATCTTGAGCAATTTATTGCCTTCACCTGCCGAACTTAGAATCCATGCAGCGTTCAAAGTAATAATCGAATCCCCGGAGACACACCTCGACACAAGCCTACTCCCTTCGGTTCTCTCTCCGAAGGGTTGTTGTAATGGCGTTGCCTGTTCAATAAAGATTTCTCCTATTTTTAAACCAATAGACTGTGCATAATCATAAAGAGCAATCTGCTGCTCTTCTGCTGTCAATAGGTGTTCCTCTTCCAAGGTCATAAATATATAACCAAATACACTCATCGTCTCATCTCACACTTTTGCACTGTTTTCATGGGATAAATCATTCCCCGCTAAGGGAATTCCTGAATCCCCCTAGAAAAAAACAAAGTTACCAGGTAACCTTCCCGCTCACCAACATATATAATCGATTACTGCAGCATAAATTACTTTTCTTACCAGTTCAATAATTAGGCAGACTGAAAATCAAACGTCTATGGGGTTTGATTTAAATTGTCCAAAATTTTACGTAAGTATCATGTAAACGCAGACAATCTTCCTTGCAACGATTTCTTCTGAAGTTTTCTAGCCATTGATTATAAAAAATGTTCAGTTTTTGGTTCTCATTGACGCCAGACAATGATATAGTAACTGCTTCTCTTTTCGGCCCGTGCGAAAATTATCGAAGTTATTTTCTGGAAGATTCTTCCGCCAAGACTACCCAGGCGTCTATGCAAACTCATGTAACCCTCCTCGAACAGTACCAAAAGCTTTCGCCTTTCGAGCAAGCTCTCTTACAATTACTTTCAATCGTCTATGAGCCCGCCCACTCAACGCTCATCGTAAATTGTCTGCGAAAACTGGATCTTAAAAATCCACGGGGCAATAAACCGACAGCTGCAAATCTCAGCCATTATTTTACCAAGTTTGAACAACTCGGCCTCCTCACCAAGGATCGCCAATGTGTTGATGAGATAGTTGAAGTTCTCAGCAAAATAGCGGTAAAAGAACAGACTTTTGAAATCTTTGCCAAGACAATCCAAGACGAAGCTCCCGTCTCCTACTATTACGGTAAATGGACAATCAGATGTTGGCGAGGAATGCGGGAAATGCGAATTGGTGTCTACACTCAGCAGTTTGACCTCATAGACGATGCCTCGGATTTTCTAGAAAGCCAATGCGGTGAGCTTGTTGCTGAACCCCCGCCCACAGTACGGATCATGACCCGGCCGTTTGACGTCGAATGGTTCAGAACACTCCCCACATCTTTTCAATTTTATCTTCTGAGCAGCGTTCTGCAGTACGGCCAGGCAACACTTTCCGATTATCCAGAGTTGGTCGATTTTTTAGCCAACAGTAACGAATTTAGCAACCTGACAACAGACGAATGCCTACCATTTAAAAGGCTGCTTTTTAATGAACTTGTATTTCGGGCCAGGCTACCAGAGGCAAAAAATCTGATATCCAGCAACAATGACTCCTTCCACGGCACCGGCGCCCGCGGCACTCTTTTGTTTCTTGAGGGAGACAGCGAAAACGCTCTGACCGCCTTTGAGGACGACCTCCTGTTTCTGCAAAAATTCAGCAATGACGAGAAGGTTGCTTTTTTCGGACCGGCTGGGATTTTTTATATCTTGGCACAATTGAATGTAAATAAAAAAGAGGATTTTTACAAAATTGCCGACAGCATCGGCATTGCCCTTTCTTTGTTTCAGGGGGCCAGAGAAAATGCTTCTTACAATTATCTGGCTACCGTAATCAATTCGCACATCAACAAAGGACTGCAGGGCGAAGAGATTCACCTTCCTGATGGGCCTAAGCAAAACGTTCTAACTGTTGCAATTGCCGGTATCTGCCAATATTGGCTGAACAGCACTGTCGAACCCGATGTGGAATCTGAAATTTCCTCTTTTTACGAACGAGCCTGCAACCAGGGATATTCTTTATTTACTGTCATACTCGGTGAACTTCTTGCTACCATCAATCACGAAGATAGTGAATACCTTTCTGCAACCACTGCTTTACGGGAAAAGACATCCATCGTCCCCTTGCTCCCCATCCTCGAACCGGAAGAACCGTGGAAACGAAGCTTACAGGCTCTTATTTATGCAACCAGTCTTGAGGCAGAAACACCTCAACAGACAACTCGCATGATATGGATGGTTTCTTTTGAAGGAAAAATAATAACCATTTCCCCCAAAGAACAAAAGATGACCCCTGATGGTGAGTGGAGCAAAGGAAGACCCATCTCTTTATCCCGGCTTTATAAGATGAATAGATTGAATTATCTCACCTCACAGGATCGCCGGATCTGTGCTGCTATTAAAAAATCCAACAATCCTGAGACCCACAGCGTTAATTTTTTCTTCGACATGGATAAAGCACTGATGGCAATGATCGGTCACCCAAACCTTTTCCTTGCAGAATCTCCGCTCACCCCTGTCGAATTTGTTGCCGGAGAACCGGAGCTTTTTGTTGAAGAACGTGGCGACAACCTACATATCTGTTTTGCCCACCCAATAACCTCTGATAACATTAACTACCACAGCGAAACTCCCACCCGCGTTAAAATAATCAACATCAACGACAATCATCGACGTATCGCACAAATTACCGGCAAAGACGGAATAACCGTACCAATGGCGGCAAGTGAGCAAGTACTTACCGCTATCGGCAACATCTCTTCCTTTATGACTGTCCACTCAGCCATTGCTGTAGACAGTAGCGGAAGGAAGACCAGTAATATCAGCTTCGTTGAAGCCGATTCAACCATTTATATGCATTTAATCCCATATGGCACTGGGTTTCGGCTCGAGATGTTTGTCAAACCATTTCTAGAAGGCGGCCATTACCTTAAACCCGGCCAGGGTGTTGAAAATATCATGGCCGAAGTCAACGGCAAACGCCTACAGACACGGCGCAACCTTGCCTTAGAGGAAGAAAAAGCCAGGGACATCGAAGAACTCTGCCCTATACTGGACTTAGCAATTGATATGGAGCAGGATAATGACCGGGAATGGCACCTCTATGATCCTGACGATTGTCTTCAGGCTTTGATGGAATTGCAGACTATTCGGGATAAGGTGGTTATTGAGTGGCCCGAAGGAGAAAAACTTTCCATAACCCATAAAGTGTCACTGGATAACCTCAACCTCAAAATCCGGACTAACCGCCAGAACTGGTTTGCCATGAGCGGGCAACTCACCCTTGACCAGGGACAAGTGGTCGAACTCAAAGAGTTACTGGCCAAAGTCAAAACATCATCCGGTCGTTTTGTAGAAATCGGCGACGGACAATTCATTGCCCTGACCCAAGAGTTCAAAAAGCGATTGGGAGATATCAATTTATTTTCTGAAGGTCTCGGGGATGAAGGAAGTGACGAAATTCTCGTCCACCCCCTTGCAGCCTTGCAGCTTGAAAAAGTTGCAAACCTGGCCAATACCAATGCAGATCATGGCTGGCTGCAGCAGATTAAAAAAATCCGCGATGCTCAGGATTTCAAACCGGAACTCCCTTCAACCCTCCAGGCAGAACTCCGGGTTTACCAACGGGAAGGCTTTGAATGGCTGGCGCGGCTGGCCCACTGGGGCGTCGGTGGCTGTCTGGCCGATGACATGGGACTTGGCAAAACGATACAATCCTTGGCGATTATTCTCAAACTGGCCGAGCATGGACCATCTCTCGTTGTCGCTCCGACCTCGGTCTCTACCAACTGGCAATCAGAGGTTACACGGTTTACGCCAACCATAAAGATTAAATTCCTGTCCAATAAAGACCGCGAAAAAAGCATCAATGAACTTGGCAAATTTGACTTATTGATTACGACCTATACCCTCCTCCAGCAAGAGAGTGAACTCCTCGCTAAAGTAAAATGGCAGGCGGTCATTTTGGATGAAGCCCAGGCTATTAAAAACTCTGCTACCAAACGATCTCGAGCTGCAATGGCACTGCAGGCAGAGTTTAAACTCATCACCACAGGTACTCCAATCGAAAATCATCTGGGAGAACTGTGGAACCTTTTTCACTTTATCAACCCGGGACTGCTCGGCAACCTTAATAGCTTCAATGAACGTTTCGCTGTACCCATTGAACGTTTTCAGGACAGAGATGCCAAGTTAAAACTCAAAAAACTTATTCGACCCTTCATCCTCAGAAGAATTAAATCTCAGGTTCTGGAAGAATTGCCGTCTCGAACCGAGGTCACTCTGGACGTAGAAATGAGCACCGAAGAAGCACATTTCTATGAAGCTTTGCGCCAGAATGCCATTGATATGCTGGAGAGCTCCAGAGAAAAGAAAGGCCGCCATCTGCAAATCCTGACAGAAATCATGAAGCTGCGCCAGGCCTGTTGTAATGCACGCCTTCTTGATGCAAACACCACGGTTGAAAGCTCCAAACTTAGAGTCTTTTCTTCAGTGGTTGAAGAACTTCTGTCCAGCCGACATAAGGCTCTGGTCTTTAGCCAGTTTATCGGACACCTCAGTATCATCAGAGAGTATCTCGATAAGCGGGGCATCAGCTACCAGTATCTTGACGGGAGCACCAGCTCAAAACAGAGAAAGATACGAGTTGATAACTTCCAGGCAGGACAGGGAGATCTGTTTTTAATCAGCCTGAAAGCGGGTGGTCTTGGGCTCAATCTAACCGCCGCAGATTATGTCATTCATATGGACCCGTGGTGGAACCCTGCCATCGAAGATCAGGCTTCCGACCGAGCCCATAGAATCGGCCAGACCCGACCAGTTACCATCTATCGGCTTGTCTGCAAGAACACCATTGAGGAAAAAATAGTCAGACTGCATCAGGAAAAGCGTGACCTTGCCGGAAGCCTCCTCGAAGGGAGCGATATCAGTGCGAAAATGACTTCGGAAGATCTCCTCAGCCTTATAAAAACCAAGTAACAGATCCACCTTCTGAGCAAAGAAGGTGGAAGAACAACATGTCTGGATCATTCATTCTTTTAGGTTTACAAGAATGAGACCGAAAAATGAGGAGCTATTGGTTTCGAAAAACCAGCCAAGGTGACTCTTGCACCCCCTGCAAAGGGCAAAACGCCAGACATAATTAGCAAACCAGGTAAACTCTGAAGTAGCCTCGCCGGAGCTATAAGAACCGGAAGCAGTACCGAAACACCCCAGCTCAAATACTATTCCGGCGGGATTAAAGAAGGTGTGGGTATGGGAACCATTTACCGCGATTTTCTGGTCCTTACTCGTCACCACCCTGCCACAGACCTTGCAGTAAATTGCTTCAACCGGGCTAACCCCTTCTTCTCCCTCGTCCTTTTCGATGGGCCGACCGAACTGACCACTACCTTGTCGATTATCGGCCCTAAAAGAATAGGTGGTACTATTTACCATCTCCACTGTAATATTCCACAATAGACTGAATCAACCCCGGAATGGTGAATTCCTCTGGTTGAATATCCACTTTCAAGCCATTATCGGTGACAGTTTTCGTAGTTATTGGCCCAATTGCAGCTATTTTGACCCCCGCCAGCATTTGCTGTAATTCTTCCTGACTTTCAGCATCAAGCATTGTTAGAAAATTACGTACGGTAGAAGAACTTGTAAAGGTAATCATCTCCACGCCACCGTTTTCGAGTTCATCCCGAAGAAGCTCTTTATCACCTTCAGCGGGGCAATTTTCATATACCGGTGCAACTGTCACTTGGGCACCAGCGCCTCGCAGCGTTTCAGGCAATATTTCCCTTCCGTGCACAGCGCGTGGAATGAGAATATTCCGCCCTTCAACGCCTTGGTCAAGAAGGCTTTCCGCCAACCCTTCTCCTGTAAATGTACTGGGAATCAAATCCGCGTTCAAACCGTAACGCAAGAGAAGGTCCGCTGTACTTTTGCCTACCACGGCAAGATCAGGTCCTTTCAGATCTCTTGCATCCATACCTTTGGAGTAGAGATATTCAAAGAAATACTTCACGCCGTTGAGCGACGTGAATAAAATCCAGTGATATTCTTCCAGCCGCTCAAGCTCGCCATCCAATACCTCACAGGATTCCAAGGGCTTGATGTTAATCGTTGAATATTCAAGACAGTTGGCCCCAAACTCTTCGAGTCCTGCGACAAGGTCACTTGCCTGCTCCCGGGTCCTGGTAACTATAATTTTTTTACTGAAAAGAGGGCGTTTCTCGTACCAATCGATAGTATCGCGCAAGGTCACAACCTCACCGACAATTATCAACGCAGGGGGTTTGATTTCTGCATCGGCCACCACCTGGGTAATTGTCTCAAGCGTCCCAACCACAGAACGCTGCTCCGGAGTGGATGCCCAACGAACTACAGCCACCGGAGTTTTAGGATCACGACCATATTTGATCAGGTTTTCAACAATAATAGGCAGGTTTTTAATGCCCATATAGATGACCAGTGTTCCAGCACCGGTGGACAGTTTTGACCAGTCTATATTAGAATTTTCTTTAGTCGGATCTTCATGTCCGGTGACAAAGGCAACGGAGGCGGTATAATCCCGGTGTGTTATTGGAATACCGGCATAGGTTGCTGCAGCTGTGGCTGAAGTCACGCCGGGCACCACTTCAAATGGGGCTCCAGCTTCATACAGTTTTTCCACTTCTTCCCCACCGCGCCCGAAAATAAACGGATCACCGCCTTTAAGACGAACCACCGTCTTTCCAGCCAGAGCGTGATCAACGAGCATCTGGTTGATTTCCTCCTGGGTATGGGTATGCTTCACCCCACCTTTTTTTCCGACATAGATCAACTCAGCACTTGCAGGTGCATGCTTGAGAAGTTTTTTACTGGCAAGATAGTCGTAGACAACAACCTCGGCCCGCTCAAGCAAATTTTTTCCACGCACGGTTATGAGACTGGGGTCTCCTGGACCGGCACCAACAAGATACACTCTTCCGGGTTTCTTCATTTTGTATTTTCTTCCATAGTCAAAACTGACAGATATTTGCTAAAGATCCACCTGAACACAACCTACCGGACAGGAGCAAATCAACTGTACAACAACCTTAAAGTAAGGTTAGGATAATTTGAATAACTGGCTATTTCTTTCAAAATCAAACTAGCCGTTAAAGACAAAAAGGGCTTCCCCGGAGTACGGGAAGGCCCTTTAACATTAAAAACATGAGGAAATCAGATATGTTCTGACCTCATCACAACTACTACAGCTCGCTCATAATGGCTTCAGTAACTTCCCCTATTGAAGCTGAACCATCAACAGAGATAACCTTTGGACCATCGGTGTTTTTAAAGTAATTTACAGCGGCCATGGTACCGGTTGTTTCGTCATAGTAAATGCCATGACGTTTGCCAATGGCTTCTTCGTCCTGATCGTCGGCACGGGTATTCAGATCGCCACCACAGACACGACAAACCAGCTTACCATCTTTCTCCACCGGCTTGATTGCTTCAAAAGCAATATGATTCGGATGATTATTATCATTCACACAGAGACGACGACCCATGATACGATCTTTAGCAATCTGACGGTCAAGCATGATCTCAATAACATAATCAAGAGCGAGGCCTTCCTTTTCGAGGGTCTCTGCAAGCGTAATAGCCTGATCTTTAGAACGAGGGAAACCATCAAGGATCCAACCTTCTTTACAATCATCTTTTAGCAGACGCGCAACCATCATCGGGATGGTAATATCATCTGGTACCAAATCACCTCTTTCGATAAATTCTTTAGCTTTTTTACCCAGCTCGGTTCCACCACCGATATGCTCTCTGAAAATGGCACCGGATTCGATATGAGGAATATCGTATTTCTTCTGTACGATAGCGCCCTGAGTACCTTTACCACTACCGTTTGGTCCGAAAACCAGAATGTTCTTACCCATAATCTCAGTCTCCTTTTAAACTTTACAATTAATACAACGTTATCTGGAAAAACCGTGTTTAACTAAGCAGTTTAACGGAGGCGGCCCCTCTATCAGATTATTCACAGCCTGGGGATACACAGTTGCCTTCCGAATCGTAACAAGCTGAATACTATAGACCAAAATAGTTATTCGAGCCATAAAAATCTCTCTGCTTAGGTTTTGACTTTCACCTTGAAAGCGGTTATTTTCTGGAGCATTGCAATATGGCTAATGCGCGATCATGCCGCTGTCCCCGATATACGGTTGAAAACCAGGACAAGTACCGTAAAGCAAGGTTCGTCTTTTTAAAAAGGCAAGAGACCTATCTGCTTCAAAATAGTAAGAACCTGACAGCACACGAAATCCCGATCTTCTCCTCGCTTACGCGATAATATTAACCAAAAAATGTAACTGATAATTATGAAAGAAATACGTGTAGGTTTAATCGGTTTTGGTACAGTCGGAAAAGGACTGGCAAACGCCTTAATTGCCCAAAAAGAACGTCTCCTGCAGAGGACCGGGACGACCTTTGTGCTCTCCACGGTTGCCGACATTGCCCTGGAAACCTTACCCGATGAATTCAGTGAAGTAACACTGACTAAAGACGCAAACGATATCTTTTCTGATCCTAAAATTGATATTGTCGTAGAACTGATTGGCGGCATGGAGCCCGCCAAAACTTTTATGCTCAAAGCAATTGAGAGTGGCAAACATGTGGTCACTGCCAACAAGGCCCTGCTTTCCGTCCATGGTAGTGAAATTTTTCAGGCGGCTGCCAGAAACAATGTTGAGGTTGGCTTTGAGGCCAGCGTTGGCGGCGGCATTCCCGTCATCAAGTCACTTAAAGAAGGCTTGGTTGCCAATAGGATAAACTACATTAAGGGGATCATGAACGGCACCGCCAACTATATCCTCTCACAAATGACCGATCACGGCACCCCTTTCCAAGAAGTACTAAAAGAAGCACAAGAACTGGGTTTTGCCGAGGCTGACCCAACGTACGATGTGGAAGGTATCGATACCGCCCACAAGCTTGCCATTCTTATGACCATAGCTTATGGCCTGAGCGTCCACCTCGACGATATTACCGTTGAGGGTATTTCCAGCATACAGCCCATTGATATTGAATTTGCCAAAAAATTCGGCTACCGGATAAAACTGTTGGCTATCAGCCGCAACCACGGCGACCATGTTGAGGCCCGTGTGCATCCAACCATGGTTCCAGAAAATCATATGCTGGCGACCATCAACGGTGCTTTTAATGGTATTCAGTTTCAGGGAGACACGGTCGGAGACGTGTTGCTGTATGGTCAGGGCGCAGGAATGATGCCGACCGGCAGTGCAGTG
>Ga0209692_10004691_pt1 | contig 12184 bp, 10 predicted proteins | sample tdDd472_FD_187129 | JGI IMG/M metagenome (GOLD analysis project Ga0209692, IMG submission 187129) | Marine sediment microbial communities from the Atlantic coast under amendment with organic carbon and nitrate - tdDd47.2 (SPAdes)... | ecosystem: Environmental > Aquatic > Marine > Coastal >...
CCGGCGGCACCTCCTAAATAACACTCCCGTACGTCTTTAGGCGGGAATCTGCTCTTCATTTCGTCACTCCGGGGGATCCCGAGCGGGTGTATAATTTTACGGCTCCCGCCCATGCGGGTTCAGCTCGATTCAAATATGGTCTTCAGCTCAGAACTCTTCCTGTTCTACTTCCTGCCGTGTGCGCTGGGGTTGTACTACCTGTCTCGCGGCAGGGGCCGAAACTTCGTACTCTCCGCTCTCAGCTATCTCTTCTATGGCTGGGCAAACCCACTGTTCATGGTGTTGATGATCGCCTCGACGACGGTGGACTACATCTGCGGACGGGTGATGACCGGCGATTTCGGCGTCGATCGCGCCGCCGAGCCTGCTCTGTTGGAGCGCGGTGGCCTGAGAACGCGCCGACAACGCATGGCGGTCTTCGTTTCGGTGCTCTCCAACCTCTCGCTCCTCGGGTTCTTCAAGTACTTCAATTTTGCCACCGACAACTATTCTGCGTTGGTCGATGTTCTGGGTCTGCCCGGGCTCAGTATCGACCTCGCCATTCGAATCACGCTGCCGCTCGGGATCAGCTTCTACACCTTCCAGTCGATGAGCTACACCATCGATGTGTATCGCGGCGATGCGCGGGCAATCCGCAATCCAATCGATTTCGCCTGTTATGTGTCGATGTTCCCGCAGCTCGTGGCCGGCCCCATCATCCGATTTTCAGAGGTGGCGGACCAGCTGTTGCATCGCAGCCACACTGTTGAGAAGTTCTCCCGGGGAGTTGCGTTCTTCGCCCTCGGGATGGGCAAGAAAATCATCCTCGCCAATCCCTGCGGCAAGATCGCCGATCTCGCCTTCGATGCCGGTTCGGTCGGCGTTCTCGATGCCTGGTACGGCGCGGTCGCCTACGCCTTTCAAATCTATTTCGATTTCTCCGGCTATTCGGACATGGCAATCGGTCTCGGTCTGATGGTCGGTTTCGTGTTTCCCAAGAACTTCGACTCGCCATACCATTCGCAGTCGATCACCGAGTTCTGGCGCCGCTGGCACATCTCGTTGTCGTCATGGCTGCGGGACTATCTGTACCTCCCGTTGGGCGGCAACCGGCGCGGGGTTCATCGAACATACGTCAACCTGGCGATCGTCATGATCCTCGGAGGGTTGTGGCATGGAGCGTCATGGAACTTTGTGATCTGGGGTGTGCTTCACGGCTCCATGCTGGCCTTCGAGCGGGCCACCGGTAAGGACTCGCCGTACCGGAGTCTCCCCAAACCGTTCAGGGTTGCGCTCACCTTCATCATCGTGCTCTTCTCCTGGGTCTTCTTCCGCGCCGAGACCCTCGGCGATGCGGGTCGGTACCTGGCAAGCATGTTCGGACTCGGTCACGCTCAGCCGGGAGCGGATCTGCTCGCCGGAATCATGTATCAGCCGTACTACGTCTTCGTCTTTCTCTGCTCGGCTCTGGTGATCTGGGGGATGCCGCAGACCTGGGATTTTTCTCGTCGGATCACGCCAACGAAAGCGATCGTTCTCGTCACGGTCTTCTGGCTGTCGCTCGCAATGCTCTTTACTCAGTCTTTCAACCCTTTTATCTACTTTATTTTCTAGCATATGAAAAGCCCCGAGTTTCCCGCACGACCCTCCCCCACCAACCATGGGGCTGGGTCGACGACCGCCCGTTCTGAGAACTCGGGCAACAGCAGAGAAGAGATCGCCAAGCGCGAGGTGGGTCAAACCGATATTCCTCCGTGGCTGAGTCGAACTCTCACAGCGGTCTTTCTGCTGACCATCACAGCGGTCTCCGCGATTCAGTTCATCGGCGATCTATCTCAGAGGAAGCGGGGAACCCGAAACACCTGGCTACCGCAGAGCACGGAGGCTCTTCGGCTTCCGTTGATCGGGCTTCGCACTCTGCGAGCTACTGAAGGCGGACCGGTATCGAGACTCTTCACCGCCAACCGGGAGACCCTCCGTGCTCTCAATGCGTTCGAAGACAGCCTCGAAGAGCGTTCCCTCGTCGGCGGGTGGTTCCGTCCCCGGGTTCAGACCCTCCTGACCGGAGGACTGGGCGCCGGTAACGAGCAGGTGTACTGCGGAGGGAACAACTGGCTTTTCTACAGATCGGCAGTGGATCATCTCACTGCGCACGGATTCCTGACGGAGCGAGAGCTCGAGCGCCGGGCCGCCTCAGGAAGCGAATGGCAGGAGCCACCGCAACCAGACCCGTTGCTCGCAATTTCCCAGTTTCGCGATCAACTCGCCGAACGCGGCATCGAATTGCTGGTGGTGCCCATCCCGGTCAAGGCCTCGGTCTATCCCGAAATCCTCTCGCGTCGCTATTCGGATACGCCCGCGCCCATCCACAATCCTTCGCTCCCGGAGTTTCTCGCGAGTCTTGAAACTCTGGGCGTGCGGGTCATCGATCCAACCACAGTTCTCTGGGATGCGAAGAGCAACACCGGTGAATCGCTGTTTTTGAAAACCGACACGCACTGGACACCCAAAGCGGTCGACCTGGTGGGCGAACACCTTGCAGAAGTTGTCAACGAGGTCGCTGATCTATCGGCGAACGATACGATCAGATACACCGAAACGCAGATCGAGGTGAGCCGCGCCGGAGATCTCACCGAGATGCTTGAGCTGCCCGCTCTCTACCCACCACAGACCGCTCGTATCAGCCCTGTCCGCAAATCGGCCGAGCCGTCTTCGCAACCGGTGGAATCGGCCGAAATCATGCTCCTCGGTGACAGCTTTGCCAATATCTTCTCCCATGAGGCCATGGGTTGGGGCGCCGACGGCGGTCTCGCTCAGCGTCTCAGCTTCCACCTTCAAAGACCGGTCAACGCCCTGATCAGAAACGACGACGGGGCGTTTGCAACACGATTGCTCCTGAGTCAGCGCCTATCCGATGGAGATGGTCTTTTGGAGAACACCCGGATCGTCATCTGGGAGTTCACCTCGCGAGAGTTGAGTTTTGGTGACTGGCGCTCGGTGCCCCTTGGAATCTCGCCCTCGACCGAGGACAAGTTCTTCGTGCCTCTAAGCGACGCCGTTGTGGAGGTCGAGGGCACGATCGCCGCACTCGCCGAGGTCCCGAATCCGAATGAGGCCCCTTATGCCGACTATATCGTCGGTGTGCACCTGGTGGACCTGAATGCCGAATTCGAATTGGACGGCACGCAGGCGCTGGTTTTCACCTGGGCGATGAAGGAGCGGCGGCTGACAACCGGTGCCGGGTATCTGGTCGGCCAGAGAATCCGCCTCAGACTCCGGCCGTGGGCCGATGTCGACCAAGACCTCGAATCAGTCTCCAGAGGCGAGTTGTACGATCACAACCTGCTCCTACAGACGCCTTGTTGGGGTGAGGAAGTACAACAGTGAGAATACAAAGGGCCGCTGTTGTGCTTCTTTTCCTCGCGAGCGCGTGCGCCGATCCGAATATCGAACTCGAGAACGAGTTCCGGGCCGAGTGTTCGATGATGGCCTCGAGGCTCGTCGGCGAGAGCAACAAACTGGTCGAGGCGCGCGAAGGTTGGCTCTTTGTCAAAAGTGAGCTCAGCTATCTGGCCGCCGGAAGCTACATTGGCGAGAACGCCGTTCGCGCCAATCCGAAAGCGCCTCCCGATCGCGCGAATCCGGTCCCCGCAATCGTTGACTTCAGCAAACGTCTCGAGAAACGCAATATCGATCTGTATGTCGTTCCGATCCCGGTTCGTCCTGCGATCTATCCGGAGTCGGTTCTCGGATCGGAACGTCTCGCCGACCTCGATCGAGTTCCCAACCTGGACGGCGCCCTCACGGAATTGGTCTCCGCACTTCGTCAAGAGAGTGTCCGGATCATCGATCTGGCGCCGCTTTTCCTGATGCACCGCTCGAATCCCGAACATCGGGCGATCTTCTGCCCCTCAGATGCTCATTGGACCCCGTTTGGAATCTCCCTGGCGGCAAAGGCGCTCACTTCAGAGATTCGGGATCGCCCATGGTACGACGACGCCTCAAAGCTGAAGTTTCGTCAACGCTGGAGGGATCGTAAACACTCCGGGACCATCTACGGTCTGCTCAAAGATGAGACCGGAGTCTCCCGCGAGCCCGATGTGGTGCAGACCCGGAAGATCACGATGAAGACCGGAGATCGCCCGCAGAAAGTCCCGATCCAGAACCCGGACAGCCCGGTGGTGGTGATCGGCGACAGCAACGCCGTTTGGTGGAAATGGCCACGTTTTTCCTCGTCGCTTCCAGAACAACTCGCCTTTGAACTCGGGCTCCCCGTCGATGTGTTGTCCACCAAGGGCGGAGGGGCGAACGAAACCCGCCTCAACCTCGTCAGGCGACTTCGCGATGAACCCGGGTATCTCGACGGCAAGCGGGTCGTGATCTGGGTCTTCTCCGCCCGCTCCTTCACTAATGAAGATCAGGGATGGATGGTGATCCCGATCTAGGAGTCTCCAGGCTCGAGATTCACGTTCAGGTTTCGCGACGATGGATCCAGCATCAGTCGGCAGCCGCAGACCGGCTAATCGATGTAACCGAGGGCCTTGAGCTGCTCGATGGTCTCGTCGTCGAGCTTCTTCGAGGTGAGCCGGTCGAGGGCGCCGAGACCCTCTGAAATGGTGCCCAGACACTCGAGAAGCGAATCGCTGGGTGGTCCGTTTTCGACGGCGAGGTTCATGAACTCGCGCTGATCATCGGTGAGATCGAAGAGCATGTGGCTGTTGTTTTTGACCCGGAGGATCTCTTTGCGGTTTTCGTGTACGACGCCGACCGAAAGCAGGCCCTTTGACCGCTTCCGATCCTGGTCGTGCTCACCGTGGACCGCACCCTTGTGGGCCTGATAGCAGATCATTCGCTCTTCAGGCAGCGCGCGGCCCTTGGCCGCCGGTGCCCAACTGATGCCCGAAAACTCGACCGGCACATCGATACCGACGAGTTCGAGGATGGTCGGACCGAGATCGAGGAGGGTGGCCTGGTGGCTGATCACCCTCTGCTCGACCGTTCCTTTCCACCTGATTCCCAGGGGAATCCTGAGCGATGGCTCGTAGAGGTACCGGCCATGGCCCCAATAATCATGCTCGCCGAGGCTCTCGCCATGGTCGGCGGCGACGACCACGATCATCTCATCGGGCGCGAAGTGGTCTTCGAGTCCGTCGATGAGGCGCCCGATGGCGGCGTCGACGGCCGCCACCTCGGTGTCGTAACGATCACTGCGATTGGGGTCCTGGTCGGTGATCCCGAGCCGCTCGGCATATTCGGAGTGAAAACGATAGGGCGCATGCGGCTCAACGTAGTGCGCCCAGATCAGAGTCGGTGGCGGAGGCTTGGATTCGGCGCTCTCTGCAATCCAGTCAAGAACCTCATCGGTGACATCCTCGCCGGTGGCCTCGCTATTGAGCAGGCCGAACCACCTCCGGCGGGTAAAGACCTCGACATAGTCATCGAAGTGCTCGCCGAGGCGGGAAAGATTGTCCTTCAGCGTCCAATTGCTGACAAAGGCGGCGGTCCGCCAACCCTTACCGGCCATCACCTTCGGCAACGATTCGAGCCCCTCCCGCATCCGCAGACCGTTTCGGGTGGCTCCGTGGTCCTGCGGCTCAACACCCGTGACCATGGAGCACATGGAGGGATTGGTCAGGGGCTCGCTCGTTCTCGCGGCGTCGAACCGGAGGCCGTCGCCGTAGAGCGCGTCGATGGCGGGAGAGGTCGGGCGCGGGTAGCCGTAGCTCGACAGGCGGTCAGCCCGGAGCGCGTCCACCGTGATGATGACAACCGCCCTGGGTTTTTCTGCGAAAACACCGCCCGTGATTCCCATCATCAGGAAAGCCAGGACCGATGCTCGCCTCAACCTTTTCCAGACTCCATCTCCCTTGAACACCAGGCACGTCCTCCTTCGTAGCCGCGACATTCTACTCGATATCAAGAACTCCGTTCCGGCGATCCGCTGTTTCGGCGAGGGACACCGTTTTTCGAAGTGGGACAAAATGGGACACCCGGATCATCAGAAATTCAGCCTCAAACCTGGCACCCCACTTGCTTATGGATGGTGCGGAGGCGGAGATGTCGAACTGCGCTGAAGGGTCGAAACAAAGGTATCCACGAGTGCTGATGGTCGATGACGACCTCGCCCTCCTCGATGCCATGAGCGATTGGCTCCACGCTCGCTGCGGAGCCGAAGTCACGACCTTTGCCTCGGCGGAGGAAGCCATGATCGCAGCCCAACCGCGCAATTTTGACGTCTGCGTACTCGACTATCGACTCGGCGGCGCAGACGGCCTGACCCTCGGCGTCATGCTCCGTGAGATCAATCCCGCTATTCAGCTGATTCTCCTCTCCGGCCAGCTTTCCTCGACCATTGAATCTCTGGCCCTCGAACACGGCTTTGGCCGAGTCTTCGAGAAACCCATCGCACCCGAGGCCTTGATTCAGGCGATCGGCCATTAGCCCGGTCTTCCGACCGGTTCTCTCGATTCTCTTCGCCCGGTCGGCCCAGTTACACTGGGTGTGAATGAGCACCTTTGACCGCAACTGGCGCGAGCTTCAGCTCGAAACTCTGGTCGATCTGTCGCTCACCATCGGCCGCGTCAGACCCGAAGAGGTCCTCGTCGAGGAGCTTCTCCAGCGAGCCGTGGGGACCCTCGATGCCGGATCCGGGCTGGTGGCGACCCTTCACCCCGGTGGACAGGAGGCCATTGTCCGGGCATTGGGCCTACCACCGAGCTTCGAGGCGGTCCGCAATCTCTTTGCCGCCGACCTCTTGGAGGAACTCGCATCCGGCCGCTTTGTCCGCGCTCACCCCGATCAGGGAGATCCCGCAATCGAGCTTCTCGCAGCTCCCCTCAGGGCGGGTCAGGAATTTCTCGGCCTCGTGGTTCTCGGTGACAAGGAAACACGGGTCGGCCGGATCCCCTTCACCGACAGCGACGCCCGCTTCCTGCTCTCACTGAGCAGCATGGTCGCCACGGCGGTCACCACTTCGCGCAGCGTGGCCGCCATCGAACGCGACCGCCAGCGGCTCGCCGACGAAAACCGAGAGCTCCGCGATGTCGCCAGGAGAGAAGGCTTCATCGGCGAGTCACCGCCGGTCAGGGAAATGCTTGAAACCGTTCGCCGTGTCGCCCCGACGGGTGTCAATGTCATGCTCCGTGGTGAATCCGGGGTCGGAAAAGAACGCGTCGCTCGCCTGCTTCACTCGTTCTCGGAGCGGTCCGACGGACCCTTTGTTCCACTCAACTGCGCCGCTTTGCCGGAGAGCCTGCTCGAAGCCGAGCTCTTTGGAATCGAGGAGGGTGTGGCCACCGGAGTCCAACGGCGGCTCGGAAAGATCGAACTCGCTGATGGCGGAATTCTCTTCCTTGACGAGGTCGGCGATCTGACCCTCTCTCTCCAGGCCAAGCTGCTCCGGGTCGTCCAGGAGCGTGAGTTCGAACGACTCGGCGGGCGCGAGCGAATCCCGGTGAATCTCCACCTGGTCACAGCGACCAACCGCGACCTCGAGGCCATGGTCACCGATGGAGAGTTTCGCCAGGACCTCTACTATCGCCTCCGGGTCGTCGTGGTCAACATTGCTCCGCTGCGCGATCGTCGAACTGATATCCCCCTGCTGGTGCGTCATTTCCTCGAGTTCTACGGCGAACGGTTCGGACGGCCGGGGCTCAATCTCTCAAACGACGCGTTGGCGACACTGATGTCGTTTCCGTTCCCGGGTAACGTCCGCGAACTCGAAAATGTACTCCAGGCAGCCATCGCCCTGGCGCCGGGTGAGTTCATCACCAAGGATGATCTCCGGCTTCACACCATCGGCGCCGATGCCCCGACCACCGATGTGACCATGTCTCTCGAAGAGCTGGAACGCCTTCATATCGAACGCGTGCTCCGAGCGGTCAACGGCAATCGCACGGCTGCTGCACGCGTGCTCGGGATCGACCGATCGACCCTGTATCGCAAAACGCATCAAAATGCACCAGTTGATGCAAAACGCGACTAACAAGATAAACTCTTCAACTCCATAGTTTAGTGAATATGAAGCGGCCAAGTTGCATCAAAGGATGCAATATGCATCGTTTCAATCGACTCCAAACTTGAGTGCAAGCTGGCACGGAACTTGCCATTAAGGAGGGCGGAGGTTGCTCGATGAGGTCCCTGGTGCTTGTCAAAATACCTGGTTCAGCTCTGGCCGTGATCACGGCGGTCGCCGCCGCCCAAATCGCGAACCTCAGTTTTGAGATACCACTCCACCAACTCCAACTTGCGTGGACCCTGACCCGCGTTCTGATACAGTTATAGGCTCATCATGGAGGTCGTGCTGCACCTACCGGTGGTGCCGAACGTCGAGTTGGTCGCTGCAAAAGCCGTGGAAACCGTTGGTGGGGCCCTCGGAATGCACCAAACCGGCATTGAGGCAGCCAGTGTCGCCATCGTCGAGGCGTGTTTGAACGCTATGGAACACGGCGGCGGTCAGATGGTTGTTCGGATGTCCACCGACCACCCGGAGGGGAGATCTTGCCTGGTCATCGAAGTCGAAGACCGTGGCAACGGTTTCGATCCTACCGAGGCGCCCCGCAACAGTGCAACCCGTGTCCACGGATGCACCTCGAAGCGGGGCTGGGGTCTAACGCTCATTCGTGAGCTCATGGACGAGGTGCAGATTGACTCCAATCCAGGTCAGACTCTGGTTCGAATGCGCAAGTACGTGGAGAATGCACCATGAACGAAGAACAGATGAAACTCTCGAAAGATGTCTTTTCGGAGGGTTTTGGACTCATTGCTGCCGCCGGCTACATCAACAACGAGGGCGGCCAGGCCATCGCTGACGCCGCCACCGAACTCATCGATGGCGGATGCGGGACCCTCCTCATCGATCTCGAAGGAACCCGGATCATCAACTCCATCGGGGTGTCCATTCTTCTGGAAATCATGGAGAAGCTCCTCGAAGACAAGGGCCGGCTCGCCTTCTGCAATCTCACCCCGACGATTTCCAAGACTTTCGAAATCATGGGTCTCGTCCAGTACGCCACGGTCTTCTCGGATCGCGGCACAGCTCAATCCGAACTCATGGGGAATCCTTCTGTCTGAACTCCTCCGCCTCGCCGACACCGCTCTGAGCAGCCACCAAGGCCCCCAATTCGCCGAGGATCTGCTGCGGGCGGCGGTCGAAGAGACCGGTTCACGCGCCGGTATGCTGCGCCGCGACGGGGAAGATCTCGCCCGCTGGCCCCGCTCGGTCTCGCGCCAGGTCGAACAGGCCACCGACGGCTGGACCGAGATCCCCTTCGCCGGAAACATTTCCGGTTTCAGCCTCCACCTCCTCCAACTCGAACGGCTCGACGAGACCACTCTGGGCGCCACCAGGCTCGCGCTGCGCGCCTGGCAGCTCCACGAGGAACTCAAGCGGTCGCGCTTTGACGAGCGCTTCCACCTTTGGGAGCTCGAGGCGATACGCGCCATCGCCGGCAGCATCGGCGGCATCCTCGAACCGGAACGCGTCGCCGAGGAGCTCATCAGCCATCTCGTCGCCCTGCTCGGTGTCCGCAGCGCCCACATCTATCTCGGTGACGATGCGGCCACCGCAACGAGCATCGGCGGGTTCGGCAGTTCCGCCATCGACGACGACGGACTTGCCGAGGCATGGAACCACGGAGTCTACTCCGAAGAAGTCGCAGCCATCCCGCTCGTCGCCGAGAACGGAACCCTTGGCGTCCTCGTCGCAGCGCACAAGGAGGCTCGAGCCGGCACTGAACCGTTTGCCGCGAACGACATCCGCCTCATCGAGCTCTTCGCGGTTCAGGTGACGGTGGCCATGGAGTCGGTCCGACTCACCCTCGAGTCTCTCGAACGCGAACGACTCCGCAACGAACTCGAGATGGCGGCGGTGATCCAGAGCCATCTCTACCCACAGGTCTTCCCCGAGGTCGATGGCTATCGACTTGTGGCCAAGGCGACCCCGAGCCGCCATGTCGCCGGCGACACCTACGACGCATTCACCGATGGTGACTCCCTGGTCGTCACCATCACCGATGTCTCCGGCAAGGGCGTGGGCGCCGGGATGATCGCATCCGGGGTGCACGCGGCGATCCGTCTGATGGCCGTCGACAGCGTCGGACTCGCTGCTCTCGCCCAGCGCGTCAACCACTATCTTTCCGGCGCGACCGAGGACAACCGGTTCGCCACCTTCGCCATGGTCAGACTCGAGCCCGACGGCGGCCTGATCGCGGTGAACGCCGGCCACTGCCCGATTCTGATTCGGCGAGCCGACGGGACCATCGACGAGATCTCCTCCAGCGGCTTTCCCCTGGGAATGATGCCAGTCGCCAAATACAGCGAACACGAGGACCGCCTCGAGCCCGGTGATCTCCTGCTGCTCTACACCGACGGTCTCACCGAAGCCGAAGACCCCGATGAGGAGGAGTTCGGAGTCGAGCGGGTCTCCGAGGTCGTCTCGAAGCTCGAGTGTCCGTCGGCCGCCGCCGCGTGCAAAGTGCTTCTCGGCGCCGTCGAGGCTTTCACCTGCGGGATACCGTTGCACGATGATGCGACGCTGATGGTGGTCGAGCGGCTGGTGGATTAGAGACCTACCGCGCTCGATATCGATGCTGGATGCTGGATGCTGGATGCTGGACATGAGCATCGCACCATCGCACGAACGTTCAGCCCACAGATCACACGGATGAACACGGATTCCATCCCACCATTGCAGTCCATTGCAGGGCCATCGCACTGAAACCGGTAGGACGATCGACTTCGTGGTGGCGCGATTCCTTCTTCTTGGTCAGAGCCATCGCATCATTGCCCGCAGATCACGCAGATCACGCAGATTGACGCAGATCTCATCGCACCATCGCAGGATCTGAAGGTGGGTCCGGGGCCACCCTCCGGGCAGAGGAAACCCTCGCGCATCCAATGCCCGCGTTTCCTGGATTTCATTGGGTCATCACTAGGGTTATCGCAGAGGAACCAAGCATCCGTTGCGGATGGCTTTCCCGGTCTTGTGATGAGCCAGGCGATTGTTGGCAACGCTCCTCGGCGTCTGGCGGGTCTTCCGCGGTCCAAATGAAACCCACTCCTCAGAGATCCGCGGGGAAGGAGCGAAGCGATCTTCCACGCGGATTTCTGAGGCCGAGCGGGCTGCCGACGCAGGCGAATTCAGTCCGCGTAAAGGCTCTCGACGAGTTCGGTGTAGTCCTTTTCGACGACGCGCCGCTTGACCTTGAGCGTCGGCGTCAGGTGCCCGCCCTCGATGGAGAGCATCAACGGCAGCACAACGTGCTTCTTGATCTGCTCATAGCGCGCGAGATCGGCGTTGGTGTCCGCGATCATCTTGTCGTAACCGGCAACGATTTCCGGGTGGTTGGTGAGCTCCTCGATGGTCTCGTACTCGACTCCCTTGGCGGCGGCCCAGCTCTCGAGCGCCTCCTCGTTGGGTGAGATCAGCGCAATGATGTAGGGTCTGCGATCGCCGATGAGAACGACGTTGTCGATGAGCGGCGAACGTTTGAGCTCGTTCTCGATGGGTTGCGGAGCGACGTTCTTGCCGCCGGCGGTGACGATGAGGTCCTTCTTGCGATCGGTGATCTTGATAAAGCCGTCGGCATCGATCTCGGCAATATCGCCGGTGAGAAAGAAACCGTCCCCGTCAAATACTTCGGCGGTCTTCTCGGGCAGATTCCAATAGCCGTTCATGACGTTGGGCCCCTTGACGCAGAGCTCACCATCGGCGGCGATCTTGACCTCGACCTCGCGAATCGCCTTGCCCACGGAACCGATTCGGGTCATCCGGGGGTTGGCGCCGTTGACCGCGATCACCGGCGATGTTTCCGTGAGCCCGTAGCCCTCGAGAATTCTCACACCGATGGAGTGGAAGAACTCGTTGACAAAAGACGGGAGCGGCGCCCCTCCGGAGACGCAGAATCGCACCCGCCCACCGAGGCCCTCGCGAACCTTGGAGAGCACCAGCTTGTCGGCGAGGCCGTATCCGAGGCCGCCGGGGGTGTCACCCGCGAGGACCTTGGGGTACGCATCTCGCCCCTTGCCGAGCGCCCAATTGAAGAGCGCCTGCCGCACCGGTGGGGCATGGTTCACCTTGTCCATGATCTTGTCGTAGACCTTTTCATAAAACCGAGGGACACCCGCAAAAACCGTCGGTTTGATCAGCGAGACCAGGTCACCGATGTGGTAGACCGAGCAATAGGCCTTGCTGCCCGAACGGTAC
>Ga0209692_10004695_pt1 | contig 12177 bp, 5 predicted proteins | sample tdDd472_FD_187129 | JGI IMG/M metagenome (GOLD analysis project Ga0209692, IMG submission 187129) | Marine sediment microbial communities from the Atlantic coast under amendment with organic carbon and nitrate - tdDd47.2 (SPAdes)... | ecosystem: Environmental > Aquatic > Marine > Coastal >...
CGCTGTCGTGTCGGCCAAGGTGACCGAACCGGCACCGTCCGCCCCGAAGGTGACGGAGATGTCCTGGCCCGCCGTGTCGCTGATAGCCGCCTCGGCAACAGTGGAACCGACAGCACTAAGCACCGGCGCGCCGCTATCGGTGATCGTGATGCCTTGCGTCGCCGTGGCTTCGTCGCCGTCCGCGTCGCGAACCGTATAGGTGAAGCCGTCTTCGACACCGCCCGCATTGTTCGCCGCCTCGCCCGGCGCGTAAGACCATGTGCCATCGGCATTAACGGTGAGTGCGCCAAATTGCGTTGTCACCGTCGAACCGGCATTGGCCGTCGCGGGCTGACCGTTCGCATCGGTATAGGCGAAGGCGACGAGCTCCCCGCCATCGGCGCCGAGATCGTCATTGGCCAGAAGGTTATCCGCGCCCTGATCGGTGCCGACCGTGCCGGACGCTTCTTCGACAACCACGACTGCATCGTCGAAAGCGACCGGACCGTCATCGGTGATCGTGATCGCGGTGGTCGCACTCGTCTGCGTGCCGTCACCGTCCGTGGCGACGATCGTGATCGGCAGAGACAGATCCGCATCGCCCGCAGGGTGATCCAGAGGACCGCTCAGCGTCGCGTCGTACCGGAACCCGTCCGCCGCATTGCCGCTGATCGCAACCGTGACAACGGTATTGCCGTTCGCGGAACCTGTCAGCGTCAGCCCGTCGTTGGAGAGCGAGAACGTCACGGCATCGCCATTCGACGTGAAGCCAGCCGCATCGAGCGCCGCTGTCGTGTCGGCCAAGGTGACCGAACCGGCACCGTCCGCCCCGAAGGTGACGGAGATGTCCTGGCCGGCCGTGTCACTGATAGCCGCCTCGGCAACCGTCGAGCCGGCGGCGCTGAGAACCGGCGCGCCGCTGTCGGTGATGGTGATGCCCTGCGTCGCCGTGGCTTCGTCGCCGTCCGCATCGCGAACCGTGTAGGTGAAGCCGTCTTCGACACCGCCCGCATTGTTCGCGGCTGCGCCTGGCGTATAGGCCCATGTGCCGTTTGCATTCACTGTCAGGGAACCGAACTGCGTCGCCACAGTGGAACCGGCATTGGCCGTCGCGGGCTGACCGTTCGCATCGGTATAGGCGAAGGAGACGAGCTCCCCGCCATCGGCGCCGAGATCGTCATTGGCAAGCAAGTTATCCGCGCCCAGATCGGTGCCGACCGTGCCGGACGCTTCTTCGACAACCACGACTGCATCGTCGGAAGCGACCGGACCGTCATCGGTGATCGTGATAGAAGCGCCCGCCGTCGTCTGCGTGCCGTCGCCATCCGTGGCGACGATCGTGAACGGTAGAGACAGATCCGCATCGCCCGCAGGGTGATCCAGAGGACCGGTCAGCGTCGCGTCATACCGGAACCCGTCCGCCGCATTGCCGCTGATCGCAACCGTCACAACGGTATTGCCGTTCGCCGAACCGGTCAGCGTGAGACCATCATTGGAGAGCGAGAACGTCACGGCATCGCCGTTCGAGGTGAAGCCCACAGCATCGAGAGCAGCGGTGGTATCGGCCAGCGTTACGCTGCCCGCACCGTCCGCCCCGAAGGTGACGGCGATATCCTGGCCGGCCGTGTCACTGATAGCCGCCTCGGCAACCGTCGAGCCGGCGGCGCTGAGAACCGGCGCGCCGCTATCGGTGATCGTGATTCCTTGCGTCGCCGTCGCTTCGTCGCCGTCCACGTCGCGAACCGTGTAGGTGAAGCCGTCTTCGACACCGCCTGCATTGTTCGCGGCTGCGCCCGGCGCGTAAGACCATGTGCCATCGGCATTAACGGTGAGTGCGCCAAATTGCGTTGTCACCGTCGAACCGGCAGTTGCCGTCGCAGGCTGGCCATTCGCATCGGTAAAGGCGAAGGAGACAAGCTCCCCGCCATCGGCGCCGAGGTCGTCGTTCGCAAGAAGATTGGCTGCGCCCTGGGCCGTCCCGACCGTGCCGGAGGCCTCTTCGACGGTGACCGTCGCGTCATCGGATGCAACCGGACCATCGTCGGTAATCGCAATGGAGGCATTAGCGCTGCTCTGCGTCCCGTCACCATCCGTCGCGACGATCGTGATTGGCAGAGACAGATCCGCATCGCCCGCAGGGTGATCCAGAGGACCGCTCAGCGTCGCGTCGTACCGGAAGCCGTCGGTCGCGTTGCCGCTGATCGCAACCGTCACAACGGTATTGCCGTTCGCGGAACCTGTCAGCGTCAGCCCGTCATTGGAGAGCGAGAACATCACGGCATCGCCGTTCGAGGTGAAGCCAGACGCATCAAGCGCCGCCGTGGTATCGGCAAGCGTCACGCTGCCCGCGCCATCGGCCCCGAAGGTGACTGAGATGTCCTGGCCCGCGGTATCCGATATGTCGACTTCTTCAAGGGTCGAGCCAGGTGTGCTGACGACTGGCGCGTCACCATCCACAACTTCAATTGCCTGGACGGCGGTTACCACATCGCCGTCTGCATCAGTCAGCGTATAGATGAACCCGTCCGCTTCCGGAACGTCGTCATTGTCGGCGGCATTGGTGGCCGTGTAGGACCATGTGCCATCCGCATTCACCGTGAGCGTTCCGAACTGCGTCGCGGCCGGTTGACCGAACGAGCCGGTCTGCGGATCGCCATTCTGGTCCGTATAGGTGAAACCGGTGAGCGTGATACCGTCCGCACCGGCCACGGCGGAGGCCAGCACATCGCCGCCGATCACCTGGCCGCTTGCCTCTTCCACCTGAAGCGTTTCGGTGTCGGCGACACCGGGCACGTCATCCACCACGGTGACGGAAAAGCTTCGGCTGATTTCTATATCGGAAAGGGACAGGGGGTTTCCGTCCACGTCCTGCGATACGGGATCGCCATCCGCATCGAACGCGCTGGAAACCGCTGCGGCGGACGGCGAGGCCGTAACCGTGAATCCCAGATCGAGAGAATTCTGTCCCGCGCCCGCCGGATGGTCGAGCGGCGCGATCAGGTTGAAATCGTAAGTCCCGTCGGCATTCACCGTCACGGTGAACACCGTTTGCCCGCCGGCCGAGGCGGTGATTGACCCTGTCTGCGGATCGAAGGCGCCATAGGTGACGGCAACGCCGTTCGAGGTCAGGCCTACCGGCGGCTGCCCGGAAAGCACCAGATCGAAATCGCCTACCTCCAGCGCATCAGGCGCGCCCGCAGCCGGCCCATCGGTACCATAGTCGAGGGTGATCAACTCACCGGTAAGGCCGAGACTGCCGGAAACGACGGTCGGCTCCGCGCCATCCGACCCCGCGGCAAGATCGTCTTCATCGACGGAGACATTGTCAGCCGACAGCGTCGGACCGAAAGCAACCACTTTCGGCATGCCGTCCACGACGGTGATGTCAAAGGACGCCGTGGCGGTCGATCCATCCGCATCTTCGGCCTGCACCGTGATCGGCAGCGCGAGTTCGTTGGCGCCGCCGCCGGCCGCATGATCGAGCGGCCCGAGCAGATCGAAACTGTACGAGTAGCCGTCGCCAACCGATTCTATCGCAATCTCGAATACCGTGACCGCGGGCGTCCCGGCGGTCGCGATGATTTGCGTCTCGTCAGCGGAAACCTGGAAGGTCAGCGCGTCCCCGCCGGAAGTGAGGCCCAGAGCGTCGAGATCCGCCACGGCGGAAGCGCCAAACGTGACCGGAGAGCCGGCAGCCGCCCCGTCATCGCCGAAATCGACGGACAGCAAGGCATCGGGGAATTCGATCGGCGGAATGACTACATCGAGCGTCTCTTCACCGAAAGTCAGCGGGATCGCGGCAATTTCCGGAATCGTATCGACCGGGGGAGGAGGAGGAGGAGGTTCAATACCCGGATCCTCGCCGCCGGGAACGCCGCCGGTTCCGCCGCCGGTCAAGGCGGCTCCGCCGCCACCGCCACCGCCACCGCCACCGCCGGACGGCGTCGTGCCACTGCCCTGACCGCCGCCACCGCCGCCGATACCGCCTTCCCCAAAGGCTGCGCCGAAACCGAAATTGGTAACCGGGGCCACATCCCCGCCGCCCGACTGGGTTTCGATCCCATCCAGGGTCTGCGCGAGCTGCGTCATGTCGCCGGCCAGTTCGATCAACTCCGTTGAGGAAATTATGGAGCCGCCCGGTTCGATGAAGTTCGGCGGATTGTCGCCGAGCGCCATGCCGACCAGCGCTGACAGGGTAATCTGGGAACCGTCGTCGAAAATCAGGACGATATCCGTTTCGGTCTGCAGGATTTCCACTTCTTCCAGGGAGAATCCGAGCAGGACATCCTGACCCGGCTGAACGAGATACTCGTCGGTTTCGCCCGGCAGCGGACGGGGCACTTCCAACGCGGTGCCGTCTTGAGCCGAGGTCAGCTCCGTTTTCTCGTCTTCTTCGAAAGTGCTTTCATACCGCGCCTGCATTTGCGCGAAAGTGGCTTCCGGCTGCAGCAGGAGAGGCGGGTCCGCGGCAAAGGCTTCGGCCGACGGGCCTGCCAGTTCGACGACGGCGCCATTCGGCAGGCGGATCGTGATCAGATTTCCGTCACGGGTGATGGCCGCACCCGTGATATCGAATTCGGGGCGCAGCGCCTGACCGGGCTGGATCTCGAAGCGGACGGTTTCGCCTGCCGCGATATCCGGAACCTCTAGAGCGGAACCAGCGCGTTCATGGGTCTCCGAAATGTAATCGAAGGCGTCGTCGGCGCCATTGGTATATCCGGCTTCGGGGATCGAATTCTCTACGGCCATCTGTTTACACGCTTTCCAATCTAATTTCGCCGGCCCGGCCTTATGGGAAGAGTTCCGGGGGCACTTGCACGGCAAATCCGTGGTCCGGACACACTGGTCCGGCGAATCTGCTTATGGACAATTGATATGAGCATTTGAAGCGTGAGATGCAAAAATTCGCGTTACTTTTTATTAAAATTTTAGATAATTGCTGTATACATTGAAAAAATAGTTTTATTACAATCTATTGTGATGAATCGACCTTGATTATCCCGCCGGGAAAAGCGCATCGCAAACAGAGAGGGAAAGGCGGAAGGCGCTACGTGGAAACAGGAACACGCGCCGTTACTGAGCCTGCCCCGCCTCTCCGTTCCCCATGATACCGCCCCAAGGCAGGTCCATGATCATGGACCGCTGCGGGCGGCGCGCGCCCTGACTGTCGTCGCTTACGACGAAGTTCGGATCCGTCCCGGAGGCAGCGGATTCTGTCCGCGGAACGACCTGAAGGCGTGACGTGTCGAAAATATCGTCGTTCAAGTCGGAGCCTTCACCCTTACCTTCGCCTCCAGGCGGTTGGCCCACGGGCGGAACGGGCGGCAAAGCGGCCGGCGGCGCGGTCGGAGCCGGGCTGCCGAGTGGAGGCAGCGGCGCAACTGGTCCCGGCGTTGGTGCCGGCGTTGGTGCCGGCGTTGGTGCCGGTGTTGGTGACGGTTTCAGGGCATACGGCGGCGGAGCGGGCGGAAGCGCCGGCAAGGCCGTGGACGGCTGAGGTTCGGGAGAGAGGGTGTTGTTCTCCAGCGGTTGGAGATTGGGTAATGCCTGAACGGGCTCAACGGGCGGCGGCGCGGCCTCTTCACCCGGCTGGGTCCGCGCCGAGGGCGGCTCCAAAGTCGCCGCGGGCGCTTCCAGGGACGGCGCCGTCAGGCTTTCCGGCCGGTCCGCCTCGATCGGCGGCGGGATGGGCTGCAGCGGCTCGGCGGCGCCGAACGGCGCCAAAGGCGCGGCCTCTTCTTCCAAAGCAGCGCTTGGAGGCTGGAAACCGCCTTCCGGCAAAACAGGCGCATTGGGATCCAGCAGCGCGTTGGGATCGAGGACGGCATTCGGGTCCAGAACGGCATTGGGGTTTATCACCGCGCCGGGCGCCGAAAAGGCATTCGGATCGAAAACCGGCGCGGTCGATTGCTCCAATACGCCCGGCTCCAGAACCTCGCCTTGCACTTCCTGCAATGCCTGACGGCGGGTGAAATCGGGATCGGACAACTGCCGTTCCTGATCAATTTCGTAGGGTTGGATGGGGTCGAAGGTGCTGCTTGCCTCTTCGATCGGCGTGACGTCGAGCGATGCCAGCAACGCGCCCGAGGTCGCCAAAATTCGATAGACGGCGAAGATTTCGGCGAATTCCGAACTGATCAGCGTTCCTTTCGCGAGGAAAAACTCGTTTTCGGCATCCAGAAGCTCGAGGAGACTTCGCCCGCCCAGATCAAATTGCTGACGGTAGGTCTGCCGCACCCGGTCGTTCGCATCGACCTCCTGCCGTTGCGCCGCAACGCGTTCCCGCGCGCTGATCAACGCGTTCCAGGCAAGACGCATTTCCTCTTCCGTCAAGCGCACGGCGCGGTTCAGGCGCTGACGGTTCTCGGCGATCCGCGCCAGGAATTCCTTGCGGCGATTGACGTCCTGAAAACCGCTGAAAAGGTTGTAGTTCATCACGACGAGCGCGCTGCCCTCGTAATCCGCACCGACCGTGCCTTCCCGGTTTTCGTCGTATCCGCCGCGCAGTTCCAGCTCCACGGACGGAAGATAGCCGGACTTCGTGCCATTATACTCCGCCCTGGCCGTTTCGAGATCCGCCCGGAGGACAGAAATGGTAGGATTGTTCTGGAGCGCTATGTCGACCGCACCGGCAATGCTGATCGGCAATGCCCAGGTCGGCGCGAGCGGCCGAATCAACTCGTTCGGATTTTCGCCGACGATCCGCGTATAGGTCGCATCCGCGTCCCTCAACCGGGTTCTGGACTCGGCGAGGGTCGATTCCGACGCCGCCAGACGCGAGCGCGCCTGCTGAATGTCGGCCACCGTTGCCGCCCCGCCCGAGGCCTTGGCTTCGACAAGCCCCAAGGTTTGGCGATGAGCATCCACGTTGTCCGATGCGAGCTGGGTCAATTCGCGCTGCCGCAGCGATTCCAGATAGGCTTCGACCGCATCAAGCGCGATGAATTCGGAGGTTTCCCGAACCCGGCGGGACGCCGCGATCAACCGCGATTTCTGCCGTTGCACCTCGTTCCAGGTTTCATCGCCGTCGAACAGCACCTGCGTCAGCGTCAGGCTGGACTGGAACGTCCCCAGGGTCTGGCTGCGGCCATTGCCGACGGTACTGTCCCTCCCCCGGCTGGCCCGGTCATTCGTATATTCGGCGCCATAAGCGGTGCGGAGGTCTACCCTGGGCAAATAGCCGCCCTGCGCCTGCTTCAATTCGTAGGTGATGGCCCGCCGGCTTTCGGCGACGATTCCGATATCGGGGTTTGTCTGCAGCGCGCCCCGGACCGCGTCTTCCAAGGGCAAAGAGAAGGCCGCCTCGTTGCTGAACAGCATGATGCTGAAGCCGAGCATGGCAATGGGTCCGCGCACGAATGTCGTGCCCGCAATAGCGCCCTCGCGGACCGGCGACGCCCATCCGCGGAAATTACGTAGAAAAACTCTCAAAAGTTTCTCTCTAAAACTGTCACACCAAGACAAACTCAAATGAAACTCAGCCAAGTCTTGGATAACAAATAACTAAACCATTAAAATAAAACTGCCAAAAGAATTTACCAAGGAAACCGCCGCACCTCAATTTTGGCCGGTTCGTGATCGCGGCCGAGCACCCCTTTCGGCACCGGCTTCGGCGTGCCCGGCGCCGGCACCCAGCCCGAATTCCGCGCGTGCGACCGGCGGCAACGGCCTGGCGTCGGAGCGCGAAAGGCCGGTTCTAGCCGCGAACAGTCGGCAATTCTCCCGGCTTGTCAGCAAGGGTTCAAGAGCTTACCGTCAAGTATAAGATGCCGTGGCCGAGGCGCCGGGAAGAGCGCGATCGGTTGAGGTACAGAGCAAAATCCGTCGAGGATCGCAACGGCCTGGGGAGGCGCTTTGCGGTTACCGGGAGACAGGGGTCGATGAGGGATACCGGAATATGACGGACAGCGTTCCGTCATTGGTTGTTGAGGATCTTCACAAGAGTTTCGGCACTGTAGAAGTCCTGAAAGGCGTGTCGGTCACCGCACAGAAGGGCGATGTCATCTCGATGCTGGGCTCTTCCGGGTCCGGGAAAAGCACGTTTCTGCGCTGCATCAATCTTTTGGAGACGCCGAATTCCGGCACGGTGACCGTCGCCGGCGAAACGATCGCCATGAAGCGGACCGGCAACGGCCGGTCAGTGCCCGAGGATATCAAGCAAGTAGAGCGCATCCGCACCAAACTCGGCATGGTGTTCCAGAGCTTCAATCTGTGGAGCCATATGACCGTTCTGGAGAACGTCATCGAGGCGCCGGTGCATGTCCTCGGCATGAAGAAGCAGGATGCCATCCAGCGCGCCGAGGCGCTGCTGAACAAAGTCGGCATTTATGAGCGCAAGGAATATTATCCGGCCCATCTATCCGGCGGACAGCAGCAGCGCGCCGCCATCGCGCGCGCACTCGCGATGGAACCGGAGGTGATGCTTTTCGATGAGCCGACCTCGGCCCTGGATCCCGAACTGGTCGGCGAAGTTCTGAAAGTGATGCGCGATCTGGCCGAAGAAGGCCGCACCATGATCGTGGTGACGCACGAAATCGGCTTTGCGCGGGACGTTTCCTCCGACGTGATCTTCCTTCACCAAGGCCGGATCGAAGAAAAAGGCGCGCCCGACAAAGTCTTCAGCAACCCCTCCTCGGAGAGGTTCCGGCAATTTCTGGCGAAGACACGGGAATAGAAGACTGACGGTCACAGGCATGAAATTCACGAAGAGGACCATTGCCGACAGGGCCGTACGTGTAGTTAGGTTTCAACAGGCGCGGTAGTGCGACAGGGGTCGATGACCGCGTGTGCAACAAGGGAGAAAGTGAATGCTTCTGAAAAAGCTGGGTTTGGCTGCGGCCGCGGGTGCGTTTGCCCTGGGTCTCGGCCTGCAGGCGCAGGCGGAAGACGTCCTGCGTATCGGCGTTGAGGGCGCCTATCCTCCGTTCTCCGAGAAGACCGCCTCCGGCGAGCTTGTCGGGTTCGACATCGACATCGCCAACGCCCTGTGCGAACAGATGGGCCGGAAATGCGAAATGGTCGAGCAGGATTGGGACGGCATCATCCCCGCCCTTCTCGCCAAGAAATACGACGCCATCGTCGCGTCCATGTCGATCACGGAAGAGCGCAAGAAGCGCGTGGACTTCACGATCAAATACTACAACACGCCCGCCAAATTCGTAGCGGCCGAGAATTCCGGCCTGTCCGACACGCCCGAAGCCCTGGCCGGCAAGCGGATCGGCGTCCAGCGCGGTACGATCCACCAGTGCTACATGGAAAAGATGTTCCCGAAGGCGGAACTCGTTCTGTACGGGACGCAGGAAGAAGTGTTCCAGGACCTGGCCGCCGGCCGTCTGGATGCGCAGATTTCCGATTCCATCCAAGCGCTTGAAGGCTTCCTTGGCACCGACGCGGGCAAGGGCTTCGCCTTCCTGGGCGGCGACCAGTTCGACCTGGGATGCCACGGCGAAGGCGCGGGCATCGCTGTCCGCAAGGGTGAGGACAAGCTGCGTGAAGCCTTCAACGAGGCGATCAAGGCGATCCGCGCCAACGGCACCTATGCCAAAATCAACGCGAAGTATTTCGACTTCGACATCTTCGGCGCCCCGGCCGGTTCCTGATCCTCGGGATGACCGCTACGGGTACCAAGTAAGTATCGTCGAAGGGGAGAGGCCGATGCCTCTCCCCTTTTGACTTGAACAAAAAGACTGCGCGGATCGACGGATGGACGTTCTTTACGAATATCGGGGACTCCTTTGGGAGGGAACGATCGTCACGATCGAACTCGCCATCGCGTCCGTGCTGCTCGCCGTGCTCCTGGGGCTGATCGGGGCGATGGGCAAATTGAGCGACAATCCGCTGCCGCGCACGGTTGCCGGCGCCTATACCACGTTGGTCCGCGGCGTCCCTGACCTGGTCTTGATGCTGTTGCTGTTCTACGGCGGCCAACAACTGGTCAACGACCTGGGTGAAGCTACCGGGCTTTGGGGGTATGTTGAAATCAATCAGTTCATGGCTGGAGCGCTGACCATCGGCTTCATTTTCGGCGCCTATATGACCGAGACTTTCCGCGGCGCGATTCTAGCCATTCCACCCGGACAGATTGAAGCGGGGATTGCCTGCGGCATGAGCAAATTCATGCTCTTCCGGCGGATCACCTGGCCGCAAATGGTTCGCTACGCCTTGCCGAGTTTTCGCAACAACTGGCTGGTCCTGATCAAGTCGACCGCCCTCGTTTCGGTGATCGGGCTGCAGGACGTCGTCTATATGGCCTTCACGGCCGGCCGGTCGGTCCGCCAGTTGTTCACCTTCATGTTCGCCGTTCTGATCATCTATCTGCTCCTGACCGCTTTGTCGGAGATCGGCCTGCGCAGGCTGGAAATCAAGTACAGCGCCGGTGTGCGGAAGACGGAAGGGGCCTGACCATGGCGGACGAAACACGCAGCGTCATGGATGTGGTTCGCGCCTTCAGCGAGGGCGCCGCACTCGACTTCATGGCGGTCGTGGACAATTTCGACCGGTTCCTGATGGGAACCTGGGTTACGCTGGAACTGACGTTTTTGGCCCTGTTCCTGGGCGGGTTGCTGTCCGTCCCGCTTGCGATCGCCAGGGCCTACCGATACCCGCTGCTGAACGGGCCGATCTGGTGCTACACCTATTTCTTTCGCGGTACGCCGCTGCTCGTTCAGACCTACCTGATCTATTACGGGCTGGCCCAGTTCGAGTTCATCCGGGAAAGCGCGCTGTGGAAACCGATCCTGAGCCAAGCCTGGTGGTGCGCCCTGATCGCCTTCACGCTGAACACCGCCGCCTATACCGCCGAATTTCTGCGCGGCGCCATTGAGGCGACGCCCCATGGGGAAGTCGAAGCGGCGCGCGCGGCCGGCATGTCATACTGGACGCGTATGCGCAGGGTAATCCTGCCGAACTCCTTCCGCCGGGCGCTGCCGGCCTATTCCAATGAAGTGATTTTCATGCTGCACGGCTCCGTCGTCGCAAGCACCATCACGCTTCAGGATATCCTGGGGGTTGGTCGCTGGCTGAACGGGCGGTACTATCTTGCTTATGAAGGTTTCGTGGCCGCCATGATCTTCTACATGATCCTCGTCTTCGGGATTTCGCGGGTCTTCAAATGGTGGGAGCACAAGTGGCTGGCGCATCTTCGTCCGCGGGTCGAAACGGAAGGCCCGCAGGCCGCGCCCGTGCAATAGCTCCGCCGCAACCGCACGCCGAAACCGCAGCCGAAACCTCGTTGGATAAAGCTCAGACCTGCCTTAGTGCCAATGGAAGTCCAGCATTTCACGATCGACGCACCGCCGGACATCGAATTGGGTATCCCGCGGCTTCCTCTGACCTATTCGGTCCACAGTCCCCACACGAGCGGGAATTCGAAACGGCCGCTTCTGTTCTTCATCGGCGGTTTCGGGTTCAGGCCTGACGACGATTACGTTGCGGGCAAGCTCGTACCGTATTTGGTCTCCCAAGGGTTCGTGACCGTAACCGTCGGTTATCACGGCAGTCTGTTGCGCACCGCGAGCGAGCCTACCTTCACGGTGAGGCCCGGTTGGTTCGACGATTTCCGGCGCATTACCGGCGCCGACGTGCCGGACGACCCGAAAGCGGTGCTCGCCCTGCTCCGCACGAATGGCATTGACGAATTGCCGCCCGTGTTCAGCGTCATCAAACAGTGCGGCACCGACTACGAGTCCTTCGGGACGCTCGGCGCGCTCGATCATCTGCAGGTATATGCCGACATGGTCAGGCGCGGCATCCCCTTCGACCGGGAGAGGGTTGTCGCTTTCGGCACGTCCCACGGCGCCTATCTCGCGATGATGATGCTGAAATTCGCACCGCACACCCTGTCGGCGGTGATCGAAAATTCCTGCTGGGTCCACGCCGTCGAAACGGAAATGAACAATCTTTGGCAACCCTATCGGCACCATTTCGATGCCGGTGGCGTAAAGGTCTATTACACCAACTTTTCCCCTTGGACGCGCGACGACCCGTCCGAACCGGGTTACCTGAAGCCGGAATACATGCAGATCAGGGACCTCAGGGAGCCGCATTACGACGGCGCGGACCGCGCCGTGGTCTTATCCTATCATGGCGCCGACGATCAGCTGGTTCCTGCGGATCTGAAGCGCAGCCTTTGGACCGTGCTGGATAGAGATGTCGATCTACGGGCCACCATGGTCACCGCGGACAAGGTCGATGGCCGCC
>Ga0209692_10004696_pt1 | contig 12174 bp, 5 predicted proteins | sample tdDd472_FD_187129 | JGI IMG/M metagenome (GOLD analysis project Ga0209692, IMG submission 187129) | Marine sediment microbial communities from the Atlantic coast under amendment with organic carbon and nitrate - tdDd47.2 (SPAdes)... | ecosystem: Environmental > Aquatic > Marine > Coastal >...
CACCGGCGGCGTCGTGTTCGTCAAGAACGACATCATCGAGGGCCCGGCCCTCGACGGCGTGGGCAACGCCCAGTACTACGTGGTGGACAACGGCGACGGCAGCTTCACGGTGAGTTGCGCCATCCTGGGCGCCACCGGGGGCCTGCTCACCGCCGGCGATCTGTTCTACGTCGACCTCACCACCGACAGCGAGGGCCCGGTGACCCTGGACATCCTGGGCATCGACCTGCGCGACCCGGACAACGTGCCCGTGTTCGCCGACGTCACCGGCGCCGGCTTCGCCATCGATTGCACGGCGCCCGCGTCCGTGGGCGACCTCACCGCCACGCCGGCTCACGGCGAGGTGGCGCTGGACTGGGATCATGACGGCGCCGACGTGGACCACTTCGCCGTGTTCCGCGCCGTGTGGTACGTGGGCGACCCGGCCGTCAGCGCGTACCCCGAGTACGACGACTACGACGCCGACGTCATCCCCACCGCTCCGGCCGATTACGACGCCGCCGTGGCCAGCGCCGAGTGGACGCTGATCGCCGGCGTCGACCCGGTGGACGCGCCCTACACCGACGTCATCGCCCCGCGCGGCGTCTACTACTACCAGGTGTTCGCCGTGGATGCGGCCGGCAACTCTCCCGCCCCCGCGAGCGATCCGGTGCGCGCCACCAACTACTGGCTGGGCGATTTCGACGAGGACGGCGACGTCGATATCACCGACGTGTCGTACCTGGGCGATTCCTTCGGTCTGGCCGACACCGGCGTCCCGCCCGTGGACGACGACTGGAACGACGACCTCACCATCGACAACACCAAGGACGTCGGCCCCACCGACGACCACGGCCCCTTCGGCATCCCCGAGACCGACAACGCGATCCAGTTCGAGGACCTCATCATCGTGGCCATGAACTTCGGCGAGGTCTCGGCCAAGAGCCTGCCGGTCATGAGCCCGCAGGTGCAGCTGGCCTGGACGCAGATCGATGCCGGCCACTGGGCCCTCGATCTGGTCGACGGCCAGGGTCTGCGCGGCCTGCACGTGACGGCGCCGGTGGCCGTGACCGCGGTGCAGCCCGGCACTCTCATCGGTGAGCAGGAGGCCCCGGTGTTCCTGCGGAACCTGGGCCACGGCCTGGACGCCAACCTCAGCGTCCTCGGTCGCGACCTCGGCTTCGAGGGCGTGGGCCGCCTGCTGGTGGTCGCGTCCGAAGCCGACATCGACGAGGCCGATCTCACCATCGACGCCCGCGATGCCGCCAACAACCCGGTGGAGGTGCTCTTCACCCAGGCCACGGCCAGCGACCTGCCCGAGGCCTTCGAGCTGAACGCCAACTTCCCCAACCCCTTCAACCCGGCCACCACCATCGTCTTCGCCCTGCCCGAGGCCGAGACGGTGCGCCTGGCGGTCTACAGCCTCGACGGTCGTCTGGTGCGCACGCTGGTCAACGAGCAGCGTGACGCCGGCAGCCACGAGGTGCTCTGGGACGGACGCGACGGCACGGGCCGCGCGGTGGCCACCGGCACGTACATGTACGTCATCGACGCCGGCCGCCATCACCAGACCCGGAAGATGAGTCTGATCAAGTAACGACAGCCGGGCGGGCATCATCACGGTGCCCGCCCCCGACTCCTCACCGGTTTCGCGAGAGGATTCCGCCCATGAAACCCAACCTCCTCCGCTTCATCGTCGGCCTCGCCTTGATCGCCACCCTGGTCATCACCGGCCAGAGCTTCGCGGCCGATCTCTACGTCGGCCCCGGCGAGACCTACACCGCGATCCAGCCCGCCGTGGACGCCGCGGTCAGCGGCGACGTCGTCCACATCGCCGTCGGCACCTACGTCGAACAGGTGCTCATCGACGGCAAGGATCTCACCCTGGAGGGCGCGGGTATCGGCGCCACGGTGATCGAATCCCCCGCCGCCCTGGCGATCTTCTACAGCACCAGCTACGACCACTACCCCGTGCTGGGCGTGCAGGGCGCCGACGTGCATCTGACCGGACTGACCATCGATGGCGCCGGCCAGGGCAATAACAACTACAAGTTCATGGGCGCCGACTTCCACAACGCCGGCGGCTCGGTGGTGGACGTGGCCTTCACGCGGGTGCGCAACACCCCCTTCAGCGGGGCCCAGCACGGCGTGTCGCTGTATCTCTACAACGAGGACGGCCTCGCCCGCGCCTTCGACGTCGACGGCGTCATCGTGGACGACTTCCAGAAGACCGCCGTGGTGCTCATCGCGGCGACCGGCACGGCCCTCGACCTGACGGTGTCCGATTGCGACATCACCGGCGCCGGGCCCACCGACGTCACGGCCCAGAACGGTTTCCAGATCGGCGGCGCCGACCTGGTGGCCTCCGTCACCGGCAACACCGTGCGCGACATCGCCTGGGACGGTCCCACCTGGACCGCGTCGGGCGCCATCTTCGATTACTGCACGGGCACGTTCAGCGGCAACGTCATGGACAACACCCAGACGGCCATGTACCTCACCTCGGCTCCGCTGACCATCACCGACAACGAGTTCCTGATCCCGTCGGTGCAGCAGATCGGCACCGGCATCCAGGTCAGCAACTCCAGCGAAGGCTACGCCAAGGCCACCAGCGCCGATTTCCGCCTGGCTCAGCCCTTCGACGCCGAGAACCTGGCCAAGGCCGATGGTAGCAAGGCCCTGGTGAGCCACACCATCACCGGCAACCGGTTCATCCTGGACCCGGCCATCGTCGACAATGCCGGCACCTACGGCATCTTCGCCTACAACTACGTCAGCTACGACGACATCTCGGTGACGGCCAACGAGAACACCTTCGTCGGCCTGGAGATCGCCGCCATCGCCATGGATTACCCGCCCACCGACGGCACCTTCGTCGCGGCCGACTTCGACGACAACGAGTTCTTCGCCTGCGCCATGGGCGTCTACAGCACCATCGCGGCCACCGCCTCGGCGGAGAACTGCTGGTGGGGTGCGGGCGACGGCCCGGGTGCCGACGGCGGTACCGGCCATGGCGCCCAGGTGTCCCTCAACGTCGACTTCGATCCCTGGGTCACCGATCTGGTGAACCTGGTCTACGATCCCGACCCCCTGAACCTGAACGTGGCCGCCCCCGCGGGTGAAGTGGTCTTCGACTACACCGGCGGCGCCAGCGGCCGCGTCTACGGCTACAGCATCGACGTGGTGTGGGATCCCGCCGTGGCCACCGCCGGTGCGGCCGAATTCACCCGGCCCGACATTGGCGCCTTCGCCACGGCCCAGCCCTTCATCGCCCAGTTGCTGGCCCCGGGTCACGTCCGCATCGACGCCGCCATCGGTGGCGCCGTGCCGGGCGTTTACGACGGTCCGCTGTTCAAGGCGCTCTTCGCCGCCGTCGCCGGCGTGGAAGGCGGCGAGACCAGCTTCGACGTCACCGTCAACACCCTGCGTGATTGGCAGAACAACGACCTGGCCGGCCTCATGCCCGACCTCGATCTCGACCCCGAGATCCTGGCCGACATCACCGCGCCGGTGGTGCAGGACGTGCTGGTCACCGACATCACCCTGCCGTCCGTCGACTGGACCCGCGACACCCACGGCATCACGGTGAGCGCCACGGTCATCGAGGGCGACATCGTCACCCTGACCTGCGATCTGACGGCCTTCGGCGGCTCGGTGCTGCAGATGGGCCACGCCACGGTGGTGGGCGATGTCTACACCTGGACCCTGCCAGGCGCCTCGGGCATGGGCGACGGCCCGGTGACGGCCATCGTCACCTGCACCGACGGTCAGACGCAGATCGCCGCCCTGTCCGACGACATCGTGGCCGACAACACCGCCCCCGACGTGCTCGCCGGCCTGGTGGCCGCGCCCGGTCACGAGCAGGTGCACCTCGGCTGGGACGACCCCGTCGCCGACGCCGGCTCGCCCCTGCAGGGAGTGGTGCTGCGCGCCGACACCTGGGGCGACTATCCCCACTACACGGGCGCGTTCCCCGACGGCCCGGCCTCCAGCGGCCTGGGCCTCGAGGTCAACCCCGCCCCGATGTTCGGCGGCGTCTTCGATTGGGCCGTGGCGCCCCGCGAGGTGTACGCCTTCAGCGGCTTCGTGGTGGATTTCGTGGGCAACGTCAGCCCCGCCGGTGACACCGCCCGCGCCACCAACTACTGGCTGGGCGACACCGACGGCGAGGGCTACGTCACGGTGATTCCCGACGTGCACGCGCTCGGTGACACGTACGGCCTCGGCTACGGTGACGTCGGCTACAACGGCGTCTGCGACGTGGGCCCCGTGGAGGGTTTCATGGCCCGCGGCATTCCCAACCCGCAGCTCGACGGCTTCGAGATCCAGTTCGAGGACCTCATGGTCTTCTCCATGAACTTCGGCACCGTCGACCCCCTGCTCAGCCTCGTGCCGGGCGAAACCCCGGACCTGGTCTGGGAGCAGATCGACGCCCTCACCTGGGTGCTGCGCCTGACCAAATCCTGCCAGGGTCTGCAGGGCGTGAACCTGGCGGCCGAGCTGCCTGACGGCGTGAGCTGCCAGGTGGCGGCCGGCGCCATGGTGATGGCCCAGGATGCGCCGACGTTCCTCAAGAACATCGACACCAACGGTCTCGACGCCGGTCTGGCCGCCCTGGGTCAGGGCGTGAGCCTCGAGGGCGACGGCGTGCTCATGCGCGTGGTCACCAGCGAGCCGGTGACGGGTCTCGAGGTCACGGTCATGGCCCGCGACAACCTCAACAACGAACTCGCGGTGGACATGCCCCAGGCCACGGCCGTGGATGATCTGCCCCGGGTGCACAGTCTGGCTCAGAACAGTCCGAACCCGTTCAACCCGGCCACCACCATCGTGTTCGAGCTGCCCCGCGACGAGCATGTCCGTCTGGACGTGTACGCCGTGGACGGCCGGCTGGTGCGTCGCCTGGTGAATGATCAGACCGGAGCCGGTCGCCACGAGGTGACCTGGCGCGGTGCGGACGAGCACGGCCGTCGCGTCGCCACCGGTGCGTACTTCTACGTGCTGGAGGCGGGCGACTTCCGTCAGGTCCGCAAGATGATGCTGCTCAAGTAGCGAGTATTCGAGCTGACGGGCGCCGTTGGCGCCCGCAGCTCGATACTCGGGGCCGTGGCCCGCAGGGGCGTGCTGGGATCTGGCGGGCGCCGGGGGCGTCCGCAGATCCAGCGCTCGTGGTGCTGGCAACAGAAGAACGACAGGGCGGCTCGGAGTCGCCCTCGCCAAGGAACCGCCGGGTTCAGCCCGGCCATCGACCAGGGAGCGTCGGGCAGGTCGACTGCGCGGCGACGGGGCTCCGGTGCTGAGAAGCACCGACACGGAAGGATGACGCCATGATCCGATCCGGGATCATCTCCATGGTGCTGTTGATCTGCGCGGCGATGGCCGGCGCCGGCACCATCTTCGTCCCCGGCGACCACGCCACCATCCAGGGAGCCGTGGATGCCGCTGCTGCCGGCGACACCGTCCGCGTCGCCGCCGGGACATACGAGGAGCAGGTCGTGGTGACCAAGAATCTCGCCCTGCTGGGCGATGGTCCATCCACCACGCTGCTCCGGGCGCCCCTCAGCATGCCCCACAGCGTGGGTGTCCGCGAGGAGCACGCGGTGATCAGCGTGGAAGAACCGGCCACCTCGGTGGTGGTGTCGGGATTCACGGTGGACGGCCTGGGCCGCGGCCCTGAAACCGGAGCCTTCGACGGCGTGCTCTTCTACCGCACCGGAGGCGAGCTGTCCGACATGGTGGTTCGCGGCGTGCACTTGACCCCGGTCGACGACACCAACAACGGCCTGTGCATCAAGGCGAGCGCCGACGTCCTGGAGCCTTCCCTGCCCCTGGTCCTGCGCAACGTGGAAGCCTCGCGTTTCCAGAAGGCCGGCATCGTGCTCACCGGCCCCTGGCGGGCCGACCTCCAGGGCATCCGGGTGCACACCGACGGCCTGTATTCCGACTCGGTCCAGATCGGCATCGAGTGCTCCTTCGCCGACAGCGTGCGCATCGACGACTGCCTCGTGGAGAACGTGGTCTACGATAGTCATCCTCATCCCGAGTACACGGCCGTGGCCTTGCTGGGCTACTACTCCGATCATCTCCAGGTGAGCGATCTCACCGCCGACGCCTGCCAGTCCGGAGTGTACCTGGTGAGCACCGAGGCCGACATCGACCACGCCACCGTGGACGCCGACTCGGAGGCCTCGCTCTACAATCACGGCATGGTGGTGGTGACCTCTCTGACGCCGGACCCCTCCCTGGAAACCGTGGCCCTACCCGCCCCACGCCCCCTGGCCGACGGCGAGGTCGAGGGTGGCGGACGTCCCATCGAGAGCTGGCGCGTGGTTGTGCGCGACAGCGACCTGAACGGACACGGCAGCGACTCGTCGAGGGGCCTGGCCCTGCGCTGCCTCACGGCCTATCACCTGCGCCTCACCGCCGAACGCTGCCGCATCACCGGCTGGGAATCGGGCGGCGTCTGCCTGGACGGCAGCGTCGGTCGCGTCTACGCCCGCCTCAGCGGCTGTCGCATCGAGGAGAACCTCAACTGGGGCGCCTTCTCCGGCGGCCGGGAACCGGTGGACGCCCGCGGATGCTGGTGGGGCGACGCCACCGGCCCCTTCCATCCCGCCACGAATCCGCTGGGCCTGGGCAACACGGTGAGCGACAACGTCATCTTCGACCCCTGGCTGCGCGGCAACCTGGCGCCTCTGCCTCTGCCCCAGACCATCTCCCTGGCCGATCTCGACGGCACCGCCTACCGCGACACCGTCGTGGTCGAGTACCTGGGCGGCGGCATGGCGCCCCTCTACGGCCACTCCACCGAGATCCACTGGGACGCCGCCGTGGCTTCCCTGGTGGAGGTCTCCCGCCCCCGCGCCGGCGAGTTCGCCGACGCGGTGTTCTTCGAGGTGCTGCCCCTCACCGACGGCCTGCTGGTCGATTCGGCCCTGGGCGGCGCTCATCCCGGTGTCGACTCGGCCCCCCTGTTCCGCCTGGTCTTCGAGGCCGTGGGCACGCCCGACCACACCGTCACTCCGCTGGAACTGGTGTTGCGCCACGCACGCGACCAGTACAACCAGTCCATCAACGGCCTCACGGTGGACCATGGCGAGCTGGTGGTGGATCTGCAGGCTCCGGTCATCACGTCGGTGCAGATCACCAACAGCACCCTGGACCACACCGACCTCTACGCCAAGGACGGCGACATGGTGTCGGTGTCGGCCTTCATCACCGACGGCGATCCGAACTTCCAGGAGGAGAACATCCGCGGCGCCGGCGCCGGTCTCTTCGGCTACGCCCTGCCCTACGACCCGCCCGATGTCTACCTCTCGCCCCAGGCCCTGTGGGCGGCGCGCCCGGCGACGCTGACGCCGGCCGACGGTGAGGTCCAGTTCATGGTGGAAGCCTGGGATCCCTCGGGCAATCCCACCGACATGGTGTACGTCACCATCACCGCCGACAACACACCGCCCACCGCGGTGACCGGCTTCGTGGTGACTCACGACCACAACGTCGTCCACCTCTCTTGGGACGATCCCACGGGCAACGACCTGAACTTCCGCCAGTTGCAGGTGCGCGCCAACGCCTGGAACGACTACCCGTTCTACGACAACGGCGACCCCGGTTACCCCGGGCTGCTCACCGACGGCGACCCGTGGTATGCCGGCGGCGGCACCGGCCACGACGCCGTGTTCGCCACCGACGGCAGCGAGCGCGACATCTTCTACCTCGGCGCCATGGTCGAGGACATGGCCGGGCACCAGAGCGTGGTGGACAACGGCAACCGGGCCCGGACCATCAACTACATCCTGGGCGATGTGCGCGGCACCGGCCCCGCCACCCCGGGCGACGGCGTGGTGACCATCCACGACATCACCCAGCTCGGCGACGCCTACGATCTCATCACCAGCGACCCCGGCTTCGATGGCGAATGCGATATCGCACCGGCCACCGTGGTCCCGGAAACCATCCCGGTGCCCGACGGCGAGGTGGGCTTCGACGACCTCATGGTCATGGCCGGCCAGTTCGCCCCCGTCCCCGGCGCCGAGCCCGCCCCCGAACAGGGCGACCAACCGGTGCTGGTCTGGCGCGCTCTCGGCGACGGCGTCTGGTCGCTGGACCTGACCGAGCCCTGCCCCCGCCTCAAGGGCGTGCACCTCGTGGGGGCCGCCCTCGGCACGACCGTGCGAGCTGAACCCGGCGCCTTGCTGGCCCATCAGACCTCGCCGGTGTTCGTGCGGGGAGGGCGCGGCGCCTGCGAGGCTCATCTCGCGATCCTGGGCCGGGGCATGGGCGTCGAGGGCGTTGGTGAGCTGCTGCGCCTGGTGACCGATCCGGGAGTGACGCTGGCGCCGCCGGTGCTCGACCTCCGCGATGTCGACAACCAGCCCCTGGTCTGCAACCTGCCCACGGCCATCAACGAGCCCGACACGCCGTCGGTGTTCCGCGCCGGCCGGCCGCATCCCAACCCCTTCAACCCGAGCACGACCCTGAGCTTCGACCTGCCGGCCACCCAGGCGGTGCGCTTGATGGTGTATAATCTCAGTGGTCGTCGAGTGGCGACCCTCATCAACGAAACTCTTCCTGCCGGCCGCCACGCGGCGCGCTGGCAAGGTCGTGATCACGCCGGCCGCCTGGTGGCCGCCGGCACCTATCTGTATCGCCTGCAGGCCGGTCCCTGGTCGGCCGTCGGCAAGCTGGAACTGGTGAAGTAGCTTTCACGATCGGAGCTGACATGACGACCCGCATCTGTCTCCTGCTCGCGTTGCTCCTGGCCGCCACCGCGGCCCTGGCCGATCCGGTGCTGCGCTGGGCGCCGTCGGACACCACCATCAACACCGGTGACCAGGTCACCCTGTCGGTGATGCTGGACGAGGCCCTGGACGTGCGCACCATCGAGCTGCGCGTGAGCTACGACCCGACCATCGTCACCACCGTGGACGGCGGTTACGGCTCACTGTTCGATGGCTTCAATAATTTCGAGGACTTCGAGGAAGAAGCCCCCGGTCAGTGGTACGGTTACTGCGTCATCCTGGGCGCCGGCGACTGGACCACAGGCCCGGGCGAACTGTTCCAGTGGACGGTCGAGGGTCTGCCCGACGGCGGCACCAGCGAACTGGTGACCGTGGAGATGACGTTGCTGCCTCCGGGCGGCGGCGACTATCCCGAGGCCCTGCTCACCGACGACTTCATCAATGTCCTGGACCCCACGGGCGTGGAGCTGCCGGCGGTGGGCCTGCCCACCCTGTCGCTGTACCCCAACCCCTTCAACCCGCGCACGCAGGTCGAGGTGACGCTGCCCGGCGGCGGCGCCGGCCAGCTCGAGGTGCTGGACCTGCGTGGTCGCGTGGTGGCCCGGCCATGGGCCGGGTTGCTGGACGACGGCGCTCCCCTGCTGGTGACCTGGGATGGGGTGGACAGCCTCGGCCAGGCCGCGCCCAGTGGCGTTTACACCTTCCGGCTGGTGGGACCGCGGGGTCGGGCCGGGAGTGTGCGGGGGGTGCTGGTGAGGTAGGGTGGCCGCATTCATCCGGATGGAGAAGCAGGCCGCGAGACTGAAGAGGGCGACTCTCGATGAGAGTCGCCCTCTTGCTCGTCCGGCCTAGTCGGCGGTGATTCGGGTCCCGAACATCTCGAGAGTCAGGGGCCCCGGCCGGCCAGAGCGCAGAGCCAGATGCCAGCGGCGCAGATGCAACGTCGGCAACTCCCGCTGCACCACCCGCCCCCGCACGTAGGTCTTGACGGCGCCGCCGTCACACACCTGACGGTGCAGTTGTTCGGCCACCAACACGATGCTTCCATACTCTCGCACGGGCTCATCGTGGTGGTAGATCAGATCCCGCGAGCCGTCCAGCTCATGGGAGGGCAAGAAGTACCAGTCTCCCTGGCGCTGGGCGCCGGGGATCCAGCAGCGGTCATCGGGCGCAAGGCGACCCAGCAGGTGGCGAATGCGCATGCTTTTCCTCCTTGGAACCAGTTCAGCGATCATCTGCAATACTGGATGATCTCAAGCGATTGGTGGCTCTGGAGCCACGGGTATAGCCTTCGCTACACGTATGAATCGATCGCCTGAACAGGTCTGGAGGACGAAGCGGGCGAGCGTGGGCATGAAGCGTATCCTTCGGCATATCAAATGGCATCGAAATCGGTCAGGAGAGCATTGTCCACAGTTGACAACGAAACGTCAAGAGGCGCTCGAACGCGCATGGACACAATCAGATCGGGCCGGCGGCCCCAACGTTCCGAAACGGTAGCCCTAGCGCTCCGGACCGGTGCCGGAATCCAGCACCTCGGCCACCGTCCGCGCCCCATCGACCTCACGCAGCACCCAGCCTTCGGCTCCCTGCAGCACCACATGGCGCACACGCCGGGTTTCTTCGAGCATCAGGTCGAAATTGGGTTCCCGTTGCACCGAACTCACCGTCGATTCCATGAGGAATCCGCCGCGAGCACCATCGACGTCCAGCAAGTGCGGATCGAGGTCGGCGCGATCCGGCAGGCCGACGATGAGAATCTCGCCATCCTGTTTGATTTCACATCGAGCGTGAGTGCGGTCGCGATCAATGCGGATTTCGATGCCGAGATCATCGCCGGCACGGCCAAGGTCTTCCTTGAAATTCAAGAGGTATCCCCCAAGCGTCGTCGGGCCATCATCACGGGCCCTTTGTTCAGATCAATTACCAACTATGGCGCAATCATGATGCCACACTGAACTAGTATATGCAACCATCCGCGGAGTACTCCGGATTACAGCCCCTCGCCAGATTGGATGATGGGTCGGGCAGGCTGGAGCGATCTATCAGGATAGGTTGCCGTGCGGAGCGCTCGAGATGCCTCGACACCATCGGCTACTCCCGCCCGAACCGCTCCAGCTCCATCCCCCCCGCCAGGTACCGCACCATTTGCCCCCGGCGCGAGGCCACCACACGAGCCGCCTCGGCGCTGCGCGCACCCTTGGCGCAAACCACCACCAGCTCACCGGCCGGCACCTCATCCAGGCGTGCTCGCAATTCTTCCAGGGGCACGTTGATGGCGCCATCCAGCGCCCCGGGGTTGCCATCGGCAAACTCCGCGGACGTGCGAACGTCCAGCACGCTGACTCCGTCGGGCAACCGATGGGGCCCCACCTGGGTCATCACCTCGTCACAGGCATTGAGGGCCACCGCGGCCAGGCCGTGCAGCGGATCGAGCGCCGCATTGAACGGAGGCGCGTAACACCACTCCAGGTCCAGCAATTCCTCCAGCGCCGCATCCTGCCTCAACAGGCTGGCGAACACGTCGACCCGCTTGGTGACGTCCCCGGCGCCCACGGCCTGCAAGCCCACCAGCCTCCCGCATCCCGACTCGTACACCACCTTCAGGTAGACCTTCTTGTGATCGGGATGGAAGTGACTCCGATCATAGAAAGCGCCCCACGCCACCGCCACATCCAGTCCGGCGGCGAGGGCGGCTTCTTCACCCAGGCCGGTGGCGGCGATGTCCAGTTCCAGCACCCGCAGCGCCAGGGAGCCCAGCACGGCCGGGAATTCGGTGTCGCGGCCCGCCAGCACGTCGCCGGCCACGCGACCCTGGCGATTGGCCAGCGAACCCATGGGCATCATCACCATATCGCCGGTGACATGGTGCACCAGCTCGATGCAGTCGCCGGCCGCCAGGATGGACGGATCGCTGGTGCGCAGGTTGGCGTCCACCACCAGGCCGCCGCGCTCGCTCACGGCCAGACCCGCGGCGCGAGCCAGGCCCGTGTTGGGGCGCACGCCCAGGGCCAACACGGCGCGGTCGGCCGACAGCTCCGTGCCGTCGTCCAGCGTCACCACCGCGCGGCCATCCACGTCGCGGGCCGAGGCCACGGTGGCGCCACACCGCACGCGCACGTCCTCGCGCTCGAGATGCGCGGTCACCAGCCCGGCCATGTCGTCGTCCAGAACCCGCGGCAGCAGATGCGCCGCCGCCTCCAGCACCGTCACTTCGCAGCCCCACAGGTCGGCCAGCGCTCCGGCCGTTTCCAGACCCACCAGACCACCGCCGAGCAGGATGGCGCTGTCCACCTCGCCCCGCTGCAGGCCGGCGCTCAGGGCGCCGATATCCTCGGGACTGCTGCCGGTGGTTACCGCTCCACCCAGCTCCACACCCTCCGGCACGAAGGGATGACTGCCCAGGGCGTACACCAGCTGATCGTATTCCAGACGGCGACGTTCGCCCGCGGCC
>Ga0209692_10004697_pt1 | contig 12171 bp, 10 predicted proteins | sample tdDd472_FD_187129 | JGI IMG/M metagenome (GOLD analysis project Ga0209692, IMG submission 187129) | Marine sediment microbial communities from the Atlantic coast under amendment with organic carbon and nitrate - tdDd47.2 (SPAdes)... | ecosystem: Environmental > Aquatic > Marine > Coastal >...
CATTCGCAAATCTGGGTTCCAAGGGCTCAGCCCTTGGCCGCCGGAGGCCCTTCTTTTCCTTCGTGACCTTCCCCTCTTCGTGGTGCACCCCTTCCCTTGCGCTTTCTCCATTCGCCTATCTCGCCCAATGGCAGCAATCTTCAGGTAGCAAAACGGTGCATTCTGGTGGTATGGGTAGATGAAAAACTGTTCTATTCAAATTATGTTTGCCTCCGGAGGGTCGTTTTTTGAAAATGCTCGCAAAACCTGTTTATCAAACTTTTCAAAAGTTTGGCCCCCGGCAGGGATCCCATTCAGGAGACACCATGAAACTCTATAGATCGTTACTGCTCAGTCTGATTGTTCTTCTCTCTGCAAGTTCACTTGTTTTTGGCGCTGAGGCAAAAAAGGCCGGTGAGATCCGGGCAGCCATTGAAACCAGTAAGGGCGTGATCAATCTGACGCTTTATGCAGACAAAGCGCCTGTGACTGTTGCCAACTTTGTGAATCTTTCAAACCGTGGCTTTTACGACGGGCTGACATTTCATCGGGTCATCGACAACTTCATGATCCAGGGCGGGTGCCCTCAGGGGACGGGACGGGGAAATCCCGGTTACCGGTTTCAGGATGAGTTTCACCCCACGCTTCGCCACAGCGTCCCCGGCATCCTCTCCATGGCAAATTCAGGGCCGGGCACCAACGGCAGCCAGTTTTTCATCACCCACGTTAAGACCCCCTGGCTTGATAACAAACATACTGTCTTCGGGGCTGTGGTGAGTGACACGGACCAGGATGTGGTCAACAAGATCCGACGCGGGGATCGCATCATGAAAGTCACCATCACGGGTGATACAAGCGGGTTGCTTGAGGCTCAGAAAGAGAATGTTGCGAATTGGAATCAGGTTCTGGATATGAATTATCCGAAAAAGAGATAAAAAAAGACGTTCTTGGTGCTTGGTTCTTCGTTCTTGGTTCAAATAAAAGCAGGCTAAAGGCTAAAGGCTAAAGGCTAAAGGCTAAAGGCTAAAGAACAGGGCACAGGGACAGGCGAATGGCAATAAAAAACATTCCTGGCTCTTGGTTCGAGGAGTCGCTTCGCGAGCCAGTGGCCAGTGGCCAGTGAATAGTGAGTGGTGAGTGGTGAATAGACAAAAAACCACTGCCGTTGTTCACGGGCAACGCCCGTCAGCGAATGTGACACCCCGAGGTACGAGGGGTGGAGCATTCGCAACCCGCTTTCAAGGTGGCACACCTTGCCGCCGGAGGCCCTGCTTTTGTCTTTAGCCCTGCCCTTTCAGGCTATCCCAGATCTCTGGTCATGACCAAGGCCAACACAACGGCGCAGGCGCCGGCGATGAGTTTTCCGAGGACAACGGCTGTGATCATCTCTGGGGCCACGGCTGCGGTGAAGCCGAGGTGGTCGCCCAGGGCGGCTGTGGCGGGGACGAGCCATGCGACGTTGACGACTTTCCCTCTGTTGCTCATCTCTTTGATCATGGCGTAGACGGGGACGGAGTTGGCGAGGGTGAAGACCAGGCCGGCTGCGCTGGTTGCGTCGAGTCCGATTCGTTTGCCGACGGCGTTGAGGGGTTTGTCGAGGACCTTTACGAGGATGGAGAGGACCGGGAAGGTTCCGAGGAGGACGATGCCTATTTGGGCGACAACGGCCATCTGGTCTGCGATGGGGGCCATGCCGGGGATGATCACGATTCCTGTCAGGCTTTGAAAGGCGGCGCAGGCAAGGCCAACGGTGATGAGATGAACGATCATCTTCCCGAACCAGATGGAACCTGAGATCATCTTTTCCGGGGCGAGCTTGAGCCCTGCCGCCAGAATCACCGACAGGCAGGCAACAGGGATGGTGTTCTGTGCCACCATGGTCATATCGAACCCTGCAATGGCCCCTCCTGCGATGCAGCCCACCGGAATGGTGATGAGCCCGATCAGCAGTCCCTTTGCAAAAAAGGCTTCATCTTTTTTATCGATGATGGCAAGCCCCACAGGAATGGAGAAGACAAGGGTGCAGCCAAGCATGGAGGAGACGATGGCACCTGCCAGTTGCCCGGCTTGCTTGTTGACGGCAAGCTCCATGGCCAGGGGGTAGCCCCCCATGTCGTTTGCCAGGATCGAGCCGAACATGGCCGGGTCTGCGCCCATGGCCGTGAGTGCCGGTGTGATGATGGGGCCGAGGGTCTTTGAGATCACAGGTGCCAGGGTCATGATCCCCACCATCCCCAAGGCAAGGGGCCCGATGGCCTGAAACCCCTCTTCGAATTTTTCTCCGAGGCCGAACCTGTTGCCGAGGATTCTGTCCAACCCGCCAAGCAAGATCCCAACCGCCATTACCCACAAAATCATGTCATCAAACGCCATGCTTCATTCCAATCCATCGTGTGTCACTCTGTGAGAAAACAAAACATCCAAAAAACAATGCCTCCGGCGGCAAGGTGAGCCACCTTGAAAGCTGGTTTGCAAATGCTCCGGGCCTTCGGCCCTTCACATTTGCTGACGGGCTGCGCCCGTGGATAACCGAAGAGGTTATCTAAAAATCCTTCATGCAGCCCGAAGGGCTCTTCATGCTCTTCATGGTTTTTTATAAAAAGGTTGAACCATGACGTGAGCTGAATTCGAGTTAACTTTGGCCTGAATAACGCCGACGGCCAGGTTGCCACAGCGCTTTCCCCCTCGTTCCTCGGGTTAAAGCGCTGCGGCGTGTTCAGGAAGGCATATCCCGGCAGGAGGTTCTTGGCAAGGGGCGTGATAGATCGGCAGGGGTACACTCATGGTTCGATGGGGCGTCACTGTGATCAAAAAAAAACCAGCCCCACCCGTTTAAGGGTGAGGCCTGGCTAAACACAGGAGGGAATGGGTGGAAGGCTAAAGGACTGGTGGGCGTAAATTAAGGGTGGGTCTATTTCTGAGATGCGTCTTCCAATATTTTCCGCATCGCAATCAGCGTATTCAATCAGCCGGTACCTGCAGTTACGAGGCACCCTTTTTCATCATCGTTTCAGGCATCAATTGGACGAATCATCTATTAAGGCCTTGCCCATGCGACTATTGTTATAGGGAATGCAAGCGATTCACGCTGTGAAGCGCATCACTATTATTAAAAAACGTTCTTGGTGCTTGGTTCTTCGTTCTTGGTTCGAGGAGTCGCTTCGCGCGGCCAGTGAGTAGTGGGTGGTGAGTAGTGAATAGGGGGAAAAGGCTAAGGGCTATAAAAACAGGTCATGGGTGACAGGCGAATGGCAAAATGAAAAGCGTTCTTAGTGCTTGGTTCTTCGTTCAAGGTGTCGCTTCGCTCTGCTGATTATATCTGGTGCATAAATGCACCCTACAGGCCTCACCATCATGCACAGGTCAACAATGCCGAAGGACGACTTATTCCCACATTTTTAAAGACGGACTGGCCTTCGTTTCCCTCCCGACCTGGGTCCATCTGTGGTTAGTACCTGCGGCGCAGCCGCCTTCATGCTCTTCATGGCCTTCATGGTTAAAATAAAGGTTCTTGGTTCGAGGAGTCGCTGCGCTCCGCTGATTGGAGCTGGTGCATAAAATGCACCCTACAGGCCTCACCATCATGCACATGTCAACTATGCCGGAGGACGGCGTCTCCCAACCATTCCAGAGACGGACAGGCCTTTGTTTTCGTCCCGGCCTGGATACATCTGTGGTTGAAACCTGCGGCGCAGCCGCCTTCATGCTCTTCATGTCCTTCATGGTTAAAATAAAGGTTCTTGGTTCGAGGGGTCGCTGCGCTCGGGCAGTGAATAGTACGTGGTGAGTAGTGAATAGCGTAAAAAAACGTTCCTGGTTCTTCGTTTCCCTTCCCCATCTGTGCTCATCTGTGTCCATCTGTGGCAAAAAAGCAGGCTATAGGTCATAGGATATGGACAATTCAGTGTGCCTCGATGAATGACAACTGTAACGCGAATATCAAACCGTATCGACATTCACACGTGGATCCCCGGTCAATCGGCTGTTTGAATGGTGACGTTTTGGCGTTGATTCATGCATGACAGCGGCTCTCACATATCGTGCAGCCGGGGAAGACGAAATCAAGGGAGTACCGTGATTCACGGGCAAAGCCCGTCAGCGAATGTGACACCCGAGGTACGAGGGGTGGAGCATTCGCAACCCGCTTTCGAGGTGGCTCACCTCGCCGCCGGAGGCTGCTTTTCCCCTACCTTTCCCACGGATTCAACTTGACATATTTGCCGCCCGGCAATACATACCAAGCTTTTGTTTTGACTTGATGGATCTGTAAAACACGAGACGACGTACCCCGCTCCTCTTAAAGGTGCAAAAGCCCCGCCATCGGCCCTGGAATCAGAGGCCATACAGGGCAGCACCCGGGCCGGGACGGACAGCCGCTTGTTTGGGGACCCGTCGCCATTGAATAAACAGGAGGAGTACGAACATGGCAAAATTGACAAAACTGATGACCGTGATGGTCATGGCAGCGGTATGCATTGCAAGCGTCTCCACGGCTTCAGCCGCGGATAAGAACTGGGCAAAGATCAAAGAGACCGGCGTTCTCACCATCGGTACCAGCCCCGACTACCCCCCCTTTGAAAGCGTGGATCCCGCCACCAACGAAATTGTGGGCTTCGATATCGACCTCATCAACGCCGTGGCAGCAGAGCTTGGCCTCAAGACCAAGTTCCAGGCCATGGGCTTTGACTCCATCATCATCGCGGTGAAGAACAAGCAGGTGAACCTGGGCATGTCCAGCTTCTCCGTCACCGAAGAGCGTAAGGCAAGCGTCGACTTCACCACCCCCTACTACAAAAACGGTTCCGTGATCCTCACCAAGGTGGACTCCGTGATCAAGACCCAGGCCGACCTCGCTGGCAAGCGCGTTGCAGCTCAGATGGGCTCCACCTGCGCTGAAGCAGCCAAGAAGATCGAAGGCGCCACCGTTCAGATCGTGGACGACGCCAACATCGCTGTCATGATGGTGAAAAACGGCGCGGTTCAGGGTGCATCCCTCGACATGGCCATCGCTGAGAACTACGCCAAGAAGCCCGAGTTCACCCTCTTTGAAAAGCCCCTCAGCTACGAAGAGACCGCCGCCATCGTGCGCAAAGGCTCCCCCGAGCTCCTCGACGCCCTCAACAAGGCCATCGAAAAGCTCGAAGCCGACGGCACCATCGCCAAGCTCCGCACCAAATGGGGCGTCTAACCAGGGGATGATCCCCTGGACCCCAGGTTCGCGAATGCTCCGGGGCTCGTTCCTCGCCCCTTCACATTTGCTTACGGGCTGCGCCCGTGGAAAACCGAGGCTGAGGTACAATCCGTTTTATCCGGGCTGATGCAAACAAACCCGGACTTCAACCCAACCGGTCCACCGGTTGGGTTGAATGCATTATTCTGTCTTTATTATTCATTCCGGCACCCATTGCCGGAATAACTGTTTTGTCTGTTTTTATGATGACTATCTTGCAAACAGGCATACAGCACGTTTTAAAAATTCGCGTTCACCCTTAACCCGAGAAACGAGGGGGAAGGGTGAACGCAACCTGAGGTGCAGGGGTGGCGAAGCCACTTAGGCTAAAAATCCCCTGCCCGCCGGAGGCAATCCCATAAAGGATCATCACAGTGATTGATTTTGCGCTGGTTTGGCAGCACAAGTTGTTTTTGCTCAAAGGGGCCGTGGTCACCATCCAGCTGACCTCGGGTGCCCTGATTATCGGCATTATCCTCGGCTGCCTTGCCGGGATGGGCCGCATCTCGAGAAACCGGTTTATCCGGGCCGTCTCGAGTGTCTATGTCTACGTACTGCGCGGCACCCCCATGCTGCTTCAGATTTTCTTCATCTACTTCGGCCTCCCCCAGATCTTCCTGGCCGTGACGGGTAACCCCATCAACCCAACCCCCATGAAGGCAGGGATCATCGCCCTGGGCATCAACTCTGGGGCCTATGTTGCTGAGATCGTCCGGGCTGGCATCCAGGCCGTCCCCAAAGGACAGATGGAAGCCGCGCGCTCTCTGGGCATGTCCCACGGTCGGGCCATGAAGGACGTCATCCTGCCCCAGGCGTTCCGAAGGATCATTCCCCCTTTGTGCAACGAGTTCATCGTCCTTCTCAAGGACTCCTCCCTGGTCTCCGTCATCGGAGCCGGTGAGCTGATGTACTCCGCCAAGGTCATGGGCGCCCGATACTACGATTACGTCCAGTTCCTCTTCGGGGCCGGCGTGGTCTACCTTGCCCTTACTTTCATCATCTCCCAGGTCCTGGCCGCCGTGGAGAGAAAAATGGGCGTCAGCGGCCACTAAGGGCCTGCCTCCGGCGGCCAGGGGCTGAGCCCCTGGACCCCAGGTTCGCAAATGCTCCGGGGCTTCGCCCCTACACATTTGCTGACGGGCTGCGCCCGTGAATAACGGCGCGGATTATTCCTCCACCTTCTTCGTGCAGCCCGCAGGGCGCTTCGTGTGCTTCGTGGTTTTACCCGAATGAGGCCTTGGCAGCGTAGACTCAGCCCATTTGATTCTGGCCGAACGACCAAAGGTTTCAGCCCCACTGCTCCACCCCCGGCATCTCATTGCCGGGGGGAGCGGCAGAGCTCAAAAAAACCGGTTCTCGGCAATGGGCTATAGGCAATAGGTAGAGGAGTCGCCTCGCTCCTACACTCTATCCCTGGTGCATAAATGCACCCTACACGCCTCCCCATCCTGCATGCCCCTTGCTGCCCCTATTACCTATCACCTATGCCCCACCGCCTATGACCCATGGCCCCTTGCCTGCCATTCCCAATCTTCCCATCGGTATCTCATCTAACCCGGCTCGCCCGGAGGGAGAGAAAATCGAATAGAAAGCCGTGAATTACAGTTTGCATTTTTGAACTAACTAAACTTTTCATAATAACCCTTTGCAATCATGCCCTATTGCTTTAGTCTGATCGTTTTCTCATGAAATATCCGGGATAAATAAATGCCATCTCCGAAAACCGCTTGCCAGGTTCACGAAATGGACGTTATGCATGAACTATCAGGTTTGCGGGGACGCCCTGCCAACCGAGATTTTTCCGGGATAAATTAGCCGTTACATCAGGGTTGAAGCCCCAACAATTCATGCGCTTGCGACGCATGAGGCACACCCTTGCACTCAACGCGAATGCGGACGCGAGTCACTTTGCATCGCAAAACACGTGTCGCATTCGCCATAGGGTTTCAAGGTGCCCGCACCTTGCCGCCGGAGGCATGGTTTTTAAACCCATTTCTGTCAAAGAGACGATCATGCAGCAGGAATACAGACAGGCCAGGGAGGCCAAAGACAAGAACTACGACGGGAGGTTCTTCTTCGGGGTGAAGACCACGGGGATTTTCTGCAGGCCTTCGTGCCCGTCTCCGGTGGCGAAGGAGAAGAATGTCCTCTACTTTGAGACGCTTTTCCAAGCCCTGGAGCAGGGGTTTCGCCCCTGTTATCGCTGCAGGCCCGACGTGGAAGTGGCCTACTACAATGGCAACGTTGACGGGACGTTTCTCGTGGGAGCGGCCCTGGAGAAAATCTACGGCGGCTACCTTCACGACCACTCCCTTGAAGCCCTGGCTGCCGAGGTCGGGATATCGGATCGCCACCTGCGCAAGCTCTTCATGGACAACCTGGGCGTTCCTCCTGTCGCCATCGCCCGGTATCACAAAGCACTCTTTGCCAAGAAGCTTCTCATCTACTCAGAGCAGAGCATCACGGATATCGCCTACGCCTCAGGCTTTGGCTCCATCCGGCAGTTTAACGACGTCGTTAAAAAAGTGTTCGGGAAGACACCCACCAGCATACGCGGTGACGAGACCACGGAAGATATGGCGGAACCACTCAGTGGAAAACCCCTGACACGGCTCCTCCTCCCCTACAAAAAGCCCTTGGACTTTGGTCAGGTCCTCTCCTTTCTTCGCACAAGGGCCATCGCCGGCGTAGAGGTGGTGACGGAAAAGAGCTACACCCGGACCTTTCGAACAGAAAAGACATGCGGGTATTTCACCGTCACCGACAACCCCGCAGAGTCAGCCCTTGAGCTTCGCATCGACTGTGACGATATCCGCTGCTACATGGAGGTCCACAACCGCGTTCGAAGGATGTTCGACCTGGACACCGACTTTTCCCGAATCAACCCCCAGCTCGCAACCCATGACATCATGTCAAAGGGCATGACTGACGGCCACGTACCACGACTGCCCGTGGCCTTTGATCCGTTTGAGTTTGTCATTCGAGCCATCCTCGGCCAGCAGATCACCGTCAAAGCCGCCACCACCCTGGCCGGTCGTATCGCCCAAAAGGCGGGCCTTGAGACAGGCAATGGATTTCCACCAGGCCTTACCCGTTTCTTCCCCAACGCCCAAGAGCTCTTCGATCTCGATCTCTCCGGCACAGGCATCACTCAGACCCGACAAGGCACCCTTAAAACAACCATCAGCGCCATTTTGGACAAGACGGTCAACCTGTCGCCCAACCAATCCTTCGAGGCGTTTCACCGGGACTTTTCAGCCCTCAAGGGCATCGGTGACTGGACCGTTCACTACGTGGCCATGCGGGGCCTCGGCATGAAAGACTGCTTTCCGGCCACCGACCTTGGCGTCATCAAAGCCCTGACTCATGGCGAGAAACCGCCATCCAAAAAAGAGATCCTCACCATGGCCGAAGCCTGGCGCCCATACCGAAGCTATGCCACACTGTGCCTCTGGAATATGAAGGCATAAGAGCCCAAAAAAGCAGCCTCCGGCGGCGAGGTGAGCCACCTCGAAAGCTGTTTGCGAATGCACCTTGCCCCTCGTGCCTCGGGTCAAATTGCATCCGCCTTAAAAGCTGCTTCGCAGACGGTGAGCGCAGGCGAACCGGATGCATTCTGGGGTCAAGGGGATCATCCCCTTGCCGCCGGAGGCAGCTGTTTATTATCCCTACAGCCTGTATTAAAGGATAACCATGACCTTTTACACACAATTTCAAGGCCCATTTTGCGAGGTAATTCTGGTTGGTGATAAGGGTGGGCTCTCTCACCTTCACCTCTGCACGGGTGAGGGCAAGCGGGCCTTTGAAATCTCGCCAGACTGGATTCGAAATGACGCATTCTTTGAAGAGACTGTTCGTCAGATACAGGCCTATTTTAAGGGGGATCTGAAAGACTTTCATGTGGTGCTGAACCCTTCGGGGACGGACTTTCAGAAGCGGGTATGGAGGGAGCTGTCACGGATACCCTTTGGTGAGCTTCGAAGCTACAAGGAGATCGCCCGGGCCATCGGCAACGAAAACGCCTCGCGGGCTGTGGGCATGGCAAACAGCAAGAACCCCATCCCCCTTATCGTACCCTGCCACCGGGTGGTGGGGGCCAGCGGCAAGCTCACGGGATTTGCCCACGGGCTTGCCATCAAAGAGAAGCTGATTGAACTGGAGCGTACCTGATCTTCCCAAGCCAGCCTCCGGCGGCAAGGTGAGCCACCTTGAAAGCCGGTTTGCAAATGCTCCGGGGCTTCGCCCCTACACATTTGCTGACGGGCTGCGCCCGTGAACAGCGACGGAGGTTTTCCCCCCCGTCATGCAGCCCGAAGGGCGCTTCATGCTCTTCATGGTTTTTAACCTATTCACTACTCACCACTTACTATTCACTGGTCGTACCGATCCAATCCTAAAACCACTAGGATGCCCGATGCAACGAATGGATTGCGAACATCGGTGATGCAATCGAAACCGAGCTCAAAACCTGTTTGTCAAACTTTTCAAAAGTTTGGCTCCCGGCAGGGCCGCCGGAGGCAACTTTGAGCTGTATAGTTACCAAAGGTGAAAAAATGTTTGCTGTAATATTTGAAGTGACGCCCAAGGACGAAGGCAAGGCCGGGTACATAAAGATCGCCGCAGAGATTAAGGCGTTTCTGGAGAGCCGGGAAGGCTTTGTCTCCATTGAGAGGTTCCAGAGCTTGAGCGACGAACGGAAGATCCTCAGCCTCTCCTTCTGGGAGAGCGAGGCATCCATCGAGTCGTGGCGCACCATGCTGGACCACCGCGCGGCCCAGAAGACCGGCAAGGATTCTCTTTTTGAATCTTACCGAATCCGTGTGGCCAGCGTCATCCGGGATTATAGCCATGACAAAAGAGGCGAAGCGCCGGAAGACTCCAATGTCGCCCTTGTGTAACATCCAAGAAAGCCTCCGGCGGCAAGGTGTGCCACCTTGAAAGCGGTTAACGGATACGCTTTGCCTCTCGTTCCTCGGAGCAAACCATATCCGCCTTTGATTCAAGGGCTACCATCGACCATTCTTTAAAACCTGTTTATCAAACTTTTCAAAAATTTGGCCCCCGGCAGGGCCGCCGGAGGCATGAGCTGAATAGTTGCCCTTCGCCTTTAGCCTTTCGCCCCCTTAAAACCTTTCCTTGATCTCCTGCACAGCCCCCATATCCACATGCTCGGCAAAGGCCATGGTCGCCGTATGAAGGGCCAGGGCCACAAGAAGACCCGTGAAGAGGATGCCCGTCAGGGCGATGGCCACCGACAGCACTTTTGAGGACCGCCGTGTGGGGCGAATATCGCCGTAGCCTACGGTTGTTGCGGTGATGAACGACCAATAAAGGGCGTCAAAGCGATTCCATTTTTCCAAGCGCCCCACCCATTGCCCCATGACCACGATGGTCAGGACCAAAAACACAATCAGTGGTGAGGCAAGGTATAAGGCCCAGAAAAAGAGGCGAATAAACGAAAAGGTAAAGTCCATAGGTTGTCTCCACCGGTATCAAGCCGCTCTCGGCTCAACACATGTCAATCGGCGTCGGCTCCGGATGACGGGTCACACGAAAAGCCTCAATGCCAGGTACGGAGAAAGGACAAACAAAAAAATGCCCACCTTGTAGAAGGCCATACTCGCGTAGTGGATGGCGTCAAACTGTTCTTCGGATACGCTGAACCACCGGCTGTGCAGAATGTACATCCAGTCATGGGCCCTGGAAAAAATCAGGAACCACACCAACAGCGCCGCATAATTCATCACGGCACACCAAGCCAGCACGTCTCGAACGATTTCAACGGTCATGACCAGACTCCTTTATCTTTTCATGCAGAGTGTATGTGCGAGCCCATCCCCCGAATATTTCACGCTTCGGGTGCGGATATATGCAAAGCATCAGAACTGCAGATGTACCGGAGGGTGGCTGATGTCTCCTGGATTCATACGAAACATCAATTCATTGATCAACACAAAATAACATTGATCATAAGCCATTAGCCAGGGATCAACAGTATCGGATATAGTCCTCAATCTTCTCCTTCAGCCGTTGGGCAAGGAGGGCATGGGCATCCCCCAAGGCCCCGAGGATGACTTCGGCTTCACCGCGATAGGCGGCGCACTTCTCTTTCGTCCAGTAGGCAGGTGGGGGCTGCAGGTTGGTGATCCGATCGGCCAACTTGACCATCCACACCTCTTTGGGACAGGCCTTGATACGGGCAAGGCTGTCAGCCATCTGTGCGTCCTTGGTGGGGAGCGTCTGGTCTTTGGAAAGGGCCTGAACGCCTTCGGCAACCCCTTGGCCAAAAAGCTCCTGCAACTCGTCAAAGGAGGTCCCGGTGTCTTCGATGGTGTCGTGAAGCAGGGCGCAGAGGATGGCAAGATCAGGGTTCTCAATGCCCTCGGGGGACGAAGAGACGGCACCCATCACCTCCATGGCAACGGTGCCGATATGGTTGATGTAGGCGAGGTCGGTACCGGGGACCTTCTGATCCTTGTGGGCCAGTGAGGCAAAATTCCAGGCAGCGAGGAGACGGTCTTGATTCCAGAGGGGCATAAAACACTCCAAAAATTAATAAAAGAGTTCTTCGTGCTTGGTTGTGGAGTCGCTACGCGCGGCCAGTGAATAGTGAATAGGGCAAAAACCATGAAGCTCATGAAGGGCCCTTCGGGCCACATGAAGACCGTAAAACCACCTCAGCCGTTATTCACGAGCGCAGCCCGTAAGCAAATGTGATCGACCTGAGGAACGAAGGTCGGGAGCATTTGCAAACTGGGGGTGCAGGGGATCATCCCCTGCCCGCCGGAGGCATTTTTTGGAATTACTCCGACATCAGACACTCATAGCCTGTGGCTGTCTTGGAGATGGCGACCTCGGTGACCTCGAATGTGGCGACGCCTTCAGTGTAAAAGGGATCTTGAGCCAGCACGGCGTCGAGGGCTTCCCGGGAGGCCATGTCCGCAAGCACGATCCCGCCGGTT
>Ga0209692_10004699_pt1 | contig 12170 bp, 7 predicted proteins | sample tdDd472_FD_187129 | JGI IMG/M metagenome (GOLD analysis project Ga0209692, IMG submission 187129) | Marine sediment microbial communities from the Atlantic coast under amendment with organic carbon and nitrate - tdDd47.2 (SPAdes)... | ecosystem: Environmental > Aquatic > Marine > Coastal >...
CATCGATGTAAGTGATGCAACACAGCCAACTGTCTTGTGGGAAACAGTGCCATACGATATGGAATCCGAAGGTCGTTTCGACGAATTTGCCACCATGGAAATAGTCAATGGCCAATTGGTGGCCCTGGCCGAAGACGATAACTATAACAACCGTCTTTCTCTGCTAATATTCAAACCAAATGCTGAACTTGAACCGACTTATCTTGGCGTAATAGATGATATTGCCGACGAGATTAATGTTTACGGCAACAAGCTTCTGCTAGCCAAACAGGACTACGACCATCTAACTTTAAGGACAATGGATTTCAGTCTGCCGAATGATCCACAGCTCGACCCGCTGATTCACAGGTACGATATCAGATTTTCGGGCAGCACCAACACATACAGGTCATTCTTCTACAGTCGGGAATATCTGGTAATTGTCTCCGATTCGCTGCATCTGATAAACCCTGAAGACTTAAGCAAAGATGTTTACACAATAGACGGAAACTTCGAATTAAACGACATTTACCCGGACAATTATGCCCAGGACAAGTTCTGGATCTCCCTTGCAACTTCGCGTTACAGCACTGTTCCAACAGCATTGTTCAAGGTAAACCTCGCGGGCTGCCAGCCTTAGGCATAATAATACATTATTGTGGATGGTACAAAGTCACATAGTAATTTTTAGAAGTAACACAAATAACATAAGCGTTTTTCGTTATAAAATGTCCATATTGGATTGCAATAAATAAAACAATAACTTATTAATTTTTTCCTTGCATTATCGACACATTCGTTATAATGTCCGCTTCAGTTACGTACTTGATCTTTTGAAATTTTGCTTCGATTTATTGCGGGGTGGAGCAGCCCGGTAGCTCGTCGGACTCATGATCCGAAGGTCGCAGGTTCAAATCCTGTCCCCGCTACCAAATATCGTTCCAGCACGGAACATTAAGTACTAAAAAAGCCAGTGATTACATAGTCACTGGCTTTTTTATTGTCTACCACCGTCCACTAGTGTACAATCAAATATACCCCAACACATGGGGTACATGTTGGGGTACATTGGCTACCCCAAAACCTTGTACCCCCAGGATTGAGCATGGACAAACTTACAGCAATGCAGGTTAAGCAGGCCAAACCGGATAATAAGACCTATCGCTTATATGACGGCCTTGGTTTGTATCTTGAAGTACGCCCAAACGGATCGAAGTATTGGCGCATGAAATTCCGCTTTGCTGGCAAGGAAAAACTTCTGGCAATTGGCGTATATGCAATTGTTTTTGGAATGTCAAGCCCTCCTGTTTTTTAAGATTGGGTAGTAAATGTAGATTTACGAGTTTTATCCCAACTTATGTTGGGTTAATGGTTAGGTTTTTACCGCGACGGATATCGCAGTTTATATGATGGTTATTTTATCAAGGGGAATGCAGGCACACCAGTCTATGTCATCCGTGATGGATGACTGGATAGGTATCAAGTTCATATTCAAAATGCCAGCTAGATTTTGTAGTATCAAATATTCCTTATATCCCAGATGCGGCATATCGATTGCATGTCTACTCAGCAGCATAGTCTACTCAGCAGCATAGTCTACTCAGCAGCATAGTCTTCCCGCAGATCGTTCCTTAGGCTTAGGTGTTTATTTTGTTGGTGCCGTACGTTTGTTATTTGACTTGGAGCAAAGTGAACTTATCAATATATATTTTTACCTTACACATCTTATGTAATATGGTTCCTGGTATCCCATCTCAAAAATCGATGCATAACCAAAACCAAGAACCCAGTAATTGTGGTAGTCAGGGTTTCCAGCATGAGTTGATGACCAGTAATTATCACATGGTCCTGAAAGATTTCCATTCATTACACATCCTGTCACATTACATGCAGTCCCACCACAGGTTGCAGTGCTCCAACATCCATCAGCAACAATCTCAGAAGTACATGAAGTTGTAACTTTGCATATTCCACCGGGTTCGATTGCATCACAACCTTTAACCAGTGTTCTTAATTGACTGATGTTTGGCAGACTCCAGCCACCACCATCGAGTTCCAGATTGTTACAATATCTTACAGGAAGATCCCGAATTTCATAGTTATCATTAAACCATCTGGTTTGATAAGTAGCGTTTTTCTGCCATTCCAAACCAGTATCTGGGTCTTTGTATACTACTGTAAAATCATGGTCATAACTACAGTAATTGCCATACCAATTTGAGTAACAAGTACAGTAATTATTGCCATCGTTGCAAGTTCCATGTCCATTGCAATCATACTCTGTTCCAACACAAACAGCTTCTTCATTGCATACATCGGACCTTGTACAATCATTCTCATCATCACAACTTTTGCCTACAGCAATTTCAGAAACACAGAAAGCATCCAAATTTTCGTCTAGTTCACATACACCTATATAGCAACCATCGTCGAGATTACTGCAATCATATCCGACACATGCACTGATATAACAATCGGGAAAACCTACATAATTTTCTGCACATTCATCACAATAATCACCACCAAATCCGGTATCACAAGTGCAAACATCGTTTTCTGCATTGCATGTACCTTTTTCATTGCAATCATAAATTGCACCTGTGCAAATTCCTTCTGAGTTGCAAGCATCATTAGCTGTACAAACATCCGTATCATCACATTCATTACCAGCCAATGCATGAGCTACACAAGAAGCTTGACCAGAACCTTCATATTCGCATACTCCAGTATTGCATTCATCATCCAGATGACTGCAATCCATGTCAGGACATGGGTTATATACACAATCCGGGTATTCAAGGTAACCTTCTTCACATTCTTCACATAATACACCTTTGTACTCTTCTTCACAAAAACATATCCCGGTACCACTTGTCCAATTACAGGTTCCATTGCCATTACATGCATCTGAGTCTACCGAACTGCACACAGGTGGCGGGTTATATCGTAAAACAAAGATGTCACTTTCACCATTTGCTGTATGATTGTCAACGCCTTCACCGTGATGAAAATCAACAGTATCACTAAAATTACCAGCAATTGCCAAACCACCGTCGGCTAGCTGGGTAAATGTACGTGCATGATCATTTCCTGAGCCTCCAAATGTTTTTGTCCAGCGGTCGTTGCCATCGACATCAAAGACATTGAAGGATACATCCAGATAATAATCTGAACCAATATAATCCAGACAAGACCCAATCAGTGCCAGACCTCTATCGGAAAGTTGCTTAATACTATTAGAATAAAAACCATTTCCACACCTCACAATTGTTGCCCAGCGATAGGTTCCGTTTGCATTTAAAACGTTTATAAAAGAACTAAAATAGCAACTATGTATTTCAACTCCTTCTCCAGGATCTAAATCAGCAGTGTTTGTGCATGATCCAGTCAATGCCATACCGCCATCTGTCAGTTGAGTGATGCTATACCCACTATCAGAATATTCTCCCCCAAAAGTCCTGGTCCAGCGGTAGCTCCCGTCAATATTAAAGACGGAAACAAAAACATCAGCATTTCCACTAGAAGTATTATTGTCCACACCTTCTCCAGGATCAAAATCAGGAGTATTTGTGAAGTCTCCAGTAATGGCCAGACCACCATCAACTAATTGGGTGATGCTTTTATAACGTGGAATGGATCCTTCTTCACAATAAGCTTTTACCCAACGATGCGTACCATCGTCATTCAATACACTTATATAATAGCTGAAACCAAAATACGAAGTGTAGCTCTTCACTCCTTCTCCGGGATCAAAGTCAACTGTATCAGAGTATCTTCCAATTACAGCCAATCCTCCATCAGCTAAATTAGTGATATCAGTTGGACTGTCATCTTTCGATCCCCCAAAGGTTTTTGTCCATCTATGAGTACCATCAACATTTAAGACGCTAACGAAAACATCTATTTCACCATTTGATGTATGATTGTCAATACCTTCTCCAGGATCGAAGTCAACTGTATCAGAGTAGGTTCCAACAACCGCTATACCACCATCTGTTATTTGGGTGATTCTGTAACTCTTTTCTTCAAGTAGTCCCCCAAAGGTTTTTGTCCACCTATGTGTACCATCTGCATTTAAAACGCTGATAAAAATATCATAATCACCATTCGAGGTATGATTGTCTACTCCTTCTCCAGGATCGAAATCAACAGTACCCTGAAAATAACCAACTATAGCCATACTGCCATCTACTAGACCTACAACATCATTTGCTGTTGCAAGTGAGGTGTCACCAAACGTGGCTACCCAGCCTGCATCATAACAATCAAACGAGGCATCACAGGTATAGTACCCTCCAGTAGGTTCACATAATTCATCATCAGGCAAGCCAACCTGGCAAATGCTAGACTGGCAAATATCAGCAGTACAATATACATCATCAAAATCACACGGAGTGTTATCGTCAGTAATATCGCCCAAACATGTACCAGTAGAATTACAAGTGTATGCTGAATCACAAGTAATCTGGTCAATGTTTGCGCAAGCAGTACCAACAGGATCATAGCAGGAATCGCTATCCTCCTGACAGTGCTTGCATTCAGTTTCAGGGCATGGAGATCCTGTATGTACAGAGCATCCACCGTTTCCATCGCAGGTATCATCACCATTGCAAAACAGGTTATCATTGCAAGCTGTGTTTTCTGCAACAAAACATGAATCTATATTTTCCTGGCATCGGTTGCATTCGGTTTCAAGACAAGGATTCCCAGAGTGAATGCATATCCCATTACCATCACAGGCATCATCACCATTGCAATATAAGCCATCATCACATGGTGTATCTGTAGCTACTTTCGTATCTTCAGGACAATCATTGTTCACACCATCACAAACCTCGGCAACATCGCATATACCAGCAGAAGCTCGGCATTCAAAATCAGTTCCACCAAGTGTCCAGTTGTTTTTATTAGTGGCTGAATCACAAACAGAACATACATGATCCGGGTTTGCTGTACCATCAGCTATGCAAGTGTTGTCAATAACACAAAAACCAGTATCGCAAAGGCAAGTTCCTGTACCAGCTTCACATACACGGTGGTCATTTGCATTACAAGGATTCGGATCACATAGATCGGTTGTACATGCATCACCCACAGAGTTCCAATGCCATGAGTTGGCTGCATCGCAGTTTTCACAGTTGTCACCAGCATAACCTTCAGTGCAGGCACATACTGGAATACCAGTATCATCGGTACAATCACCATGACCATTGCAAGTACTATCTCCACAAGAAATATCTTCTACACAGCTATTACCTTCTTCATGGTATCCACCAAGGCAATCGCCACATTCTGCTATACCTTGATTGTTATTGCACTCTCTGTTTCCTGCGACACAAGCTGTATCATTCCCACAGGGAGCGGATGATTTACACTTGCTATCGCCGTAGTCTTCAAAACCTTCATCACAGGAACACACAACATTGCCTTCACCATCATCAGAACAGACAGTTTTATTTTCTTCTTCACAGGGATTCGGATCGCATGGATCAACTATCGTTTGCTCAATCTCAGAATCGACTTCAGTGTCAATATCACCATCTACTTCTGTGTCACCATCTGTATCAGGTTCTGCATCATTATCAGTGGTATCTGTGTCACCGTCACTGACGTCAACATCACCATCGGTAGTAATATCTGAATCACAGCCAGTAACAACAAATAACGTTATAATTGAGTAAAATACTAGCAATCTAGTTGTAAACAGCATTTTTTCCCCTTACATATTTATAAGGAATTAGACATAGTTTGAGCCACATTCACCTACGAAGACATAGCATAGCAGAACAGTTTTTTCAAGAATTTCATATACATGATCGTCTTGAGTATCATCTCAGCTATTGGGATTTGTTTGGTTGCAAAAGTATGGTGGATTTGTAAAAAGTAGTTTGGTAAGAAAAGTGTAATCAGCGTCACAGGATTTCATCAAGCAGTTCAATTCCAACCCAACGCCTCAATTGATGTCCATTTCGTCTACGTGTTGATGGCAAATAGCCCCGTCCTCTCAAACTTCTGCTGAATATGGGATAAGGGTTGAAGCGATTTCTCCTCGCAGAAACGCAAATAGGACTCGTATATACTTTGATTTACCTTGGAGGGCTGATGCTATACCACAGCATTTACTTTCAGAGGAATTTCTACCTTACTTCTGAAAAAGAAGTACAGACAGAAAACGGGTCTCTCAACTTAATGATTCAATGTTGTATAATTTTTACAACAGACAACTTGACAGGGATATATAACTAAACTTTCCCTGATACTTTAACTAGATCGCACAATCCCGTACATCGAATTCGATTGCATGAGACCTACCACTTTCAACAAAACCAACATTCAAAATACAAACTTACATTATCATTTCGCTGGAATCCTGCTCTGAAAACTAACAACAGCCATTCCATGCTCTCTATATTGACAATATTATATCACATATCGTAAAACTCTTCCATCCACACCCCAGATTTATGGACACTCTTCAGTGTATAAATATACACTATTACTTTTTTTTCAATTACCTATTATTTCATATGTTCAATTCCCATCTCGGATATAAACCTGTAGAGAATTATTGGCAAAGAAGCTTCCCCAATTCCATTCTATTCGGATCTTCCTGAATCGTATCTCTAATGAATTTCATACCCTTCAACCATTCGTTAATCTAGTTCCAACTCAGAGACCTCAAGGCTACCAAATATAAAAGCTGGAAAACGTTATGATTTCCAGCTTTTCTTGTTTTATGGGTATTTTCAGCAAGCTACATAAGGAGATTACCACCGGCCCCTCTCTACTGATTCGCGCGAAATTACTCCAAAGCCATAATGCAAACCTCTTCCAAACTGAAAAAGCTGCTGTTTGTCTGGTAATTCAAGGAATATTAAGGCGATATCAACAGCTTAGCTAAACACTGCTCAGTTTTCACTTGCTACAAGTCATATTATTTGAAAGTTAATTTTTGCTTGTCTTTTTTTAGGCTACATGTATATATTGAGGCATTATTTAGTTTGTATATATTTGAGGTGGATATGGGTAATCAAGGACAAGTAAATCGGAAGGTGTATTTTTATGGAATAGACTGCGGAGAAAACCCAGACGGTACACCTAAATTGTTTCCATGGAAAGATCTAGTTTCCGAGTTGAAACCAAAGTGGGATGACCCGCGAAGAAGAAAAGAACTATATCAAGATTTTAACGATCTATTTGATATAACTTGCGAAGTACCTGGCGATGATAGGTTGATCGTTAAAAAAATCTGGAAGACTGATCTAACTGAAAAAACAAGGGGAAAAGATCAAAAAGCATCTCCTTATGATCCAGATGAGACATTGAATGAAGCCTGCCATGTTGTTTTCTTCCCAAAAAATATTGTTGGTGTAGAATTTAATAACAGAGGACCACGAGGTCGTCTTTCTGTTTATCTAAATGATGTTACGTCGGATACCATTCCTAAATTTGAACTAGTGGATTTGGCGAGACCTACACCTATGAAACAAGCAAATGATTTAGATGATCTAAAATACCTAAAGTTTGTTCTTAAAGATACTAGCCTTCCAGAAGAAGGACCAATTGCTAATCTGATGGGTAAACTTGATAATGAAATAGATGAAGCTGGTGTTGAGTATGAAATTATTATCAGAAAAGCTGGACGTGAACGTTTTGGAAAGAAAACTGAAAAACTCATGCGAAAAATAGCACGGTCAGTTGCTGGAAAAGCCAATAAACTCGAAATCAGCGGGACAGATCATCACTCCCAAAAGGCAGAGGCGAAAAATCTCCTTAATCCTCTGCTTGTGTATGATACAAAAGTAGTTAAGATCGATGGAAAAATAAGAAGAATTGATTCTTCTGACATGTTCGAGAAGATTAGCGAATTACATCGAAGATTAGAGAAAAATGGAGAATTCAAAAGTGCCATACTTATAGCACTCAAAGCGTCATGAACAATTCAAAAACAAATGACAACAAAGAATATAAATTGTTCAATTATCTTAACCCATTGGCTAGTCTTGTCATTTCCCTTGGTTGCATTGTTCTTGTTTATTATTTTGTTAGCGAAGCCCAGCAAATTGCTATTTTAGATCGTATTCGAAAAGTTCTATATCCTGGGTTACTTTCTGGCTATATATCTTTGATAGGTTTTACATTGGCTTCATATTCAGTTGTTTTGGGACTTTCCTCCATGGGGAGATTTAAACGGATATCAGAACGACCGAAATTATTCAAACAAGTTTTAGGTGTATTCCATTCTGGATTCATCTTTTTGGTCATTGCTGCTCTTGCTGTTGTTTCCTCACTTATTCTTGATACAGGCGAGTTCAAATGCTGTGTTTTCCCAATTGTCAATATACTTCTTCTCAGTGTTGTCTTTATAACATTGATTAAATGTATTCTAATGTTAAAGTATTCGACATCCTTGGCATCAAAATCATCCAAAGGTCGAGAAGGCCCTGATAAGAGGATATTATCGCTTGATAAAGCTCATATGGAAGCAGAGGAAGAGGATCATTAGAAGTTAAAGGTTACGATTATGAGCAACCAATCTCCTCGTGAAAAGGTATATCTAGAAAACCTGTTTGGTATGTCCTTGATTTTACAAATGCTACTTTTGGAGAATTGTTTGGTTTTCATTTTGATATTGACATTCATTCATCAAAATATTTCAGAAGATCAAAGGCGCGTAAACTTAGAGCATTCTGGGACTTTGAATCTGATGCATCGGTTGGCAAAGTGATCTCGGAATTGGTTGAACATATTTAGATGAAAGGGAAGATCCAGAGTTATAAAATTTCCATACACCCGACCCTGAAGAAACCAAAAATCAACGAGAACAAGAAAACAAATTGATTGAAAAGTGAAGAGAAATTCCCCAATAGACTTTACTATCTGTTTTTTCCGAAAAATCGCTTAAAAATAGTTTGACATTTCGACGAATCCTATTCTGAAAAATAGATAGACCCCTAAGGCTATTGAAGATGATCAATCACGAGTTATTTAGCGATACAGAAACGAGATTAAAAACTAACCCCGAGCCGGCATCTCCTTGATATGCAGATCCTGCTGGGGATAGGGAATTTCGATGTTTGCTGCGTTTAAGGCCTTGTAAATTCTGCGATTTACCTTGTCGGTAACTCTTCCTTTAAACTCGGGCTCGTTAACATATACCCGAAGCTGGAAATTTAAGGCCGAATCGCCAAATGATTTCAGCCTGACAGTTGTTTTTTGGCTGGTATCAATATCGCCAATGCCATCGACACAGCCAAGCAAAACCTCGCTAACCTGATCCACATCGCAACCATAAGCCACCCCAATGTTAATCCGCAAGCGTCTACGAGGCGATGGCCCCGAGGTTTCGTTCATGATCATCGAATTGCCAATACCGGCATTTGGTATAGTAATTTCAATATTGTCTCTGGTAAGAATTCTGGTCGACCTTATACCGATCTGCGTCACCATGCCACGCTCGCCCTTGCTAAGCACGATATAGTCGCCCAACTTGTAGGGCGCATCCGTCAGAATAAATATTCCAGCAAAGAGGTTGGCCAGAGTATCCTTGGCGGCAAAACCAACGGCGATACCGACGATACCGGCAGAGGCCAGCCAGGCGGTGACATCGATGTCCCACGAAATAAAGGTAAAGTAGATAATGCCCGAAAAGACAAGCAGTTTGAGGGTTATTTCAAACAAGGGCAAGGTTTGGGACTGGATAAAAGTCACCCTGTCCTGAATGTCGCTCAAAACGCGCAGGATCAAGGTACCAAGGCGCATGCCCACCATGCCCCACATCAAAACCACTACACTTTTCAGCACACCAAAAACGATATATGAAGTCTGGGGGCCGAACTCTATTTCCTGAAAGGCATAGCTGGCACCCACTATCAGCACCGACCAGAAAATCGGTTTTTTAATCGCATCAATCAATTCATCGTCAATGCTTGTTTTGGTGTTTTTGGTAAGAAAAACAGCAATTCGGATGACCACAAACTTAATAATCAAAGCCACCAAAAAGGAAATTGCCAGAATAACCGCAATCCTGATTGCCGGATGATCCCATCCTTGTAAAAGATTACTCAAAAAAGCCTGAATCTGTAGATTCTCCATTGCGTCCTCATTCATATGTACATATTAGTGTCAAGCTCAAAATTCTCAGCATCATATCAAAATCTTATTGGAAAAGCGATTGTTCCCGCAAATTTTCTTATTCAGCATTTTCGCCGATAAAGCGGTGAATTGCCCTCAGAGTTTTAGATTCAGCCTTGGAAGTCATGGACAGCACTTCATCAAGTTGTTCACCAAAATCAGGCAGTTCAATCAAAGCCGGATAGTAGATGCCATCCAGATCACCGTTTTGTGGTTGGTTCATTAAAACCAGCTCGGCCCCCGTTTCTGCAATGCCAGAAAACCGTACAACTCTCTCGTTGATTGTCTCGATCTCAAGCGAGCCAATACGATTTTTAACAAACCAGTCAGAACGGCAATATTCGTCGGCAATGGCAAAAACATGCTTTCTGTTTTCATCTGCAGATATTATAGGAATAGCAATCGAAATTTGTTCGACTTTGAAACGTGGTAATTCTTTACCGGCCCGCCTGAACGATTCCCCCACCGCTGCCTCAAGATTATAGAATCTCTCAATATAATCAGCACTAGAATTGGCAGCACCATATGGCATATTCAAATCAATTGTAACACACTGGGGCGCAATATTACTGTCCTTGCTATACGAGACACATACTTTTGAAACCCTACGATTTAACCAGGAATCAATCTTTCTGATGTATAATTTTTTACCGCGCAGTAAATCATATTTTTCAAGCTGATGTTTTTTAGTATCCAGCAAAATCGTATCATTTGCTTTAAACAGCAACAAATCATTATTGTTTGAAACATTATTATCCTTATCTTCATGGTAAAGCATGGCTCGCAACAGGCTTCCCCTGCCCGGCCCCTCCAAATGCCGTTGCAAGTAATCAAAACTGTAATTCTGACTGTTTAACTTTTCGCCAATAAAGCGCATATCGCTTACTGTCCAGCGCGAACAGGAAGCTATGATAGGCGAATGAGTTATTTGCAGCAAATACCAAAATAGCAGCCCCAGTGAAATAAGCAAAACCCCGGGCAAAGCAGGAAAGGCTTCCAGCACATACAAATGATTGAATTTCATTAACAGACGTTTTTTTAAAGAGGTCATCAATTGAGCAACAAACACGGCCACACCGGGTAAAGCTGCTTCAAAATGCGGCAAGCCAAAATCAAAACCATGCATAATTCCAAGCATTGTCACTATACATATTGCAAACAAAGTTATAGAGTAAAATATAACAAGGTTGCGATGAGGTGTATATCTTTTTTGATACATTCTTCTGACCAACAAGGCAAACAACGCGCACAGCAGCATTATGCAAGTAAACAATACCAGATAACCACTTTTAAAAAGCCATAGCAGATTGACCCACATGGCGTCATATGAAATGCAGCTAAAAGTCAGCAGATACATGCCAAGAGCAGATGCTGCAGAAAGTATCAATCTTCTGCCAGCAATCAAAACAATAATCAAAAACACGGGAGCAAGTATCAATAAAATAAGATGCGTCTCCACAAGCAGCGCGAAAGTAAAGCCGGATAACATAGCAAATTTCAGACGCCCACTTTCAAGCAAGTTGAAAATTGAAATTAGAAACAACGCCATAAACAAAGGCTGTAAACTGTCATTCCATAATATGGGATACTCAACAAGTATCAGGCTGAATAATAAAAATGCCAGCGCAGACATGCTTGCCAATGCAGATGCCAAAAAGCGTTTTACGAAAAGATAAAAGAGAGCAATTGCAATCGCATAACAAAATATCACCAAAACGTGAAGCGCAAACAACGAAAGCCCCATGTTATTGGCAAGCAAAATTATATTGTTCCATAAAGCTCCCGAATAAATTCCCTTGATAGTAAACTCAGCCCCCAGTGATGGACAAATATTATCCACAGCGCAATTTTTGGCATACAAACCATACTCGTACGTATCGCTATAGGAAGGAGGGTCAAGGTGGAACAGGCCAAAAAAACTCAAGACCGCAATAAACAGAAACAGAGCATTAATATAACTTTTTCGATTTAAATTGCTTTGAGGCGCATTGATATTTTTCATTTTAAGGTGACAGGCCAGCCAGTCTGCATGTCTGGCGATAGATATGAGCAACCTC